>Ga0302319_10019835_pt1 | contig 12194 bp, 11 predicted proteins | sample Bog_T0_2_FD_203319 | JGI IMG/M metagenome (GOLD analysis project Ga0302319, IMG submission 203319) | Peat permafrost microbial communities from Stordalen Mire near Abisko, Sweden - Bog_T0_2 | ecosystem: Environmental > Terrestrial > Soil > Wetlands > Peat | place: Sweden: Abisko, Stordalen Mire... | reverse complement strand
CCGCTGGGAATCCTCCCGCAACTTCGAACGCATCGCACACACCTTGTTCATGAGCACGAATTTATCATCGCAAATCCGACCGAAGCCAGATTAAAGCAAGTGCCGTTCGCTCAAAAACTTGACAAATTCAATGTATATGTATCTACGATGGGAACATGCCCGACGAACATTTTTTAGGCTGGCAAAGTCCGTTTCCCACAGGTACAAAAGAAACGGGTTATGCTAACTGGTAAAAATTCTCCGGCGAGAAGCCGCCGCGGCGCGCCATGGCTGGTCCCCGAACTCGCCTTGCTCGGCACGATTCCTGACTCAGTCCTGGCCAAGCGCAAACACCGCACCATCAAGGAAGTCGTCGCGAAGCGCGAAGAGCTGCGGATTGGCTTAAAGACGGGGCCGCGACGCTGGACGCGACGTGAAACCCTGTTGCTCGGCACGATGACCGATTATGAACTCGGCCGCCGCCTGCGCCGGCCAAACGCTCAAGTTCGCGAGCAACGACTCGCTTGCGGGATTGCCCCGTTCAAACCCGCTCCAAAATCCCGGCCTTGGGAGACCTGGGAGATCAAGCTCCTCGGCACCATGCGCGATGCCGACCTGGCCGACAAGCTCGACCGAACGGTGGAAGCCGTAAGTCTTTCCCGTTCCCGGGAAAAGATTCCGGTCTTTGATTCCCTTTGCCGTCGTTGGACGCCCGGCGAAGACGCGTTGCTCGGCACCATGCGGGATGAAGAATTGGCCAAGCAGCTCGACCGCCCGCTATTGGGGGTGCGGCAAAGGCGGCTGCACAAAAAAATACCTATGGCCGCGCGCCAGCGTCGCCTGTGGACGCCGGACGAAGACCGGCTTCTCGGCACCCGCCCCGACGAAGAGATTGCCGAACTTTTGCACCGGCCCCTCAAGAGTGTGCAAGGACGAAGGCAGCAATTGGACCTGCCGGTTTTCGGGCACCAGCCTTTCAGGCCATGGTCGCCGGAGGAGGAAAAATTGTTGGGCACGATGAGTGACCAGCACCTGGCCCGGAAAATTGACCGGGCAGTCAGTGTCGTCCGCTTGCGCCGGTTGAAGCTGCGCCTCCCCGCGTTTAACCCGGATCGGCATGTTTGGACACCGGCCGACGAACAGTTACTGGGACAACGCCCGGATGACCAGGTGGCGCTGCTCTTGGGCACAACCCTGAAGGCGGTTCGGCACCGCCGATCCATGCTCGAACGTCCGCCCTGCCCGCTGCAACAGGAGGCAATGCCGTCACCGTGGACCGCCGAGGAGGACCAGATTGTACGCACCCAGGAAATCAACGAAGCGGCGCGCCAGCTCCAACGAACCCGTTCCGCCATTCTGAACCGGCGAAGGACACTGGGCGTTTGCGCGATTGAGCGCCGCGAGTGGACGCCGGAACAAGACCAGCTTTTCAGCCGGCTGAATGACCGGGAGATCGCGGAAAAGCTCGGACGCACGCAAAGTTCCGTGGAAAACCGGCGCACCCGCCTGAAAATTCCCGTTCCGAAACCCGCTTGGAGGTTTTTTACCGCCGAGGATGACGCGCTGTTAGGCACCGCTTCCGATGCCGAAATCGCCGAACGGCTTGGCCGGCATCCTTCCAGTATTCAGTCCCGCAGGCTTCGGCTGGGGTTGCGTAAAGGAAACCCGCGCGTACGGCGGCCATGGACCCCGGAAGAAGAGGCGATCTTGGGCACGGCTTCGGACAGCGAAATCGCCGCCCGTCTCAACCGCCACATTGCCACCGTATGTATCCGCCGCCAGAAGCTGGGCATTCCCAATTTTTACTGGCAACAACGGTCCGGCCGGCAACGCAACCTGAAAACGAAACCTTGATGGCTGTGGCAAGCGGCCATCCGCGGCTCAAACGCGTTGGCCATTTCGTCCGTGGTCCCTACCAAGCCCTGGTGGCGATTCGGCGGGGATCGGGACGCGCAGCTTTGGCCAGCACATGTTTAAACAAGCTAAATTTCCAATTTTGAAAACACTCTAAGGAATTTCTCCGACCCGGAAAAACTGATTGACGGAATTGGTGGTCGTCAAATCGTTTATTTGGAGCAGGCCACTGGCGGGAATTACGGCATTCGTCAGGGGAATCCAGGAGCCGGGCGACTCGGTCAGGCTGGTGGCGGTGTAAAGTTGAACCCGGCTGGCACGGTTCGCCGCCACCGGGCTTCCGTCCGGGTTGATCAGTTGCAAGGAAAATGTGTTGGCGAGCGGCAGTGATGGCGCCAGGAAATTCAGAGGCGGATTGAGAGTGGCATTCACGCTGAGGGCCTGGCCATAGTAGTTGGATACCACGACACTGTAATAACCCTGGTTGTTGCCTTGCGCCGTGAGCGTTAAAATGCTGTTGGTTGCCGACAGAAGGTTGGTTCCATTGAGACGCCATTGATAACTCAAGGGGGCAGCGCCCACGGCAACCACGCTGAAACTAATTGGGCTTCCATAGGGAACCACCTGGTCGGCCGGAGCGGTTAGGATGGCCGGTGGAATCCGGCCGGACCACAAAAGGGCGTCCGACATGAGTCGCGCCCCATCGGTCATGGAGTCCCAGAGGCCGCTGCCGGAATCGCTGGAAGGTGGGAAGAAGTTCAAGCCGACCATCCGGCCCGGCGCAATATCTTTGGCTCCCACCAAAGGCTGGCCATTGCTCCAATGCGCCACCAGCGTCGTCCCGGGCGTGGTCGTGATGGAACCGTTCAAATAACTCAATGTGCCCCCGCTAAATGAATTCACATGATCAAGCAATGGGCTGGAGGGTTGGTCTTTTACCAGGGTCAAATTGCCCGGCACATCCGTGCCCGCGGTTGTGAAAGGCAGGTACCCGCCGGTATTCAGCCGGCCTTCAATGCCATAGCCGGGGGTATTGGCAAAGACAAAGGTGCTCAGGACGACACCACCACCCTGGTCAATATAATCCGTTAATACATTGCCGACATTGGTGGAATCGTTGAAATCATAGTCCGAGTAGACCAGCACCGCTTGATAAGGGCGTAATTGTGCCAGCGTCAGCGCGGGATCGCCCGTGCTAATGCGAATAAAATCCACGCGCGGGAATGCGCCGACACCGGCAATTTTGTTGGTCACATCGGCGTTCCAGGCAACGGTCTGCTCCGCCGCCACCACGGCGACGGCCGGGGTGCCGGTAGAAATATCAAACGACTGCCAGGTTTTACCGGTGGCGTCCACGAGGAACACCTTGCCGTTGCAATAGCTGAAACTCCAGGCCGGGGTGGAACCGCTGGCGGCGCCCGGTAATACCGTTTGGAACACACGATCGCCGGAGAAACTCCAGCCGGAGAGAACGCCGTTGCCATTGTAGGTCAGCCAGATGTTGCCGAAGGTGGCGAGACCGCGGTTTTGCGGGCTGGCGTTCTCCCCACTGACTGAGCCAAATCCTTGCAGATTCACGCTCCCGATATAAACCCCGTTAGTATTCCAGCGAGAGACTACGCCAGAGGCCATGGCATCATATTCGGTTCCGGCCTGGTTGAGCACCACGGCAGATTGGTAATACAAACTCCCTCCGGTCAGTGAAACGCCTGAATTGACGAAAACGCCCGGACTGGTCTGCTGATAAATGGCATTGGTATTGTAGGCCCGTGCCAGAACCGTGCCGTCGGCCCTGGTGAAGATTGAACGAAAATCCAATCCTGGAGAATACGTCGCTGCCGGGACACCGGCAGAATTATAACGCCCCAGCCGGACTCCGCCGGATGAGCTGCCGGAACAATCCCAATAATTTGTGCCGTCAAAGGTAATTCCCGTGATCGTAGCCGCAATGGCATTCGTAAAGGCCACGTTGGCGGCAACGGACAGCCCGGACACAATCGGCACAGCAATGGCGGTATTCGTGCTGCAACCGGATGGGTTAAAAGCGGTCAGCTCAAGGGTCACTGCACCGGACACGCCCGCGACATAGGTGACGGTTGCCAGATTGGTCGGGCTGGTAATAAAGCCATTGCTAATCGCCCAGCCGTAACTGGCAAAACCCGGCAAAGCACTCGCTTGATTACCGCTGGAATTGGCAAGAACCGTCGCAGTTGCCGGAGTAATCGCGATATTATTCAAGGGGTTGACTGTTATCGTCGCGTTGCCGTTGGCGTTTAGCGGGCAGTTGTCAGCATCTTGTCCGGAACTGACCTGATAAACGGTGGTGGCGGCGGGATTGACTGTAAAATAAAAGGGCCCACTGCCGGATTGGGTTCCGCCACCATTGTCCAAGGTAATGCTATAGGGCGGCGTGCCGCCGCTTATCGTGACGGTCACCACGGCGGAGTTGCCCGGGCAGATGGAGTCGCCCCCACTGACAGTGGCGGTCATATTTGGGCAATTGATGGTGATAGCGGCCGTGGCAATGCCGTTATCCACGGTCGCATTGGCCAGGCCAATGCCGCTGGTGTTTCCGGCCGCAAAGGTGGCGGTGGCGGTACCATTGGGTTGAACGGTGGTTTGCTGATTTGCCAGCGTTCCGAGCACGGCGTTGTTCCAAATAATCGGCAAACCAATCAGTGTGCTGATCTGGCTGAGGGTCAATGGGGTGCCGGCTGAATTCTGCAGAAAACTTGCCGTCAACGTGGTCGACTGGCCCAACAATATCGCGGCGGGATTGGCGGCGTTGGTAAGAATGATGAAGGGGCTGTCGGTAAGGCCTCCGGCATCCGTGGTGGCAACGTCGCAGCCGCTGCTGCCGGGTCCGCCGTCACAACCCCACCAATTGTTTACGGCAACCGTGGTTGCCCCGTTGCTGGCATGATTGTAAATACCGCTGCCGCCAAAGGGAGCGCTGTTTCCCGCAATCCGGCAGAAACTGACATTGGCACTCCCGGAATCCAGGTAAATAGCTCCACCTTGACCACCGGACAAATCGGCGGAAGTAACCTGGTTGCCGGTAAAGGTGGAGTTCATGATGTTCAGCGTGCCGGTGTTCATTTCAATCGCACCGCCAAAGGTTCCGGCATAAGCGCCCGCCGCCTGGTTGTTTAAAAAGGAGGAAGTTTGAATCGTGTGAACCGAGCCGGGAGTTGAGCCGATAAAAATGGCCCCCCCGCCATCCGGCCCGCTGCCCGAAGTGTTGGTCAGGCTGTTGTTAGCGAAAACGGTGCTGGTTATGTTCAATGAAGAATCGACCGCCTGGGTAAAAAAGGCAATGGCGCCGCCCGGACTGGCACCGGCCGAATTATTGGCAAACTGGCAACCCGTGATATACAGGTCTCCGCCCGCCATTTGAACTCCGCCACCCATTTGCCCGGTATAGTTTGTGTTGGGTGGCGAACAGTGATTGTCGGCAATCACGCAGCCGCTTAAATTTAGCACATCTTTTGGCGTGGCCGTAATGCTGCCATCCAGAATGCCCGCCCCGCCGGCGATATCGGCGCCGTCATGGCCGCCCTGGATCGTCAGGCCGGAGAGGGTGGCGATATTATCACCGACGGAATTGACATCGATATTGAAGACGCGGTTAATGCCATCCGTTTGGCTGATGATCGTATTTGCCGCCGAACCACCGTAAGCCTGAACCGTGATATTATTGCCGCCATTGGTGGCCAGTTCCAATTCGCCCAACGTCAAATTATAAGAGCCGGGCGGGATATTGATGGTGGTCGTGCCGGGTTGTGCGTTCGCCGATTCAATGGCGGAACGGATCGAAATATTTCCGCCACTGTCATTGGCGGATAAGCCAGGGTTGACCGCATGGGTATCACCAGTCGTGGTAACCGTAAAAGGCCCGGCGGCGCGGGTCGATTGGGAAAAGAAAAATATCAATGCCAGCGTCCAAAGCAGGGTTGCCGCCGAATCAAATGCGGAAGGTTGTTTTTTCATTTGATTGGCTTCAAGGGCGCGTCGGAAAGATCCCTTGCAAGGCGATGATAAAATTCATCGTGAGATACGGCGGCATGTTGTTATGAGGAAGACTGTTGCCTGCCGGGGCGAACGCCAGCGGATGCATCACCAGCCCGCTGCCGCCATTATCGGCATGGTACATGTTAATGGGGGTCTTTCCCAAATGAGATTTGGCCCAGCTATTTCCCGACGGATTATTGGCGTCGCCGTTGCCGCCATTGCCGGACACCGCGTGGCTGTGGGCCGGCATCTGTGCCGGCGTCAAGGTGACCTGGGCTTCTCCGCCCGCCTGACCGAGATTATAAAACGATAAACCGGGTCCCTGGCCGGCCGCCAGCGCAGCGCTGCCTTGCAGATTCGGCAGGGCAAAAGTGCTCTTTCCATCCCCGCCATAGGTAGTGCCTAATAAGGAAAACAACGCCGTGTTCTGGCTGATGGACAGGATCTGGCCGTTGCACAAGGCCCAGCCTAGCGGGGCAAAATTGAAGGGTACCATGCGAATTTCGGCTAAAAAATTGTCGGCCATACTTATTCCTCTTAGTTTCGTGATGGGAAAATTCCCTGCAGGGCGATGCAAAAAGTTAATACCAGATAGGGCGACAGGTTGTTATGTGCCTGATTGCCGCCAATCGTAGCGACCTCCGCCGGGTTCATCGGCGCGCCGGGATTGGCGGCGTAAGCGGGCTGGTTGCCGTTCGCCCAAAAGTTATTCGTGGCCACGCCCAGGTCGGCCGGGTGGGAACTGGCGATGGCCGGATGAGTGTGTTGCGGCATTTCTCCGGATACCAAAGTGTGAGTCTGCTCGCCGCCCGTCTGACCGATAATAAATCCATTCCCCATATGAATCGGGGTTTTCCCTTGCAAGTTGGGTAAACCAAAAGTGGTGGTGCCATTGCCGCCGTAAGTGGTGCCCAACAGTGAAAAAAGCGCCTGGTTTTGGTTGATCGGTAACAACTGGCCATTGCAAAAAGCCCAGCCTTTTGGCGCAAAATTGAAACTGAAAACTCTGATTTCGGATAAATAAGGTGTTCCCATTTCGATCTATTGGTTGAATTTGAGCATCGCCTAGCCTTGTGATGGAAATACGCCAAACAGGGAGATAATGAAATTGATCGCCAAATACGGCAGCATGTTGTCATGGGGCTGGTTGTTGCCAGTGGAGCCGATAACTCCGGCATTCATTGGCGACCCCGCCCCCTGATCACTGTATTGGTTGCCCGTCCAATTAGCCCAGACCTTCCCCGCGGGATTGTTTGAGGTGCCCCCACCAGGACTGGCCTGCGGCGGATGCGTGTGCGGGGGAACTTGATTGATGCCCAGAATTACGGTCTCCGTGCCGCCATTTTGAGTCAGGACAAATCCGTTACCCTGATGCACGGGCACGCGGCTGCGCAGGTCAGGGAGAGCGAAGGTATTTTGCCCATCGCCGCCATAGGTGTTGCCGATAAGATTGAAAAGTGTTTCGTTCTGGCTGATTGCCATTACCGCTCCATTGCAAAACGACCAGCCGGACGGGGCAAAATTGCCCGCGAACAGCCTGATTTCTCCAATAAATGGTTGTGACATGGTTTTTGGGCAACTAGGTTAAAGCCGGGAAAGCTGGCCGGTTGAAAATCGCTTGATAACGGGTGTGGCTCGAATGCTGGACTCCCACCGGTACGATAAACATTTCAAAGCATCCGATGTTCGGGTGTTCAAATACATGAGTGTCCTGCGTCAAGGACAGCTGTTTCGGCCCGTAAAAAATCAGCGAAAACTTTTCATTATTTACGTCTTGTCCTCGCCCGGCAAGTGGATGAGTGGTTGGAGTTAAGGTTGCCTCGATCAGTTTCAATATCGCCGGGAACGAAGAATCTTTGAAAACCATGAATTCTGTCCCAATTGTGGATGTGAAGGTAGCGAAACTCACTTCAGCAAGGGAAACGTTTCGTCTCGGGGGCGGGGCAGCCAGCCAGCTCGCGGGGGTGAAGCCGGCCGCCAAAGCCAGTGTCGAACAACCAATTAGAAATTTTCGACGATTGGTCATGATGAAAATAATTGATTTTTTCTATTTCAAATGCCTTTAACCGGCGTTTTGCCAAGCAGGATCCATTCCACTGTTGAATTGAATCTACAACCCTTCGGTTGTCAGCTCTCCGCCGATCCTTTAATCTTCCGGAAAAATGAAAGGTTCGTCCACAAAAGTTCCTGATCCTGGTCCGATCCCCGTCACTTTACGGTCAGAACGGCCCGAGGACGAAGCTTTTTTGTTAGAACTTTATGCTAGCACCCGGCAGGAGGAAATGCAACGGACGGGCTGGGATATAGCCACGCAAACCCTATTCATAAAAATGCAGTTCAACGCCATGCGTCAGGGCTATGCCAGCATGTTTTCCGCTGCGGAATCCTCCATTATCCTGTTTGAAGGTAAACCGATCGGCCGAATCCTGGTCGACCGTCCCGGACGCGAAATCCGTCTGGTCGATTTGGCGCTCATGCCGGATTGGCGGGATCGGGGCATTGGCACCGGCTTGCTGCAATGCTTGCAAACGGAGGCCCGGCAAAATGGCCGGCCAGTGAGGTTGCAAGTTTGGAAAATGAATCGGGCGGCCCGCCTTTATGAGCGGCTGGCATTTTTACGAACCGGTGGCGATGAAATGTACGATCATCTGGAATGGCATCCCCCGGTTTAAGCTCCCACAAGTTTAGCCGGGTTTTATCCGACGATTGAATATTGCCTGATACAGGATGAATCCCGCTTTCTGGCCCACCGGAACAATGAATAAGTCAAAACGGCCGACCTGGTCATGCTCAAATCCATAAATCTGCTGCGGCAATTGCCGTTCAACCGGCCCGGCGAAAATAAGGGAGAACATTTCCTGGCGCGGGCCGTCGATCGGGAGTTGGCGCTGGCCGGCATTAGCGATTTCCCCCGCTTCGATCAGTTCCAATTCTAAGAAATTATCAGTTTCAGCAAAAGTCCGGAACTTCGTTTTTACCCAGGGCGCGAAAGTTTCCAACGTTAACTGGTCGGGTGTCAGCGTATTCATGGTGAAAAAGCCTGCGGCAGTTTTATGCGCGCCAGGACTAACGGCAAACCGTAGGTCACCACCCCGGTTTTGTAAAGCCAAGACGACCTGCCGGCGCCTTAAACCGAGGAGATCGGTGCCGGTCCCCGCACCCGGCGGCTGGACAAGACCTTGTTCCCCGGTTTATGTTCGTAACGCCCATGATTCCATTCACGTTGCCCGGCGATTATCCGCGAATCCGGCGGGTCAATAATTTCCGGGAATTAGTAACGACACGCTTCGCCAATGGCGTCAATGCCCTTTGCTGGGAACGTCAATTAGCGGGGGACTTTAGCGGGATTGTGAAGCTGTTCGGCTCCGGCGAGGGAATCAAAGTCCTGGACGATACTCATCTGATGTCGCTGCCTGTGAATGCGGCAGGTCGCGCTGCCATCGCGGCTCTTTTGGCAGATCAGCGCTTGCTCCGCGAGCAACACCTTGAACCGGTGCTCAATTGCATCTATGGCTATGAGCGGGACGAGACGGACGGGCCCGTGGCCACGGACGTTTTTTCTTTCCATGCCGACAGTGCTGCTGTCGAGACGGATACTTGGCTATGCACCTACCATGGTCCCGCAAGCGAGGGTCTGCGGAACGAAGAGGCCCAAAGGCGGGTGGACGTGCCGGCTACCCGAAATGAACTCCTCAAACGGTTCGGTGGCGACGATGACGAAACGTTTCGCGCCTACTTGAGTGAGCACTGCTACGACCTCCACTACACCGCTCTTCCATCGGCCCAGCCATTTTCATTTGGCTGGGGCAACCTCTGGCGCATCGCGGTCGCGTGGCCGGGCAGTCCCGTGCCCCCGTGCATACATCGCGCGCCCGAAACCGGCTTAGGCCAGCCCCCCAGATTATTGCTCATCAGTTGAAAGTGACGGCTTGCTTGAGCCACTGCCCGGTTTTCGAATCGCAACTCTTTTTTGACTCCCGGCTAGAACGCCGGCGGGCCGTGGTGATCCTCAGTTAAGATGACAATATCATTAACTGCCCCTTCTTGACCCAGGTCTTGTCGTGGTATAGGGGTGAACACCTGATAGCGCCGCCCGCCGGCGGTGGTTAACTTCGCACGATGAATGCGCCGATGATTCGCGGCGACGACACAAAACAAGCGATTCACCGGAATGATCGAAACCAGGAATTTATGCACAGGCACATGGCGGCGGACATAAAATCATGGCCAAGATCCATTTGGACCAACCGGGCTATTTCAAAACCAGAAAATCATGAAAGCCCACCATTTCTTTATTGATCTGACTCAGCGCCCGCCCCGGAGCTTTCGCGTTCGTTTGGGCAACTACGTTGTTTTGGCCCGCATGCTCGACAAGGGCCGGGCGACTCTCGCGAATAAAAACGGCGAGTACGCTTATAATTCCCCACCGACCAGCACCTGGTGCAATTTCTTGGCTTCGCTCCCGACGCCTTGTTGAAGCAATTGGCAAACGGCAAACGGCGAACTCGATGACTATGTCAGCTTTGGAGGAAAAGCGTAAATTTCAACATAAAAAAAAAGAAAAATAAAAAGGAGAAAATATATGAGTAATAAGCATGTCCAGATTGTGAAGGACTTTTTTGCAGCAATGGGCCGCGGCGATAAGCATGGTCTCCTGGCGTTGTCTGCCGAGGATATTGAGTGGATCATTCCGGGCGAGGACTGGCCGCTGGCCGGCACGTACCACGGGCACGCGGGATTGGCGGATTTGCTTCAGAAGTCCGAGATGCTGGAGACTTCAACCAAGCCTCTCGAATTCGTAGCGCAGGGAGACCGGGTTCTCGTCGTCGGCTTCGCCAGCGGGAAAATCATAGCCACGAATAAAACGTTCGAGGACGATTGGGTCTTCGCCATTTCCGTTCAAAATGGCAAGCTGAAGAACATCCGGGAATATATCGACACGCAAGCTCTGGCGCGGGCCTCCGAGAGGAGTCTTGGTAATGAAGCAATCATTAGAAATCTCTATGCTGCCGGAGAGGGGCCAGGAATGGATACCGGGAAGTTTGTCTCCTTTTTCTCGGAGGAAGGATACATGTACGACGTTCCTTCCGGCACAAAGTTTCGCGGAAAGGCCATCGGTGACTCTATTGCCGGCCTCGCAAGCGCATTTCCTGATGTCCACCGTGAGTTATTGAGCATCCACGTCGCGGAGAACGTCGTCGTCGTCGAGCTTAGAATTCATGGAACGCACAAAGGTAAGCTGGCCCTTGGTGCTAAAACTATAGCTCCCACGGGCAAGGCAATAGATGTCCCGTGTGTCGATGTTTTTCACCTCGAGGGTGGAAAGGTCATATCCTTTAATTGCTACAATTTGCCTTCCGTAATGCAGCAACAACTCGGCCTTGTCAGCAGTTGAGCGGCCCGGGAGGACGTCACAACCTTGTTCGAATTCGGCAAACTCGACGACTATGTCCGCTTTGTGGCAAAAGCGTAAATCCCACATTTTCAAAATAACGAACCACAAAACAAAGAAGAACATATATGAGTAATAATAACGGACAAAGACTGGCCGGAAAGACCGCCGTGATCACTGGTCGCATCCGTCCGACGAGGGGTCAGTTAATGATATTGTACTATTTTTTGATTCCAGGCTAGAAAGCCGGCGACCCGTGGTGATCATCAGTTGATATGACAATATCATTAACCGTATTTGACCGGTATTCGGGTTCGCACCCGTCGAGCTGGGAAAGTTCAACGAGGGTGGCGCGCTGGTGCGCGCACGAGGCCAAACTAGGGGTTGGCTAATCTTCCAGGATTTGTTCAAGAAGGAGCAGTAATCGATGACAAACGTTGACCAGCCGCAACGCCTTCTGAACCGTAAACAGCGTCCCACGCACGTTCAGGCATGGAAGTGGACCGCATCCAGCAGGTCTTCGAAGCCTCTGACCTTTAAAATACGGGCCAACGAAGCCTTTGTCCTGTCGTTTGCGGCGCGACTGAATGCGATCGTTACCTCGGAAGCCCAGGGCGCCCAATCCCCCCGCACCAGTCGCTCCGCCCGCGCTTCAACCGTCTCCGGTCGACCGGAGCGGCGTCCCGCATATCCAATATTGTTCATTGTTGATTTGTCGAAGAGCAGCTTTGCCGCCGGTTGTATGTCCGGGTTCAAAATTCATAATTTTTTCGTGTTTCCGGCTAACGTGCATCTTTGGCGAACCATGTTACGATCGGTGGATATGGAAACATTAATAAAAGATAAACCATCGAAACTCGATCGCTTCGAGGCGGCCTTCCCGGCATCATCACCGGGAAAGCTTTGGCGGAATTGAAAACAGGCCACCCCGCCCCACTTTTCCGGCGAGCTCTGATTT
>Ga0302319_10019833_pt1 | contig 12194 bp, 9 predicted proteins | sample Bog_T0_2_FD_203319 | JGI IMG/M metagenome (GOLD analysis project Ga0302319, IMG submission 203319) | Peat permafrost microbial communities from Stordalen Mire near Abisko, Sweden - Bog_T0_2 | ecosystem: Environmental > Terrestrial > Soil > Wetlands > Peat | place: Sweden: Abisko, Stordalen Mire... | reverse complement strand
GCGTCAAGATGCCCGACGGTTCCGACGAGATTATCCGCATCAGCCGGCAATCCAACTCGGGAACTTACTTCTACTTCCGCGAAGCGATCCTGGGCAATGGGCGCGATTTCAAGCTGGGGTCGCGCGATATGCAGGGCTCGAAGGACGTGGTGGAGCTGGTGGCCAATACGCCTTCCGCCATCGGGTATAGCGGGATGGGCTACAACACTCCCGCGGTGAAACAATTGCGTGTGTCCAAGAAAACCGGTGAGCCGTCCTACGCGCCCACCGTGGAGACCACCCTGAACCACACCTATCCCATCGCGCGTCCGCTGTTCATGTATACGCTGGGGGAGCCCACCGGCGAAGTGAAGAAATATCTGGATTGGATAAACTCCGAAGCCGGGCAGAAAATCGTGCTGACAAGCGGCTACGTTCCGCTGCCCAAGACCGGAAATTAGCCGATGCCCGCCTTACCCAAACGGCCCGGAGTGGAAATCCTCGCCGAACGCGCCATCGAAGTGCTGATCCGCCTGTGCGGCATCAGCGCCATTCTTTTTGTCTTCGGGATTTTCTTCTTTGTCTTTCGCGAGGGCTCGCCGCTGCTGTTTCACGGCTTCAACTTCCGCGAGTTCTTCTTTAGCCCGGAATGGTATCCCACGTCGCAACACCATGTGCGCTATGGCGTACTGGCCCTGATCGCCGGCACGGCCAGCGTCACTCTGCTCTCCATGGTGCTGGCCGTGCCGTTCGGCATCGGCACGGCGATTTTCCTCTCCGAATTCTGCGGGCCGCGCGCCAAAGAGACGCTCAAAATTGTGGTCGAGCTGCTGGCCGCCATCCCGTCGGTAGTCTGGGGATTCGTCGGTTTGACGGTGATGAATAAGGTCATCATCGAGCTGTTCCACACGCCCATCGGCCTGAACGTGCTCAACGGCGGAGTTATTCTGGCGCTCATGAGCGTGCCTATCATCGTGTCGATCGGCGAAGACGCCTTGAAAGCCGTGCCGGATTCTTACCGCGAAGCTGCCGTTGCGCTAGGCGTGACGCGCTGGCAATTGATCTACCGGGTGCTGGTGCCGGCGGCCCGCAACGGTCTGCTGGCGGCGGTGCTGCTGGGCGTGGGCCGCGCCGCGGGAGAGACTATGGCGGTCCTCATGGCCACCGGTCACGCGGTCAAAATCCCCACCAGCCTGCTCGATTCCGTGCGCACTCTCACGGCGACCATCGCCGCGGAACTGGGCGAAGCGGCGGTCCATTCGGATCATTACCAGGTGCTGTTCATCATCGGAATTCTGCTGTTCATCATTACTTTCGCGATCAATCTGGCGGCCGATCTGATCGTGCGCGGGGTGCGGCGCGGATAATGTTCCAGGCTACGAGGTTTACGCACAGAAAACGGCGGTATGAGCTGCTGGCGCGGGCCATCTTCTTCCTGATGACGCTGTTGATTGTCGCTCCGCTGGTGCTCATTGTGGGGTACCTGGTGTACCAGGCCTGGCCCATCCTTTCGCTCGATTTTCTATTCACCAATCCGCGCAACGGCATGCGCGCGGGGGGCATCTGGTCGCCGCTGTTGGGCACCATTTACCTGGTGGTCATCTCTTTGATGGTGGCCACGCCCATCGGCGTGCTGGCGGCTATTTTTCTCAACGAATATGCTCGCGAGAACTGGCTCACGCGGGTCATCAACCTCGCGGTGGTGAACCTGGCCGGGGTTCCCAGCATCGTCCACGCGCTGTTCGGCCTGGGCGCCTTTGTGCTCTTCGCGGGGATCGGCAAGAGCATCCTGGCGGCGTCGCTGACGCTGGCGGTGATGACTTTGCCGGTGATCATCGCCAGCACCAAGGAGGCGCTGGCCTCGGTGCCGGTGCCGTTCCGCGAGGCCTGCTGGAACGTGGGCGCCACGCGATGGCAGACCATCCAACACGTGGTGCTGCCGAATTCCGTCGGCGGCATCCTCACCGGCGTGATTCTACAGGTATCGCGCGCCGCCGGTGAGACCGCGCCCATCATGTTTACGGGCGTGGTGTTCTACAAGGCGATCAAGGAAGGCGATCCTTTCGCTTACGGCCTGTTCGACCAGTGCATGGCGCTCTCCATGCACCTTTTCACGATTTCCACGCAAGTGCCGGATGTGCCCAAGGCGCTGCCGTATGGCACCGCGGTGGTGCTGTTGGGCGCGGTGCTGGCGGTGAATGCGTTGGCCATCGTGGTACGTCTGCGCCTGCGTTCGCGGAGGAAATGGTGAGGTGCGATGTGGCGCAGGCTCTCAGCCCAATGTCACTGATTTTGGCAGAGGCGGAATTCTGCATAATTCGTGGGGCGGCGAATCATGGCTGCAGCCGGCTTTTAGCCGGCTCTTTCGGACCACGAGCACTCGTAGATGGCTCGAAAAGCCGCCTGGAAAGGCGGCTGCAGCCAAGACTGGCTGCCCCACAACAAATGCAGAATTCCACGTTTGGGCAAAGTAAGTGGCATTTGGCTCTCAGCCTGCGGGCTCGGCACTTCTGCCGGGCCTCGCGTTCGCCGAGCCCGGGCGCCCCGATGAGTCGGGGCGCGGCAGACATGAGTGTCTGCGCCACAGAGAGGCCCGCGTGAGCTCTCCGAACATGATCGAGATCCGCGATCTCCGCGTCCGCTTCGGCCGCCATGAGGTCCTCAAGGGCATCACCCTCGACGTCCGCCGCAATGAGGTGCTCGGCGTGATCGGCCCGGCGCAGTCCGGCAAGACCACCTTGCTCAAAGTCATCAACCGCACCATCGAAGACACTCCCGGCGTTTCCGTCTCGGGCTCCGTGCGGCTGGAAGGCGAAGACATTTGGAAAGTGAAAGACCTGCCCGCGCTACGCCGCAAAATCGGCATGGTGGCGCCGCTCCCCGTGGGCCTCCCGCTTTCCATCTTCGACAATGTGGCCTTCGCGCCGCGCATGGCCGGCCTGCGCGACCGCACGGAACTGGAAGCCCGCGTGGAACGCTGCCTGCGCCAGGCGGCGCTTTGGGACGAAGTCAAGGACCGGCTCGATAGCCTGGGCACGCGCCTCTCCGGCGGACAGCAACAGCGATTGACCATCGCCCGCGCTCTGTCGCACGATCCCGAGGTGCTCTGCCTGGACGAATTCTCCATCGCCATCGACCCGGTCACCACCATGCGCATCGAGGATGTACTCAAGGAACTGCGCTCGCAGATTACCATCATCCTGGTTACCAACCTGGTGCAGCAGGCGCGCCGCCTGGCTGACCGGACGGCCTTCTTTCTGAATGGCGAACTGGTGGAAGTGGATCGGACCGAGACCATCTTCTCCGAAACGCCGGCCGATCAGAGAACCTATCAGTATGTGCGGGGGATTTTCGGATGAACAGCATTCAGACCCGCGATCTGAACCTCTGGTACGGCGATTTCCAGGCGCTCAAGAACATCAACCTGAGCATCCGGCAGGGGCAGATCGCCGCGCTCATCGGTCCTTCGGGCTGCGGCAAAACCACCTTGCTGCGCTGCTTCAACCGCATCAATGAGCGTTACGGGTACGTGCGGACCACCGGCGAAATCAAGATCCTGGACCAGGACATCTATGCCCCCGACGTTTCGCTCATCGAACTGCGCAAAGCCGTCGGCATGGTCTTTCAGCGGCCCAATCCCCTGCCCATTTCGATCTATGAGAACGTGGTGTTCGGCCTGCGCACCCACACCCCGCGCGGGCAACTGCGAAAATCGGGGCTGGACGAGGTGGTGGAGAAGGCCCTCGGCGAAGTGAATCTCTGGGACGCGCTGAAAGACCGGCTGCAGACCCGCGCCACCAATTTGCAACTGGCCGACCAGCAGAAACTGTGCATCGCCCGCCTGCTACCCTTGAAGCCGGAGGTCATCCTGATGGATGAGCCGTGCTCGGCGCTGGATAGCGCGGCCACCCTGGCGGTGGAAGAGTTGATGCTGGCGCTGGCCGGCCGGTACACCATCCTGGTGGTGACCCACAATATGGCGCAGGCGCGCCGTGTGAGCAAGGAATGCGCCTTCATGCTGATGGGCGAGGTCATCGAGTACGACCGCACGGAGACGCTGTTTCTCACCCCCACCGACAGCCGCACCGCCGACTACGTGGAAGGCCGCTATGGGTAACGGCACGATTCTGCGCAAGCTGCTGCTCTCCGCGCTGCTGCTGATTGTGGTGGCTCTGGGAAGCGCTGCCATCTTCCTCACGCGCTACACGGCGGCGAGCGAGCTACAGCACGCCGAGGACACCATGGCCGCGCAGGCGCGGATTCTTCTGCCGGCGCTGGCCACCGTCGACCCGCCATCGCTCGATGCATGGACCGGCCGCGCCGGCATCCAGACCGGGGCGCGCGTCACCATCATCGCCCGCGATGGCACGGTGATCGCCGATTCGCAACACGATCCTTCCACCATGGAGAACCACGCCGGGCGGCCCGAAGTCCGGCAGGCGCTGGCCGGCGCGAGTGGAACGGCGGTGCGCCGTAGCGCCACTGTGGACGTCGACCTGTGCTACCTGGCGGTGCCCGCGGAAGCGCAGGGCATGTCCGGCATCGTTCTGCGGCTGGCCGTGCCGCTGCGGCAGATCGACGTGGCGGTGGCTGCCGTCCGTTGGCTGATTCTGAAGGCCACGCTGGTGGCGGCAGGCTTCGCGCTGGTGGTGGCGTTTTTCGTTTCGCGCGCCTTCAGCCGGCGCATCCGGCGCATCCAGACGTTCGCCCGGGAACTGGTGAACGCGGAGTATTCCGGCACGCTCGCGAGCCAGCCGGACGACGAACTCGGATCGGTGGCCCGCTCGCTGCGCGGGATGGCGGAGCAGTTTCGCCGCATGCTGGGCGAGTTGGCCGAGGAATCGGCGCGCCGCAAGGCGTTGCTGGCCGGCATGGTGGAGGGCGTGCTGGCGGTGGATCACGATTTGCGCGTGACGTTCTGCAATCGCTCGTTCGCCCGCGCGGTGAACACTCGCGAACCGCTGCCCGAGCGGATTCCGGTGGTGGAAGTGGTGCGCGATCCGGAGTTGCTGGAGCTCTTGCGGAATGTCATCTCGAGCGGCGAACCGGCGCGCCGGCGCTTAACCCTGACAGCCGCGGCGGACCGCGTTTTCGACGTGCAGGGAGCGCCGGTGGGAGCGCCACCCGCGGCCGGCGCCATCGCGGTGATGCACGATGTCACCGAACTGGAGCGCCTGGAGCGCGTGCGCAAGGATTTCGTGGCCAACATCTCGCACGAGTTGCGGACTCCGCTGGCGGCCATCCGCGGGTACGCCGAAACGCTGCTCGATGGCGCCTCGGAGGATCCCGCGAACAATCGCAAGTTTCTGGAGATCATCTGCCGCAACACCGTACGGCTGGGCGATATGGCGTCGGACCTGCTTGCGCTCTCCGAACTGGAAGTCGAACGGGAGCCGCCGGCCGCCGAGACAATTTCCGTCCGCGAGGTTGCCGCCACGGCCCTGCGTGCGGTGGAGAGCGAGGCCGTGGCGCGCGGCGTGGACGTGTACGCGGGCGCGATTGAGGACGTCCACGTCAGCGGCCAGCGATTCCGTCTGGAACACGCGCTGGTGAATCTGTTGCACAACGCCATCCGCTTCAACCGCCGCGGCGGCGAAGTCCGGCTGGAGGCGGTGCTGGTAGGCGATCAGGTGCGCGTCCGCGTGAGCGACACGGGAATCGGCATTCCGTTCCAGGACCTGCCGCGCATTTTCGAGCGCTTCTATTGCGTGGACAAAGCGCGGTCGCGCGAGACCGGCGGTACCGGTCTGGGCCTGGCGATCGTCAAGCACGTGGCGGAGAAGATGGGCGGCGCGGTGGCCGTGGAAAGCCGGTTGGGGAAGGGCAGCGTGTTCACGTTGCAATTCCCGGCGGCGGGGCAATAGGAGACGCGGGAGACAGCCACACGACGGCGACGCCGAGTAAGTCGTTTTGGGTTCGATCCTCATCGATGCCGATACCGTTTACTGAGTGCTCGTTGCTCTGGATCATTTGATAGCCACGAACAGCGACTTGCGGTACCTTGCTCAACGATTTCCAGTAGTGCGAGAATTTGAGACGCTCGTGAAGCGCTTGCCCATCGAGGATGGCGTTCGCGCCGACATACAGGCCGGGCGCGAATCCCGCGGCCGCGACGGCGTCAAACCAGCCGTTGCAGTAGTCGATTACTTGTTCGGCTGTAGCCTGGCCGGCGACCCCCTCCAGATCGCACCAGACGTTGATGCCGGACGGGAATCCCAGTACGGACGCGTGATACGCTGCGTGGACGCCGTCCGTAGCGCCGAGGCCGGGCGCCGGCATCCAACCCTCGGCGCGAACATGCTGCACCGGCGCGAGTGCCAGCCCCGCGCCCAGTATGCCGAGGGCTTCGGAAGTCGTCAGATCCGAGGATCCCTGCTGCGCGCCTCGGGAAACATAGCGGATGCAAAAGCGGAATCCCTGAGCGAAGAACTTCGCGGCCGTCTCAGGTGTGACGACGGTGTCGGTATCGAAACCAAGAAGACCTGCTGGCGCTATCGCTACACTGCCCGGCAATGGCATGGGACCTCCCGTATTGGCAAATCATTATAGCGCGCCGATGGATGGATCGTTTCCGCCTGTGTCTTTTGCCGATCTCGTGGAATTTGTGGGAGCCCCGAAGAAATATCCTGTGCACTCAGACCCAAACGCTTGCTCCCGCGCGCGGCTCGGCATGCGCATTTGACGGAGCCGGGCCCAGAGGGCACCCCGTTAGGGAGCGATTGCGCACGTTCGAGACATTTGGTCAGCTTCAGAACTCCTGATGTCGCCCCGCAATTTCTGCGTGGCGGGGAAAATGGGCTGAGCCATTCCTTGCACCGCTCCATGGCGAGAGATCCGGAGGTGGGGCAGGCGGTGCTCGCCTGCCCTCTTTCCTGTTTGGGTAGCGGGCCTGGTTCAGCGCGGGCGGACTGGCAGGCGAGCACCGCCTGCCCCACCTCCCACCACCATTCGACTACTTGCTGGCGCTCGCGGGCGCCTCCCACAGAAACTTGTGCAGGAACGTCTCCATGCGGCCGAGCGTGTACATCCACCGGCTGTGCAGCAGCGATTCGTGCACGTCATCCGGAAAGACGATGAGCTCGTAGTACACGTCGCGCTGGCGCAGCAGTTGCACCAGGCCGGTCATCTGCTGGAACGCCACGTTGCGGTCGTCGTCGCCCTGGATGAGCAGCACCGGCGACTTCCAGCCGTCGATCGCGCCAATCGTCGAGGAGTGGTAGGAGACCGCCGCGGGATCGAGCGAGCTCCCGAACAGGTGCACGCCCGCAAGGTCGACGCCGGCTTTGAAGATATCGGAATTGCGCGCCAGGGCCTGCGACGTCAGCAAGCCCCCGTACGACAGCCCCCAAATCCCGATTCGGTTCGGATCCACATCGGGTCTGCTCTGCAGATACTTGCCTCCGGCGACAACGTCCTGATACTCGCTGTTCCCGGCGCCGCCGGTGTTGGGCGCCGTGCGGAACGATCGGCCGTAGCCGATGCCGCTGCGGTAGTTGATCGACATCACTACATAGCCCTGGCTGGCCAGCCACTGGTTGATGCCGTAGGCCCAGTGGTAAAACTGCATGTAGTGATAGGCCGGCATCATCTGCCGCGTGGGTCCGCCGTGCACGAAGACGATGGCCGGGCGCCGCTCGCCCGGTTTCAAGTCGCCCGGCAGGAACAATTGATTGTGGATCTCGAGGCCGTCGGCGGCCTTGGTGATCACAATCTCCGGTTTCACGTGCGCGTCCACCGGAAAGCCCGGCCGCGATTTCGGGAAGACGATCTGCTGCGCCGGGGCCGCGCCCGCCGATCCCTCCTTCCCAATCTTCCACACACCCAGCGATTGCGGCATGTTCCAACCGGCGCTCAGCGTCGCCAGGTACTTGCCGGACGCGAGCGGAACCGGGTATACCTCGACGCCGTCGCCCGCGGTGATCTGCGCCGGCGTGCCGCCGCCCACCGGCACCGCCCAGATGTGGCGCCGCTCGATATCCTTGGCGTTGGTGCAGTAATAGAAGGTCTTGCCGTCGGCCGAGAGGGCAATCGACGTCTGATCTTCGATCAGGCCGTCGGTGGTCGTCAGCAGCACAGGGCGCGCGGACGGATCCATCACGTTGAGCGCGTAGTAGCGGTCCCATTCGTCCACCGGGGCGGCGGGGCTTTCCGGGGGCGCTTGGCTCTGCGCCGCGACGGGCGCGCCGCCGCGTCCGCCTCGGCCGCCGCGTCCACCCCCCACCACGAACGGGAAGATGGCCAGATCGCCCGCCAGTCGCACGTTCCCGATGTTGGCGGCGAGGGCGTCGTTGGGCTGGTTGTGCCAGGTCTCCCGCGCTTCGCCGGTGGAGACGTCGGCTTTGTAAAAGGCCAGGGTATAGCCGCCTTTGAACGTGGCTTGCATCAGGCCTGGAGAGTTGTTGGTCGCCGCCGGGGTGGAAGCCGCTGCCGCCGCGGGCAAGGTCCCCGATGGAGCGGGAGCACCCTGCCCACCCCGTCCACCCCGTCCACCGCCCCGTCCGCCGGGCGCTGCCGCGGTGGGCGTCTGCAAGGCCGGTCCGTTCGGCAGACCGATTCCGCCCGCGCCTGGTTGCGCCTGCTGCCCAAACGGCAGGCCCGGCCGCCGCATGAACATCAGGTGTTTGCTGTCGGGCAGCCAGAGCGGCATGGTGTCGAAGTCCACGCTCGGCGACATGTACTTCACCGATCGCGCCGCCACGTCGTACACCACGATGAAGCTGTGATCGGTGCGGGTACTCACGAACGCGATCTTGCGGCCGTCGGGCGACCATCTCGGCGCGCTCTGCACGCCCCACTCGGTGATGAACGCCTTCTCGCCGCGATCGACCTCGCTTGCCGGCTTCACGGGCGTGAGTTTGGCGCGAAAGATTTGTCCCCCCTTGACGAACAGAATCGCGCTGCCATCCGGCGCCAGTTCCGGGTTGGTGGCGTCGACCACCCGCCACGCGCCGCCGGCTCCGCTGGTGCGCGCCGCCCAGACCGCGTGTTCCGGCCCGCTGGGGTCGGCGGAGGGGTTAGGCGGCCAGCCATCGCGGTTCGGCGCCTCGCCGCGCATGAATACCACGGTGCTGCCGTCGTCCGAGATTCGAATCCCCGACATCATGATGCCGTCGTCTTTCAGGAAGTTCGTCAGCCGCACGGGCGCGAACAGGGGCGCCACCGCGGTATAGGCGTTTCGCCTGCCTTCGGCATAGTCCACCCAGGCGATCCGGTCGACCTTCCGCGCGGCGGCGACCTCCTGCGGCGACGCCGGACTCAGGAACTGTTGGTAGGAGGGAACTTTGGGCGGAGCGGAGGCGAGCGGCATCGAAAAGAAGGCAACTGCCGCAATCGAGATGACTGAGAGACGGGTCAAGATGTGCATAGAGATCTCTGTGTAAGACAACGGCCCGAGCCGGCCGATGAGGGAGTATATCACGAGGCGCGACCGCTGCCGAATGGCAGCGCGCTTTGCGGACGGGGTGCCCTCTGGGGGTGCTCGGTAACGTTTGCGATATCGTTGCGACCTTATAAATCCTTGCCGGGGCTGGCAGCAACGCTGTTCACTTAGCGGAAATCCCGGTGAGCTTCCGTGGGGCAGGCGAGCACCGCCTGCCCCACCTGCGAAGCTCTCGCCATCGAAAGGAATGGCTCAGCCCATTTTCCCCGCCAGTTTGAAACTGCGGGGCGACATCAGGAGTTCCGAACTTCCCCTTGCCACCGCGGACACGAACCTGCTTCAGGCGGCCGGCGCCACGAACGTCTGAAGAGTCATTCAGCGGCAGGAGCCGCGGCATCGTGCGACTCATAGGTGCGGGCCATTGGATCGGGGCCGGCGCGCTCTACCACCACGTAGCGAGGAGTACCGCGCGTCTGCTCGTAGATGCGGCCAATGTACTCTCCCAGAACGCCGACCGAGACCAGTTGCACCGCACCCAGGAACGTGACCGCCACAATCAGGGATGTCCAGCCCGGCAGCGTCTTGCCTTCCACCAGTGCCGCCACGGCGAACGCGCTATAGATCAGGCAGAAGACCGCCGTCACCAGGCCCACGTAGAACGAGGCTCGCAGCGGCTTGGACGAGAGACCCGTGACGGCTTGCACCGACAGATGCAGCATGCGCCGCCGACCGTATTTGCTGCGGCCGTCGGTGCGCGCGCGCGGTGTGTAGACCATCCGGAGGGAGTCGAATCCCAACCAGGAAACCAGACCCCGCAGGAAAGGCTCCCGATCGCGGAACCGCAGCAAGTCCCGGACCACCTCGCGGTCCAGCAACTGAAAGTCGGCCGCGCCGGGGACGACCGGAGTCTCGCTGACCAGATTGATGATCCGGTAGAAGAGCCGGGAAGTCAGGTCCTTGAACCAGCCTTCGCCCTCGCTCCCCGCCCGCACCATTTGTACGATTCGGGTTCCCCCGCGCCAGGCCGCCAGCATTTTCGGCAACAGCTCCGGCGGATGTTGCAGGTCGCAATCCAGGGTGATGACCGCAGCGCCGCGGGCGGCTTCGAGTCCTGCCGCCAGTGCCGCCTGATGGCCGAAGTTGCGCCCGAAACGGATCATGCGGACCGCGGGGTCGGCGGCGCACAAGGCGCGGATTCGGCTGGCAGTGCCGTCGGAGGATCCGTCATCCACCAGGATCAGCTCGAAGTTCTCCGTGACCATGGCCGCCCGGACCGCTTGGTAGATTCTGGGTATATTGGGCTCTTCGTTGAAGGCCGGCACTACCACGCTGATGAGCGGTGTCATGGCGTCGTCTCCGATTGGCGGACCAGCCATTGGCGGCAGCGGTCCAGGCGCGGCATGGCCGCCGACGCCACCGTGTAGAAACTGAGGTGATGCCACGGGGAAGGGAAGCGGGTCCATTCCACTTGGGCGAAAAAATACTCCAGCACCTGCAGAATCTCGCGCGCCGAGTTGACATGCTCGTGGCGCATGATCGCGCCGTAATCGAGACCCCGTTTCAGACGGTACGCGGCGCCCGTAGTGGTGCGCCACGCCAGCCCCCAAAGCACGCCGCCCTCGGAGGGAAAAGCGGCGCGCAGCCTGCCCCCCTCGCGTAAAAGCATCGCGGCGCGCGCAATGACGGAGGGCAAATCCGTAAGATGTTCCAGCACCGCGATGGAAAGCACCAGATCGTAGACGGCTTGCTCGGGGATCTCGCCGATGTCGTGGAAGATCGACCGCACTTGCCGGCGATGGGGACTGTCCTCCCATAATTCACGGAACGGTTCCACTACGTCGTAGATCCCGCCGGGGTGGTAAGGCACGTGATTCAGGTTGCCCGCGCCGATCTCCAGAATGGTTTCCGCCGTGGTCCGGGCCACCTCCCGGTGCATCCACGCTTCCAAATGCATCACCACGCTGGAAATCCCCTGGCCGGAGCGGTTGGCCCGGTAATGCTCCACGTAACTTGCCTGGTGAGCCGGGCTCAGGGGCGGCCGGGTGCGCGGGTAGGTCCGGAGCAGCCGTTCGGCCGCCGCGGTGTCGCCGGAGTTAGCGGACACGGATCAGTTTCCCATCCCGCCACGTGAACACGGCGTCGGCTTTGGCGATTTCTTCCGGGGCCATAGGGTTTGCCCGGTTGAGAAGAACGCGCGTCTTGCGGTCGCGGAACCACAGCTCGGCGATGAATTCCATATCGTATCCGGCGTTCCGCCAGGGGTCGTCCAGGAAGACTACGGTGGCGCCGGAGGGGACGCTCGGATTCATGGCGCGCAACTCGGCCAGCACCTCAAAGGTTTGCAGTCCCAGGGCCGGCTTCGACGGGTCTATCACCGTCTGTTTGTAGGACCAGCTTCCCAGGGCATAGACCAGCATTCCCGCCGCGGCCAGCAGTGCGCGCGTCCGGGTTTCACCCAGGCTGCGGCACTGCGAGTCGATAGCCACCAACTTCGGGGCTGCGAAAGTGACCAGGTCGGCGAACAGGATTCCGGCCATTACCGCCCAACCTGCCATGCAGACGTACAGGCATGCCTGGTCCCGCCCGATGATGAATTCGATGGGGAGGGGCGTCACCAGCACCCAGACCCAGCAGAACCGCAGCAGCGGCCGGCCGCGCCGCCACGCCAGCCAGGTCACCGCCAGCCAGATCAGCAGCGTGGCCGGCCATCCGAAACGGGGCAGGTGATAGAAGATGTCGCCGAGATACCGTTCCTGAAAGTCGACAATCCGATCCAGGGAGAGCACCGGCTGGTAGGCGCTGGAGGGCCCGTTCATGAGTCCATCCGGTCCGAACT
>Ga0302319_10019829_pt1 | contig 12195 bp, 10 predicted proteins | sample Bog_T0_2_FD_203319 | JGI IMG/M metagenome (GOLD analysis project Ga0302319, IMG submission 203319) | Peat permafrost microbial communities from Stordalen Mire near Abisko, Sweden - Bog_T0_2 | ecosystem: Environmental > Terrestrial > Soil > Wetlands > Peat | place: Sweden: Abisko, Stordalen Mire... | reverse complement strand
TAAGAATCAGAGGTTTTTAAAGCTGCCGCAGGCTGTACAGGGGCGCAAGGAAGGCATCGGCATTTTCGGGATAAAAATAACCGAATCAGGCGAATAGACCGAAATAACCGAAACGGGATTCGCTTTTGCCCCTTCCCTTTCGGAAAGCGGCGCGAGAGCAACGATCATGCATCAAGTCTAACACAAATGAGGCGTGGGGCGGTAGCGCTGGAGAGCTTGGAGAGACAGGGGAGCTTAAAAGGATAGGTGCTCGAGGCGGTTTAGGTAACGGGGGTAGCCGCCGCAGGCTCCGCGGCGGGGCTGGGTGGCTCACGCGAAACGCGGTGAAGGATGGGAGCGTCACCGAGCCCGCCGGCCAGCGTCCGGCGGCTACCGCGGATTGCTAGATCGGGCGCTTCCCGCTACAGTGAATATAAGTGAAACCCTCGCGTCCGCTTTTAACCGACCTGTTGCCGGAGGAATGGCCCCTCGGCGACGAGAAGCCGTTCCGCCGCAAGCAGGTCACGGAATGGCTTTATGCGAAGCGCGCGGCGTCGTTCGCGGAGATGAGCAATTTGCCCGCGGCGTTGCGCGAGCACCTCGAGGCGACCTACGATTTCAGCGCGCTGAAGCTTGCGCGCCTGCAGGGTTCGCATGACACGACGCGGAAGTTGCTCTGGCATTTGCGCTCGGGCGATTACGTGGAGAGCGTGCTGATTCCGGCGTCGCTCGACATGTTCGGCGAGCGCAGCGATCGCTTCACCCTGTGCGTGTCGACGCAGGTCGGGTGCGCTTACGGCTGCAAGTTCTGCGCGAGCGGGCTGGAGGGTTTCAAGCGCAACCTGACGCCGGGCGAGATCGTCGCGCAGATCATCGAGACCGAGCGCGCGACGAAAACGAAGATCAACAACGTGGTCTTCATGGGCATGGGCGAGCCGCTCGCGAACTTTAACAACCTGATGACGGCGGTCACGATCATCAACGCGCACTGGGGCCTCAACATCGGCGCGCGGCACATCACGATTTCCACCAGCGGCATCGCGCCGCGCATCCGCGATCTCGCCGACCAGCCGCTGCAGGTGCGCCTCGCGCTGTCGCTCCACGGCGCGACCGACGCCGTGCGCCAGCAGATCATGCCGGTAAACAAGAAGTATCCGCTCGCCGAGTTGCTCGACGCCTGCGCCGAGTACCAGCAGCGGACGCGCAAGATGCTCTTCGTCGAGTACATCCTGATCGAGGGCGTGAACGACGCGCCCGAGCAAGCCGAGCTGCTCGCGCGGCACGCCCGGCGCCTGCACGCCAAGATCAACCTCATTCCCTACAACAAAGTCGACGGACTCGACTGGAAACGCCCCAGCGACCTCGTCATCGACCGCTTCGCCAACATCCTCCGCGCCCAAAAGATCGTCGCCACCGTCCGCCGCGAGAAGGGGCATGATATTGATGCGGCTTGCGGGCAACTAAGGTTGAAGCAGTTGAAAGAGGAAGCAGTTCCGATTTTGTAAGAGATGATCTTGAGTAGCCAAACACCGCTGATATCTTTGTAAAATGGAAGCGCTCGCAAACGGTCGTATCGGAAAGAAGCTCGACAGGAAAACCTTGAGAAAGCTACGCGAGATCGCTCTTCTGCGTAGCCAACTTCTGCAGAAAGTCAGCAAACTGGAAGCCCAGCTCCGCGGAAAAGAACGGAGCGTCGAGGAATGCCTGAAGCTGCCCGGCACCGCCAAAGGCCGTAATCAACTCCGTCGAGCGTTACGGGCAACCCCGTTTCCACGTTACGAACCCGCCAAAAATCGACCTGGTATTCTGATTCGAACAGAGGCCGACGGGACGAGTAAGCGCGGGCGATTTGTTGGCCGGAAATTTGAAGTTCTGGATGTAACGTGAAGGGACTGCCATCGAAGCGACCGATTATGGTCGTCATCGCAGGCCCGAACGGTGCCGGCAAGTCGACTTTCTACCGAGCGTTTTTCGAGGAAACAGGTCTGCCGTTTGTTAACGCGGACTTTATCGCCCGGGAAGTCGGCGCGGGCGATGTCTACGAGGCAGCAATGCAGGCTGCCATGATGCGCCATGAATATGTAGCACAGCGCGACAGCTTCATTTTCGAAACAGTCCTCTCCGACCCAGTCGGTGACAAAATCGACTTCCTAAAAGATGCGGCCGACACTGGCTACGCAGTTGTACTCTGCTTCATCGGCTTGGCAGGCCCAGAAATCTCCGAGGCGCGCGTGGCCATGCGCGTTTCCCAAGGCGGGCACGATGTGCCTGCGGATAAGCTACGAGCGCGTTTTCCGAGGTCGCTGGAAAATCTGAAGCGAGCCGTCGCCAAACTTCCCTACGTCCGCATTTACGACAACAGCGATTTAAAGAATCCGTTTTTGCTCGTCGCCGAATACCACGCTTCAAGGCTTTTCAAGAAAGTCGCGCAGCCGCCCGCATGGCTTGTCCCGCTCCAGTTGCCAGCGTAGCCGCTTGACATTTCACGTAAGAGACCTTACATAAGCTGCAACTTATCGAGAGCGGCGGAGGGGCTGGCCCTGTGAAACCGCGGCAACCGGGTGGTTCGCTTTCCTACGGAAAGCTGATCATCGCCAGGTGCCAAACCCAGCTCGGTGTTGGCGCATGAGGCGTCCGCCGGGGAGGATAAGGAGCACGACATCCCGTCGTTATCGGGGTCGCGTATCCTTATCCCAATCGAGGATGATCCTCGGTAAGCGACAGGAAATTATGGGCAAGGAATTTTTCAGCTTTCTCAAGTGCCGCGAGTGCGGGCGCCAGTACCCGAAGGCGGCGGTCCACGTCTGCGAATACGACTTCGGGCCGCTGGAGGCCGATTACAACTACGACGTGATCAAGAACGCGATCTCGCGCAAGGCGATCGAGTCGCGGCCGCACAGCATGTGGCGTTATCGCGAGCTCCTGCCCATCGACGGCGAGCCGACCGTGGGCCTCAACACCGGGTTCACCCCGCTGGTGAAGGCGGACCGACTGGCGCGGGCGCTCGGCATCAAGGAACTTTGGGTGAAGAACGACGCGTTCAATTATCCCACGCTCTCGTTCAAGGACCGTGTGGTTTCCGTGGCGCTGTCGCGCGCGAAGGAACTCGGCTTCAAGATCGTGGCCTGCGCGTCCACGGGCAACCTGGCCAACAGCGTCGCGGCGCATGCGGCGGGCGCGGGGCTGAAGAGCTACGTGCTCATCCCAGCCGACCTCGAGCAGAGCAAGGTGCTCAACTCGCTGGTCTATGGCACGAACGTCATCGGCATCCACGGCGCGTATGACCAGGTGAACCGGCTTTGCTCGGAGATCGCGGGCAAGTACGGCTGGGGTTTCGTGAACGTGAACCTGCGGCCTTACTACGCCGAAGGCTCGAAGACGCAGGGCTTCGAGATCGTCGAGCAGCTCGGGTGGCGTTTGCCGCGCCACACCGTCGCGCCGATGGCCTCGGGCTCGCTGCTGACCAAGATCGCGAAGTCGTACCAGGAGGCGATCAAGGTGGGTCTCATCGACGAGCAGAAATTCACCCTTCACGGCGCGCAGGCGGCGGGATGCGCGCCGATCACGGCGGCGTTCAAGGCGGGGACCGATTTGATTCGCCCCGTGCCGAAGCCGAAGACGATCGCGAAGTCGCTCGCCATCGGCACGCCGGCGGACGGCTACTACGCGGTGAACGTGATCAAGAGCACCGGCGGCGGCAGCGAAGAGGCAAGCGATGAAGAGATCATCGACGGCATCCGCTTGCTGGCGGAGACCGAGGGCATTTTCGCGGAGACCGCTGGTGGCGTGACCGTCGCGTGCGCGAAAAAACTGATCGCGAGCGGGAAGATCCCGGCGAATGAATCGGCCGTGTTGTGTATCACCGGGCACGGGCTGAAGACCGCGGAAGCGGTCGCGCCGCACCTGCCCGCGCCCCGGCTCATCAACCCCAGCCTGCGCGAATTCGATGCGTGCATCGCCGGTGACGCGGTGCATGCGGCGGCGTAAAAGCTTATGCGCTCACAGTCCTCGATTTTCTGGCAAATCGCCTTCGCACTAGCGCTGGTCGCGTTGTTTTACACGCTGACCAGCTATGCGCTTTGGTATTTCATGAACTATCGCTGATCTCATCCTTTTACCCTTTCACCTTTACCTTTCAGTCTATGCCCATCCCCGTCTCCATCCCCACGCCGTTGCGCCCCCTCACCGATAACCTTGACACCGTCGAAGTCGACGGCGCATCCGTCACCGAGTTGCTGGGCGCGCTCGACAAGAAATATCCCGGCATCGGCGAGCGCCTGCTCGACGCGCAGGGCAACGTGCGCCGCTTCGTCAATGTCTACGTCAACGGCGAGGACATCCGCTTCCTGCAGGACAAGGACACGCCGGTGAAGCAGGGCGATGAGGTCAGCATCGTGCCGGCGATTGCCGGAGGTTGAGTAGCTCAAAGGTAGCCCGCGACCGCCGGGCGCGGGGCGGGAGGCGTGCTCGCGACCCGCATCCCCGGTCCGAATAGTCAACGAGCCCGTCGCCCGGCGGTCGACGGCTACCGCTGCTCGCGCACGGCCGACGGCAGCGCGGCGAGGCCAAGGATCGCACCAAGTGCGACGAGTGCCCAGGCCGGCATCGCCGGCGAATCTGAGACGGGTGTGATGATCTGCTCGATCTGCGTCGCGTAGGCCGCAGTGCCCGTGTACGTCGTGGTTTCACCTTGAGCGGGTGTGTTCGAGTCGACAGTTGAGAACGTCGAGTCGTTGAGCTGGACGAACGCCGAGAAAACGCCGGGCGAGTTGCCTTCGTTGAGTCCCGCCAACTCCCAGCGCTGGAGAGTGGAGTTGTAGATGAAGTCGCCGCCGCCGGAATCCCCTCCGACGACCTGATACTCGGCGGTGCTGCCGTCGAGGGTCACAAAATCGTTGGACCAAAGTGAGCTGCCGGTGAGGTTGATGTAGACGCTCGGGGAATAATTCACCGTGTTGTAGCCCCACGTCTCGTTCGTCTTGCTCCCGCCATCGCCGTAGCCGATCATCACCACTTTGCTGCTGTTTTCCACGGGATTAGACGAGCGTATCGGCAGGGCGGGCAGGTCCGGCGCGGGCGAGACTTGGAACAGGATGATGTCCACCTGGTTCACCACGGTGGTCGTTGTCGTCCCCGTGCTCACGACCGATCGCGTGGCCGTCCCGGTGAACGAATGCACGGAGTCCGCGACGTAGGGATAGGTCGTGCCGTTAAGCGTGAAGTCGAGGCTGCCCGTGCCGAGATGCGCGCAGGTAATGACCCAGCCGTAGCCCAGATAGACGCCGCTGGCCGGGCCGCTCTGGCTGCCGTTGATGCTGCCGACGTAATTCCAGCCGGTCGTGTACGTGGTGCCAGCGGGCTGGACCGAGGGCTGCGTCCAGCCGGACTGCCAGTAGGGGATATTGCTGCTGGTGGGCGCGGTCAGGTTGTAGGTCGGCGTGGCCGTGCCGGTCGAGTAGTTGGCGACCGCGCGCAGCGAATGGCTCGACGCGAGGAGGAGCAGCCCAAGGAAGAGAAGTCTCCACGCCATGCTGCGGTCTTATCATAGGCATGAAGCGGTGTTGAAGAGCATTCCGGCTAAATCACACCAATGTTACGCCACCGCTGCGGCAACGTCACGTGTCCGCCACGAACTAGACCGCAGCAGCCAGCTTCGGCGTCTTCGCGGGGCCGCGTGGCTCGACGACTTCCAGCACGCCTGCCATGCGGAAGCGCGCCAGTTGCCGCGCCGCTTCCGCGGGCCCGAGGCCGCAGCGTTCGCCGATCTCGCGCACGGTGCGGCGGCCATCGGCGAGGCTGAGCATCTTGAGGTCCGCCGGGGTGACTTCCACCGAGGCGAGTCCGCTGCCGCCGACGTAGCGCACGACATCGTCGATGGCCGGCAGGGAGGCAAGCAGCAGGTTTTGCTCCTCGACCTTGAAGGCCACACCGGTGAGCAGCAACTGCGGATCGTACACGGCGAGGTCGCGCGCCGTGTCGGGGCGGACGGAGCGTTCCTGGAATTCGAACCGGGCCTCGCGCCACGCCACGAACTGGAACAGGGCGGGCAGGCCGGTGGCATTGCCACTGCGGGCGCTCAGGATCACGCCGTTTTCCACCGCGAGGCAGCCGTCCAAATCGCCTTCCTTGATCTTGAGGTAGCCGGTCTGCTTCACGTCCACGATCGTTTTAAGGATGTCGGTGAGGGTGTTTGAGGGCGGTAGGGCTCCCAAGGGCGCAGGCATAAGAGTCAGGTGAGCGAAAGGCAAAAAAAGGTGGAAGATACGGTAACGGAACGCTTAAGCACGTTATATGCCACGGAGAGGTAACACGCCTCTGGGCCGATCTGGCGGGCACTTCTGCAACGCGCGGCTTGTTTTCGACCACGCTTCGGTCTACAATCGCCTTCCCATTTTGGACATCCTGCCCAAGATTGGAACAAGCTGGCGCGCCTTCCCGACGACTTACTTTAACCGCTTAACATTGCGCGACTGTTTTTGACCCATGCCGTGGCCTGACATCTTCTTTCCCAAAAAGCGCCCGGAGAATTCAACCCCGCCTCCCCTGCCCGCCTCGCCGCCGGAGGCCCCGAAGATTCAGGAGCCGCCGGCCGCCGCCACGTCTCCGACTCGGCCGCCGCCATCCGCTAACTCCCCCCGGCCTTCCGTAGAACCGCTGACGGCCGCGGCGATCAAGGCCGCCTCCGTACGGGCTGAAGGAACGCGCACACTGCCCGTCATGCATGGCGTCGTCCTGCGGCCGCTGACGCGATCCGGCGGTAAGCTGACTTTCCCCGTCCCGCCGACGGAACCGATCAAGAACATCGAGCAGTTGATGACCGAGGCCGACCCGGTGAAGACGCTGAGCCAGAGCGGCAGCGTCCGCATGCTCAAGCGGCTCTCGCCCGAGGCACCGTCCCTGCGGCCGCCCGGCACGCCGCCGCCGATCCGCGCGGAAGATGTTGCTCCTGATTCCATCTCGGAAGCCAAGGTGATCGTCCCGCCGAAAGCAATCGAGGCCGATTCCCCGTGGCCGACTTTCCCCTCCAAGGACGCGCCGCGCGTGTACATCGAGCCGAAGAAGCCCGAGCCGGATCAGCCGATCCGCAAGGCCGAGCCGATTGCGCCCGCCGAGGCCAAGACCGAGACGCCGGTGCCAGCCATCGCGAGGCCCATCGCCATACCCGTTCCGGTGACGCCTGCCGTGCCGGTCCAAGCCGCGCCCGTACTCGCGCAACCGCGGCCGGTCACGCGCGAATCAACTTTTCTGACCCGGCCCGCCGTGGTCAACGCAACTCCTGCTGCGACACGTCCGCCGCCACCTTCGCTGCCGCCGATGATTTCCATTGGCTCCATCGCCAAGCGCAAGGCCAAGCTGGCTGACGTCGCGCGCATCGTTCTCCCGCCCAAGCGCGAGGAGACCGGGCCGCTGCCACCGATGCCCACGTCGGATCCGAGCGCAACGGAGACGGTCGGCCTGCCTGCCACGCCAAACGTCGTCGCGCCCTCAACCGCGCGCCTGCCGATCCGGCACTTGCCGAAGCTGGTGCTGCCGCATTCGCATGTGGCGCCGGTGAGCGATAGTCCCTTCCTGGAGCGGGCCAAGGCGGCTCCCGCCGAGGAAAAGATTGAGGCCAAGCCGGTCGAGCCAGCGCCCGTGGAAACGAAGCCCGTCGAGCCCGTGATCGCGAAAGCTCCGGAGCCTGTCGCCCCGCCTGCTCCCGCGCCCTTGCCGGAAGCACCGGTTGCCGAGTCTAAGCCCGAGCCCATCGCGCCCGCCGAGGTGCCTAAGCCGGAACCGGTCGTGCCGATCATCGTCCCGCCCGCGTTTGATTTCGTGCCGAGAACGGATTTCGAGGCGCCGAAGCTCGATCCGTCACTCGTCTTCGATCCCGCGACGATGCCGAAGATCGAAGCCAAGGTTGAAGCGCCCAAGGTCGAGGAACCCAAAATTGAAGTGGTGACGCCCGCGTTCGAGTCCGTGCCGCAGGTTGATCCCGAGGCGCACAAGACCGCGCCGGACGTTGCGCCCAAGCTCGATTCCGAGGCGCACAAGGCGCCGCCGCCCGTCGAGGCCACGGTGGAAGCTCAGAAGGAGCCCGCGACGTCGACCGAGATCGAGCCCGCCGTCGTGCCCGGTACGCGCGAGTTTCACCTCACCAACGGCGAGCGCATCGCCGGCGTCGTACTTTCCGAGACGGCGGATACGCTTTACGTCGAGCACGCGAGCCTCGGCGTCCTCACCATCCCGCGCGATGAGATCGCCACGCGGCTGGCGGAGATCATTCTCATCAACGGCGACCGCATCGTCGGCAACATCATGGCCGAGACCGCGGACACGCTCTACGTGCGCCACGCCAGCCTCGGCATGCTCTCCGTACCGAAGGCGCAGCGCAGCCGCCGCGTGGTCGAGGCCATCCTCAAGAATGGCGACCGCATCCTCGGCGAAGTCCTCACCGAGACCGACACCTTCACCGTAATCAAGAGCGCCACGCTCGGCACCGTGACCGTGCCGCACAACAAGGTGAACATGCTCAATCGCAAGATCGAGCAGATCGAGATGAAGGCGCTGCCGGGACCGGCGTTGCGGGGCGCTTAAATCTCCTGGGGAGCCTGCGTTTTTAGGTGATCCAGAATCTGCTGGTTATTTAGTCCAAAAGCACCCGCTGATAAATTTCCTTCAGCGGCAGCGGCAGGCCGTTGTGGAACGGGCCGAACTCGCCGTAGGTGTGCGTGACTTCGTCGAAGCGCATCTCGTAGACGATGGCCTTGATGTCATACGGATTGTGCGCGAAGAGCGACACGCCCCATTCCCAGTCGTCGAGGCCGGTCGAGCCGGTGACGAGCTGGCGGACGCGGCCAGCGTAGGTGCGGCCCACGCGCATGTGGCCGCCCATGAGCTCGCGGCGCTTCTGAAATTCGAGCGCGTACCAGTTCTGCTCCACCGCGCGGCGCTTGCTCATCGGGTAGAAGCAGAAATATTCCCACTCGGGCAGCACGGGGTAGAGCCGGTCGTGCGTGTAGTGCTGGATGCGCTCGCGGAAGGTGATGAGCTTGGCCTCCGACTCGGCCGTGCCGCGCGCGATGCCCTCGTTTTTCTCGAGTTCCAGCGCGTAGTCGTCGTCCTTCGGCGTGTACTCCGATTTTTCGGTCATCGAGAGGTAGGTGAATTGCGGCAGAAGGACGTCCGGCCCGAGTGACGCCGTGATGGTTTTCTCCAGCTTCTGCAAGGCGTGCATGTCGGGCGAAAGGACCATGAAGCCGACGTCGGCCGGGGCGAACATCGCCAGCGTGACGACCTGCGTCTGCGGTTCCTTCCGCGCCATGGCCACGACAGCCTCGAGGTGATCGCGGGCCGCGGCGCGTTCCTCAGGGGATTGCGCGCGCCAGGCGGCGAGGTCGACCTTGTAGAAAAGATGCAGCGCGCCGAGACCTTCCTGCGGCCGCAGCGGCCCGGTCGCGACGGCGGGAGAAGAAGCTTCCGTGGTCATGCGGGGTGAAGATAGAGCAAAAGTTTGCCGGGCTCAATGGGGCAATCAGTGGTAGCCCGTGACCTCCGGGCGCGGGGCGCAGTGATGATCGCACCTGGGTTGTGGTACGCGAAAGCAACGACCCGTCGACCGGAGGTCGACGGCTACCACTTTAGGCCTTAAACTTGTTCTAATGTCCCCACTCGAGGAACACATCCGATCCAGGATCAAGCAGTACGGCCCAATACGCTTCGACGAGTTCATGAAGCTCGCGCTCTACCATCACCAGTGGGGCTACTACACGAAGAAACCGAAGATTGGCCGCGAGGGCGATTTCTACACGAGCGTGAGCGTGGGGCCGCTCTTCGGCCGGCTGCTGGCGCGGCAATTTCTCCAGATGTGGGAGCTGCTCGGGCAGCCGGACCCGTTCTGGATCGTCGAGCAGGGCGCGCATGACGGTCGGCTCGCTCAAGACATCCTCGAATGGTGCGCGTCGGAGGCGCCCGAGTTCCGCGGCGTGGTGCGCTACGCCATCGTCGACGGCCCGCACATCCCGGATACCGTTGCGCGCAGCCTTCTCCAGCTCGAACGCGACCAACCCGAGGGCGTTTTCTTTTCCAACGAACTCGTCGACGCGTTCCCGGTGCGCGCCGTCTCCCTGCGCAAGGGCGAGTGGATGGAGCGACTCGTGACCGTGGGAAAAGACGGCTTTGAGTGGACCGAGCGGACGATCGACAGCATGGACCTCAAGCTCGCCGTGGCGGAGCGCCGCGTGCCCGAGCTCGAGGGCTACACGACGGAGATCGCGTTGCGCGCGCGCGACTGGATGCAGAAGGTCGCGGAGGTTATGTATCGCGGCTACGTGCTCACCATCGACTACGGTTTTCTCTCGCACCACTACTACGCGCCGCACCGCAGCACGGGGACGCTGACCGCCTACGCGCGGCACAAGCGCGTGCAGAACGTGCTCGCGCAAGTGGGCGAGCAGGACATCACCACGCACGTCGATTTCACCTGGCTTTCGCGCGCGGGACGCCGCGGCGGGCTGACCAATCTCGGTTTCGTCGACCAGCAGCGTTTCCTTACCGGCATCGCGCACGATGAACTGGCCGGCGCGCCGGGGCCGCGCGTGGGCGTTGCCGAGAATACGCAGGCGTGGCAGACGCTGACGCATCCGCAACATCTCGGCACGAAGTTCTTCGCGCTGGTGCAGGCAAAGAACGCAACGGCCGGGCTCGACGGATTGCGCTTCGCGCGGCCAGATGCGTTGGGGTAGCGTGCTTGCCTCATGCCTTCGCGTCTTCCGGTCACGATTATCGGCGGCTTTCTCGGTGCGGGAAAGACGTCACTGCTGCACAACATCATCACCGAGCACCAAGGCGGTTACCTCGCCGTGCTGGTGGAGAATCCGGGGCCGCTGAACATCGACGCGAAGTCGATGCGCGGGCTCTGCGGCGCGATGCGGCGGCTGCAGGACACGGTGCTTGATATTCCCAACGGCGATGGCGAAACGCAGCGCGCGTGGATCGCGCAAGCGCTGAAGGAAATCACGCAAGCAGGTCGATTCGAGCGCGTCATCATCGAAGTCGCGGGAACGTCGAGCCCGGCTTGGCTGGCGGAGGCTTTTCTTGCCGGCGGCGCATTGGCGGAGCGAGGCGAACTGCAGCAGATCATTTGCGTGGTGGATGCGCTCGATTATCTGCGCAGCACGCAGGGCGGGGACAAGTCGTGGAGTCATTTTCAGGACGAGCAGCTCACGGGCGCCACGCTTGTGGTCCTCAACAAATGCGATTTACTCGACGAGAAGCAGCTCGCGGAGTGCACGAAGGCGCTGCAGACGCTTCACGATCCACGCGTGCCGATCATCCAGACGGCGTACGGCGAAGTGCCTTTGGAAGTTTGGACGCGACAGGCCACACCGCAGGAATTCAGCGCCGCGATGGAGCGCCGGGCGCTGGCCTCGCGCGTGGGAACGATGCCACCGCTTTCGAGCGCGCTTTATCGCGTGCACCGGCCGTTTCATCCCGCACGGTTCTGGGAATGGTTCAACGCGGAGCATCCGGGACTTTTGCGCGTGAAGGGGCTGCTGTGGCTGGCATCGCGGACGTTGCTGGTTGGCGGCGTGTCGCGCACGCGCTGGCAGAATTCGTGCGGAGCGGCGGGTATTTGGTGGGCGGCGCTGCCGCGCGAAGAATGGCCGGAGGATGAGGCGGCGCTGAAACGCATGCAGGAGACATGGCACGAGCCGTATGGCGACCGGCGGCAGGAGCTCGTGCTGATCGGAGACCCGATTTGGCTGGCGAAGTCGGGTCGCGCGCAGCTCGATGCGTGCCTGCTCACCGACGAGGAATACGCCAAGCCCGTGCAGGAGTGGGGCAAGCTTCCGGATCCTTTTCCCGAGTGGGATGTGGAAGAATAAAGTTCACACGGAGGCACGGAGGACACGGATAAAGACTCCAAAAAACTCCGTGTTCTCCGAGCCTCCGTGTGAAATCTCTGCAGTCCTCCGCGCGAAACCTCAGACCAATCCGGCCACGATGTTGACGAACATGGCGAGGATGGCGGTGTTGAAGAGGAAGGAGATCAGGCCGTGGACGAGGGCGAGGCGGCGTATTTCGGATGAGGAGATCTGCACGTCGGAGACCTGGCAGGTCATGCCGATGATGAAGGAGAAGTAGGCGAAATCGGGATAGCTCGGGATCTCCTTGCCGGGAAAGATCAGGCCGCCGGCGGTTTCGTGGCGTTCGCGCTCGTGCGCGTTGGCAAAG
>Ga0302319_10019828_pt1 | contig 12197 bp, 5 predicted proteins | sample Bog_T0_2_FD_203319 | JGI IMG/M metagenome (GOLD analysis project Ga0302319, IMG submission 203319) | Peat permafrost microbial communities from Stordalen Mire near Abisko, Sweden - Bog_T0_2 | ecosystem: Environmental > Terrestrial > Soil > Wetlands > Peat | place: Sweden: Abisko, Stordalen Mire... | reverse complement strand
GAGCCAGAGACAATCCCGACATCGCAAGCTCCCAGCAAACCGGCGGAGGCGACGCCTGACACGGCTGCCCCGATCCCGAAGATGAGGGCTTTTGTTTCAAATGTCGCTGCCGGGCCAGAGCCAGCCACTACCGTGGGCCCTTCGGTCATCCGAAACTTCCTGCAAGCGAAGAGTTCCGGGCGCGTTGCGGACGGAGCCTTCACTGTACTGATGTTGCTGTGCGGACTTAGCATCTTCGCGATTGTGATCCTGATCGTATTTGTGCTGGTCACTCACTCCGAGCTTTCCATCAAAGCGTTCGGTTGGCACTTCTTCGCGACCAGAACCTGGGACCCGGTTTCGGGCGATTTCGGTGCGCTACCGTTCATCTATGGAACCGTCCTTTCCTCGCTTTTGGCCGTGTGCATGGCAGTACCGCTGGCGTTGGCGACCTCGATCTTCCTGTTGGATATCTGCCCCAAGTTTCTCCGCGGGCCTATTTCTTTCCTCACTGAACTCCTGGCGGCAATTCCCAGCGTGGTCTATGGGCTTTGGGGCGTGTTTGTCCTCGTGCCGATCATGCGCGACCAGGCCGGGCCCATCCTCGAAAAGTATCTCGGATGGACTGGCTTTTTCGTCGAACCAAATTTTGGAGTCGGAATGTTTACGGCCGGTGTGATTCTGGCCATTATGATCTTTCCGGTCATTAGTTCGATCAGCCGGGATGTGATGCGCGCCGTGCCGGTAAATCAGCGCGAAGCTGTGCTGGCTCTTGGCGCCACACGGTGGGAGATGCTCCGCATCGGCGTTCTACGCAACGCGCGTATGGGCATCATCGGCTCGGTCATCCTGGGACTTGGTCGAGCACTCGGCGAAACGATTGCGGTAACGATGGTTATCGGCAACCATGCCGGCATCGTAAAAAATCTCTTCGCGCCGGGGTACACGCTGGCGAGCGTCATCGCCAACGAATTCAGCGAGGCCACTGGTGACCTCTACCTCAGTGCGCTGATTGAAATTGGTTTGGCGCTGTTCCTTGTGACGATCGTCGTGAATGCGATTGCGCGGCTACTGGTATGGGCGGTTGTGCGTGAGAATGCGGGGGGCGCGCACTAATGGCTGCATTACCGGTCCAGTCCCGCACGATGTCTAGCTACGTAACGCTGCGCCGCAGTGTGACGAACCACGTGGTCACAGGTGTCGCAATCGTCAGCACGATCCTCGTGCTGGTTCCGTTGGTTGCTATCTTCGGATACCTGCTCTACAAGGGTGCGAGTTCGCTCAACCTTGCCTTCTTCACCAAGGTTCCAGTGCCGGTCGGCGAGCCGGGTGGAGGCATGGCTAACGCGATCGCGGGTTCCGGGGTCATCCTCGCCCTGGCAAGCCTGCTTGGAATTCCGGTGGGTATTGGCGCAGGAGTATATCTGGCGGAGTATGCACGAGGCACGTGGCTTGGAGCAGCGGTGAGATTTACCGCCGACGTGCTGAACGGCGTTCCGTCGATCGTGATGGGTCTCGCCGCTTACGCGCTGATCGTGGCCAAGCAGCAACACTTCTCTGGCTTGGCGGGCAGCGTCGCCCTTGCCATCATGATGATCCCAACGGTGACGCGGACCACCGAGGAAATGCTATCCACAGTGCCGAAATCTGTCCGCGAGGCGGCCCTCGGGTTAGGCATTCCGAAGTGGCGTACCGTGATCTCGGTGAGCTTGCGGACGGCGTCGCCGGGAATCATTACGGGCTGCATGCTGGCCTTTGCGCGGGTCGCTGGAGAAACGGCCCCACTGCTCTTCACAGCGTTCGGCAACCAGTTCTGGAGTTTCGATCTGAATCAGCCAATCGCCGCTCTGCCGCTGCAGATTTATGTGTACGCCCTCTCGCCCTATGACGAATGGCATCGCCTCGCATGGGCTGGCGCGCTGGTTTTGATTGTGATGATTATGGCTTCGGTAACGCTTGTTCGGATATTTGCCAACCGCGGAGTGCTCAAGGGAGGCAATTAGTGGGAGTCGACATTCGCGTCGAAAATTTGAATGCCTGGTACGGTCAGGTGCATACGCTTCACGATGTGAGTTTGAACATCCCTGCCAACCGCGCTACCGCTCTGATCGGACCGTCGGGCTGCGGAAAATCGACGTTCGTGCGCTGCCTAAACCGGATGCATGAGACCAGCCCCGGCGCCCGCGCGGATGGCACGGTCCGCATGGGCGACATTGATATCTATAAGGACGCAACACCCGTAGAGATTCGCCGCCGCGTAGGAATGGTCTTTCAGCGCCCGAATCCGTTCCCGACGATGTCGATCTACGACAACGTCGCAAGCGGGCTGAAGCTGAACGGTTTTCGTAAGAAGCGCATCCTCGACGAAGTCGTCGAGCGCTCCTTGAAGCAGGCCGCGCTCTGGGATGAGGTCAAAGATGACCTGAAAAAGAAGTCCGGAGCCAGCATTTCGGGTGGTCAGCAGCAGCGTCTTTGCATCGCCCGCGCCCTGGCCGTCGATCCTGAGGTCCTGCTGATGGATGAGCCTGCCAGTGCGCTTGACCCGGTTTCCACAGCTAAAATCGAAGATCTCATTTTCAAGCTGAAGAGCCAGTACACAATCGTGATTGTGACGCATAATATGCAACAAGCAGCGCGCGTCGCTGAGAATACCGGGTTCTTCCTCATGGGTAAGCTGGTTGAGTTCGCCCCGACAACTAAAATCTTCACGAACCCCTCAGATAAACGTACCGAGGACTACATCACAGGGAGGTTCGGATGATACGAATCAAATTTCAGCAGAGCCTCGACGAGTTGAAGGAGCGTCTGCTCGTGATGGCCGGGCTGGTTGAGCAGGCCATTCAGCGAGCGACGGAAGCCTATACCTCGCGCGACGAGAGCTTGTGCGAATTGGTGCGAATGTCCGAACCCGCGATCAATCGCATGGAGCGCGAGATCGACCAGCTGGCCTTGGATCTGCTTGCCATGGAACAGCCGATGGCGGTTGATCTACGCTTCATCCTCTCGGTCATTCGCATCAATGTTGACCTCGAGCGGATGGGCGATCAGGCCGTGAACATTGCTGGTCGAGTGCTCGACCTTGGTCGCCAGGCAAATGTAGATTTGCCCGTGGACATCCCGCGTCTCGCCTTGCTGGCCGCGGCGATGGTGCGGAAGGCGCTGCAGGCGTTTATCGAAGGCGATGCGGAAATGGCGACGTCCGTGCTCATGCTTGATGACCAGGTGGATGACATGAATCGCGACGCGTTCCGTGCGCTCGGCGACCTGATCAAGGAAAAACCGGAGCTAGCACCCCAGGCACTGAACGCGCTCATTATCTCGCGCAACCTTGAGCGCGTGGGCGACCACGCAACGAACATTGCGGAGGATGTGATCTTCTGGGTGCGCGGTGCCGACGTGAAGCACCACAATCTTCCTGACGATGGCGACTAACGGTAGTCGGTCGCAAAGCGTTCAAGCCCGAAGATAGCCTTCGGGCTTTTGCTTTGTCAGCGCCAAAGTTCGTCTCGCAGACGGCTTACGGTATATAAATCGATATGCGATCTTCTTGTTTTGCCTCGGCCTCTCTCGCCGCCGCCGTACTTTGTGCATGTGTATCCATGTCCGCTCAAGTCGCTACCAGCGAGTACGCGCTTGACCCGAAGCAGGCTGTGGACGAACAGTACACCAAGAAGATTCTCGAGTACACCACGGACCCATCGTTCGTCTCGCCGCTGGTAAATTATCTGCCCGCTTCGAAGACCGTGCCGACGCCCGCGAAGGTTCTGGGAGATGTCTCGGGTTCGCCGAACATACTGCCCTACGCCGAGGATGTGTACAAGTATTTCCGCTTGCTCGCAGCCAGTTCGCCGCGGGTGCAAGTCGTGACTATCGGGCATAGTGAAGAAGGCCGAGAGATGATCGCGGTCGCGATCGCCGACGAGAGTCTGCTCAAAGGTCAGAAGCAAAACGATGAGCGGTTGGCAAAACTCGCTGACCCGCGCTTGATCGGCCTGGACGATGCCAAGGCGCAGCCGCTCATTGACGCCTCCTATCCGGTCTATTACATCACTGGGACGATTCACTCCACTGAGACCGGCGCGCCCACCGCGCTGATGGAGATGGCCTACCGCCTGGCCGTCGACGATTCGCCGTACATCAAATACATTCGCTCGCACATGATCGTTCTCATCACGCCGGTGGTCGAAGTGGACGGCCGCGATCGCATGGTCGACATCTACAAATGGCATCGCGCACACCCGACCGAAGATTGGCCGCACCTGGTTTATTGGGGCCATTACGTCGCACACGATAACAACCGCGACGCGATGGGCATGACGCTCAACCTCACCAACAATGTGCTTAATACGTACCTTGGCTGGCATGCCCAGGTGCTGCACGATCTCCATGAGTCGGTGCCATTTCTCTACGACAACACGGTCGGCGACGGTCCCTACAATGCGTGGATCGATCCGATCCTCGCCAACGAGTGGGCGGAGCTTGGCTGGAACAACGTTGCGCAGATGCAGAATTTCGGTATGCCAGGTGTCTTTACGCACGGCGACTTCGATACCTGGAGCCCCGGCTACTTGATGTTCCTTGCCGGTCTTCACAACGGCATCAGCCGCCTGTACGAAACATTTGGCAACGGTGGCGCAGATACCGAGAAGCGCATTCTTTCGCCAGAAGAATATTCGCGCACCTGGTACCGTCAGAATCCACCGCTGCCGGTCGTCATGTGGTCACAGCGTGATAACAACAACTACGAAGAAAGTGCGCTCCTCTCAACCCTTTCGTACTTCTCCAAAAACACCCACCACTTCCTCGTCGATTATTACGAGAAGAGCAAGCGCTCTATTCAGAAACCAACCACTGAGGGTCCATCGGCTTACGTCATCTCTGCGAGCGCTGCAGATTTGAATCGCCAGATACAGTTGCTGGAGGTACTGAAGAAACAGCACGTAGAGGTGAGCCAGCTTACCGATGCCGTGACGGCAAGCGTGCCCCCTGCGAAGCGCGGAGACAAGCCTACCAACCAGTCATTTCCTGCGGGCAGCTTCGTGGTTCGGATGGACCAGCCCTACTCCAGGATCGCCGACGCGCTGCTCGACAAGCAATATTGGGCCCCCGATGATCCGCAAAAGCATCCCTATGACGACACAGGATGGAGCTTCAGCGAGTTATTCAATCTGAAGGTCGCGCGCTTGACGGACCCATCGATCCTCACGGCAAAGATGACCATCGTAGATGACCCTGCCAGTCTCTCCGGTAAGCAGACCGGAACGGGTTCGATCGCAGTGGTTGCAAACACCGGCCAGAGCTCGCTTCTTGCTCTCGTGTACAAACTCAAAGATGCGAAGGTTGCCGTCGCGGAGAAGGCGTTCGATGTGGGCGGCAGCCACTATGCAGCAGGCTCGCTCCTGATCAGCGATGTGTCCGATGCAACCCTGGCTCCCATGCTGAAAGAACTGTCGCTGGATGCATCTCGACTCGCGGCCGCGCCCGACGTCCCGACCCACACAGTAAAGGCGCCGCGGATTGCTTTCATGCACACCTGGCAGGGCACTCAGACCGAAGGCTGGTGGCGCTATGAGTTCGACCACGTCGGTGTTCCGTACAAATACATCAGCACACAAACAGCGGCCGCGGACGCTGATCTGCGCAGCAAGTATGACGTAATCATCTTCGCTCCGGTCGGGTACGCGTCTACGGAGTCCATCATCAACGGCACGCCGCGTTATGGAAATGCAACACCCTGGCAGACGACGGATCTAACGCCAAACCTTGGCCGCAATGACGATTCGACTCCCGACACGCGACCGGGTCTCGGCTATGACGGGCTTGAGCACTTGCGTAAGTTCGTCGAGCAGGGAGGCCTGTTGATCACATCCGAAGACACTGCCCAGTTTGCCATCGACACCGGACTCGCGCCAGGTGTGTCCGTGGTGCACAGTGATGCCCGAGTAACCGGGACGATTCTCGATACGGTCTTCGTCGCGCCGCAACATCCAGTCGCGTATGGATATAGCCAATCTGTTCCAGTGATCAGTGCAAACGGTATGGCCTTCAACGTCAGCAACACGGAGGGCGGCAGGGGCTCTTTCCGCACGTTGATGGATCCTTACTCGCAGCGCCCGACTGGCCGCGGAAGCGTGGAAGACAGCGACGTGGTCGAGGGCCGTAAGAACGTCGATCCCGAACCGCTGACGAAACAGAAGCCCTGGGAGGCAAAGACGCTGAACGAAGAGCAACTGCGCGATAATCCGTCCGTGATTCCAGTTGCCCTGCGCCCTGACGTCATCCTGCGATTTGCTGATGCGAAGGGTATGTTGCTCTCTGGGTTGCTAGCCAATGAAGGTTCGATCGCGGAACGTGCCATCGTCGTCGACGCTCACCTTGGTGAAGGCAACGTTTTGCTGTTCGCAAACAACCCGGTGTATCGCGGCGAAACTGTAGGGAGCTATCCGCTGGTTTTCAATGCCATCCTGAACTTTGATCATTTGGGTCACGCAACAAAGCCCTGAGCTTTGTTTATGAACGCAAACTCATTGGCCGCGATAACCAAGTGGCTCATGTGTGTGGCGTGCAAGCGGTTCAGAAAGCCGCGTCCCTATTGGGTTTGCGGGCGACTGCAGAGTGTCGAGTCTACGTAAGACGAGGCTCTCGGCGCAATGGTTTCAAACTTGCAATTGACGTTACGTTGCTGTAAAAAATAATACATCCACGAATTGCAAACCGTATTCCTGTTTGATTGTTTAGCAACCAGACTTACACGGACCCCTATTTATAAGTTGCCCCTATAAGGGGCTGATCAAGCTGTTATCTCTTTGGAGGACGCTTTTGATGAGACGCATTGGTGCATTTGTAGTTGTACTTCTCTCCCTGTTTGCCGTAGCAAGTTTTGCGCAGAACGCAACCACATCTTTGCGTGGCGTAGTGAAAGATCCCACGGGGGCGGTGGTGCCAGGTGCCACGATCACGCTTGACAATGCGGCCACCGGCCAAAAGCTGACAACTCAATCGAAGGATAGTGGCGAGTACCAGTTGCTCCAGATCCCTCCTGCAACGTACACGATCACCATTGCTGCGCCCGGGTTTGGTGGCCAAATCAAGAAGGCAGAGTTGCTCGTGAATCAGCCGGCGACTGTTGACTTTGAGCTCACTGTCCAGACCAGCAATGAGATCGTCAATGTCTCTGAGGCGGCGCAGACGTTGAACACGACGGATGCTTCCTTGGGTGGTACGGCCGACAACGCACTCATTCAGGCGCTCCCCAGCGAAACTCGAAATGTACCCGATCTCCTTTCTTTGCAGCCTGGCGTTCTGTATCTTCCCACTACATCGGACAGCCGCAGCGGCGCCGTTAATGGAGGACGTTCAGACCAAGGCAACGTCACGCTGGATGGAATCGATGATAACGACCAGGTGAATGGATACGCGTTTACGGGGGTGCTGAGAGAGACGCAGGATTCTGTCGAAGAATTCCGTGTGGCGACAGGAAACACCAACGCGGATGCAGGGCGCTCATCCGGCGCGCAGGTTTCGCTCATAACCAAGGCAGGAACCAACAAATTTCACGGCGCAGCGTACGAGTATTTCCGGCCAACCAACACCGTAGCGAATGATTTTTTCAACAAGCAGAGCCAGGAGTCAGCGGGTTTTTCGAATCGTCCTCCAAAGGAGATTCGCAACATCTTCGGAGCGGACCTTGGCGGCCCCATCGTCAAAGATAAGCTTTTCTTTTTCGCCAACTATGAGGGCGAGAGAATCGCGGAAGATCCGGTGGTCGTCCAGACGGTGCCTACGGCCGCCTACCAGGCAGGAAATCTTTCCTATTATGGAGATAACGGCCCGAATTCTCAAGATGCGGCGGTTCAGGTGCTGAGCCCTGGAACGGTTTCAGCTTTGGATGCGACGGTCTGCCAGGTCTGCAACGGTGCAAACGGAAGCGCCTACACTGGGAATCCCGGTCCCAATCCGAACGTGCTAGCCTACCTCAACTCGATGCCAGCTGCCAACGGTTCGACCGAAGGAGACGCCCTAAATACTGGATCCTACACGTTTGCCTCGCCAAATCCGATTTCGCATAACACGACCATCGTGAAGCTCGACTATGTGCCGAATTCGAAGCAGCGGATCTTCGCCCGCGCAAATTTGCAGAAGGACACCACCGAAGGCACGGTTCAGTTTCCTGGCCAACCACCGTCCTACAGGCTGGAAGACAACACCAAGGGTATGACCTTCGGAGACACATGGTCCATATCGCCAAACCTGGTCAATGACATTCGCTACGGATTCATTCGGCAGGCTTACGGAAATTATGGAATCGGCCAGGGAGATTATGTAGACTTCCGGTTTCTCTCGACCACAACTGCTGAAACGCGTACAACCATCGCAAGCGTACCGGTCAATAACATCATCGATAACTTCAATATCACTAAGGGCAAACACAATATCGAGCTTGGCGTGAACTGGCGTCTCATTCATCAGAATCGGCACTCCAATGCGCAATCGTTCAACGGTGCTTCGAGCAATCCGTATTGGCTCGGGGATGAGCCGCCAGATCCCTCAACGCTCAATCCGACTCCGAAGAGCTATTCCCCGTATGAGCCGGTCGACAGCGGTTTTGGCAATTCTTACTTGATTGCGTACGCCAACCTGGTGGGAACCATTCCGTCCGTCACCGACGTGAGCAACTATGAACTTACCAGCCCGACTTCGGGCACGCTGCTCGGCGACGGAGCGTACCTGGACCGTCACTTCAAGGCCAACGAATACGAGGGGTACGCGCAGGATGCATGGCGCATCTTGCCCAATCTGACGCTTACCTACGGTGTGCGCTACTCCCTGCTCCAAACTCCGTATGAAACCAAGGGACAAGAAGTTACACCTACCATTGATACCGATGCGTGGTACAAAGAGCGAGAATCCGATGCGCTCAAGGGAATCACCTACGAACCTGACCTGACGTTCGCGCCAGCGGGCAAGTTTTACAATAAGCCGGGCTTGTACCCCAAGCAGAAGGACAACGTGGCTCCCCGGCTTGCCATTGTTTACTCTCCGAATCACACGATGTCGATTCGCGCCGGCGCCGGTATTTACTACGATCACTTTGGCCAGGGCTTGGTGAACGTTTATGACCAGAATGGGTCGTTCGGCCTCTCGAACTCGGTCACCAATCCGGCCGCGACAGAGACCATTGAAAGCTCTCCGCGTTTTGTGGGTAGACAGACCTTGCCATTCAACAATGGTCCTGTCGACAGCACGATTAGCTTTCCCTACGAGCCTCTCACGACATCGGCAACTGATTTCGCGATTACCTATGGCATCGACAACAAGATCAAGACCCCTTACACGGAAGCGTTCGATGCTTCAGTTCAGCAGCAAATGGGTGCGGGCATCACTCTTGAGGTCAACTACGTTGGCCGGCTGGGACGGCACCTGCTCCAATCGTTGGATCTTGCTGAACCTGTCGACTTCACCGATCCACAAGGAGGTGGCGACTACTTCACTGCTAGCGCGACGTTGGCGAAGATCGCGGACGCCAGTGGCCAGGATTCGACCACAAGCGTGCAGCCGATTAAATACTTTGAAGACATGTTTCCCCAGATGGCCAATGTTGACTATCCGGGGGAAAGTGCCACGCAGACTTACTACAGCGACGAACTTAGCTATAACCGGACCCGCTATGGTGCGACCGAAGACATCGCCGATGTCGATTTTTTCTGCTATTACGGTTGCCCGAATCCGCCGCGCTTCTGGCAGAGCCAGTTTGCTTCGCTTTATTCCATCGCGAGCGTCGGTATGAGCTCCTACAACGCTCTACAGGTTTCGCTGCATCACCCGATGAGCCATGGGCTACAGTTCGACTTCAATTACACCTTTTCAAAGTCGATGGATTTTGGCTCGGATGCAGAACGCGTCGGCGCCAATGGAGGCAGCAGCGCAATTATTAACACTTGGAAGCCGTCCTTGAACAAGTCTGTATCAGATTTCGATACAACGCAGCTGCTCACGGCAAACCTTGTAGATGAACTGCCATTCGGAAAGGGAAGGGCCCTACTGACAACAGCTGGACCGATTGTCAATGCGATCATCGGCGGCTGGCAGTTCTCAGGCATCGCCCGCCTCACCAGCGGACTACCTTTCTCTCTCTACGAGCCTGGCTATACCACCGACTGGGAGGATCCATCGTTTGCCGTGGTGACTGACAATACGGTAAGAGCAAAAAAGCATTTCGATCAGAATAACGATCCTCAATACTTCAGCAACAATACCGCGATCAATCAAGGGGTTTATGTGGGTTCGCCTATTCGGCTCCCGTATGCTGGCGAAGCTGGCCAGCGTAACAAATTCCGTGGAGACGGATATTTCAATATTGATAGCGGGCTTTCGAAAGCGTGGACTTTCTCGCGATACGGCATCCTCAAGTTTTCCTGGGAAGTCTACAACGTAAGCAATTCTGTGCGCTTCGATCCATTCTCAATCAATACACAGCTCACCAGCGGGACACTCGGCATTGCGAGTTCCGAACTAACATCTCCGCGCCGTATGCAGTTCTCTCTACGCTACGACTTCTAACGCATAGTTGGTTGTCGGTTCATCGAGCCGGCGGAGGAGCTTTTGCTCTCTCCGCCGGCTCAATTTTTTCGCAGCATACGCGCTGCTTCAATCCCTCAGAAAGTAATGTCTACCTTATGAGAATGGTCCGAGCGTCCGCCTTCCTGATTTTCGTCGTGATGATCGTTGCGCTGCCAGCCGACGCACAGCGTTCTCCGGCAACGCAAGACAAGCAGCCGATTTCGCTCGACGAATTTATGAACGCGACCGACATCCTCGGAGCGCGTATTTCGCCGGATGGTAAGGCTGTTGTCATCTCCACATCGGCTCCGGATTGGCAGCACAATCGCTTCAGGGAAGACTTGTGGCTTTGGACGAAGACGCGCGGCGTCGCCTCTCCTCTTACCAACGCGGGCCATGACTCCTCTCCGCAATGGTCTCCCGACGGGCGCATGATCGCCTTCCTGTCCGATCGCCCGCTGCCTGGTGAAGCGACTGGTGACGACGACAGCAAAGAAGGAACTACCCGCGTCTGGCTTATCTCGACTGAGGGTGGTGAGGCCTTCCCGGTCTATAGCGAGAAGCTCGATACTCACGCCTTCGCCTGGTCGACCAGCGGCACGCAGGTTCTATTTTCCGTCACGCAGGCTCTCACAAAGAACGTCGAAGACGCGGAGAAAGAAGAGTGGAAGGATGTCATTCGTTGGCGCGAGCAGGAGCGAGGCGACGCACTTCTCTCTATCCCTGTCGCAGCGGCGCTCCAGAATCGCACGAAGACGCCGGAAGCTCATCAAGCTCCAAAACCAGAGCCGGACAAGCCGGAATATCCCGCTGATGCCAGTGTGCTCACTACAAGCTCGCTGCAGATCAAGGAGATCGTGCCTTCTCCTGATGGCCAACAGATCGCCTTCGAGACAGGGCCAGTTTCGTTGCGTCTTGAAAATCCAGCCGACAGTGAACTGTATCTTGTCGCTGAAACGGGTGGAAGCGCTCGCCAGCTTACGCACAATCAGGGGCTCGAGAGCGACATCCACTGGATGCCTTCTGGACGGAGTCTTGTCCTGCTCGTGCGCGCTGGCGGTGGCTCGATTGAAGGCCCCTACGAGGATGTACAGGGCCGGATCTATTCCGTCGATGCGTCTAGCGGGAAGATCGCCCGCCTCGGCGCTGCGTTCCATGGCTCATGGGAGAATTTCACCGTGACCGCTGACGGCGCGCTGCTCGCAGCAGGCAGTACTGGGATGGATCAACACATCTATCGCATCGACGGCGACAAGGCCGACATTGTTTCCAGCGCACATGGAAACAGCAGTTCGCTGGACGCCGCGCACCACAGCGACGAGCTCGCGTTCACTCACTCCAGCATTAACGATCCAACGCAGGTATTCGTAGCGGACGGCGAATCGGCTGTCGGTGCCGCAAAGCCGGTGACGGCCTTCAACCCAGTCTTCCGCGAGAGCTCGCAGGTGACGTGGAAGCCGTATCGCTGGAAGTCGAAAGATGGCACGGAGGTCGAAGGCGTGCTCATCTATCCGCCTGGCAAGCAGGACATTAAGCATCTACCTATGCTCACGTTGATTCACGGTGGTCCAGCCGACGCGGACGGCGATCGCTTTGAAGCTGACTGGTACGACTGGGCAACGCTCGCCGCGGGCAACGGCTGGCTCGTCTTCCGGCCC
>Ga0302319_10019827_pt1 | contig 12197 bp, 10 predicted proteins | sample Bog_T0_2_FD_203319 | JGI IMG/M metagenome (GOLD analysis project Ga0302319, IMG submission 203319) | Peat permafrost microbial communities from Stordalen Mire near Abisko, Sweden - Bog_T0_2 | ecosystem: Environmental > Terrestrial > Soil > Wetlands > Peat | place: Sweden: Abisko, Stordalen Mire... | reverse complement strand
GGCCGACACCATTGCCACGGTCCTCACCATTGTGCTGATTCTGGTTTCGGCCATAGCACTTTTAATTTCGGGGATCGGCATTATGAACATTATGCTGGTGACGGTGACGGAACGCACGCGAGAAATTGGCTTGCGCATGGCCGTTGGCGCCTCACGCAAGGAAGTGTTGATGCAGTTCCTTGTGGAGGCCGTGGTGATGAGCGTAGTGGGCGGAGCGCTGGGAATTTTGATTGGTTTGGCGATACCGCTGAGCGTGCCGCTGTTCACCTCGCAGATCAAGGTGCCGGTCTCACCGATCTCAGTGCTGGTGGCATTTTTCGTTTCGTTTGCGGTGGGTGTGACTTTTGGTTTGCTGCCTGCGAGACGGGCTGCGCAGTTGAATCCAACGGAAGCGCTTAGGTACGAATAGCGACGCTAACGAGTTTCCAGGTTTGCCGCAAAGCGGAGCACGAGAAGGCCCACGCGATCATCCTTCGCAAAATCAGTGATCCGCACAGCATTGCGCCTGAGCAGGTCCTCAATGACCCGCAGCGGGCGATCGCACTGTTTGAGGTGGATGATCTTTGGCGGCCAACCTAAGCGTTGGGCCAAGGCAACAAAGTCGGCATCGGTTGTGATCACGCCGAACTCATTGGCCTTGGCCCACTCGAATATGCCGATATCGTCGGACCGCTTAAGGTCAAACTGCCCAACATGTGCCAAGCCTGGAGAAAGCTGGTCGAGCCGATTGATTAAGCGCGGCGATAGGTTCTCATCGAGAAGGAACTTCACCCCGGATTTGTTTGACGCCCGGTCTCAGCGGCGTATTGATAGACAGCCGGGAAATCCGCCTTCTCCAAATCAGGATGTTCATCCAGAATCTGTTCTTCCGTCATGCCGGCGCCCAGCCAGCCCAGTACGTCCCAGACAGCGATTCGCAGTCCGCGGATGCAGGGCTTTCCGCCGCGCTTCCCGGGCTCTACCGTGATTCTAGTGCTAACCGTTGCCATTGCCGTTCACCTGTTAGTATGGCATCTCAAACGCAGACAAACCGCGGTGTTGCGAGATCCATTCTTATTCAGAAATTTGGCGGAGGCGTTGTCTCGCTTTAATTTTCAGGATGGAGATGAAATCCGAGGCGCCGATAAACGCCATAAACGCAACAGCGCTTGCGGTATAGGCCACGGTGTTTGGCCAGTGCAGCCAATCTTGCACAACTACAAAAGTGCCGTAAATGGCGGCAAGGGCTACCAGGGAGTGATAGAGGAGATAGAAAACGGACTTAGTTCGGCCCACGCTTTTTGATTGTCTCACGAATTGCGGCGACGGACATGGGGCCTATTCGCCCTTCATTCGATAGTCCCATTCGCGCGCCGCGCGGTCATGCAGTAGCGGCACATCCGCCTCCAGCAAGAATCCCGCCACCACCAGTTCATGCGCGGCCTGATCGATTTTATCCAAATACGCCTGCTTGCTTGAGTAACGCTCCTGAATCGACCGTCTGGGATCGCCAACCTTCATCCGCTCGCGCTCCGTCAACGGAAACGGAATCCAAGAGCCGGTATAACTCAGCATCTCTGTAGCGCCGCCGATGGCGGGAGCACGCCGATTCCAGCCCACATACGATGCCAGCGGCACTTTAATTTCAGGCATCTGAATGCCACCAAGATCATTCCCGTCGGCGTCCACCTGTGGCACCAATGTCAGGAAGGCAGCGCCGGGTTTCGGTGGTTCCACCGAAAAATCCAAACGATACGCTTCCCGTTTGTGCACCGGCGGCTCCGCGCCGGGGATCTTCGGAAAGCGCAATCCTTCCAATGGCGTCAGCTCACCCTTAGCAATATGAGGAAAACGCGAAGCTGGCGGGGCTGCATCTTCCCTAATCCATTTATCCATCGCCAGCAACAGCGGCCGCATTGCATAACGGTAATCGTTCGTGTTCGCCAAATTCTGCCCCTGCACATGCGCCGGCGGCACCGAACCCACGGTATGCTGCGACCCCGCAAAGAAGTAGATGCGCGCATTCGCGGAGGGCGCCACATCCGTCTTTCCATCCGCGCTGGTATGAATTAAAGACGCACACCGTCCCCAATACTCATAAGCGCCATTCGTAAAGAACAGCTTTGGCAAAACATGCGCATTGGCCGCCCGCTCCGCTAAATGGCGTTCATCAAACGGCGCGATATCAACCGGATAAAACACATTCACGAAGGGTTGACCATCACGCGACGGCTGCGCAAACCGCTCATTAAAGCTCCCGCGCCCGCCACCACCCACGTGTGCCCAAATACCATCGAATACCTTTTGATGAGATTCGCTCTCATTAAACCCGTCATACAAAAACTCACGCAAGAAACGCCCGCTTTGCGATACGCCAAAGCCGATCGCGCGCTTGATTTCGGCGCGATCGTTCGTCAGAGTTGTGTCAACGCCGGCATATTTGAGATACGCCACAAAATCGCGCAGTCCCGCCAAACCCAAGCCGGCCACCACTGGATTCTTCGCTTCGTAGACAACTTCGTAAATGCGCCCGGGCGCAAAACCGCCTTTGAGCTTCACATGATTGCCATCCACAAACTGCCATTCCGTATGCGGAATCAGCGTGCGCTCAGCGGCCACCTGATCGCGCACGAATAATTGATTTTTGGGCGAAGCAGGGTCGAGCGCTTCGTAACCGGTCTGCGCCTTGTCGCCCGTCGAAATCACCTCTTCGGTTTTTTCGCCCGTCCATTCGGCATCAATCATTCCGCTGATGAGCTTGCCTTGATTGGTGGCCACGGGCAGATACGCGCGCAGCATGTTCTTCTGATCGGGAACGTCAAACTCCCAACCCAGCCAAACCAGCGTGAAGCCTTGTTCCAGCAAAAAGCCGTCGCCTAACGCCTCTGGGGCAGTGGGACCGCCGCCGCGTTTCGCGAAATCGAAAACGTTAAGTAGCCCCTTGCCTCCGCGATTGGAAACCTCTACCAGCGCTGTACCGTTCCCTTTCAGCGGGCGAATCATGTAGAAATCTGCCGAGAACTCAACTAAGCCTTGCTTGTTCTTTGGCGCCAGATCAATGTCGCGAATGATGCGGTTTGGCCCGAGTTTGGGATCTACGGCAAAGTAAACCTTACCGTAGGTGACCTCATCGGCGAGCCCCTGAACATGATCGCGAAATTGCAAGTCAACGCGCGTGACGGCAGCTTCCAATAGCGCCGCTGCACATACGAGGAAAGTGAGTAAAAGGCGAGACAAGCGATTAGGCGGTGACAGCGTGCTCAGATTGCCGGCGGCGGGTCACCAACGCATATACGCCAAACAGCACGGCAGAGAAAAACAGATCGCTCAGCAAAGTGCGCCCGTAAAACGGCAGCGCGGCGACGTAGCAGCCGGCTAAGCCAGCCAGCGACCGTGGATAAAATTGCACCATTTCAATCCAGGAGAAGAAATTCGTGATGAGGAAGAACTGCAGGCTCCCAGCAAACACGACGCTGGCGATCCGTAGCGGGCTGTTGGTGTTACGTAAGAACGTGCGCCCTAGGAAAACGCTAATCAGAAACGAGCCATAAACGATAATCGTGCCTTGCGAGTACGCCGGATAGCCGCCTTCCATGCGGCTGCGGATCGGATCTGTAATCGCCAACGCTAAAAGCGGCACGAGATAAGCTTGCCAACTACGCAATCGGGCGCCTCCAAACAGAGCCACACTGCCGATCGGCGAAAAATTCGTCGGATGCGGCGCCAGCCGAAGGAGAGCGGCGAGTACGGTCATCACTATGGCAAGCGGTTGAAAAATCTTTTCTTTACGATCCATCTAGCCTCTAAGTATAGCCGAGAATTGCCACTCCGTCATTGCCGGGCGATCGTCTTCCTGGTATTCAGTAATGTCGAAGTGAGCGATTCGCGCGGAACGTTCTGAATAAATGGCTTGATCATCCAACCCAGGCCGCTCGGAATACTGCGTGAAAGCGAGATCGTCCGGCACTCCGCCATCACCCCGTTTCCACTGGCCTCAATACTCCAAAACGCATTCATGCGCCACAAAAGTCCAAGTCCCGTGCCCAGCGGATAATCCTTCTCCTTCTGCGTTCCGGCGTCTTGCACCTCGCGAATATCATTCGCATACGCGCGGCAAATCCAATGCCCTGGCGCAACCTCTTTGTAGTAAGCCTCTTGCTGTAAATCAAACACCGCAGGCACGAATTGCTGTTTTCGCTCCAACCGCCAATAGCCGGTGATGTCATCCCCTCGCCGATTCACTAAACGCGAACGAACAATTTCCGGATAGATCTTCGCGTGACGATCAAAGTCCTGCAAAACAGCCACCACCTTGCTCACAGTGGTGTCGGGAATGTAAACCGCGCCCACCCAGTCATGAATCAGACCATCTGGAACTTCCTCCGGATTTTTCGTGGTCGCTGGCCGAATCACCAGATCGCCTTTGAGCAGTTTTTTTTCATCCTGCGGGGACGCCTCTATCGATAGAAACGGCGCACGCCCAGACCAGCGGTTCTCTAATCCTGCTTCCACTGCCTTCACATGATCCTCGAATGCCCTTGCCGTTTCCGGCGCCAGCTTGGTTTCGAATTGCGAACAGAGCGGACACGAGACGAGCCAGATGGCCAACAAAAACCGCATGCGTGCTAACGAGCCCCGCTCAATTCGCTATAGCGCAACTGCTGCTTCACGTAATCGCGCGGATATGAAATGTCTACCGCCGTCACTTTCCCGCCTCGATCAAACTTAGCCACAAGATCTGCATTAATGCCTGTCCAATAGGTTGGCAAATCGAGGTTAGAATAGCGCTTCAATATTTCATCGCGCAGCTTTGGATCAAAGTGCACTCCATATTTGTCGATTAACGCTTTAATAGCCGGATAGTCGCCTTCGGCTTTAATCCGCATCAACTCCGCCAGCAGCATGCCCACGCCCCGGTGCATCTTCTCATAATCTTTGACGACGGCGTACGTCTTGCCGTTGCGCGTTTCCAGCCCGATGGCGCCAGTTTTATCCATGATGTATTTGGCAATCAGTTGACGGTCACGCTGATGATCTTCTTCGAGCGTCTCGCCTTTCGGGTTGCGTGCGAGTTGGGTCAGCATCACGCGAGCGGCACTATCATACATCGCGCGGCCAGTCCCATCGGTCTTCACTAGACCTAGTTCCTTCAACTTGGGATCGAAGATGTTCCAAAGCGCGACTAGATCCGCGCGAGCTTCTTCGAGCGTCGAATAATACTCCTTCAAATAAGCTCCCGGCGCTTGCGTCAACTTGGGATTCAATTTGCCCGAACCATGACCGATCACCTCATGCATGGCGGTGAGCAGTTCGTCGGCGCCGGTGCCATACTCTTCATCGCGGGCGATCTCTTCCGGCGAAACGGAAAACTCTTCTATCACCTTGTGTCCGGTGGCCGCGGCGAACGCGCGCGTCGCGCTGGAGAAGAGAAAATTCTTGGTGCCGAACTTTTGGTGGACCTCGTCTTCATTCGGCAAATTATCGCCAATCGTCGAAACATGAAAATCGCCGGTTTCGATAACGGTCTCCACAGCTTTTGCCACCGGCGGCCTCGCGTTCTGCTGCTTGTACTGCTCGGCCCAAGGCGCGCGCGCCTCAAAATAGCTGGCGTTTGCCGCCACTTTGCGCATAGAGGCGGAGAGCTTTTCATCTGTTACGCAGACAAAGGTTTGTGCCGTCCCTTTGGATGCGCGCGCGTCACGGTAGGTCTCTATGAAGCCGCTGGCGAAATCCACGGTTGGGTTGTTCCGCACCCAATCCATACCGAACGTCACCCAATCCGTATATTCGCCCGTTTCATAAAAGCGCATCAAATCCGCAATCACCTTCGCCTGTTCCGGTTCCGCGTAGGCACGCGCTTGCTTCAAATAGCCAATCGCTTTGTGCAAATATTCCGCGTACAGCCCCGGCTTAATCCGTCCGTCCGCCGTGCCGGCGCGGTAAATTTCTTCACGCAGTTTGCCGCCTTCCTTCACAACCCGCGAATCGAGCCGGTAGTGCTCGGTAAAGTTCTGCAAGTCGGCAAGTTTGAGTCCTACGTAAAAATTGTTGGAACTGGCCTCGATAATGTCTTTGCCGCCTTCCGGAGTTTTGGCAGTCAGAATTGGTTCGAAGTTCGGATCAAACAGCGAAGGCGTCAACCGGTCCACTCCCGCCGCCAAATCTTTGCGCCCGGCCGCCGCCAGAGCAGCCTTAAGGCTTGCCGCGGTAAATGGCGGCATAAATTTTAAGCCCGTTTGCTCGTGATGGTTGCCTTTGTTGCCCCAAAACAACTTAGCGAACGAAAGAACTTGCGCATAGGTCTTAGGGTCAACTTTGTCCTTAGCTTTGACCACCGCTTCCAGTATTTGTTTTTGCTGCAAACCGAAACGCGAAAGCTGATCGTAGATGATTGGATCCACGGCAATGGAAGCTTGGCTCAGCCAATACGCCAATGCCTGCTGGCGAGCCGTGAGCGCGCGGAAACTATCGGCTTCAATTTGAATAAAAGCGGTTTTGTCAACACGGTCCACTATGGGTGATTCCGCGCAGGCGGCATACACAGCAGCCAAGACAACGAGTACGAGACGGCTCATAACCGCAGTGTAGCGATGTTTTGCGGTACCTTTAAGAATATTTTGGGTTATCAAGCCACTCTCGGATCGTTAGTTTATCGTTTCCCAGATCTGAAAACGTTGCTCGCCAAAGCCACGCCGTTGCGCTCTGGCGACCAACTGGCGCGAGTCGCCGCGGGCAGCGCGGAAGAACGCGTGGCCGCTCAAATAGCGCTTGCCGATGTGCCGCTGAAGCGATTTCTCAAAGAGCCGCTCACGTCCTATGAATCGGATGAAGTCACCCGTCTGATTTTCGACTCGCATGATGCGCGGGCGTTCGGCGAAATCTCGCATCTCACGGTCGGCGCGTTTCGCGATTGGCTGCTCGATGGTTCTACAGATAGCGCAGCGCTCGAACGCATTTCCTCCGGGGTAACGCCCGAGCAAGCCGCCGCCGTTTCCAAGCTGATGCGTCTGCAAGATCTGGTAAAGGTGGCCAGCAAAATTCACGTGGTGACGCGCTTCCGCACCACAGTGGGCCTGCCGGGCCGCATGGCAACCCGGCTCCAACCCAACCATCCGTCAGACGATGCGCGCGGCATCGCCGCCAGCATTATCGATGGACTCATGCTCGGCAGCGGAGATGCAGTCATCGGCATCAACCCCGCCTCTGACAATCCACAAACCGTCAAGCAGTTGCTAGTCTTGGTTGACACTATCCGCCAGCATTACAGTATTCCCACGCAAAGCTGTGTCCTGGCGCATGTCACCACGCAACTCGAAGCGCTGCGCGCCGGCGCGCCGATAGATCTGGTGTTTCAGTCTATCGGCGGTACGGAAGCCACCAATACTTCCTTCGGGTTCAATTTGGCGTTGCTCCACGAAGCCCACGAGGCGGCGCGCGAGTTGAAGCGCGGAACTATTGGCGATAACATCATGTACTTCGAAACCGGGCAAGGCAGTTCACTCTCCGCCAACGCGCATCATGGCATCGACCAACAAACTTGCGAAGCTCGCGCCTACGCCGTCGCCCGCGCCTTTCGCCCTATGCTTGTGAATACGGTAGTTGGCTTCATCGGTCCTGAGTATTTGTACAACGGTAAACAAATCCTGCGTGCTGCGCTGGAAGATCATTTCTGCGGGAAGCTTTTAGGCCTGCCCATGGGTTGCGACGTCTGCTACACCAACCACGCCGAAGCCGACGACGACGATATGGATGCCATCCTAACCATGCTGGCTGCTGCTGGCGTGAACTACATCATGGGCGTGCCCGGCGCTGATGACATCATGCTGAACTATCAAAGCAGTTCCTTTCATGATGCCCTCTACTTGCGGTCCGTCTTCGGCCTGCGCCCGGCGCCCGAATTTGAAACTTGGCTCACTCACCGTCCTGCCTTGCCAGAGATGGCGGCGCTACTTGAGACGTGATGAAACTCGGCGATTACACATCCGCGCGCGTTGGTTTGGGAATCGCCGGTGACAGCTTACCCACCAAAGCGCTGCTTGATTTTCGTCTCGCTCATGCGCGCGCTCGCGATGCCGTGTATTTCCCCTTCGACGTGGGCGGCTTTTCGGACGAATTGCGCCATCTCAACCACACGCCGCTCACGCTACACAGCGCAGCCGCCAATCGCGAGGAATATTTGCGGCGCCCCGATCTGGGCCGGCGCTTGAACACCGAGTCTGAAAAGGCGATTGCGAAGTCGTATTTTCAAACGGCCCTCATCGTCGCCGATGGCTTGTCGCCGCTGGCTGTCCACCGCCATGCGGCGCCGCTCATCCAGGCCATCGCACCTAGCAACAAAAGCCCGATTTGGCTCGTTCAACAAGGCCGCGTCGCCATCGGCGATCACATCGGGGAGTTACTCAAGGCCGATCTCTCCATCGTTATCATCGGCGAACGTCCCGGTCTAAGCACTCCCGATAGCCTGGGTATCTACGTAACGTGGGCTCCCCGCGTCGGCCGCACCGACGCCGAACGCAATTGCATTTCCAACATCCACAGCGACGGTCTTTCGTACGCAGAAGCCGCCCACAAACTGGCATTCCTTACCGCCGAAGCTCGGAAACGAAAACTTACCGGCGTTGCCCTCAAAGAAACCGCCGGCAAGCTACTCGGCTAACCCTAGTATGATGGACGGAAACTCCATGAATCGACGCACATTCGTAAAAACTACCGCCGCTCTCAGTACGCTGGCCGCTGCGGGCAAAGCATTTGCCGCTGAGCGCAATCTCCGCAAAGGCATCATGTACGCCACCATCAAACTCCCAGGTAGCAGCGTACTCGATAAATTCAAAGCCGTAAAAGCCGCTGGTTTCGATGGCATCGAACCCATGAGCCACATGTCACAAACGGAAGTGCTTGACGCCTTCCACGCAACCGGTCTTTCCGCCGCCAGCGTTTGTTGCAACACGCACTGGAAAAATCCTGTTTCCGATCCAGATCCAGAGGTCCGCGCCATCGGCGTGCGCGGTTTGGAACAAGCCCTGCGCGACGCCAAGGCTTATGGCGCGACCTCGGTGCTGTTCGTTCCCGCCGTTGTGAACAAGCAAGTCACCTATAAGGACGCCTACACTCGCTCGCAAACTGAGATTCGAAAAGTGTTGCCGCTGGCTCAGGAACTCGGCGTGAAAATCGCCATTGAAAATGTCTGGAATCATTTCCTGCTGAGCCCGCTCGAAGCCGCCCGCTACATCGACGAGTTTGATAGCCCCGCCATAGGCTGGCATTTCGACGTCGGCAACGTCATCACTTTCGGCTGGCCTGCGCAATGGATTAGCATCTTGGGAAAACGCATTCAAAAATTGCATATTAAGGAATACAGCCTGGCCAAGCGCGATAAAACCGGTCCTTCTTCCGGCTTCGACGTGAAATTTCTGGAGGGCGATGACGATTGGCCGGCCGTGATGAAGGCACTGGATGAGATCGGCTATCAAGGCTGGGGCATCGCCGAGCAGCCGGGCGCCAATTCACCCGAAGGTTTGAAAGATCTGGCCGATCGAATGGGGAAGATCTTCGCAAGTTAGTTATGCGGCAGGATATCCGCTTCGCTTTACGGCAAATGGGCAACAAGCCGGGTTTCGCGGCGGTCGCGGTGGTCCTTCTTGCCCTCGGCATTGGCGGTTCCACAGCCGTTTTTTGCGTCCTCTATCAAGTGCTGCTCAGGCCGCTCCCTTACCCAAACGCCCAGCAACTCTTCTTAGTCCACAACTATTTTCCGAAGAGTCAGGTCTCGACCGCGGGCGTCTCCGGGTATGATTACGCGGAATTAGCGAAACACAACGAAGTGTTCGCTTGTTCCGGCATTTACTACTACAACGACCTCACCCTGACCGGCGCTGGCGCCGCGCAACACATAGATGCGGTCAATGCTTCAGCTTCACTCTTCGATGTGTTCGCCGTCAAACCTCAACTTGGCCGAGTCTTCTCTGCCGCCGAAGATCAAGCCGGAGCCGATGGAACCGCTCTACTGAGCGATTCTCTATGGCGCGGCGCTTTCGGCGCAGATCCTGACATTCTGAACCGGGTGATTCGTCTCAACGACAAGCCTTTTCGAGTAGTGGGCGTCATGCCCCCGAGCCTTCAATTTCCTTCGCGCGAAACGCAGCTTTGGATTCCGGTGGCGCTGAAAGCTGGTGAGTTCACGCTCGAAGGGGGGCGGATGGAAAAATGGCTGCACATGGTTTCAAGACTCGCGCCCAACGTTACATCTGAATCGGCCAGTTCCGCGCTTGCTGTTATCAGCGACAACATCGCATCTCATTTGGCCGCTTTCTATCCGAGAAAAGAAGGCTGGCATTTTGGCGTCCGTCCGCTCGCCGATGAACAAACCCAATCCATTCGACGTTGGTTGTATCTTGCCTTCGGCGCTGTGTTCTGCGTCCTGTTGATCGCCGCCATTAACGTCAGCAGCCTGCTCTTGATTCGCGGCAACGCCCGTCAAAGCGAAATCAGCATACGGTTGGCTATGGGAGCAAGCCGGCTCCGTCTAGCTGGCCAGATGCTCACCGAAACGGCCATACTTGCCTTATTAGGCTGCGTTCTGGGAAGTGTTTTCGCGCTCGGCGCCATTCATGCTGTGAATCTGTATGGCCCTTTATCGCAGCCCACCCCGCTCTGGAGCCGGGCTCTATTATTCGCACCCGCCGTGGCTTTTCTCAGCACTCTGCTTGCGGGTCTTTTACCAGCGTTACTCGCCACGAAGAGCGGAGCATCTCGCACATTCACCCGCACAGGGAGCGGTTGGCGCGAAATCATAATGATCGCGCAAATCGCGATCGCTGTGACGCTCATTTTCACTGCGCTGCAGATGAATCGCAGTTTCCTCAACCTCACTCGTGTCCCGCCAGGCTTCCAAACGCAGCACATTTGGACGGGAGCCTTGGATCTTCCGCGCCATCACGATAATTTCTTCGAAGAATTACAGCAGAACTTAGCCGCGCTTCCCGGTGTTCAGTCGGCTTCCGCCGGTGTCATTCCGTTTAACCCCAGCGGCATTTGGACCGAGGCACTCAACTTACCTGGACGGCCGAAGCCCGCAACTCCGCCCGAAGCCCAGATCAACTTACCACTCCCCGGATACTTCGAAACTATCGGTATTCCCCTTCTTCAAGGCCGCACCTTCACCCCAGCGGATCGTGCGGGAGCGCCTCGCGTGGCAGTGATTGATGAGGAACTGGCGCACCGTTATTTCGGCGGCGACAATCCAATCGGCCAACTGATCGGCAGCGGTGGCGGCAGCCATCCGGCCACCATCATCGGTGTCGTCGGTAGCGTCCACAATAGCGATTTGGGAGGGCCGGGCGAACCCGAAGTTTACTACCCGGCATTGCAGGAAAGAACTGATTCCATGTACCTTGTCCTGCGCACCAAAGGAGACATCGATCCGGCCTCCGCTGTCCGCCAAGCCATCGCCAAGCTCGACCCCGCAGTGGCTTTATACGATGTGCAATTCATGCAAGACCGAGTTGCCAAATCGCTCAAGCTGCGACGCTTCATCGCCGGGCTGCTCAACGGACTCGCAGGAACGGGTTTTCTGCTCGCCATTGTCGGCCTGTATGGCTCTCTCGCTCACTTGGTTGAGCTGCGCCAACGTGAAATCGGCATCCGTGTCGCACTGGGCGCAACACGCGCTCGCATCGTCCAAATCATTCTCACGCGCGGCGCCATTGTCGTCGCGGCCGGACTTATCATTGGCGCCTTTGCCGCAAACTTCGCCGCACAAGCGATTCGCAGCCAGCTATTCGGAGTCGGACTCACTGATGTTGAGATCTGGCTCAGCGTGCTCGGCGCAATGCTCATCGCCGGAGCCGTATCCGCTTATCTTCCAGCCTGGCGCGCCGCGCGCATCGATCCATCCGTTACGCTGAGGCACGAGTAAATGCTATCTGCTTTGTAAGTGCCGCTCGATGAAATCCGCCAGTTTCAGTATGCGAATCGACCCAAGTTTGCCGAGTCGTAACAGAGCCTTGTCTTCCGTAATGATGAACTCCGATCGAGCTTCTTGGGCGCATTCCAGAATTCTATTATCCGGCTCATCGCTGACTACGGCCAGGGTTTCTTTGGGTTCTACAATTCTTGCTAACCGCTCCAGACGCTGGCGGGCATCGTGCAGATCGTACGGCGCCCAACCGAACTTCTCCCGCAAGACCCGGATCGTTTCGCTTATGATCGCCTCCGATACC
>Ga0302319_10019826_pt1 | contig 12198 bp, 8 predicted proteins | sample Bog_T0_2_FD_203319 | JGI IMG/M metagenome (GOLD analysis project Ga0302319, IMG submission 203319) | Peat permafrost microbial communities from Stordalen Mire near Abisko, Sweden - Bog_T0_2 | ecosystem: Environmental > Terrestrial > Soil > Wetlands > Peat | place: Sweden: Abisko, Stordalen Mire... | reverse complement strand
ACTCGACAAGTTGATGGGGGAGCTTGCGCACAAATCCGACCGTGTCCGTGAGGAGGAGGGGCTGCTTGTTGGGCAGGGCGATCTTGCGGGTGGTGGTGTCGAGAGTGGCGAAGAGCTTGTCCTCGACGAGGACATCGGCGCCGGTGAGCAGGCGGAGGAGGGAGCTTTTGCCGACGTTCGTGTAGCCGACGATGGCGGCATTGGGGACGGGGGTGCGCTTGCGATCCTTGCGCTGGGTGGTGCGGGCGCGGCGGACGACCTCGAGTTCGCGCTTGAGGCGATCGATCTGGCCGCGAATCTTGCGTTTGTCCTGCTCGAGCTGGCTTTCGCCCTCGCCTTTCGCGCCGATGCCGCCGCCCTGCTGCCCGAGATGGCTCCATGCGTGGGAGAGGCGCGGCAGGGAATACTCCATGCGGGCGAGGTCCACCTGGATGCGGGCCTCGCGTGTCCGGGCGCGCGCGCCGAAGATATCGAGGATGATCTCCTGGCGATCGGCGACGGTAACGCCGGTGATCTCCTCCCAGTTCCGCTGCTGGGCGGGGGTGAGCTCGTTGTCGAAAATGATTACATCGCACTCGCGGGCCTTCACGATATCCGCGATTTCCTGCGCCTTGCCGGCGCCGATCAAATACCTGGCATGGCTCTCGCGATGGGAGACGAGCATGCGGTCGATCACGGGGATGCCAAGGGTGTTGACCAACTCCTCGAGCTCTTCGAGAAGACTCTGGGCTTCGACCTTCAATGCGACATTCACGTACGCGCCGACGAGCAGCGCGCGCTCGACCGTTTTTTCCCGGGCCTTGATCTCAAACATCGCCACACTGTACAGCAGGCGGGGAGAAATGCACTTCCGCTCTGCATTCGGCGGTTCGCGATATCGCTGAAGCGATTACGGCGAAATCACACCTCGGCCTTGACCGGCTCGCCAAAAACCTCGCGCAATATCTCGCCGAGACGCTCGAGGTTGACGGGTTTGATGAGGTGCTCCTCGAAGCCGGCTTCCATGGAGCGGTCGATATCGCTTTCCATTCCGAAGCCGCTGAGGGCGACGCCGCGAATTGAGTCGCCGCGCCGCCTGCGAAGCTCCTTCATGAGGTCGAACCCGGTGCCGTCTGGCAGGCCGAGGTCGCTGATGATCAGTTCGAACGGGTAATCCTCAGCCACCGCGAGGGCGCCCTGGACGTCGTGGGCGACTTTCACGCGGTAGCCGCGGCGCTCGAGGATCATCCGCATGCCGGTGCAGGTGTCCTCGTGGTCGTCCACGAGTAGGATTTTGTGCTGCAAAGTGCCTCCGGAGATGGCGGGCGCCGGCAGGATGTCCTCGGTTTCCACGGGCGCGTCAACAGTGGCCATCTCGACGGTGAAAGTGGCGCCCTGATCCTTTCCGGGGCTCCGCACCCTGAGGGCGCCACCGTGGGCTTCGATCATGGCCTTGGAGATGGCGAGGCCAAGACCGAGGCCGCCAAACTTGCGGGTAATGGCGGTCTCGCCCTGATCAAAGGGCTTGAAAATCCGGCAGAGGCGCTCGGCGCTGATGCCGATGCCGGTGTCCTCGACCTCGACGATTAGGCGCCCGGCGACGTCATTCATCGAGCGTATGGTGATTCTGCCGCGCGGGGTGAATTTCACGGCGTTCTTGATCACGTTCCATAATACCTGCTGGAAACGGGCAGGGTCGGCGTTTACGTGGAACGCCTCGGCCTGGAGGTCGAGGAGGACATCGAGCCGCCTGGCATCGATCTCCCGCTGGCAGATTTCGAGAGCCCGGTGGATGGCGCGGTGGGCGTTAATTGTCTCCGGGGTGAGCTGCAACTTGCCGTGAGCGATGCGTGTGATATCGAGGAGATCGTCGATCAAACGCGCCTCGAGTTCGACATTCCTGCGGATGATCTCGATGGCGTTTCGCCCTTCCACGGTGTCGATCATCTTATCGAGCTCACTAACCATAGTGATGACGGGCGAGAGTGGATTGCGCAGCTCGTGGGAGAGGAGAGCGAGGAATTGGTCCTTGGCGGTGTTCGCGGCGATCAATTCGCGGCGGGTCTCGACATCGTGGGTGACGTCCTCCAACAGAAGCAGAACGCCGTGGGTGCGCTGCTCCGCGTCCGTGAGGCGGAGAAGGTTCACGGAGAGGAACCGCATGCGCCTGGAGGTATCGTGAACTGTCTGTTCGCGGGTCTGGAAAGGCATCCCGGATTGCGTGACTCGGTCAACCGCGTCATCGATGCCGAGGTTGGGGAGGTCTTTGAGATAAAACCGGTCCGGATTCACGTGGCCATCGGCGCCGCCAAATTCCCGCGCCATCTCGATGAACTTGCCGTTTGCCTCGAGTATCTGGCGGGTCCCGGTGTCCAGAAGGGCGATGCCGATGGGCATGCTCGCGAGGATGGTCTGGCTGAAAGAGGTCTCGCGAGCGATGCGCTCAGCCGCGGCGATGTGCTTGCGGTAGAGCCAACTGATGAGCCAGCTACCGACGCCGTAGAGCACGAGGAGCCAGGTCCCAATGATCAGCATCTTATCCGCCCAGCCGCGGATCGGCTCGTAGGCAACCGCGATGGGTTGTTGCAGGAGGGCGGTCCAATTGGAACCGTCCACGGACTGAACGGTGATGAGATTGTCCTGGTATTGAAAGTGCTCCTGCCCCGGGGTCTCGATTTTACTTAGCAAGCCGGGGTCCTCCGTTTGTGGGGCAAGGTTCGGCTGCAAATTCGCGTCAAAGAGCGGCCTGCCTCGCTGGTCGATCAACTGGGGCACCGTCTTCTCGCCGAAGTCGAGCTGCGCAAGCCGCATGCCGATACGCTGGACGAGCATGTTTAACCCGAGATACCCTTCGATAGCGCCGTCCGGCCCGCGGATGGCCTCGACGATGGACGTGCATAATTGATTATCCGGGATCCGCAAATGGACCGGTGAGACGTATGCGGTGTTGCGCGCCCGCGTGTCGGCAAGCCAATCAGCGGTGGAGTATTGCTTCCCCAGCCAAGCGGGTCCAGGCGTGGGCATGCAGCCGATCAACCTGCCGGCATTGTCCGTGAGGAATATCCCGTCCAGCCTGGGGTGGGAGTGGAGCGCATCCGCCAGCCATGTCTGCACGGTCGCGTCGCCCGGCGGGCGCCTCACAAGGTCCTGCATCTGCGGCAGGGCGCGGAAGTACTCGAGGACATCGCCGGGGCGGCCAGTCTCCCCACTCACGAGTCGCGCCAAAGTAAGGGCTTCGGTATGCCGGCCGCGGATGATGCTGCTCTCGACCGATTCCTTCAAAATCGTGTAGGTGATTACCCCCATCAGGACTGTCGGGACGAATCCAGCCAGAAAGAGAGCCAGGCCAACATCCAGCGGCTTGAAACGGCGTTTTGAGGTCAGTTGCAGCACATGTTTCCTGAGGTTTGGGTCTTCTTTATATCGGCGCTGGCTCGCGATTGCGCTTCCCGAATCCAGCGCGATGGGCTCGCGCAGAACCGGGGATTCGGTTGAGGCAGTTCTGGAATTTCGGAGGGGTGGCCCGAAGGCCGCTCGACTGTCCCGCCCAGGGGATGATGATTTGGAATATGCCCGAAATGGCGGGGTTGGATTGCTGTCTGGGAATGCGCAAGGTCGCGATCGAAAAGCAGGCCGTTCCTTAATTTTGAGAAAAAACCGAGCCGGTCGAGCAAGTCGGCTGCCCGAAATGCGGGGTCCTGAGGGTCCTCAGTTGGGTCCAGGGCCTTCTCCATGAGGGCGATATGGCGGGGGCGAGTTTCCAGGTCATTTTTACCCAATCTGCTCTCGTAATGGGTCCATCCCTGGTCACTCGCCGCAGGAGGGAAAAATTCGTGTTTCCCTTTAGAAAAATCGCCGGACATAGGGCGAAAAGAGCGCGGCTCCCTCGATTTTACCCAGATTTTACTCTGTTTCATTGCTCTTGACGCTCCCGAGTAAACCGGCATCATTCGCCCCGAATTTGGCGACACCGAAAGGCTGGCGCCAAAAGGAGCCTGTTGAACCACCCATGTGCATCGCGTTGTTGATTCATTTTGATCCCGCGCAAGGCGCAGGGCAGTCGAGTTGTCCTCCCCCGGGAAAGCATGGCTCCCGATGCTTTGGCAACCTCTTCAGGGTGAACGGATGGCATCGCTCAACAAGAAACACAAACCACCGGTTTTTCAACCGGCTTCTGACGACTCATTAAGAACACAACCATGGACGGACGCGCCGGACACATTATTTGGGCTATTTGTTACCTCACCGTGCTTTTCGGCCTCTGCCTTTACGGCGCTCACCGGTACGTCATCGTTTACCTGTTCTTCAAGCATCGGAAGAATGTGCCCCGGCCCGTGTCGCGGTTTGCCACGCTCCCGCGCGTGACGGTGCAACTGCCGATTTTCAATGAACTATATGTGGTGGACCGGCTGCTGGATTCCGTAAGCAAGCTGGATTACCCGCGCGATTTGCTGCAGATACAGGTTCTTGATGATTCGACGGACGAGACGCGTGAGATATCCGCGGCGCATGTGGAGGTGCTCCGAGCGCAAGGGTTTGATATCGAGCACGTTCACCGGGTGGATCGCACGGGGTTCAAGGCGGGGGCGCTGAGCGCTGGTCTGGATACGTGCAAGGGGGATTACATTCTCATCCTGGACGCGGATTTCGTGCCGAATCCCGATTTGCTCCAGGAGACCATCCACTTTTTTACCGATCCGGGGATCGGGATGATCCAATCGCGCTGGGGCCATCTCAACCGGACGTACTCGCTGCTGACGCGGGTGCAGGCAATGTTCCTGGACGGGCATCTTGTGCTGGAGCAGACGGCCCGCAGCCGGAGCGGACGGTTCTTTAACTTTAACGGCACCGCTGGGCTGTGGCGGCGGTCTTGCATCGAGGAGAGCGGGGGCTGGCAGCATGACACGCTGACAGAGGACCTGGACCTGAGCTACCGGGCGCAACTCAAGGGGTGGAAGTTCGTGTACCTTGCGGACCTTGTGACTCCAGCGGAGCTTCCGGCCGAGATCAACGGCTTTAAGTCGCAGCAACATCGCTGGACCAAGGGGTCGATCCAGACCTGCAAGAAGTTGCTGCCGAAGATATGGGGGAGCGACCTGCCGCTGCTGATCAAGCTGGAGTCCACGGCGCATCTGACGTCGAACTTCGCGTACCTGCTGCTGGCATTTCTGTGCGTGCTCCTGCATCCCATCAGCGGAGGGCTGGGCAGCGGGCCATGGAGGACGGTTCTGCTGGATATACCGATTTTCGTGGCTGCGTCGCTTTCGGCCTGCGTTTTCTATGTGTGCGCCCAACGGGTTCTTTATCCCCGTACATGGATGAAGGAGATCCTGCTATTGCCGCTGCTGCTGGCGCTGGGCATTGGGCTGGCGATCAACAATGCGCGCGCGGTGCTCGAGGCGCTGTTCAATCATGCGAGCGAGTTTACCCGCACGCCGAAGTACGGAATTGTGAAACGGAATCAATCCTGGCGCTCGAGCCGGTATTCGGCGCTGAAGACAGCGATCCCGATCATTGAATTGAGCTTTGCGGCGTACTTCTCGATGGTCCTTCTGATTGCGATCCTTCGGAATCAATGGGGGTCGGTGCCATTCCTGCTGCTGTTTCAAGGCGGGTTCACCTACGTCGGGCTGGCATCGATTGCCCAATGGCGTCCCCGGGCGGCGGAGGTTGAGCCAGAACCCGCGGAAGCGGTGGTCGCGGCGTAGAAGCGGGCGGATGCGCTTGTGCTCGTGATCGCACACCGCGGCGCCAGCGCCTACGAGCCAGAGAATACGCTCCGAGCGATACGTCGCGCACTGGAGGTGGGGGCTGATGGGATCGAGATCGATGTATATTGCATCGAGGATGAATTGATCGTGATCCATGACGAAACCGTTGACCGGACTACCAACGGGCATGGCCTGATCCGCCGGCACACGGTCGGCGAGTTGCGGGCGCTCGATGCGGGCAGAGGGGAGCTGATTCCATTCCTAAGCGAGGCGCTTGACCTTATTGACCGGCGCACACTGGTCAATATCGAGCTTAAGGGGCCCAATACCGCGGGCCCTGTCCATGAGTTGCTAAGCCGATATATTTCCGGTTGCGGCTGGAGCGCCGAGGATTTCCTCATTTCTTCGTTCGACGGCGGGGAGCTTTGCCGGTTTGCTGGGTTGGGGGTTGGAAAATCCGCGATACCTGTCGGCCTTCTGCTGACCCGCGCCCCGGAAATAGGGCGCGCCCTGCCGGCAGCGCTTGCGGGCTGCTCGCTGCATGTGCCGCTTGCGCGAGTGACGGAGTCCGTGGTCGCGCGGGCGCACGCCAATGGGCAGAGGCTCTTTGTGTACACAGTCAACGATCAAGCGGACATGAATCGCATGGCCCGCCTGGGTGTGGACGCCATTTTTACCGACTATCCTGATCGTCGGCCCGCCCTGTGACTGATCGCCGCTCGACTTCCCAGCCTCGACTGTGGCTTATTAGGGGGGAGTCGATGAAGCGCCGGATATTGCGATATGAGGGTCCGCATCGGAAATGCGGCCCGTGCGCGGATCCTCGACTGCCACAATTTCCTAAATGCCCTACTCTCCCTTCGAGCCTGAACTCCGCGCTTTTGAAATAGCTTCCGACCCACGCCATGCCTCCGTCTTTTACGGCTCATCAAGCATTCGTCTCTGGGAGAACATTGCCCAATCCTTCCCCGACCGCGCGGTCGTGAACCGAGGCTTCGGAGGCTCGACGCTGGCGGAGTGCATCGAGCTGATCCCGCGCATTGTCCTGCCGCTGGCGCCGGCGGCTCTTATTCTGTACGCTGCGGATAACGATTTGGACCAGGGGGCGTCGCCGGAGCATGCGCTTTATCTGTTTACCCAGTTTATCGAGCGCATCCGGCAGCCTTGCCCCGCGCTCCCGGTCGCCTTCATCTCTGTAAAACCAAGCCCGGCGCGGTTCTGGAACATCCAAAACATCCGCCGCGCGAACAGCCTGATCCAGGCAGCGGCTCCCGAGCATGCGGGCGTTACTTACGTGGATGTATTCACGCCGATGCTGAGTCCGAGCGGCAGTTTTCGCCCCGAGCTCTTTACCCAGGATGGCCTGCATATGAACCAATCCGGTTATGACTTATGGACGGGCGAAATCTGTCCGTGGCTGGACGGATTGCCCGGGATGCTACCGGCGCCGGCTTGAGACGTTGGAAGGTTTCGAGAATCGAAGCTCGAAATTCGACCGGATTTGCGATAGGCGGCCCGATGAAATTCCCGAAATCTCAATTACCCTTAACAAGTGCAACCGGCCATTTACATCCTCCGACCGCCTGATTTTGAATTTGGAATTTTTCCGCCATGACGCGCGAGTACCACAAATGGCACAGCCCGGCGCTCGGGCGGGAGATGGAATTGCTGGTCTTTGGCAATGCGGGGGCGCAGCGGCTGCTGGTCTTCCCGACGCGCAAGCAGCGGTTTTTCGAGTTTGAGGATCATGGGATGATCCACTCTCTGCGGCATCGCATAGATGCGGGGGAGGTGCAGGTTATATGCGTGGATAGCATCGACGGGGAAAGCCTGTACAACTTCGACATCGAGCCCGAGGCGCGCCTTGCGCGGCATTTCCAGTATGAATGTTACATCACGGAGGAAGTGATCCCTTTTACCGAAACCACCAGCCACTGGACGGCGCTAATCGCCCACGGATCGAGCTTTGGCGCCTTCCACGCAGTGAGCATGGTGATGCGTCACCCGCACCTGTTTCACGGGGCGCTCGCCTTCAGCGGGCGTTACGATCTAACGCTCCAGGCGGGCGATTTTCATTCCCTTTTTCACGGATACTCGAGTGAGATGCTGAACTCGATAATGCCGAGCCTGGCAATCCCGGAGATCAAGGACCGAAAGCTCCTGCGGTCCCTTCGCTCGATCCCTTTCACACTGGTGATTGGGGAGGAGGAGCCGTTTTTCGAGAATAATGTTTTCCTGGCCGATGCGATGGCCGACAAAAAGATTCCGGTGTCGCTGAGAATCTGGTGCGGCGATGTCCACCGTTTCAGGTACTGGCGGCAAATGATCCGCATTTATTTATGATTTGGATTCCGTAACCAACAATGCCAATCCCGCGCTTGTCCCCAAACGTCACATCCTATATATGCCGTTTAGTTCGCATCAGTTGAATGATCCGGACAACCCGAGGAAACCCACGGCCCCATGAACGAAATCTCCCCCACAGAGGTAGGCGAACTGCATGAACGCATTACCCAGGAACTGAATAAAGTCATTGTCGGGCAGGAGCAGATCGTGCTGCTGCTGCTTGCGAGCCTATTTGCCCGGGGGCATTGCCTGCTCGTGGGTGTGCCGGGGCTAGCCAAGACATTGATTGTCCGCACGTTATCCGATATCCTACAGCTCAGTTTCAAGCGCATCCAGTTTACCCCGGATCTGATGCCGGCAGATATAATCGGCTCGGAAATCCTGCAGGAGCGCGAGCGGCGGCTTGAGTTCGAGTACCAGCCGGGTCCGATCTTCGCGAACCTGATCCTCGCGGATGAAATCAACCGAACGCCGCCGAAGACGCAAGCGGCGTTGCTGGAGGCGATGCAGGAGCGCAATGTCACCGTGGCGGGGCATTCGAGGGCGCTGCCGGACCCTTTCCTTGTGGTCGCAACGCAAAACCCTATCGAACAGGAGGGAACATACCCGCTGCCGGAGGCCCAGCTCGACCGCTTTATGTTCTCCCTTTTCCTGGATTACCCTGGGCGGGAGGAGGAGCGGGAGATCGTGAAGCGGACGGCATTTATGGAGCGGCCGCCGGTAATGCCGACCGTTACCGCGGAGGATCTGTTGCGGGTGCAGCAACTCGTGCTTGCGGCGCCGGTTTCCGATCACGTCATTGATTTTGCGGTTTCGATTGCCGCGGCGACGCGTCCGGGCAATTCAGATTCGCCGCAGTTGACGCGCGATTTCGTCGAGTGGGGGGCGGGGCCGCGCGCCTCGCAATATCTCATCCTCGGGGCGAAGGCGCTGGCGCTTCTCAAGGGCCGTATCAGCCCGGAGACGGAGGACGTTCGAGACGTGGCGTTGCCCGTTCTGCAGCATCGCGTGATCACCAATTATCGCGCGACCGGGGCGGGGAAGAAATCGCGCGATATCGTGCAGGGCATCCTCGATCAGGTGCAGGAAAAAATTTACTGACAACTTTCCGGACCCGGGCAGACCGGGCGGCATATCATGAGCGACGAACTTTCTCTTCCAGGCGTCCCCCCTCGTCTGCCGCCCCGCATTAATACGTCCCAATTCCCGGCCCTGCCGAAAGGTCCGCCGCCGCTGGTGCGGCACTTCAAGTCGCCGGGCTCCCTGGTTCGCACCGGGTCGCTGCTGTCGCCGGGGGAACTGGAGCGTTTCGGCAATCTATTGGTATTCGCGCGGTCAACGGTGGAGGGGTTTTTCGCTGGCAGGCATAAGTCGCCCTATCGCGGGTCATCGGTCGAGTTTACGGATTACAAGGAGTATGTGCCCGGTGACGATCTTAACCGGATAGACTGGCGGGCCTACGGGCGATCGCGCCGTGTGTTTGTGCGGCAATACGAAGCCGAGACGGACATGGTCGTTTATCTGCTGGTAGATATCAGCGCGTCGATGGCCTATGCGGACAAGGGCGGCGACTCTAAATACATCCTGGCGGCGAAGATCGCCGCGGCGTTGTCTTATCTGATGATCAATCAGGGAGATAAGGCGGCGCTGGCGCTCTTCTCGGATAAACTGAAGCGTTACCTTCCTCCGGGCGGGACGCGCTCGCACCTTCACAATCTAGTGGCGCAACTCGAATCCGTGGCGCCATCCTCGACCACTGGGATCCCGGGCGCGCTGGTCGAGTGCGATACACTCTTCAAGAAACGGGGGCGTGTTATTGTGCTGTCGGATTTCTGGGATCACACGGGCGCAACCTTCGAGGCGCTGAGCCGGATGGCGCATCGGAAATTCGAGATTCTGCTGCTCCATATCGTGCATCCAGACGAGATGGACCTGCCATCCGTCCACGCGGCGCGGTTTCATGACATGGAGACTGGCGAGGAGGTGGAGATTGAGCCCGAGGAAATTCGGGCGGCGTATCGGGAGGCGGCGCTGGAACGGACCGCGACGATAGCCGGCGAGGCCCATAGCCGCTGCATTACGCACGCGCTGGTACACACGAACCGGCCATATCTCGACGCCATCGAAGCCTATATCGGCTTCCGCGGGCAGAACACCCTATCGAGGCGTTGATACCATGTCGTTCTTAAGTCCAGAATTGCTCGCCTACCTGGTCCCGCTGGTGGGGCTGCCGCTGGTGCTTCACTTATTAAACAAGGGCTACCCGGCCCATTTCAGGTTCCCATCGATCGAGCTGATCAAGGCCACGATGGCCCGGCGCTCGACTGTGCATAGGTGGCGGCATTGGATTCTCATGGCGCTCCGGACGCTCGTTCTGCTGCTGCTTTTGTTCGCGTTTTTGCAGCCGGTGATGGAACATTTTGGCACGCATCTCGCCACAGCAACCGGGCGGAAGGTCCTGATCATTTTTGATCATTCCGTCAGCATGGAGGATAAGGGGGATGGCGCCACGTCGCGTGAGCGGGCCGTTGTGCAAGCCAGCAAGCTGATCGACTCCCTGGCGCCCAATGACGAGGTCAACATCCTCCTGATGGACCAGAATCCGACCACGTGCTTCACCTCCTTCTCGAATGAGCTCAATGATGCGAAGCATTTCCTCACGCAAATCAAGCCGGGTCTCGGGCGGGCAGATGTCGATCTGGCCAATTCGGCGGCCCAGCGGCTGGTGCCGGAGACGGGGGATGCGTCAGAGATATATTACATCTCGGATTTCGAGCGGAAAAAGTGGTCGAATGTCAGTTTCCTCATGCTTCCGGCGGCGGCCCGGCTTTTCTTTGTGGATGTGGGTCCGACGCATCTGGATAACCATGCAATCCTCGATGCCCGGCCATCCCAGGCGGAGATGCTGGCGGGGGATGTGGTGCCACTTGAAGTTACCGTGGGGAATTACAGCGACATCGCGTTCCGCGACCGCGTAACGGTGACGCTGGATAAAAGATTTGGCGGGGATCAGGCGGTTTCGATAGGGGCGTGGTCGCAGGAGAAGGTCACGATTCCCGTGACGGTAGGCGCGCCGGGGGTCCACGAATGCGAGGTCGATCTGCCACCGGACGCGCTGGATTATGACAATCATTTTTTCCTTACGCTTAACGTCCAGGACAAAGAGGAAGTGCCAATTGTGACGGACGCGCCAGACGACGTGAAGAGCGGCGCCTATTATATCAAGACCGCGCTTAACCCGTTCGAGAATAATGGCGGCTCGCTGCTGCCGCGACTCATGCCGTCCACAGACATCGCGGGGGCCACGCTTGCCGGGACGCAGCAGGTCTTCCTGACGCACATCAATAAGCTGAGCCCGGACGCTTGCGACGCGATCGCGAAGTTCGTTTTCCGGGGTGGCGGGCTGATCTATTTCCTGGATGGCCCGGCGGATCCCGACAATCTGGCTTCGATTGAGGCGCTGATCGGTCCGCGGACAATGCCGATCCGGCTCTCCCAGCGCATTATCGCCACGAATGTGACCGCGGGCGCGCAGCAGATTGCGCGCGGCAATTTCCAATCGCCCTATCTCCGGCTATTTCAAGGAGATGCGCGGCAGGATCTGGCGCTTCTCAATTTCTATGACTATTACCAGGCAGGCGCGACGAGCGCAGGCGGTGTGTTACTCGAGTATGGAGATCAATCGCCCGCGATGGCGTCGTTGCACTACGGGCTGGGAACGATACTGCTGCTGAACTTCTCCGCCGGAGAGTTATCGAGCAACCTATCCCGGCAACGTATTTTCCCGGCGTGGATTCAAAATATGGTGAAGACCATCTCGACGCATGAACCGCCGCCTTCCGCATACCAGATAGGCGATATCGTGCATGCCGATATCTGGCGCAATGAAATGCAGTACGACATGATCACGCCGACGGGCGGCGCGGCCATCACCCAACGCGATATCGAGGGGCAGCGATGCACTGTATCTTTTACGGCGGATCAACCCGGATTTTACACTCTTGGAGCGCCACCGGAGCTCCATGCCTTCGGGGTCGATACTCCGACAGACCAATCCGACTTGCGCCCGATTGACAAGAGCGTGCTGCCCAATCAATTCTCGGATAATCATGAGGCCCATGTCGTGGCCGGCGGTAAGGACTATGATGAGTTGGCAAAAGGG
>Ga0302319_10019825_pt1 | contig 12198 bp, 9 predicted proteins | sample Bog_T0_2_FD_203319 | JGI IMG/M metagenome (GOLD analysis project Ga0302319, IMG submission 203319) | Peat permafrost microbial communities from Stordalen Mire near Abisko, Sweden - Bog_T0_2 | ecosystem: Environmental > Terrestrial > Soil > Wetlands > Peat | place: Sweden: Abisko, Stordalen Mire... | reverse complement strand
CCCTCGAAAAGTGTATTGCGGCTGCCAACAGGGGCTGGATGTCAGAAAAATATCTTCCCCCGGCAGGTCAGGAGAAGTGTTTTTTCTTGACATCCCCTTTTATAGAACCCTTCCGGCAACGGAATTCCCGTGCCCGACGACCGGTTCGCTTCGGTCAACGCCGCGGTGTTCGTGGCTCCGATGGCTGCCGGGCTGGCTATTGCGCCCGATGGCCGGACGTTGGTGGTGGCGAACTACTTCAACGATTCCATTACGATCTTCACCGGCGGGCTCGATCTCTGGAAATCGCTATGGGTAAAGGACGACGCCTCGGCCCAGGGATACCAGAACATGCTGCCAGGAACGGAACTCGATTTGCGCCCCGGCAAGGCCGCCACCGGCGCGACACCCGGCACTCCTGGTGGAGAATATCCGTTCTGGGTGGCCTTCGAAGGCGACAGTGGACCCACGGCAACTGTGTATGTGTCTAGCCTCCGCGAGCGCGAGATCGATGTAGTGCCCCTGGGAGAGACTTGCGCACACGGCACCACGGGCTCCAACTGCTTTCTCTCAGTGACACCGACCGTTTCGACGCGCATTCCCGTGAAGGGCCAGCCCAACAAGATGACGCTGAACAGCGCACAGACGCTGTTGTATGTCGCGGAGGACGAGTCGGACACGGTGGACGTGATCGACATCAATCCCCTGCACGCTGGCAGCCCCTATCAGAACCAGCCGGCAACGGTGAATACAGTGGTCGAGTCCATCCCGGTCCTCGCTCCGCCGGGAGATATTTCGCACTATTCGCTGGCGCAATACACCGGAGCGAACACCAACAGCGTGACGCTCTCGCCGGATGAGACCCAGCTCTACGTGACCAATGGCAATCTGAATAACGTAGCCGTTGTGCAGTTGACCGGGACCAATCACGGCGACAAAGTTGTCGGCCTGATTCCCACCGGGTGGTATCCGAACTCGGTCAGCCTGAGCAAGGATGGGACTTGGGCGTATGTGGCGAATATGAAGTCACCCACAGGCCCCAATCCCGACGAGTGCTATGCCTACGGACCCAGCTCGTACCCCACTTGCATGCCCGCAGGAGAGTACAATCCGCAACTGACCAAGGCGGGCTTGCTCAGCTTCCCGGTCCCCAGCGTTACGGGGCAGCTTCCGGCCCTGACAACGAAGGTTGAGACGAATAATCACTTCGCGACAACATCCGCCACCGATCCGACCTTGGCGGCGGTGCATCAAGGCATCCAGCACGTGATCTATATCCTGAAGGAAAACAGGACCTACGATCAGATTCTGGGCGACCTGGGGCGCGGCAATGGCGATCCTGACTTGACTCTATTTGGGCAGGCGATTACGCCCAATCAGCACAACCTTGCGCAGATGTTCGTCACTCTCGACAATTTCCGCGACACCGCCGAAGTCAGCTACGACGGATGGCCGTGGAGCACCTCCGCCCGTGCGCCGGACATCATTGAGCACCAATACCCTGTCAACTACGCGCAACGCGGACTGGCTCTGGAAGGCGAAGGCACCAACCGCAGCGTGAACGTAGCCCTTCCGACACTCGCGCAGCGTCAAGCCGCCAACCCTCTGATGCCGGGCGGAGCTCTTTCGCCCACAGTCACGGGAGGTGAGGATCTGTTGCCGGGCCAAACGAACGTGGACGCGCCCGACGGGCCGAACAATGAACTGAATACCGGCTATCTTTGGGACAACGCTTTGCGCGCTGGCCTAACGGTTCGCGACTATGGATTCTTCATCGACACAACCTGCTATAACGAGCCGAGTTGCCAGACACCCCTTGCGCATGATCCGTTCGCAACGAACACGATCGTTGCTCCCTCTACGAGTGTCTCTCTGACGCCTCTTACGGATCCCTACTTCCGCGGCTTCGATCCTTCATTTCCCGACTACTATCGCTTCAAGGAATGGGAGCGGGATTTCGATACCAACTACGCAAAGGGCGGACTCCCAAATTTGACGCTGGTGCGCTTTATGCACGATCACACGGGCAACTTTGCGACGGCGATCGACGGCGTGAACACTCCCGACCGGGATGTGGCGGACAACGACTATGCAGTGGGACTGCTGGTTCAGAAGATTGCCAACAGCCCGATATACAATAACAACACTCTGATCTTCGTTGTCGAAGACGACGCGCAGGATGGCGGCGACCATGTGGACTCGCACCGCAGCACCGCCTACGTGGCCGGCGCATATGTGAAGAACGGAGTGGTCCCCACGGCATACAACACGCTGGATTTCATCCGTACAATGGAAGAGGTCCTGGGTCTGCAGCCGATGAACCTGAACGATGCGCTAGCGACGCCGATGGCGGACATCTTCAACACGACCCCCAAAGCGTGGAGCTTCACAGCGACTCCGGCGGCGATTCTTTACTGTACGAAACTTCCGCTCCCCAGTCCTGCACAATCGTGCAACAACCCAACACCAAATGTAGCCTACTGGTCGCGGGTCACCAAGGGAATGGACTTCTCGGATGCCGATCTAGTCGATGGAGGACAATTCAATCGCATTCTCTGGAAAGGGTTGATGGGAAACAAGCCATATCCCGCAGTGCGCACAGGACTCGACTTGCGACAGAACCGGGCACAGTTGCTGGCTCATTACCAACAGACTAAGCAGCAAAAGACGGCGAAGGGGTCAAAGGACACCAGGGACTGAGCAAGATGTGCAGTCGGACGGAAGGGGGCTTGTTGTCGCAGAATTCAGACTCCACAGCTAGGATTGGTCCTCCATGAAGAATCGCTCTCGGCGGCAAGCGCTATGCTCTTCTGTTCTGCTTCTGACCCAGGCGTATTGCCTGGGTCAGATCGATCGGTGTGGTGCAGAAAAACCGCTCGGTGAGATGGATCCTCTAAAGCCGTCTTTCCGACTATTTTCCAGAGTCTCCGGGGTCCTGATGGATGACAGACCACTCTGCTCCAACCCAATATTGCCCCCCCCAGAATCTCTTGCCGGCTCCGAAGATGTCTAAGGAAAACCGGCGACCAATCGGCGAAGCCCATTCTTCTGTGGTGCCGTCCAGAAGCAACAATACTTGTCTGCTCCACACAGGAGCCAGAATCGGCACTTGCCTTTGCCCTCGGCTCAAGCGCAGATGCGCCATCGTTTCAGTTATGAGGCTACAATGAGTTGTGCGAAAAGCTATTGTTGCCGTGATTACGATCGCTGTGTTTTTGCCGATTGCCATTCTATTTGTGCGGTCGGCAACTCCGCTGGTGGACATGCCAGTTCCAACCCACGTCCTTGGACAAGCCACGCCAATTACGGTCCACGTGCAAGACCCGCATGGTGTCCGCAGCGTCGCGGCATTTGTTGAGCAGAATGGCGCCCAGTTTCCGGTTTGGGAACTCGCTCAACCTTCGCGCGCAGCCGACAGCACCTGGACCTTCGTGGCCGGTGTCAAGTCCACGCCGCAACTTCGAGATGGCAAAGCGAAATTGATCGTTGAGGCTACTTCGAACGATTTGCGCCGCAAGACAACTCGTTTTGAACGAGATGTCACGGTGGTGACGCAACTTCCAACCGTGAGTGTCGATTCGGAACAGCACTACCTCTATCTCGGCATGGCCGACCTGGCAACCTTCAGTGTTTCAGGCAGTTGGACCGAATCGGGTGTGCGAGTCGGCGATCAGACTTTTCGGTCCTGGCCGATGCCGGGCGGCAAACCTGGGCTGTTTTCGCTTTTTGCCTTTGCGTGGAATATGCCATCTGACACGATTCCGCGGGTCTTCGCGGGCAGTGGCACGGGGAGCGATGTGACCAGCCCGATCGCATTCCAGTTCCCAAAGAAGGAACAGCCGAAGTACACCGTTCACGACTTGCAGGTGAGCGATGCCTTCATGCAGAAGGTCGTCAACGATCTCGATCCAAATGGCTCGGGCGATCCAGTCGCGCGTTTCGTCAAGATCAATAACGACATGCGCCGCGCCAACAATAAGACGCTCTCCGATCTTCGGCTCAAGACCGCGGACAGGTTCTTGTTTTCGCAAGTGTTCGCGCGGCAGTCTCATGCGCAGGCTGAAGCAACGTTTGCCGACGTGCGGAACTATATGTATCACGGGAAAAAGATCGATCAGCAGGTCCATCTCGGATACGACCTCGCGGTCACGCAGCACGTAGGCGTGGAAGCGTCCAACGACGGCCGGGTTGTCTATGCCGCACCGCTCGGCATCTACGGCAATTGCATCGTCGTCGATCATGGCTACGGGCTGCAAACGATCTACGGGCATCTCAGCCATATCGATGTGCATGAAGGCGACATGGTCAAGCGGGGCCAGGTCATGGGCCAGAGCGGTATGACCGGAATGGCGGGAGGCGATCACATTCACTTCGCCATGCAACTCGACGGAGTGCAGATCGACCCGAAGGAATGGTGGGATAGCCACTGGATTCAGGACCACATAGCTCGACGTGTAGACTTGCCAGGATTCAAAGAATGAAGGTGACTGAACTGCCTGGTCGAACCGCATGGTCCAGGTTTAACGAGTGGCGGGTTCTGAGCGTCTCACCGCCCACTCGTCCCCAAACCCAGTTTCAACATCGAGCAAATGGCGAAGGAACTGACCAACTACTTGCGTGGCTGGAAGAGATACGCCGGCTTCTGCCAGACGCCCTCTGTGCTGGAGGAACTGGATCAATGGATACGGCACAGGCTTCGATCCGTGATCTGGAAACTATGGAAGCGAGGAACGAATCGCTACAAGCTCCTGCGCCGATTAAGTTACAGTACACAAGCTGGTGGAAAAAGAATAGCGAGCGAGATTTGGAAGAATTGCGATGAGAGTGGCAGCAAGGAGAGCGTCCGCTCTCCCGTTCCATGTTCTCCTGGCAGTAACTCCGTAGCAGTCGAGTCGTTCGGATTCAGGCACGACAGATACACTGGGATATCAAGACCATGAAGATCATCGTCGCCATCAAACAAGTTCCCGAAAGCGATGCGCAGGTGCGCATCGACGCCGCCGGCAAATGGATTGAAGAAGCCGATCTACAGTTCGCGCTGAACGAATCGGACGCCTATGCCCTCGAAGAAGCGCTGCAACTGACGGAGAAGCACGGCGGCGAAGTGATCGTGGTCAGCGCGGGGCCGGAGCGCGTGGGCACGACGATCCGCGAGGCGCTGGCGAAAGGCGCCGACCGCGGCCTTCAGATTGTCTGCGACGATCTGGGTACGCGCGATGCGCTGGGCGTCGCCCGGCTGCTAGCCGCAGCCATCAAGCCCGAGAATCCAGACCTGATCCTGACCGGCTTGCAATCGGAAGACCTGGGGCTGGGCCAGACCGGCGTCATCGTAGCTGAACTCCTCGGCCTGCCCCACGCCACGCTGATCCTCCATGTTGAAATGACCGAGACCGGCCTGACCGTCAAGCGGGAACTCGAAGAGGGCTGGTTCCAGACCATCGATCTTCCCATGCCTGCCGTACTCACCATTCAATCCGGCGGCAACAAGCTGCGCTACGCCACTCTGATGGGCATTAAGCGCGCCAAGACCAAAGAAGTGCGCATCCTGACCGCCGAGGAACTGGGCGTGGACTCTACTCCCGTTATCGTCCTGGAACGTGTTGAGCTGCCGCAGAAACAGAAATGCACGCAGATTCTCGGCGGCACGGCCAAAGAAGCCGCTGCGGCACTAGTGGAAAAGCTCAAATTTGAAGCGAGGGTTCTATGAGCGGCGTTTTGGTTGTGCAGGAAGCTGGCCGTAATCGCATTTCATTTGAGGCTCTAGCCGCCGGACGCGTCCTGGCCAATCTCACTGGTCTTTCCCTGGAGACTGCCGCTGCCGGCGATCCGAACGCGGATATTTTTATTGAAACTTCGGGGCTACCGCCCGCGACAGCCTATGTAGTGCAGCATCCGCTGCTTCAGAACTACACTTCCGACGGCTACGTGCTCGCCTTTGAGCAGTTGATTCGGACGCTCCAGCCCTCCTACATTGTCTTTCCACATACATATCGGGTACGCGATTTCGTTCCATGTCTTGCGGCAAGATTCGGCCAGGTGCTCATCGGCGATGTTACAGCGATAAAGACCGGGCCTTCGTTTAGCCGGCATCTTTTCCAAGGGAAGATGAATGCGACTTATCACCATCAAGGGGATGGGCCTTGTTTTGTCTCAGTTCAGGCAGGAGCGTTTAGACACGATCCGCCGACGGCGGGAAAATTCACCATTTACCACTTTGTGCCTGAGATTTCAGCCAACGAAATCCGCACACGCCCTGGGCAGCCCTTCCGCGCATCGTCCCAAACCGTGGATCTCGCCTCCGCGCCTCTCATCGTCAGCGTGGGCCGCGGCATCAAGGACGCGGAAAACATTCCGCTTGTTCAGGAATTGGCTACGGCGCTGGGGGCGGAGCTGACCGCCTCGCGCCCCATCTGCGACAACGGCTGGATGCCCCTGGAGCGGCAGGTGGGCAGCTCGGGCCAGACCGTTGCGCCAAAGCTCTATCTGGCCGTTGGCATCTCCGGCGCCATCCAGCACCTTGTCGGCATGAAGGGTTCGCAGTGCGTGGTGGCCATTAATAAGGACCCTAATGCGCCCATCTTCGAAATCGCGGACTACGGCATCGTCGGCGATTTGTTTGAGGTGGTTCCTGCGCTCACAGAAGCGGTCAAAGCGGCAAAGCAGTAAATTGCTTCATGCTTAGTCCTGAATAAAGCAGCGGGCGAACGGCTGATAGGATGTCGCCGTTCGCCCGTTGTTTTCCTGCAAAGGCTGCTTGCTGCCTGATCTACCACCATTCCATCAAGCGTCCCGATACCACCTTCACGCTGCTCTCGGGCTTTTCCGTGCGGATCAGCAGCAGAGGAATGTGAACCAGCTTGACGAGCTTTTCGGCTATCGACCCGAAGACGAGCGGATGCCAGCCGGTGGTGCCGTGCGTGGAAACCACGATCAGGTCGATCTTCTCACGGTCAATCACGTCCAGAATGCCTCCGGCGATGTCGTTATCGACTTCGACACTGGAGGTTGCCTTGATTCCCTTGGCGGTGAGGCCTGCCACTGAAACGGTAAACCGATCCAGCGCCTCTTTCTTCTCTGTTTCCAGGTTGCAGCCCTCTTGAACGACATGGACAAGATAGACCTCAGCGTGAAAATGCTGGGCAAGAACGGTGGCCTGCTCCAGGGCTTCATGGGACGACGGGCTGAAGTCGATGGGCAGCAGAATCTTCGCGGGTATGGTGCTGAATGCGTATGCTTCGGACATTGCGGTCTCCTCGCCGTTCCACGCGCGTGGCCGGCCGTTTATTTTTCACACATCATCATAAAAGGCCGTTCACGCCCCGAGACGTGACAGGCAACACAGGTATACCGAAAGCCAGTCGGCGCGCCCCATTTTGACGCCTAAAGGAATGTTACTACGCGGGCCTGTGCGAAGCGGCGAACCGCCTTCAGACGGTTGACGCGCCTGGCTCAGCTTCGATGAACAAGATTTTCATTGTGCTCGAACCGCGGAGCTGATAGCGATTCGATGTCTGACCTAACCTCCCCCTTTGGGCAGGCGGGATTGGACAACGCTGCCCTTCCCCGGTTCCTCGACGTCAACGTACGCGGACTCGCACAAGCTCGCCGAAGCACCGCCGTACTGATGAAAACTTTATGAGCCTCAAGAATCCTCTCAGGCTGGCCCTGCTCCTCGCTCTTAGTTTGACCGTTCCAGCGTTTGCCGGTTCGGTCACGTACAACCGCGCCTCCGGCGTTGCCGCATCAACGGTACCAACCTGATTGCGGCGCTCGACGGTGTCCGGCGCAGTTATTGTGGCGGATTCTGAGCCGGAGCTAGAACACCAGGGGTCGCTCAACAAGGCACAAGGGGTGATTCGGGCCATTGAGCGTGCGCGCGAGATGTAGAACGCCTTCATTCGTAGTACGCCTTCAAAGACTCACCAAAATATTCTCTTCGAAGGCAGCCCGATTGCCCGCAGGTTCTTTCGACCGCGCCTATTGCTTCACCAACTCCACCCTGCGGTTCTTCGCGCGGCCCGCATCCGTGCCATTGTCGGCGATTGGTTTGGTATCGCCCAATCCTGTAGCCGCCAGCCTGGCCGGTGGAATTCCGTTTTGCACCAGCCATGCGACCACGACAGCAGCGCGTTGCTGCGACAACATTTGATTGCCAGATTTGGTTCCGGTCGAATCCGTATGCCCTTCGATCTCCATCTTCCAGTCTGGCTGCGCTTGCAACAGGCTCAGCACATCTCCGAGCACCTTCATCGATTCCGGTTTTAGGGTCGCCTTGCCCGTGTCGAACTCAATCCCATAGACGGCGGCGTGTCCTTTCTGGTTGATCTCGGCAGCCCACTTTGAGGCGTCCGAGCTCATCTCCTGCTGCATCGCTTCAGTCAGCACGGTTGTTACATCATAGTTGCTATCGCCTGACATCTCGGAAGCCACCACGGCTACCCATTGCGGACCCTTGTGCGCGGTTACATAGTGAGTGGGGACATCGTAGCCCGTGAAGTCCAGCACATAGCCCACCTTCCGCAGAGCCTGCTCGGCGTTCCGCCGCACCTGCAAGGCAGACTTCCCTGTACAGGTGTAATGAAGCTTTTCTACTTTGCCTTCAACATGAGTCGTGCGCGGATCTTTGTTGGTCGATGTTTGCAATTCCGCTGCATCGAAGTCGGATTTGCTGCAGTATGCAATCGCGCATCCCGAGAGCCTGGCAAGCAGCGGCGAGTCCTTGCACCCCTCCGCGTCCTCCTGCGCCGCCATCGCTGCGGGCACACTCAGCATCAACAGACAAACCGACAAAAGCGCGTACAGCCTCATGGCTCTTCCTCCGAAGCGTAATTCGTTCGTCCGCATATTATTGAGCCGCTTTGAGGCCGTCCGTGATGGTGGATACACCCCTCTGTGCCGCTTTCCTATAGGCGCTGACCTTGCGGTTTACCCCGTGCCCTGTCGAGCAGGCCAAATGGATATGCCCCATCGTTGGCGCGGAATTCGTGCCAACGATGGGGCATATAGTTCGATTGCAATGATTGCCAGCCGGATGAGGCTACCTGAAGGAATGGACGAGACCGCCGAAGCAGGACCGCTTTACGCGGCTTCTTCTTTGACTTCTTCCTTCTTTGACTCTTCCAATTGCTTTTCCAGCTCGGCCCGCTTCTTGGCCTTGACGTCGTCGCGCTTCTGGCGCTTGGCGTCCAACTGCTTTTCGGCGCCGAGAAGTTCGATGAAGGCCTTTTCAGCCCCGTCGCCCTTCTGGAAGCCGGTGCGCACGATGCGCAGATAGCCGCCCTGACGGTCGCCATAACGGGGGGCCACTGTGTCGAAGAGCCGCTCAACGGACTGATCGGTCATGAGAAAGCTGAGGGCCTGACGGCGCGAATGAAGATCGCCCTTCTTGCCCAGGGTAATCATCTTTTCAACCAGTGGACGGACTGCCTTGGCCTTGGCCACGGTGGTCTCCACGCGGTCCTCGAGGATGACGGACGTGACCAGGTTGCGCAACAGCGCGCGGCGGTGGCTGGTATTGCGTCCGAGCTTGAATCCTGCATTGCGATGGCGCATGATGCTACTCTCTTTCGGATAAGTGGACAGTGATCAGTGGACAGTGATCAGTTGCTTATGACTGACAACTGATCACTGACAACTGTCTTTAGAAGTTCTCAGTTTCAGTCGGCAACTGCAGATCGACCGAATCCAAAGGCTCGTCCTCGTCGTCGTAGTGGTTATAGCTGGCAGCCAGCGCGGCGGCGGGAGGAATGCTCGTGGGCCCTGGGACCGCGTTGCCGTGGTCGTCGATCTTCATGCCCAGCGAAAGACCCATCTGCGCGAGGATTTCCTTGATCTCGTTCAGGCTCTTGCGGCCGAAGTTCTTGGTCTTGAGCATCTCCGCTTCGGTCTTCTGCACCAGCTCGCCGATCGACTGAATGTTGGCGTTCTTGAGGCAGTTGTAGCTGCGCACCGAAAGCTCCAACTCTTCGACGGAACGGTTGAGGTTGTCGTTGCGCAGCAGGGTGCGGCCTTCTTCGCCACGGCCCTCGGACTCGATCTCCTCCTCGAAGTTGATGAAGATGTTCATGTGGTCCTTGAGCAGCTTGGCAGCCAGGCCGACCGCGTCGGCGGGATACACAGCCCCGTTGGTCCACACTTCCAGGGTCAGCTTGTCATAGTCGGTGATCTGGCCCAGGCGAGCGGCCTCGACCACATAGTTGACGCGGCGCACCGGGGAGTGGACCGAATCCACCGGGATGAACCCAAGCCCGAGGTCGGCGTCGAAGTTCTTGTCGGCTGAAATATAGCCGCGCCCACGCTTGAGGCGCATCTCCATATCCAGCTTGCCGCCCTCTGAGAGGGTGGCAATATAAATGTTCTTGTCCAGAATTTCCACGTCGCCGTCGGCTTCGATCATGCCGGAGGTCACGACGCCGGGCTGGTCGGCGCGCAGATAAAGCGCCTTGGAGCCATCGCCCGACAGCTTGAACGGAACCTGCTTGAGGTTCAGGATGATGTCGGTGGCATCCTCGACCACGCCGCCGATGGACTGGAACTCGTGGAGTACACCCTCGATGCGAATGGCGGTTACAGCGGCGCCTTCAATTGAGCTGAGCAGAGTGCGGCGCAATGCGTTGCCGATGGTGGTGCCGAAGCCGCGCTCAAAGGGCTGAGCGCTGAACTTCCCAAATGTGTCGCTAAGCGTCTCGGCATCGACTGCCAGGCGCTTCGGCTTTTGAAATCCTCTCCAAAGCATATCGTTGTCTCGTTTCCGGCTCGGCGTGTACGTCGCGATGCATTTTGCGGCGGCCGGGCAAGTTCTCCTTCGGTTGAAATGCAGTAGACAGTGAACAGTGGTCAGTGGTCAGTTAAAAGCCCTCTCGGGTTCTTACTGTCCACTGTTCACTGTCCACTGTTCACTGTTACTTCGAGTACAGTTCGACAATCAGCTGCTCATTGATCGGCAGGTTGATATCCTTGCGTTTGGGCAGAGCGAGCACGCGACCGGTGAGGGTCTCGAAGTTCATCTCAAGCCAAGTGGGCACCGGGCTTTGCGATGCGAACTGAGCGCCCTGCTCCACGATCAACAGCTTCTTCGCATTCTCGCGGATGGCGATTTCGTCGCCCGCGTTCACCTGATAGGAAGGAATGTTGACCTTGCGGCCGTTGACAGTGACGTGACCATGGCGAACCACCTGGCGAGCCTGACGGCGCGAGATGGCAAAGCCCAGACGGAAAGCCACATTGTCCAAGCGCCGCTCCAACTGCTGGATCAGTAACTCGCCGGTGACACCGGCGGCGCGGTTGGCCTTCTCGTAGTACTCGCGAAACTGGCCTTCCAGGGTGAAGTACATGCGCTTGGCCTTCTGCTTCTCATGCAGTTGCAGGCCGTAGCCCACAATCTTGGCCTTGCGGTCTTTGCCGTGCATGCCGGGAGCAAAGTTGCGCTTCTCCAGCGGGCAGCGGTCTGATGTGCATTTGGTGCCCTTCAAAAAGAGCTTGGTGCCTTCGCGACGGCAAAGGCGGCAGACTGCTCCGGTATAACGAGCCATTTCTTCTCCTGACTTCGGATGACGGCCGGTTTACACGAACTACAGCTTCTAGCTCTTAGCCATTAGCTTTTAGCTCTACGTGCTCAATGTGAGCGCTTTGACTCAACACGAGGGCTATTGCCATGGCCGCAGCATAGCTGCAATGGGACGCTTCGTCCCGGCCCGGTTTAGCTTCTAGCTCTTAGCTATTAGCCGTTGGCTTCTCCTTGCTCAATCTACAGCCGCGAATCTCATGCGCGGAACCATCGAGCTGAGAGCTAAAGGCTAAAAGCTAATAGCTGCTTCTTAGACTCTGCGCCGCTTGGGCGGACGGCAGCCGTTGTGCGGCACGGGCGTCACGTCGCGGATGGAGCGCACCTCGACCCCGGCCGCAGCCAGGGCGCGGATAGCCGACTCGCGGCCCGAACCAGGACCGGAGACCCGCACTTCCACAGCGCGAAGACCGTGATCGCGCGCCATGCTGGCCGCATTTGAGGCTGCCTGCTGGGCCGCGAAGGGCGTGCCCTTGCGCGAACCGCGGAAGCCCAGCGACCCCGAACTCTTCCAGCTCAGTGTGTTGCCAACCTGGTCGGTGATGGTCACAATGGTGTTGTTGAAAGTGGCTTGAACGTAGGCAATGCCAAACGGCACATTCTTGCGTTCGCGCTTCTTGAACTTCTTGTTCTTGGAAGCCTTGCCGGCTCCAGTC
>Ga0302319_10019824_pt1 | contig 12198 bp, 12 predicted proteins | sample Bog_T0_2_FD_203319 | JGI IMG/M metagenome (GOLD analysis project Ga0302319, IMG submission 203319) | Peat permafrost microbial communities from Stordalen Mire near Abisko, Sweden - Bog_T0_2 | ecosystem: Environmental > Terrestrial > Soil > Wetlands > Peat | place: Sweden: Abisko, Stordalen Mire... | reverse complement strand
GTCCGCCCGGTGTGGTCCGATGACAGGCGGCGATGCCGGGTGGGCGGGACCGAATGAAAAAAATTCGGAACGGGCTGTGCCATTGCCCTCCATTCTCGCTTCCGCTTGAAAATAGTTGCCGGGCCGGGAACACAGGCGTAGCATCGCCGGACAGTCTGAAATCAGGAAAAGTGGATATGAAAGATTACGTTCTGAAAGAAAAACCGGAACCGGCTTCCAATGAAATGGTCTGGGCGTTTGACCTGGGCAATGTCCCTCGCCCATCGGATGGGAGAGGGTGGCGCGCAGCGACGGGTGAGGGCTGCCACTGGCCGGATGAGGTGAACGAAAATCTCCACCACGAATTTCTGCACAAGGGATCCCTGCTCTGCCGAGCCGTAGCGCAGCGATGGCTGGTTATCCCGGCGGAATTTGCCGAAACCAAAACCGCCGCCGGTCGCCGCCGGAAGACTTGAACCCAAAGCCCCGGATGAAACCGCGAAATACGCCAAATACGCGAAAGAAAAAAGGCTGAATGGGCTGCCGGCTATTTCCTTTTTGACGCCATGCCCGCTTCCCTGCCAACCAGCCCGTGCGTTCACTGGACACTGGCCGAGTTGAAGCAGCTTGGCAAAACGCCGGATTCCGTCCTTGCCCGCCGCACCGGACGCACCATCCAGGCCGTGGTCGCCATGCGCCAACGCCGGCGCATCCGCCTCACCACGCCACCCCGCCCCTGGACCGCGCACGAGACCGCACTGCTGGGCCGGTTTAACGATGCGGAACTGGGCCGGCGCTTGCGCCGTCCCCAATGGAATGTCCGCCGTCAGCGATTGGCCCTGCGGATTGCCCCATTTCGACCGCGACCCAAATTTCGATACTGGACCCCGGCTGAATGGCGGTTGCTCGGCACCCTGACGGACGACGAGTTGGCGCGGCGCTTGCGTCGCACCCAAACGTCGGTTGTAGCCATGCGCTGGGAACTGGGAATCCCGGTTTTCAACTCCCGGCGACCGGCATGGACCGCCGCACAAGACGCGTTGCTGGGCCAACTGTCCGATGAAGAAATTGCCCGCCGCTTTCATCACACCCTCTCCGCAGTCGCCAGCCGCCGGTGCAAGCTGCATATCATTAAACCGCGTTCAAAACGCCCGCCCTGGACGCCGCAGCAGGAACGCTGGCTGGGAAAACTTTCGGACGTGGAAATCGCCCGCCGCACCGCGCATACGCTTGCCGGGATTCGCTTCCGCCGCCGCCGCCTCGGATTATCCGACCCGACGCGCCGCCGGTCCTGGACACCGGACGATGACCATCTGTTGGGCACGGCAACGGACGCTCAACTGGCCCGGCATTTGGGTCGCACCGTTCCCGCCGTCATCAGCCGCCGACTAAAACTTGGCGTTCGCAAGTTCCAATCTCAAGCCGCCCGTCCGTGGACACCGGAAGAATTCGCCTTGCTGGGCACGTTGCCCGACCGGCAACTGGCGCAGCACTGCCACCGCAGTTACGACGCGGTGGCGGCCTACCGCTGGAAAAAGGGCATCGCCGCGTTCCGGCACCAGCGCAAAATCAGCCGCCGGTGACAGCTTTCAGAATTATGCTTTTAATTTTCCGCGCCGGGCGTAGCATCGGTCTATAGCTTGCAAATCAGGAATTGGAGAAATTATGGATAAGACAAATTACGTTCTGAATAATAAACCGGAACCGGCGGCCAATGAAACGGTCTGGGCGTTTGAGCTTGTGCATCCTCTCCGCCGCGACCGGGGAGAGGACCGAGGTGAGGTGTCGAATTCTGGCAACCAAAAAACTGCCGTGCGGCGCGGCAACGAATTTGGGGCATCCCTGCTCATCCCGGCGGAATTTGCCTTGCCCCGTGGGAGAGAGTGCTGCGCCTGCCTTCGGCGGCCTCGGTCCAGGGTTCTCCCACGGGGCGAAACCAAAACCGCCGCCGGTCGCCGCCGGATGTGGCGCACGCACTGCAATGAGAACGAAGCGATTGCCATTGTAAATTGATTCCCGCAAACTCGCGTTTATGGCTGCCGACAATAATCCCGATTTTTTGCATGAAGAACCGCCCGCTTACGGCGCTGCGTCCAGGCCATCGCCCATTCTGACTTATCTTCGCAAAGTTGAAGCCGCGCACGCACAGGGCAATGACACCGAACACACGCATCGCCCGGCGTTGAAGGCATTGTTGGAAGCCCTTGATTCGCGCATTGTCGCGACGAACGAACCGAAGCGCATTGAATGCGGCGCGCCGGATCTGGCCATCAACCGCAAAAAAGGCGGCCTTTTGATCGGCAATGTTGAAGCCAAGGACATCGGCGTTTCATTGAGCGAGGCAAAAAAATCCGATCAACTCAAACGCTATTTGCCCGCGATGCCCAATCTCCTGCTCACGGACTATCTCGATTTTCGCTGGTTCGTGAACGGAGCGGAACGCGAACGATTTTGTCTCGCCGAAGTGAAACGCAACGGAGAATTTGTCCACGACCCTTCCGCATTTGCCCATGCTGAAAAAGTTCTCAAGGAATTCCTTTCGCGTGATCCAGTCCGCATTGAAGGTGCGGAGGACTTGGCCCGCCGCCTCGCGCGACTCGCGCATCTCATCCGCGACAGCATCGCTCTGGCGTTTCAAACCGGCAACGCATCGGAAGTGCTCAAAGATTGGCGCGCGGTTTTTGCCCAAACGTTGTTGCCGGAACTGGCCGATGAAGGCAAGGAAGCCGAATTCGCCGATATGTTCGCGCAAACGCTCGCTTACGGTTTGTTTTCCGCGCGCGTCATGTCCGCCTCATCGCGGCAATTTACCCTCGCCGAAGCCGCCAAGCTGATTCCGAAAACAAATCCTTTTCTCCGTGACTTCTTTGACCTCATCACCGGGCCAAAATTGGACGACGAACCGTTCATCGGTTACGTGCAAGACCTCGTCACCGTTCTCGAATGTGCCAACATGGCGATGATTTTGGAAGATTTCGGCAAAGGTGTGGAATCCGGCCGGCGGCGCGATCCCGTCGTGCATTTCTACGAAACGTTTCTTTCCGCTTACGATCCGAAACTGCGCGAACTGCGCGGCGTTTATTACACACCCGAACCCGTCGTCTCCTACATCGTCGAAAGCATTGACTGGCTGCTGCGCGAAAAATTCGATTTGAAGGACGGCCTCGCCGACAAAACCAAATTCTCCTTCATGCGCAAGGAAGGCGAAAAGGAAATTGAGGAGGAATCGCATCGGGTGCTCGTCCTCGATCCCGCCACCGGCACGGGAACATTTCTGTTTGAAGTCATCGAACAAATCCGCGAACGCTTTGAGAAAAAACATCAGGCCGGACTCTGGCCCGCCTACGTTCACGAACATTTGCTGCCGCGCCTATTTGGTTTTGAACTGCTCATGGCGCCTTATGCCGTCGCGCATTTCAAGATCGGCCTGGAATTGAGCGGACGCCATCTGCTCGAACTACAGCGCGATATTTGGGCCTATCATTTTCAAGGCGACGAACGCGTGAACATTTTTCTGACCAATACGCTCGAAGACATTCAACAAATCACCGCGCAACAAGGGCCGCTCGCCATCATCGGCAAGGAAGGAAACGAAGCCATCGCCATCAAGAAACACCGCCCGGTGCTCGTCGTCCTCGGCAATCCGCCTTACGCCAACTTTGGCCGCCAGAACCGCAATGATTTCATCCTCGGCCTGCTGGACGATTACAAGCGCGGACTCAAGGAAAAGAAAATCAACCTCAACGACGACTTCATTAAATTTGTCCGCTGGGCGCAGTGGCGCATCGAGCAGACCGGCCAGGGCATCATCGGCTTCATCACCAATAACGTTTATCTGGACGGCCTCACGCACCGCCGGATGCGCGAAAGCCTGCTCGAAACCTTCGACGAGATTTACATTCTCAATCTCCACGGCTCGGCTAAAAAACAGGAAACCGTGGCCGACGGCTCGAAGGATGACAACGTCTTCGACATCACCGTGGGAGTGGCGATTGCCTTGTTCGTAAAACTGCCGCCGGATAAAAGCGCAAAAGGTAAAAAGAAAAATGCCACCATCCATCACGCCGATTTGTGGGGCTTGCGCAAAAACAAATACGACTGGCTCAACGTCCACAACGCAACGAATACCAAATGGACGGCGTTTCAACCGGACGCGCCGGATTTCCGTTTCGTGCCGCGCAATGCCAAGCATGAAAAGGAATGGAACGAGGCATGGGGCGTTCACGAAATTTTTCCGGTCAACAATGTTGGATTGAGCACAGATCGTGACGAACTGTTTTTTGACTATGACAAGAAGGAATTGGAAAAACGGATTACGACCTTTTTTGGAAAAGAACTTTCGTCTTGGTTTGTCGAGCAATACCGAGTCAAAGATTCCAGCAGTTACGAAATAGAAAGTCGGCGGCGGCAGTGCAAATTTTCTGCAAAAGCCATTCAGCATTGTCTTTATCGTCCATTCGATTTTCGCTGGCTTTACTACGATGCCGGACTGACCAGCCGCCCGGCAGAAAAAGTGATGAGGCATCTTTTAGCCGGAACAAATTATGCGCTTGGATGTCTGCGGCAATCCAGACGCGGCGAGGATGGCGCTTTTTTTGTGGCGCAGGGACTTATTCATAAGAACTTTGTTTCTCTTTACGATGTCACGACCGTATTTCCGCTTTACCTTTACCCTAATGGCGAATCAGAAGAGCAAACCGAATTAGTTCCTCATGAAAATGGGCGGCGTCCAAATCTTTCCGGCGATTTTGTAAAACAGTTTGCGGAAACAGTTGATTTGAAATTTATCGCCGATGGACGCGGCGATCTGAAAAAAACTTTCGGCCCGGAAGATATTTTTCATTACGCCTATGCTATTTTTCACTCGCAAACTTATCGTGATCGTTACATTGAATTTCTAAAGCTAGGTTTTCCTCGCGTTCCTTTTTGTCACGACCAACAGTTGTTCCGAAAACTTTGTGGCTGCGGAGCGAAATTGGTTGCATTGCACACGTTGCAAGGAGATTTTGAGTCGCAGGTTGACTTCGATACTCCAGGCAGCAACATCGTCGAGCAAATTGATTTTGTGCCAGCAAACAAAGAAGCGGGAATTCGTCGGGATCGTGTGCAAATCAATTCCGGGCAGTATTTCGAGGGCATTTCACACGCCGTCTGGCAAATGCGCATCGGCGGCTATCAAGTTTGCGAGAAGTGGCTCAAAGACCGCAAAGGCCGCACGCTCACGCACGACGAGATCGAGCATTACCAGCGCACCGTCAGTGCGCTGGCCGAGACGCGCACGCTCATGGCGCAAATTGATTCCCTCATCAGCGACCACGGCGGCTGGCCGCTGGAATAATTATGAAAAACAAATGTGCCGCGCTGGATCGCCAGATAGACGCGCTGGTGTATGAGCTTTTTTGCCTGACGGAAGACGAAATCAAAATTGTGAAAGAGGTGACCGATGAGTGATAAAACTAAAATCACAGGTCTTTGGTGGCTTCCCGACAGCCCGAATGAACGCTGGACAGGAACATTAACTGTCGGCCCCGACATATCACCAAGGCTTAAACTGGTAGTGCCAAAAGGTTTTTCAACTATTGAAAGTTTTTTGGCTGTTGAAAGAAAGCCAACCCCAAAAGTAATTCATGGACACGATACAGCAGGTGTGCCAATCACAATTTTGTTTCCAGGTATGCCAATGGGCAGCTCTGGAATGGCTATTAGCCAGCCAGTTTATTCCGGCGGCTATGTGGTTCATGGCATCGAGTTGAATGATCCGGATCAATTTCTTGTAAACTCGCTCGTGGTAAAAATGCAACATCTTCACGAGTGGGCAAACTTAACAGGATTTCAAACGCCAAATGCGAATGCTAACGAAGAATTCTTAATTCGTTACAAGCGCCCTGAAAAATCTACATTCATAATCACTGACGATCTTTCAGTGGAGGTTGTTGTCTTTTTCTCGATGAGTAATGGTCTTAAAAACAAATCAATGGAGGAAGAAACTCACATCGTTTTCAAATCAAAATCGGGTTTCACATTGCAACAAAGCTTTCAAATAATCAATGCGATACGTCATTTGTTACATTTTGCTATTCTTGGCAAAGTATTTCCAATCAGCATGACAGCAAACAAAGACGGTTATGGACAAACAGTAGAAAACCATTTTTATCCGCAAGACATTCATATCTATTCCTCGAATAACCGTCTGCCTGCAAAACCCGAATATAACCCCAATCGATGGATTTTTAGATTTTCTGACATCATGCCGCGCTTTTCTGAATTCTTCGCTGGCTGGCTTGCCTTCATTGATAAATTCCATGAACCATTAGGCAGCTATTTTGCGACGGTATATCACCGTTTCCCCTCTGAAATGGAAAACTTGTGCCTCGCTCAAGCATTGGAGGCGTATCACGGAATTAGATTTGGGAAAAAAGAGGACTTTGTTGATAGAATCTCCGCGCTCACTTCCCAATGCCTGCCACATTTAAGCGGCCTCGTTTCAGACGTGACAGAATTTTCAAAAACGGTTCGAGATAACCGCAATTACTTCACACACCATGATCCTGAAATCAAAAAAGCTGGGCGAGTGGTATCAGGAGCAGCACTTATTCGCCTCAATGAAAAAATGCGCCTAATTTTCCAAATGTGTGTCCTATCGGAAATTGGCATTTCATCTGACCGCTTCATTCGCTTGCGGCGGCAACTGGCAAATGAAATTGTTGAATACCTGTCCATTAAATAATTTATTAATCCCAGCAATGCCGGCGTGGTCACGAACAACCATGCCCATTAGCTTGGACAGCCATTGTCCCTCAGCATGGGATAAATTAAGCGCAAATGAAATCGTCTGGGAAAATCTACGCGCCGGTGACGCCTTTTGAACGGCAAACGAGCCATTGTCCGTTGTATGTGGCGTGGGTGGTTTTGGACGAGGCGCGGGATTATTTCCGCACCAACTGGGTTCCCTCACCCGGCTCCCGCAAGGGACACCTCATCCGTCCTGCGGACACCTTCTCCCCATCGGATGCGGAGAAGGCTGATCTGCTGGGCGAGGGGCTGGCGGACAAACTCGCGCAACGCGCGGAGATGGTCTTTGCCAATCATCCGTTCTGGCAGCGGAAATTTCAAAGCGCGGCCGGGCGCGAACATTTGCTGTCGGGCATGAGGCATTGGCTGGCCGGCGTGCTGGCCAAAGAGCAGCCCGCGCTGTTCCGCGCCCTGCCGGACAGTTACAAAGTCGGCGCGCCCCTGCCGCAGAAAAAGGTAGGGACGCCGCGCTGCGGCGTCCGGACATCGCAGCGCGATGTCCCTACCAAACCGAAATTGCATTTCGTCCACGGCTGCGAGTTGCTTGCGGTCTGACGCAAATCGTCCAATTTTCTTTCCGGCCTGCTGGAGACGGATGCCATCGTGCTGCATTGCGCCTCGCCCCGTGGAGTAGCGCCCGTGGACGCGTTTCCTGGAGTAGCCGGCAATACTCCACAGGGCGAGCGGTATAAACCCTGCGGCCGGACGGCGCCGCTGGCGCGGACGGTGGATTTGAAGACGTTTCAAAACCAGACGGCCACCCTGCCCTTGTGGGAGCCGAGGTGACGAGGCTCAAATCAACCTAAATTCCGCAGATGGGATTTTTCGGCAATCGGACGGTGAATTCGGATCCGGCACCCGGACGGCTCGCGACGGCCAACCCGTCCCTGATCCGCCTTCATCCGCCCGGAAGTGACCGGCAGCGACCATCGCCCCGTGAGGATTGAAATCGCCTGACACTTCCCCCTTTTTCGACTATTTGTGCTCGCGAAATTCGTCCATCAATTTCAAAATACGAACGCCAGATGTTCTTACACTTGGTGTGAGCCGTAGCGACAGAAGAAAGGTTGGCCGATGCGCTTGAAGTAAAACCATGAACAAAATGAAGAGCAATAAAATGGAGTTGTCCCCAAAACAACGTGAAGAACTGTTCAGAGCATTGAAAGACCGTTTTGAGAAAAACCTGAACCGCCATAAAGGTCTGGAGTGGGCCACGGTGCAGGCCAGGCTGGTAGCCAGTGCCGGAAAGCTGTGGTCGCTCCATGAAATGGAACGGACCGGCGGTGAACCGGATGTGGTGGGTCAGGATAAAAAGACGGGCGAATACGTTTTCTTTGATTGTTCGGCGGAAAGTCCCGAGGGCCGCACCAGCCTGTGTTATGACCGGGAAGCGCTGGATTCGCGGAAAAAATTTAAACCGAAAAGCTGCGCGACGGACCTGGCCGCAGCCATGGGCGTCGAGCTTTTGACGGAAGAGGAGTATTTCGCACTGCAGAAGCTGGGCGAGTTCGATACGAAGTCATCGTCCTGGGTGAAAACCCCGGCGGACATCCGGGAACTCGGCGGCGCGATTTATGGTGATCGCCGTTACGGTCGCGTCTTCGTCGGTCACAACGGCGCGGAGTCTTATTATGGCGGCCGGGGATTCCGTGGTTCGCTAAGGGTTTAGATTTGGGCGGCGGGGCACAGGGCAAAGCACCGCTCTACCATTATTTGATTCGGCAGGGTAGAACTGCTGCTTTTCCGCCCTTTTGATTTCACAGCAACAGCCGTAGCGCCGCCAGAATGGTGAATGCCAGCACCATGGTTTCAAACGCCGACTGGTTGATCCGCTTCAGGAGCACCGGTCCCAGAAGCGCGCCCGGCATCATGGGTATGAACAGCATGGCATCCATCCGAAGCGAGTCCGTGGTGATCAATCCCAGATGGAGGCTGAAGGGAACCTTGAAGACGTTGACGAGCAGGAAGAACCACGCACCGGTCCCCACGAGCGCGAGTTTCGGCAGGCCGATGGCCAGAAGGTAAAGCACCATCAACGGGCCGGCGGCGTTGGCGGTCATGGTTGCAAATCCCGCGACGATCCCGGTCAGCGCGACGAACCATCCGACGTGCGGCAGCCGGGAGGCGAGATCGTCCGGCTGTCTTCGCCGCCAGAATTGCAGCGCCACCATGGCGAGCAGGATTCCGCCGATGGACCGTTGCGCCTCCGCGTTGCTGAACCGGTCCAGCGCAAAACAACCCAACAGAATGCCGGCCACCACCCACGGAAACAATTTCCAGAGCTGGGGCCACTCGGCGTGCTTGCGGAAAAAGGCAACGCCAAAAAAGTCCGCGCAGATCAGCAGCGGCAGCAGGGCGCCGGTGGAATCGCGCGCCGGCAACGCATTGGCAAACAGCGCCACGGACAGGACGCCGAGACCGGCGATGCCCGTCTTGGACAGGCCGGTAAAGAATGCGCCGGCTGCCAGCAAAGCCCAATGCCAATTTTCCAGATCCACAGGCCGGCATATTGCCAATCCCCGGGAAATCAGTCCCGAATAATCGTGGCCGGCTTGCGGGCGTGTGACGACGGGACAAGGTCAGCCCCAGGCCGCAAGAATCTTTTCCGCCGCCACGACTTGTTCCGCCGAGCCGGTGAAACTGTATCTGAATTTTCCAGCCCGGTTGGTGACATGGACCTGGATGGTGTCCAGGCCGCTGTTCTTCATCCGCAAGCGGAGTTGTTTGTAAATTTCCTTGATACCGTGTTGTTGCAGGCTGTTGCTCATGCTTCAGCTTCAGCGTGCGACGGTCTTATAGCAATGTTAATCGCCGGTTATTTTGGGAGGTGCCGGACGTTCAAGCAACACATCAAGACTTCGGGCTTCCAGCCCTTCGAATCAGCATGCACCCGCCGTGCTCGCGCCCGCCGCGGCAGGTCAGCGTGCATCAGCGGTTCAAATCTTTGCGGCCTTTGCTCCTTGGAGACTGCGTTAAAACCCGTTCGCGTGGCTGGCGTGCTTCCAGTTCCCGGTTGAATGGAGACAGGTGGGATGCCTTTGGTCCGGTTCGCTGGAAAATCACACCGCCGCCGGTCGGGGATTTTTCGGCAGGCGGACGGTGAATTCGGATCCGGTTCCCGGCTGGCTCGAGACGGCCACCTGGCCCTGATGCGCCTCGACCACGGCCTTGACCAGGCTTAAGCCGAGACCCAGACCCCGCTGGGACCGGCTTTTGTCGCCGCGGTAGAGCCGCTCCCAGATTTTGGGCTGTTCCTCCGGCGCGATGCCGATGCCGGTGTCGCGGAACACCACCACCGCCTGGTCCGGTTCGTCCCGGATCGAAATGGCGACCTGGCCGTTTTCCGGCGTGTATTTGATGGCGTTGTCGAGGAGGTTGGCGAACACCTGGCGCATCCGGTTGGCGTCCACCGGCGCTTCGCAAACCGCCGGCAGTTCCGTCCGCACCGTCACCTTGCGCTCGTCGGCGACATATTCGTAAAGCTCGACGACTTCGCGGACTATCCGGCACAGGTCAACGCGTTCGCGCCGCAGTTTCATCATGCCGGCCTCGGCCTCGGTGATGTCCAGCAGCGTGTTGAGCATGTTCAGCACGCGTTCGGATTCCTCGACGCAATCGGCCAGCGCCTCGTGCGCGGCGGCGGGCGCGGCCTGGGGCTGGAGCGCCAGTTCCGCCGTGCCGCGCAGACGGGTAAGCGGCGTGCGCAAGTCGTGCGCCACGTTGTCGAGCGATTCGCGCATGGCGCGGATCAACGCCTGGTTTTTGTCGAGCAGGCTGTTGAACAGGCGGACCAGTTCGTCCAGTTCATCGTTTGATTTGCGCATCGGAACGCGCGCGTCGAGCTGGCCGGTTTGAATGATGGACTTGGCGGTGGCGACGACCTGGCGCATGGGCCGCAGGGCGCGATGGGCAAAAAATGCGCCGGCCAGGAATCCCAGCAGAACCGTCGCGCTGCCGAAAACGATGAAATTTCTGCGCACCGGGTCCAGCAAGGCCGTGCGGCTGTCCGTGCTGCGCCCGACCTGCAACAGGGAATTATCGGGCAGCACGGCGGAGGCGATGACAAAATCCTGCTCCGCGTCTTTCGGAATGCGGATGACCCCGACGCGCTGGCGGTAGCCGGCCAGGCCGCCGGGGATGTCTTTGAAAGTAATCCAGTCCTCGGGAACGTTGACCAGCGTGGCCGCGTTCCAGGCGCTGACGAGGCGGACGAAGAAAGTTTTTTGGTTGCCGGTTTCCGATTGCATCGTGTCGCGCAACGCGGGCAATCCCCCGCCGTCGTAAATGGCCGCATACTCCTGCAGCCGCGCATCGAGCACCTCCCGGTCCTTGCGGCCGATGGCCCCGGCCAGCAGGTAGTAGGCGAGCATCAGCAAGCCGATGCTGCTGGCTGCGAACACGAGCGCATACCAGAGGCCAAGCCGGACGCCGAGGTTGCGGCGGGCGGTTTTAAGCACGCCGAAGGACATAGCCCACTCCCCGGATGGTATGAATCATTTGCTTGTCGGGATCGGCCTTGTTGCGCAAGCGATGCACCAGCACGTCCACGACGTTCGTTTGCGGATCAAAACTGAAATCAAAAATGTGCTCCAGAATCATGGTCTTGGTCACGACCCGGTTGGGGTGGCGCAGCAAATATTCCAGCAACGCAAATTCGCGCGGCTGCAATTCCACCGGCTGGCCGCCGCGCCGCACCTCGCGCGTCAGCAGGTCCAGGGTCAGTTCGCCGGCGGTCAATTGCATCGGCCCGGTGGTTTGCGTGGCCCGCCGGATGAGCGCCTGCACGCGCGCCAGCAGTTCGGAAAAGGCAAATGGCTTGGTCAGATAATCATCGCCGCCGGCTTGCAGCCCCTTGACACGGTCGTCCACCGAAGCGCGGGCGCTCAAGATGAGCACGGGCATCCGGACGTCGCCGGCGCGCAGTTGGCGGATGAGGCTCAAGCCGTCGAGTTTGGGCAGCATGAGATCCACGACCGCCGCGTCATAGGCAACGGCCTTGGCCAGGGCATAGGCTCCTTCGCCGTCGGCGCTGCGATCCACGGCAAAGCCATTTTGCTTCAGGCCCTTGACGACAAACGAGGCGATTTTCTCGTCATCCTCTACAACCAGTATGCGCACGTTTTCGCCCATGATGCGGTGTTTCAGGAGTGGTTACAATTTCAAATCGCGGCGTGGCCGAGACTAGTCCAAAGTCCAGAGTCCGACATTCGACATGGGACATTGGACTTTGGACTAGCAAAAAACCTCCCGCACCGGAAAGTTGAGGCGCGGGAGGATTTCAAGACGGTAAAAATCAACCATTGTTGTGGCTCTCGTCCACCACGATGTAGCGGCTTCCGCCGTTGTCCCAAACTCGCACGAGCGTCTGTTTGCTGGCCGTGTTTGTGGTCAACTGGACCGCGTCATCGGCGTTTTTCACTGGTTGCC
>Ga0302319_10019823_pt1 | contig 12198 bp, 10 predicted proteins | sample Bog_T0_2_FD_203319 | JGI IMG/M metagenome (GOLD analysis project Ga0302319, IMG submission 203319) | Peat permafrost microbial communities from Stordalen Mire near Abisko, Sweden - Bog_T0_2 | ecosystem: Environmental > Terrestrial > Soil > Wetlands > Peat | place: Sweden: Abisko, Stordalen Mire... | reverse complement strand
CCGACGTGATCGTGTTCTGCGGGGTCCACTTCATGGCCGAGACGGCCGCGATCCTCTCCCCCGAGAAGACGGTCCTCCTGCCCGACCTGGAGGCGGGGTGCTCGCTGGCCGACACCATCACCGCTGACCAGCTGCGCGCCTGGAAGGCCCAGCATCCGGGCGCGGTGGTGGTCTCCTACGTGAACACCTCGGCCGAGGTCAAGGCCGAATCCGACTACTGCTGCACCTCGTCCAACGCCGAGGCGGTGGTCCGAGCCATCCCCGAGGACAAAGAGATCCTCTTCTGCCCCGACATGTTCCTGGGTGCTCACGTGGAGCGGGTGACCGGGCGGCGGATGCAGGTCTGGATGGGCGAGTGCCACGTCCACGCCGGCATCGATCCCGACGCCCTGGAGGCCACCCGCCGCCGTCACCCCGGCGCCGAGCTGCTCGTGCATCCCGAGTGCGGCTGCACCTCCGCCACCCTCTACCGCCTCGGCCAGGGCGACTACGAGGGATCCAGCTGTGTGGTCGCCTCGACCGAGGGGATGGTCCGCAGGGCGGTGGAGTCGCCGGCCACCACCTTCATCGTGGCGACCGAGGTGGGCATCCTTCACAGGATGAATCTGCTGGCTCCGGGCAAGCGCTTCCTGCCGGCGTCCGAGGACGCGGTCTGCCCCTACATGAAGAAGATCACTCTGGAGAAGGTCGCGGCCTGCCTGGAGCGGATGGAGCCCCGGGTGAGCGTGCCCGAGCCGGTGGCGTCGCAGGCGCGCCGGGCCCTCGACCGGATGGTGGCCACCGCCCCGTAACAGCGGGCGTTCCGCCGGGGCGGGGTGATCCATTGGCGGGGTGAGAAGGGAAGGGGCACCCAAGCGGTCTGCAGTGTGGGGCACGGCGAGCCCCCCTCCCGATCGGCTCTGGTGACGAGAGGCCCCGCCCGGTTATGCTCGGCGCCGAATTCGATGCATCAGCGCTTCAACAACCTCTACGACCGTGACCGCTGGCGCCGGTATGGGTACTCACTGACGATCGTCGGTGTGCTCTGCGTGGTGCTGGCCGCCATCTTCGAGTCCCGAAAGGAAGAGGGGGTGGGGCAGGTCTGGCTCATCTCCTCCGCGCTGACCCTCGGGCTCGCCATCTCGCTCTGGATGCGGCAGCGCTACAGCTACGCGCGGTTCGACCGCGGGCAGCTCGTCTTCCGGTACCTGACGGTGACCGTGCGCATCGACCTGGTCGAGGTCCGGCGAGCCCGGATCGCGAAGCTCGCCCCGGCCGTCCACGGACGGGCCCGGACGCCCAAGGGCCTGGCCGGTGTCGACGCCCTCGTCCTCCAGCTCCGCAACCCTGACACCGCCCGCCTCCGCCGCATGCTCACCCGTCGTTGCGTCTTCGACGAGGAGCTGGTGATCCCGCTTGCCGGAGCCGCCGTGCTCCAGGGCCAGATCGAGGCGGCGCTCCCTCCGCAGCGGCGCGCCGAGGCCTCTGAGACCCACCCCAACCCGAACCGCTCGCGGCGGAGGAACCGGCGCCGATGACCGAGGAGCCCCCGCCCGGGACGCCCCCCGACGCAACCACCGGCAGCACGTCGCCGGCGCCGTCCGCCGAGGAGCCGGCGGGGGCCCCGGTGCCTGACGCGCCCGCCCTCAGAGCGACCGACGATCGTCCTCTGGTCAGGGCCGGGCTGCGCGGTTTTCTCGACCTCACCCGCGTCGACGTCGCCCTGGTCATTGGACTGACCCTGCTCGCCTTCCTGCTCCGCTGGGGCAGTCCGATACTGCCCAACTTCCTGGGCGGCAACGCCACGTCGGTGCCGGCCATCCAGATCCTCGGCGCCGGCAAGGCCTACAACAGTGCCTCCAGCGCCTGCGAGGAGGTGCCTGTCGGCAAGAAGACCATCAAGGCGTGCGGCCAGGTCTTCGACGAGGTGTACTTCCCGACCGACGCCGCCAACGACCTCCATTCTCCGGCGATCAGCTATTTCGACCCCGAACCCCCCCTGGTCAAGCTGCTGATGACCCCGTCGATCGCGATCCTCGGCTTCAACACCTGGGGCTGGCGGATGACCGCGGTGCTGACCGGCAGCCTGCTCTGCGGCCTGATGTACCTGATCGCGCTGCGGCTGCGCCGCGACCGCTTCTTCGCCATCGTCGCGTCGCTGCTGGTCTGCGTCGACGGGCTGGCCTTCGTGGAGTCCCGGCTGGGCCTCCTTGACATTCCGGCGATCTTCTTCACGGCGCTGGCCTGGTACCTATTCCTGCTCCACTGGCAGGCGAGGACGCGCCGCCAGTGGCGGGTCACCCTCTACCTCCTGGCCGCTGGCCTGGGGCTGGCATTCGCCGCCAAGCTGACCGCTGTCGCTCCGCTGCTGGTGATCGCCGGACTGGTGTTCCTCCGCTGGCTGGCTCCCTACGCAGCCGGGATCGTCCCCGCTCTCCGGCGGCTGGCCGGGCCGCGCCGCCACGAGACGGTGCTCTGGAGGGAGGCGGCGGGTAGGAGGGCGTGGCTCCACTACGCCGCCGGTATCGCCCTGGTGCTGGTGATCTTCTGCGCCAGCTGGTCGCGCTATCTGACCATCGGTCACGACGACGTCTACCAGTTCGTGTCCTGCAATCCCAACGTCTCAGGCCTCACCACGGCGCCGTATCCGAACAACGTCAAGATCCTGCAGGTCCCGGTGTCGAAGGTGGATGGCGTCACCGTCCCCAACCCGGTGGAGGCGATCTCCAACATCATCGCCATCAACGAGGCGAGCCTCCGCTACCAGGAGCTCGAGTGCCACGGACATCCCTACGCATCCCGCTGGTACACGTGGCCGGTCATGGAGCACCCGGTGCTGATGTACTACCAGAGCGCTCCGCTGCTCGACGCGCCCAGCGTCACGGGCACGGGTGTCATCACCAACATGGGCAACCCGGCGGTGTGGTGGCTCGGCATCCTCGGCCTGCTCTTCTGCGTGTGGCGGATGATGGCGGGCGCGAAGTGGTTCCGGGTCTGTGTCGGCGCGCTCATGGTGGTGTCGCTCGTCACCATGATCCTCACCTTCCACGCCGCCGAGCCGGGCATCGACCTCATCACCGGCACGCAGCCCGGGCCCATCGGCCCGGTGGGGCCGCTCTTCTACCTTGGCTTCCTGGGTCTCGGGGTCTTCTGCGCGTGTGCGGGCGTCTTCGCCGTCGTCTCACGCCGCTTCGTGCCCGCCTTCATCGTCCTCGGCTACATCGCCTCGTGGATGATGTGGGTGCCGGGCAACAAGGCGCGCGTCCTCTTCTTTTATCACGCTCTGGGGATGCTCATCTTCCTCGCCCTGGGCCTCGCCTACGCTCTCGCCGCGCTGCGCCACGTGCGCTTCTTCGCTGCCGGCAGGTGGTGGTCGCTGGCCCCGCTCGCCTACGCGGGAGTGGCGGCGGTGGTCGCCGCCTTCATCTTCTTCTACCCGGTCTGGACCGCCATTCCGCTGACCACTCCGGACATGCAGATGCGCCTTTGGGTGGACGCCTGGTAGGGCCATGACCGGTGCGGGGAGCCCTGCGCTCCGGCCGCCGCTCGGGGTCACCAGGTGACGGGGCCGGGGAGCACCGCGCTCCTCCTTCTACTCGCCGTCCTCGGTGCCGCCTCCGGCTTCGCCGTGCTCGGCCTGGTGGTCACCCCGCTCCGCCTCGGCGAGCGGATCGCCATCGCGACCATCGTCGCCTTCGCGCTCGATGCCACGGTCTGCTTTCTTCTCAGCCTGGGTCTCGGCCTCGGCCCGGCATCGATCCTGCTGGCACCGGTCATCGTGGGAGGAGGATCGCTGCTGCTGGCCTGGCGGTTCCGGGTCAGCGTGGCCGCCACCTGGCAGGCCTCCCTGGAGGATGCCCGAGGCCGGTCCAGCGGCACCCTGGCCCTGGCGGTCATCGCCGTGGTCGCGCTGGTCGCATTCACCCTCCTCCTCTCCCGAACCATGTCCCAGGACACCGCCGGCGATCTGGTCGTCGGGTACTGGATGCCCGACTGGGCGCAGCACCTGATCACGGCGTCCAGCTTCGCCACGGGCCAGAACTTCCCACCCCAGAACCCGATCATGAGCGGCACCCCGCTCTACTACCCCTTCCTCCCCGACTTCACCTCGGGGATGCTGATGCGCCTCGGTCTCGGCGACGGTCCGTCGCTCTGGCTGCCCCAGGTGATCCTCGCGGTGGTGCTGGTGCTCCTGGTGGTGAGCCTCGCCGAGCGGCTCGGGGCGCGCATGTCGGTGGGAGTGCTCACGGTCCTGATCTGCTTCCTGGGTGGGGGTCTCGGCTTCGTGGGCGCATTCCACGACGCCTGCACCGACGCGCACTACACGTCCGGGCAGTGCAGTGCCGGCTACGTCATCACGAATCCCGCCGCCGGCATCGGCATCACCGCCGGTACCCTCCACGCCCTTCCCGGGCTGGTCGCCGACCAGCCCACCAGCTTCGACGGCATGACCTCGGAGCCCGAGTCGGAGACGCCGGTCTTCACCGACCAGGCGTGGTACACGCCGCTCTTCGCCTGGTGGCTGCCCCAGCGCACCCTCATGGAGGGTTTCGACGTCGTGGTGGCGTCCCTGGTGCTCCTCCTCGCCGTCTTCGAGCGGGCCCGAGCGCGGCTCTTCGACGTCGGCGTGGCCGGGCTCCTGGTCGGGCTCCTCCCGATCATCCACGTCCAGAGCCTCTTCGCCATCGCCGTCATCGCCATCGGTCTGGCGGCGATCCGATGGCGACGTGCCTGGCTGCTCTTCGCCGGGGTGGCGGCGCTGGTCGCGGCCCCCCGGGTGATCCAGCTCATGCTCGCGCCCCACGGATCCGTCGCTCTCGGCAACAAGTACCCGTGGTTTGAGCCGGGCTGGATGTCGGGAGCTTTCAGCGCCACCCTCGGCCACTCGGTCACCCTCGCCGCGGTCGGGGGCCGGATCGCGGACACCCTGCGCCTCCCCCTCAGCAGCACCTGGTGGGGGTTCTGGTGGGTCAACCTCGGGGTGGCGGTACCGCTCTGCGTGGCCGTGGTGTTCCTGGCCCTCGCCCGGAGGTTCGGGAGAGGGAAGGTTCGCGGGGTGGCCGGACGCGTACTCGGGGTCCTTCCCCCCGGCCTGCTGCGCCTCCTCCTCGCCTGCATCCCGATCTTCGTCCTCTGCAACGTCGTCATCTTCCAGAGCTGGGACTGGGACAACACCAAGCTGCTCGTCTACTGGTACCTGGGGGTCGCCCTGGCGGTGTCGGCGATCACGGTCTGGCTCTGGGTGGGGTGGTGGCGGCGCATCCTGGCCGTCCTTCTCGCCGGGAGCGTGCTGGCGACCGGCACCCTGGCCCTGCTGCGGATCCTGCCCTACGAGGCGCCGTCCGCATCGGTGACCGGCCCGTACGTGGTCGTGGCCTCCGACGACATGGCGCTGGTCGCTGCCCTCGACGCCAAGACGTCTCCCCACGCCGTATTTCTCGTCTCGGGGAGCACCAGCGATTTCTTCGACCCGATCCCGCTGCTCACCGGGCGGCCGGTGGTGATGGGCTACTACCCCTGGCTGTGGAGCTACGGGTTGGACTACGGGCAGCGCCAGGCCGACGTCGCGATCGCCACCTCAGGGTGTGGCGCCACCTCCCTCGGGCAGTGCCAGCCGATCCTCCAGATCCTCCACCGCTACGACATCAGCTACGTCGAGGTGAATCAGACCTTCACCAAGGCGGGGATCGGGTGGTGGACGGCGCAGGGGCTCCCGGTCACCGCGTCGGCGCCGGGCATCACCGTCTACGACGTGCGCGGGGTCTCATGAGCGCCCCCCGGTCGTGAGCGCCCACCTCGTGCAGTCCGTGGTTGTCGACGCCCACGTCCACGTCATGCCCGACCGGGTGCGGCGCGACCCGGTCGCGGTCGCCGCCGCGGATCCCTGGTTCGCCGCCTGTCACGTGGGGGAGCGGAGACTGGCCGGCGAGGACGACCTGCTCCGTCACCTCGACGAGGAGCGGATCGATCGTGCCGTGGTCTTCACCTGGCCCTTCGCCGACCCCCGGCTCTGCGCCGAGGCCAACGACTGGGTGGCCGCTCTGCAGCGCCGCCACCCCGGTCGGGTTGCCGGCTGCGGCATCATCCAGCCCGCCGACCCGGGTGCCGCCGAGGAGCTGCGCCGTTGCGCCCGGCTCGGGCTTCGGGGGATCGGGGAGCTCAACGCCGACGCCCAGGGATTTGCTCTCGACGGGGACGAGCTGGCACGGCTGGCGGCCGTCTCCACCGAGCTCGACCTCCCCTGGACGATCCACTGCAGCGAGCCGGTCGGGCACGCCTACCCGGGAAAGGGGACGGCGACTCCGGACCGATTGGTCCGCTTCCTCGAACGCGCCGGCGGGCTCCGGGTGGTCGCCGCCCACCTCGGCGGCGGTCTGCCCCTCTACGCCCACATGCCCGAGGTCAGGCAGCTGTGCACCAAGGTTTGGTTCGACACTGCGGCTCTGCCCTACCTCTACCGTCCCAGCGCCCTCCGCGCGGTGGCCACCCTGGTGGGCGCGGAACGGCTTCTGCTCGGCACCGACTTCCCCCTGCTCGGGCTGGCCCGCTACCGTCGTGATCTGGACGAGGCCGGGCTCGACGAGAACGAGTTGGGGCTCATCCTCGGGGGCGGCGCCGCAGCGGTCTGGCGCTGGTGAGCACGGTCGCGACCCGGCCCTGGTGAGCGCGTCCGCGCTCAGCGCCCGCCGCTGACGTCCAGGATGGCCCCGGTGGTGTAAGGGGACTCGTCGCCGAGGAGCCAGGTGATCGCCGCGGCCACCTCCTCGGGGCGGCCGGCCCGCTGCATCGGGATCGTCGAGGCGAGGCGGGTGGCCCGGTCCGGCTGGCCGCCGCTCGCGTGGATCTCGGTGTCGATGAGGCCGGGACGGACGGCGTTGACCCGGATCCCTTCGGTGGCGACCTCGCGAGCGAGACCGAGGGTGAAGGTGTCGACCGCCCCCTTGCTCGCCGCGTAGTCGACGTACTCCCCCGGCGAGCCCAGACGGCTGGCGGCGGAGGAGACGGTCACGATCGCCCCCCCGCTGCCCCCGTGGCGCGTTGACATCCGGCGCACCGCCTCGCGGGCCGTGAGCATGACCCCGAGCACGTTGATCTCCAGCAGGCGCCGCATCCGTTCGGCGCCCATCTCGTCGAGGCGGGCGCGGCGTTCGACGATGCCGGCATTGGCGACGGTGGCGGTGAGTCGCCCCATCTCGTCCGCGGCGGCGAACAGCGCCACCACGTCCGGCTCGGCGCCGACATCAGCCCGCACCGCGCGCCCCCCGACCTCCCGGGCGACCGCCTCGGCCGCGGCCCGGTCCGCGTGCCAGGAGAGACAGACCTGCCACCCCGCTCGGGCCACCCGGCGGGCCGTGGCGGCGCCGATTCCACGGCCACCGCCGGTGATCACGCAGACGCCGCGGTCCATCGGCTCAGGTGCCGGACGTTTACGGAGCTGCCTGCAGCTTGACCTCGGCGGTCAGCTTGGCCAGCGAGTCCTTGGCGTCCCCGAACAGCATCATGGTGTTGTCTCGGTAGAAGAGCTCGTTCTCGATGCCCGCGAAGCCGGGGCGCATGCTCCGCTTGAGCACCACCACCGTCTTGGCCTGGTCGGCGTTGAGGATGGGCATGCCGTAGATGGGGCTCCCGGGCGTGTTGTGGGCCGCCGGGTTGACCACGTCGTTGGCCCCGATCACCAGGGCAACGTCGGTGCGGGGGAACTCGGGGTTCACGTCGTCCATCTCCTTGAGCTGGGAGTAGGGGACGTCGGCCTCGGCGAGCAGGACGTTCATGTGCCCCGGCATCCGGCCGGCGACCGGGTGGATGGCATAGAGGACCCGGACCCCGCGCTGCTCGAGCTGGGTCGCCAGCTCCTTGACCTCGTGCTGGGCACGGGCCACGGCAAGGCCGTAACCGGGCACGAAGATCACCTGCTGGGCGTAGGTGAGGAGCACCGCCAGGTCTTCGACGTTGGTCTCACGGATGTTGCCGTGGAGGGCGCCTGCCCCCTCCCCGCCGTCCTCGGCCAGCTTGCCGAAGGCGCCGAAGAGGACGTTGGTGATGGGGCGGTTCATCGCCTTGCTCATCAGCATGGTGAGGATCGACCCGGAGGCCCCGACCAGGGCCCCGGCCACGATCAGGGCGTCGTTGCCGAGGACGAAGCCGGTGACCGCTGCCGCGATCCCCGTGAAGGAGTTCAGCAGGGCGATGATCACCGGCATGTCGGCGCCGCCCACCGGCAGGACCGACAGCACCCCGAGGATGAGGGCGCCGACGGCGAAGACGATGATCAGCACCGCTCCCCCGTGCAGCAGGGTGATCGCCAGCCCGATGCCGACCAGGGCGCCCAGCAGCACCCCGTTGATCTCGTGCTGGAGAGGCCAGGTGATCGGCGTGCCCCGCATCCACTCCTGGAGCTTGGCGAAGGCGATCAGGCTGCCGCTGAAGCTGATCCCACCGATCAGGCAGCTGAGCAGGATGGTCACCGCCCCGATGGTGTCGAGCGACGGATGGCCGGAGGAGGTGACCCGGTGGAAGTCGCCGAGGGCGATCAGGGCGGCGGCACCGGCCCCCATCCCGTTGAAGAGGGCGACCAGCTGGGGCATGGCGGTCATCGCCACCCGCCGGGCGACGACGATGCCGACCAGGGTGCCCAGGACGGCCGCGGGGACCACGTACTGCCAGCCGCTGTGGAGCATCCCGAGGGTCACCCCGATGGCGACCAGCATCCCCATTCCGGCGACCCGGTTGCCGCGCAACGCGGTCTTGGCCGAGGTGAGCTGCTTGATGCCGAGGATGAAGAGGACGATGGCGACGAGGTAGCCGAGGGTGGCCCAGTTCGGGATCGCTATCGTCATCGCTGCTCTCCGGGCGGTGGCGGCGTGGGCTGAGCCGCGGGTCTCGCCTCGGGCTTTGGGGCGAGGGCCGCGGTGGGGGCCGGGGCGGCCTTCCCCCGGAACATGCCGAGCATCCGGTCGGTGACCACCCAGCCTCCGACGACGTTGAGGGTGCCGAGGAAGACCGCGGCCACGGCGATCACTCCCCCGATGGTGTCGTGGACGGTCGCCGCGATGGTCAGAGCCCCGACCAGGACGATGCCGTGGATGAAGTTGGTGCCCGACATGAGCGGGGTGTGGAGCAGCGATGGCACCTTGGTGATCAGCTCCAGCCCCAGGAAAACGGCCAGCACAAAGACGAACAGGCCGATAACGACGACGTTGACGTTGGTCATCTACTACTCCGCAGCGGCGGAGGTGACCGCCGGTTTCGGCGCCGGCGCGGCGGCGCCCCGCAGCGCCCCGTCCGCCACGACGCAGGTCGCGCCGAGGATCTCGTCGTCGAGGTCGTGCCGCACCTCTCCGGCGCGCACGAGGTGCCGGAGGAACTTCGAGATGTTGCCGGCGTAGAGCTGGCTGGTGTCGGTGGCCATCCGGCTGGCGAGGTCGGTCTGGCCGCAGATCCTCACCCCCGAGACCTCCACCTCCTCGCCCGGCTTGGTCAGCTCGCAGTTGCCGCCGCCCTCGGCGGCGAGGTCCACGATCACAGAGCCGGGCCGCATCGCCGCCACCATCTCGGCGCTGATCAGCCGGGGGGCATCGCGACCCGCGATCAGGGCGGTGGTGATCACACAGTCGGAGTCGGCGACGTGGCGGCTCAGGATCTCTCGCTCCCGATCCTCGGCCTCACCGCTCAGCTGGGCCGCGTAGCCGGTGCCGGTCTCCGCCGCCACCACACCGATGTCGATGAAGCGGGCGCCGAGGCTCTCCACCTGCTCGCGCACGACAGGGCGGACGTCGAAGGCCTCGACCACCGCACCCAGGCGACGGGCGGTGGCGATGGCCTGCAGGCCGGCAACTCCGGCTCCCACCACCAGGACGCGTGCCGGGCGCACGGTGCCGGCCGCGGTCATCAGGAGTGGCATGAAGCGAGGCAGCCGGACGGCCGCCATCAGCACGCCGTGGTAGCCGGCCGCGCTCGCCATCGAGGAGAGCACGTCCATCTCCTGGGCCCGGCTGATCCGGGGCAGCAGCTCCAGGCTGTGGACGTCGACCCCACGCTTGGCCAGGCGCTCGAGGAGGGGGAGGTTGGAGGTCGCCCGGAGCAGGCCCACCAGGGTGGTGCCCTTGGCCAGCTGCTTGACCTCCTCGTCGGAGGGGAGGCTGACGTGGAGGACGACATCCGCGTCCGCGAGCAGCTTCTTCAGGTCGGCCACCACGGTGGCGCCCGCCTCGGTGTAGGCGGTGTCGGGATGCCCGGCACGCTCGCCCGCCCCGGCCTCCACGTTCACTTGGAGGCCCTTGGCGAGCAGCGCACGGAGGGCGGCGGGGACCAGGGCTACGCGTAATTCGCCGGGCTGGCGCTCACGGGGTACGGCGACCCGCACCGGCACCGGCCCGGTCTGATCAGAAGCTTCAGTCATCGCCCGAGATGGTAGCGGGGGCGGTCGAAGTCACGTCGCGTCGGGTGGACGCGGGTTCACCGGTAAGGTGACACGGAGGTCGCATGTTGACCCCTGCGAACCTCGAGGTGGTCATGGGCACCTTCGAGGGAGCGGATCAGGACGGCCCTGCCCGGCAGGCGTCAGCTCAGGAGGAGCGGGGCCAGTACCTGGCGCGCCGCTCACGGGCGGCCGGGTCCTGCCGGTAGAAGTCGCGGAGGACCGCGTACAGCTCCGGCTTCTCGTGCTCGAGCTGGAGCGGCCGGTTGAAGAACACCTCGGTGACTACGGCGAAGAACTCGCCGGTGTTCTCCGCGCCGTAGGGATCCAGCAGGTCTCCGCCGGTCCCGTCGCGGAGGGCCGTGAACTCCGCGTTGCACACCCTGACCCAGCGCTCGTACTCGGCGTGCGATTCGAGCGGCGGCGTCCCGTCGACGGATCCTCCCAGCATGTCGAGCTTGTGGGCAAACTCGTGGTAGACGACGTTGCGCCCGCCGTCAGGGTCGCGGGCCTCCTCACGAGCGGAGTACCACGCGATCAGGACGGGGCCATCCCAGCGCGCCTCCCCGAATATCGGCTCGGGCTCGTCGGTGTAGACGCCTCCACCGAGGTGGCGGTCCCCCTCGAGCACCACGGTCGTGGGGCTGACGATGATGGACGTGACGCGATGGTAGTAGTCGTAGTCCAGTCCGAGGATCAGCAGGCCGGCCATCGCGCTGATGACCACCCGGATCTCATCGGTCAGCTCGAATCCCTTCGACGCCTCCCAGAGCTTGTCGACGAGGAGGAGCCGGATGAGACCCTCGAGGCGCTCCCGTTCGTGGCCGCTCAGCGTGCGCCAGTGCGCGACGTTGTCGGCGATGAGATCGCGCCACGCCTCGGGGAAGGGCTGAGCCAGCGCCTTGCGAAGCCGCCCTCGCCGCGTCAGTGCCATGCGTCGCCTTGGGGCGGCCGGAAGGGCCGGCCCGTTCCCGGCGGCTGGGCGGGCGCAATCTTCCCGGCCGAGGACTCTCTGCTCCGCAGCCACTTCGGTGCCCACCAGTTGACGGGACCGATCAGACGCATCAGCGCTGGCACCACCAGGGCGCGGACCAGGCTTGCGTCCACGAAGATGGCGATCGCCATCCCCAGGCCAAGCGCCTTGATGATCACCACCGACGAGACCAGGCCAAAGACCAGGAAGACGGTGACCATGATGGCCGCCGCTCCGGTGACCAGCCGGCCGCTGGCCTGCAGACCTGCGGCGACGGCGCGCCGGTTGTCCCCGTGCGCCCGCCATTCCTCGCGCATCCGGGTGAGGAGAAAAACCTCGTAATCCATGGAGAGGCCAAAGACAACGCAGAACACGAGCACCGGGATGGTGGGGTCGAGAGGTGCCGGGCTGAAGTCGAGAAAACCACTCAGGTGGCCCTGCTGGAAGATGAAGACCAGCGCCCCGAAGGACGCCGAGAGCGAGAGCAGGTTCATGAGCACCGCTTTCAAGGGGAGCACCACGGAGCGGAGCAGCATCATGAGCAGGAGGAAGGTCGTGACCATGACGTACACGACCGCCCAGGGGGTCTGATCCAGCATGTACTGCACGTAGTCCATGTCGAAGGCGGTGTTGCCGGTGACCATGACCTGGGCATCGTCGACCCGGTCATGGGCGCGGACGTAGCGGACCGTGCTCTCAGCCTGTTTGCTGGAGTCGGCGTAGGGGGTGTAGGCGCGCAGGACGGCGATGCCGGTGCCGGTGAGCTGGGTCACCTGAGCTTGCTCCGCCGCGGGCAGCCCGGCCAGCCCGTTGGCGTACAGCTCCTGGT
>Ga0302319_10019821_pt1 | contig 12199 bp, 8 predicted proteins | sample Bog_T0_2_FD_203319 | JGI IMG/M metagenome (GOLD analysis project Ga0302319, IMG submission 203319) | Peat permafrost microbial communities from Stordalen Mire near Abisko, Sweden - Bog_T0_2 | ecosystem: Environmental > Terrestrial > Soil > Wetlands > Peat | place: Sweden: Abisko, Stordalen Mire... | reverse complement strand
GAAGAGTACTTCACCATGGCGCTCTACTTTGCGGCGCATCGCTGGGGAAATGGCAAGGGTATTTATAACTACCAGGCTGAGGCGGAGAAGATTCTGCGCGGCATCCGGCACCACGCTGTGTTGACGGGAACGGGTCCGTTCCGCGTTCACCCGGACGATGCTCCATTTACCCCGCCGGGCCACCCATGGCCGAGCCCCAACAGCCACAACGCTGAGAGAGAGGCGGCGGCAAAGGGCACACCCCGGCCGCCTGCCTTCCGGTTCAACTTTGCGCCGCGCCCCGAGACCATCGGCCCGATGGTGGACGAAGCGCACTTCATGATCAAGTTTGTGCCGAACGTAGATCGCGGGACTACCGATGCGAGTTATCATTTGCCGGCGTTCTATGAGCTTTGGGCGCGCTGGGGACCCGTAGAAGACCGCGCGTTCTGGGCCGAGGCGGCGGATGTCAGCCGGGACTTATTCTCGCGAGTTACAGGGCCGGACACGGGACTTACTCCGGACCAGAGTCACTTCGACACGTCGGAAGCGATGGGCTGGGACGGGAAGCCGACGCCGTTCAGTTACGACTCGTGGCGTAGCGCCAGCAACTGGTCGGTCGATTACTCCTGGTGGAAAAAGGACGAGAAGGAAAAGGTGTTGAGCGACCGGATTCAGAAGTTTCTTTTCGGACAGGGCATCGACAAGTTTGTCGATCGCTACACGCTGGATGGCAAGCCGCTCTCGGCCAGGCACTCGGTTGGCATGGTTGCGACAACTGCGGTGGGCAGCCTTGCGGCGACGGATGGGCCGATTGCTAAAGCCTTCGTGGATGAACTTTGGAACACAGCCGTTCCATCCGGTGAGCAACGATATTACGATGGACTGCTTTACCTGATGAGCATGATGCACGCGAGCGGAAACTACAGGATTATCCAGGCGCGATAGGAAAGAGAGATCCCCTGCGAGCTTAGGACGCTACCAGAGCTGTAAAAACCATCCACAAAAGGCCCTTGTTTGGCCGGTTTTCATTAAGAAGAGGCCTATTTGGGCCTCAAAACTGCTCAAAATCAAGTGATTTTTTACTGACATGTCAAGAGGCTTTTCTTGCAAGGCATTCATTATGTGCAACTTATGATTGCAGATTCAATTGAAACGCGAAAAAGGTGGGAGGGGTCTGCGCCGTTTTCCTGGCCGGAAACGCGTCCAGGGTCGAGACATCCCATGTAATGATTGTGCTCCACTGCGAATAATTAATGTGCAAACGGCATGGAAATTGTTTTGCGGGGCGTCTGTCTGGACGCGGCTCCGCAAAGCTCCCTGGGCTTCGAAACCCATCGGAGGTTCGCGGGCAAGGTGGCCCGTGCGTCCCCTGCCACACTATCCACCTGAGTTGAGGAGGAGTCGCGCATGTATTTGAAAAGGTTTCGGGAGATGGAATAAACGGCTGGATTGATCTCATAGAAACGGCTAGGTTTCTGACCATTTGATTTCGTTTCTTGAGGTTTGTGCTTTCCCACCCATTCGCCAGAAACAAGCGAATGGATGGGGCACCGGGCATTGATTCTATTACTCAATCAGTGGCTGCCGGATCGCTCTGTTTAGATACTGACCGTCGCCCGCGATACCTCGTCAACATCAACTCACTGCGTCGTGTAGCTAAGGTTTGGGCGCCTGCAATTCGGCAATGATGGCGCTCAGATCGAGCGCCATCTGCTCTGCGGTCTGGTAGCGGTCATTCGGTGGCTTCGCAAGCGCACGATCAATCACCCGTTCAAGAGCGGACGGATAGTTCTGGTCTCCCTCGTTGAGTGGAGCATGCGCCTCAGTGAGGATTCTCGGCAACATCGATTCGGCTGGGCCATCGAACGGAAGACGGCCCGTCACGAGTTGATACAGAACTACGCCCGCGGCGAAGATATCCGACCGGCCGTCGAAGGCGTCTCCGCGAAGCCGCTCTGGGGCCATATACGGCATTGTGCCAATCACGCCCTGGGACCGCGTCATTCCCCTCCGGAAAATAAGCCTCAGCTGTGCATTTCCAAAACCCATAAGCTTGGCGGCGCCATCCGGCAGCACAAAGATATTTGATGGTTTGACGTCGAGGTGCATGATGATGCGGTCGAGGTGCAGGTCGTCGGCCCAAGGGAATCCACGGCGATGGCCGTACCCCAGCGCCGAACAAACATCCCCCACGATCTTGAGCTTGGCGGAGAGTGAAAGAGGAGCACCGGCCTGAATTAGTCGATCCAGCGTCTCGCCCTTGGGCCACTCCATCACAATGTAGGGAATCCCCTCGTGGTCGCCTAATTCATATACAATGACGATCTTCGGATGATTGAGCTGGCCCACCGCCATGGAAATATTCAAGAACAATTCGAGCCTGCGAGGATCGCCTGGGAACGGCTCGGTGTCGGCTAACATCTTGATTGCTGCTTCGCGGCCAATCTTCCGATCTATGCCCCGGTAGAGAACGCCGGTCCCGTCGCGGCCAAGCTCGCCGATGACGTCGTATCTGCCAATTCGGGTAGGCTCGTCTTTGGAGTTCCCTCCGGTCGAGTCCGTCATTCAGGTCTGCCTCCCAAATCCCGTTTGCCGCGCATGCAATCTGTCGCCGCTACAAAGTTACAGCTGCCGGCAGAATCTCTTCCACGTCAACCCATTGGGTGGGGTAGTTGCCAGTGTAGCAGGCCGTGCAGTAACCGTTATGCTCCTGGCCGTCGCAACTCCTCAACAGTCCTTCCAGGGATAAGTAAGCCAGCGAGTCGGCTTCGATGAAGCGGCGGATTTCTTCAACCGACTTGTTGGCTGCGATCAGGTCCCGCTTGCTTGGAGTGTCTACACCGTAGAAACATGGCGAAATTGTCGGCGGACAACTAATGCGAAGATGGACCTCTTTCGCTCCCGCGCCGCGAACCATGCGCACAATCTTCCGGCTTGTGGTCCCGCGAATAATGGAATCGTCGATCAGGATTACCCGCTTGCCTTCAAGCAGGTTGCGGACCGGGTTGAGCTTGAGGCGGACGCCGAAGTCGCGAACACGCTGCTCTGGCTCAATAAAGGTTCGGCCCACATAATGATTGCGGATGAGGCCCATGCGAAATGGGATGCCGGCCTGCTCGGCGTAACCCAACGCCGCCGTTACTCCGGAGTCCGGGACAGGGACGACCACGTCGGCTGGAACTGCGGATTCGCGCGCTAATTGGCGGCCCATCTGGTCGCGGCTCTCCTGCACCCAGCGGCCAAAGATTCGACTGTCGGGGCGCGCAAAGTAAACGTGCTCGAAGATGCAGCTCGATTGCGGAAAGCCGGCTGCATATTGGCGGCTGGTTACGCCGTCTTCTGTTACCATCACCAATTCGCCGGGGAGAACGTCGCGCACAAACTCGGCGCGGAGCAGGTCGAAGGCGCAAGTCTCGGATGCGAATACGACGGTATCGGGCCCGTCCAGATTCCGGATGCGGCCCATGGAGAGCGGGCGGAATCCGCGTGGATCGCGCGCGGCGAAGATGCGGTCGCGCGTCATCATGACAATGGAGAAAGCGCCTTCGACCTGGGCAAGCGAGTCGGCTATGGCGTCAACCAGTGAGCTGGCGCGGGAGTGTGCGATGAGCTGAACGATAATCTCGGAGTCGCTCGTGGTTTGGAAGTACGCGCCGGCGCGCTCCAGACTCCTGCGCGCGTTGCCCAGGTTGACGAGGTTGCCGTTGTGGGCAATGGCGATGAGGCCCTTGGTGGAGTCCACGCGGATGGGTTGGGCATTGAGCAGGGCGGAGTCACCGGTAGTGGAGTACCGGGTGTGGCCGATGGCCATGGAGCCGGGAAGCTTTTGCAGCACGTCGTCAGTAAATATTTCGGAGACGAGGCCCATCCCCTTGATGTTTGCAAGGTGCAGTCCGTTGGCAGTGGCAATGCCTGCGGATTCCTGGCCGCGATGCTGGAGGGCGTAGAGGCCTAGATAGGCCTGGCGGGCGGCGTCGGGATGGCCGTGAATGGCGACTACGCCGCATTCTTCGCGGAGCTTGTCAAATGCGGTGGACAGTGGATAGTGAACAGTGGTCAGTGACGCCGCGGCCGAGCCAGCGCGGAGTTGATTCGATTCGTCGGCGGCTCCAGCAACTCCCTGATAGAGGCAACGGATCATGCGGTTACCTCGCCGTGTAGGGTGGCTTCCAAGGCGGAGGCCCAGGGTCTGCGGAGGCTGGCGAGCGGAGCAGAAATGAACGGTTCGCGGTCAACGTTAATCTCAAGGCAGTGACCACCAGTGGTGCCGATGCGGGCGGCAATGAAGCTGTATTCCGCAGCCAGCGCTTCGATTTTGGCGACGTGGCTGTGGTCGGCTGTCAACAGCATTGTAGAAGCCGGTTCGGCAAAGATGCCGAATAGCGGATGGACCATCAGCGACTGATCCTGGTCAACCTTCGCGCCAATGCCTTTGGGGAATCCAGCCTGGGCCAGGGCGACGGCAATGCCACCGTCGGAGATGTCGCAGGCGGAGCGAACGAGCTTGCGGTCCGCCAGTGCGGCTAGAAGTGTGTGAAGATCGAATTCGGCGTCGAGGTCAAGCGGCGGGGGCTGGCCCCAGAAGCCGTCGAGGACGACTCTGGCGCATTCAGAGGAGCCAAAGGCCGTAAGCGCCGCCTCAGTGGCAGCCTCCGTGGCCTCCGGCTTGAAGGGAACGAAGGGCTCGGGCTGATAGACGGGGAGCGGGTATTGGCTGATGGGCAGGGGTTCAAGAGGAATCGCCAGCTCGGGGTCGGGCTCTTCGTCCCTGGGGACAGGCCAGAGCAGGACGATGGCGTCGCCCTCGGCTTGAAAATGGGAAGGGACGGCTTTGGTCACGTCCTCCAAAATGCCGACGATGCCGAGAACGGGGGTTGGATAAATGCCTTCGCCGCGGGTTTCGTTGTAGAGAGATACGTTGCCGCCGGTGATGGGCGTGCCCAGCGCAGTACAGGCTTCCGCAATCCCGTCGATAGCAGCGGAAAGCTGGGCCATGATCTCCGGCTTTTCGGGGTTGCCGAAATTGAGGCAGTTGGTGGCGGCAACGGGAGTTGCACCGGTACAGGCTACCTTGCGGCAAGCCTCGGCCACAGCGTGCATCGCGCCTAATTTGGTATCGAGATAGCACCATCGGCTGTTGCCGTCGAGGGCCATCGCCAATCCGCGCTCGTGGCCTGACGTTCCAGTACCCTTTATCCGCATCACGCCTGCTTCGCCTCCCGGGCCGATTACGGTATTGGTCTGGACCATGGTGTCGTATTGCTCGTGGACCCAGCGCTTGGAGCAGATGTTGGGACTGGCAAGTAGTTTCTTCAGGTCCGCGGTGTAGTCGCGATCCTTGGACAACTCGGCCACAATCTCGGCAGGAGGCTCGAGTGCGATTGGAGCTTTCCAGGTCCCGACCGGGCGATGGTAAAGCGGAGCGTCGTCGGTGAGGGATTTGTTTGGAATGTCGGCAACGAGTTCGCCGTGGTGGCGGATGCGCAGGTGCGGCTCAGGCTGAACTGTGCCCACTATGACGGCGTCAAGGCCCCATTTGGAAAAGACGCTCAGGACCTCGTTTTCGCGGCCCAGGCTCGCCACCAGTAACATGCGTTCCTGACTCTCAGAGAGCATAATCTCGTAAGCGGTCATGCCGGTTTCGCGCTGTGGAACCAAATCGAGCTCAACGTCCAGGCCGACACCGCCGCGCGCGCCCATCTCGCAGGTGGAACATGTCAGCCCGGCCGCGCCCATGTCCTGGATGCCTACGATTGCGCCAGTCTTCATGGCCTCAAGACAGGCTTCGAGGAGCAGCTTTTCCATGAAGGGGTCGCCTACTTGAACATTAGGGCGTTTGGCCTCGGTGCCCTCGTGGAACTCTTCGCTGGCCATGGTTGCTCCGTGGATGCCGTCGCGACCGGTTTTTGCGCCCACGTAGATCACAGGATTGCCGGATCCGGAGGCTTTGCCGTAGAAGATTTCGTCGATGCGAACCAGGCCGAGAGCGAAAGCGTTCACCAGCGGATTGCCACTGTAGCATGCTTCGAATTTGGTCTCGCCGCCGAGGTTAGGCACGCCGAAGCAGTTGCCGTACCCGGCAATGCCGCTTACTACGCCTTCAACGATGGAGTGGTTTTTTTGAACCAGCTTCCTGTCTTCGGCGCTTAGATCAGACCCCTCGGCGATAGGGCCAAATCGCAGGGAATCCATGACGGCAAGCGGGCGAGCGCCCATGGTGAAAATGTCCCGTAGAATGCCGCCGACGCCGGTGGCCGCGCCCTGAAAAGGCTCGATATAGCTGGGGTGGTTGTGCGATTCGATCTTGAAGGCGCAAGCCCAGCCGTCGCCCACGTCGATAATGCCGGCGTTCTCGCCGGGCCCCTGGACGACGCGGTCGCTTTTGGTAGGGAGCCGCTTGAGGTGCACGCGGCTTGACTTGTAGGAGCAATGTTCGCTCCACATTACGCTGTAGATGCCGAGCTCGGTAAGCGAAGGAACGCGCCCCAGTGCAGCGAGGATTCGGCTATACTCATCCGCGGTGATGCTGTGCGTGGCGAGCAGCTGCGGGGTTACCGCTACCGGCTCGGGAACAACCTGTCCAGTGGTGGCGAAAGTCATCACGGTTGCCTTCATTGTCGCACGGCATTCACACTTGGCGGGCCAGAGGATTGTTGTGGAAAGCAGGGGCCAGTACTCCGATGGGCCCATTTGGTGCACGGCGGCCAGTGGCACCGGTCAATAATCGCACAGTGGTGGGAGCACTAGCCCGTAGCGCGAAATGGAAGAGCTGTGCGATACTTTGAAGGCGGATTCCCACCCGAAGCCGGGATGGCGGAACTGGCAGACGCAGCGGACTCAAAATCCGCCGATCGCAAGGTCGTGGGGGTTCGACCCCCCCTCCCGGCACCATAACATCAATAACTTACGAAGTGTAAGAAACCAGGGTAGGGTACCCAACTTGACCCTGGTGATACTTATGGGGATACTTTGTACCAGATTATCTCCGGAGGACAAGGTGCCCCGAAAAGAGCTGGCGCGCGCTCCCGGTGTTTGGGAAAGGGTTCCCGGCAGCGGCGTGTGGTGGATATGCTACAGGCTGTCCCCGCTATACACTGAGTTCTGGAAGGTTGGCGCCCGCTATGGCGCGCTCCCTAGCCCACCAAGACTTCTCGTTACTGGCAACCTGGGAAAAACCTAATCTCTCAGCTCTCCTCCGCCCTCTTTGCGCGACTGGAGTGTCGGCATGGATCATCAAGCCGCAACACTAGGGCACGGAATTCCCCGATCAATAACACCCTTCTGAAACCCCTATAAAACCTGATTTCCATGGCATCGTGTGTGCCGGCTGTGCCCCATTTCGGACCGGAAGTGTTCAGCGCTCCTTTACTGTCGAAATCGCCTCCGTATATCAGGTTGAATCTTTTACTGCCAATGACCTCGCCGACGGAATGGTACTCCGCAGAATCTCTGCCGAAGTTTAAGTGATCAGCCGTCACCGGGAAAAGTGGAGAGCAAATTGAATATTGAACCAGGCGATCATTTCTGCCTTAAGTCGAGGAACAACAGGGAGGTATTTCAATATAGACTTCTTGGCACGCTCTTCACAAAAGTAGTTGCCCGCGCCGAACCGGGTGGCGTTCCTGCAAGAAGAGAATGAAGCTCACTATGCCTTGGGCGCCGTGATCTGCAAAAGACTGGCCATGGGAAAAGGCGGGGGAAAGCATTTAGCCTCTGCGTCTGAAACCAGAATACGCATTTGCCTCAAGATCCCGGTTCCTGAACGTTGAACCTGAATCCGATTTTCGGCACAGTTAGAAGGTATCGGGGATGATGCGGATCGTCTTCAACCTTCTTGCGCAACTGATTCATGTAGGTACGCAGGTACTCGAACTCGCTTCCATACTGCGGCCCCCACACGGATTTCAACAGTTCCTCTTGGGAAATCGCCCTCCCTGCGTTAATCATTAGATAATGCAGCATATCGAATTCCTTCGGCGTCAGATGAATTGAACTACCGCTCTTAAGCACGTGGTATTTTACCGGATCAAGCTCAAGCTGGCCAAAGCGAATTGACGAGTCTGTGCTTGTATCCTGAGTGTTTCTCCTGCGAACTGCTGAGCGCAATCGCGCTGCCAAATCGCGCAGTCGAAACGGCTTCGTAATATAGTCATCAGCTCCGGCGTCCAGTGCCAGGACCTTGACATCCTCGTTATCCATCGCTGTCAACATCAAGATCGGTAGGCGCGGAGTCGCCCGCCGGAGGCTCCGACAGGCTTCCACTCCGCCCATTCCCGGAATATCTATATCCAACAGCACCGCGTCAAATTCGATCACATTGAGAAACGACAATGCCTCTTCGCCTCTAGTTGCATCTATTACCTTGAAGCCCATACCGGACAAAGTTACATGCAAAGCCCGCAGCAAGGAACTGTCATCGTCTACCACAAGAATGGTGCCCTGTCCTTCTTCCGCCTGTTCTGTTTTCAATGTTTCCTCCTGGAGTCAATGGGAAGGGAAAGGTAAAATGTCGTTTCTTCTTTTACGTCGCAAATTGCCCACACATGCCCATGATGCGCTTCCGCTGCTTTTTTTGCCACGGAGAGTCCGATACCTGTACCGGGGACAGACTTTTTGGAATCCTGCGCCCTGTAAAAACGGTCGAAGATCCGCGCCTTGTCTTCGTTTCGGATTGTAGAGCCAAAGTTGTGCACTGAGATAATCACCTCTTCTTGACTGACCTGCACTGCGAGTTCGATCGGAGTACCGGGCGCTGAGTACTTTCGGGCATTGTCGATGTACTGTGTCAGGATCATCGCCACCAGTTCTCGGTCCACCCACACAGTCAATGCAGGATCGTCCACTGCAACCTCGATTCGACCTCTTACCTCTCTTGCCTGGCGGCTCGCCAGCACCTCGGAAACCAATTCCCGAAGAATCACCTCATCTACTTGTAATCCAACCTGTCCCGCTTCGAGCTTTGCGGTCAGCAGCAACTTTGTGCATAGTTCGCTCAAACGAACCGCCTCGTCGTCGATCAGCTGGGCCAGGTCCCGTTGCGGCTCGGTCAACCCGCCCAACTCAAGCAACCCAGAACTGGCGGTCTGAACCGTTGTGAGCGGCGTCTTCAACTCATGCCCCAACGCATCCATCACCGTTGCGCGCAACTGTTCACCCCTCCTTGCCAAATCGGCCTTTTCCTCTTTCTCAAACGACTGATGACGCTCAATCGCAATGGCCGCCAGCGATGCCAGTGCATCGACTACCAAAGGACTTAGTTTTCCACGTACTACCAGCGCGCCCATTGGCCCCGATGCAGACTGCAGGATACGCTCCGAGGTTTCCGTCTCCCGATGATCCTGCCCTTCGCCACGCAAGCAGCCTTCCTGGGCCAAATCCTGCTCGTTCGCTCCCCAGTCGCCCATCCTATCCTGTCGACCAAGATTCTTATCGAATAGGACAACCGCACGTGCACCAAATATCCGGTGAATCAGAACCACCAACTGCGGTCCCGGTGGCTGGTGCGGATCCATCAAAAGCGAACACCGGCTCAACTCATACAACCTCTCCATGCCTAAACGATGGAATGCCGCGTCACTCGCACTCCGCAGCTCCTTTGCGGACAGCCTGCTGATCACGAGGGCCGTGGCCTCAAACGTTATAAGTGTCACCCAGTCCTGCTGATCCGTAACATTAAAACGGAAAAGCGGCGGCATGAAAAAATAGTCCAGGCAGGCAACCGCCAGGAGCGAAGTTAAGGAAGCTTGCCAGAAGCCGCAAAGTGAAGCCATTGCAACCACAGTCATTAAATAGAGGCTGCTGATTGCCATCGGATTGATCCGCAAGGCGAACGTGCTGTAGGTTAACAGCGCGACTACAGCCCAGGCAATCAGGTTCTGCAACAGAACATGAAAGCTCCGATGCGGTTCGATCCATCTAAAGACAATTGGAGTGCCCATCTTTCCCGCACCTTGGTTGAACGGTCTTTCCGGCCGTGGTAGCCGTCTCGTTGCGTTAATAGTAGACATCTCGCAAAGCTCTTGCATCTCTTACCATTGCGAGAAACCTGCTAGCCAACTCATGGATGCGATCTACTTGGCGAAAGTGAAGTGCCTCCTTAGGCAACAGCTCTCCGCCTAGTCCAATTGCTGTTGCACCGGCCAGAATAAAGTCGGACGCCGTTAACTGGTTCACGCCGCCCGAAGCAATCAACGGGATCTGCGGTAACGGCACCTTGAGCGCGCGAACGTAGTGAATTCCACCCACATGGCCAGTAGGAAAGATCTTGACAAAATCCGAACCGGCCTTCCAGGCTGCGATGATTTCAGTCGGCGTCAAGGCTCCTGGAAGTACTGTAACCAGCGCATTCTTTGCATAGGCCACCACTTCCGGAACAAGCCCCGGACTGGTGAGAAATCTAGCGCCTGCGTCAATGGCCTGTCGAGCCAGCGCATCGTCCAGTACAGTGCCGGCGCCGACGGCGAGGTCGGGGTAGCGCTTTGCCAGGTAGTCGATAACATCCAGCGCGCCTGGCGTGGTCATTGTGATCTCGACGATAGGAATTCCCGCCGAGTACACCGTTTCTGCCGCAAACTGCGCCAGGTCCTGCGAAGTCACACGTACAGAAGGCAAAATGCCAATGCTCCTGATAAGAGCGTTAACTTCTTCTCTTTTCATTGATCGCACCTGTACGTAACTATATTCGATGGAACGGGACCTCTTGCGCTCCCTGGACGAGAGTTAGTTGTCATTGAACACCTCGTGTCCAACGGCAAGATTCATTTGGCCAGCGGCAGTCAAATACGCGCCGATCAACTGTAGATACGCCAACTGAACGACCCGATAGTCACTCTGTGCATTCAGAAAGTCCATCAGCGATGCGCCTCCATGTTGATAGGCATATGTGACGGTGTCGCGAACATAGACCGATTGATCGAGATACTGTGCCTTGTATGGCTTGATCAGGGCAATGTTGCTTCGCACCAATTCATACGAATTGTCAACATCGCTGAAGACCTGCGCCTTGGCCGCCTCGGCAGCCTCCTGGCTTCTATCGATGTCGATCAGGGTGCGCTTTTTCTCGCCCTGATTCTTGTCGAAGATTCGCAGTGGAATGCTCACGCTGGCACCGATCGTCTCAGGGCCATTGGGATTGTTCGTAGAGGAGTTATTTGTGAACCAGCCTCCGAAGGTCGGATCGGCAGAGCCGTTTGCCACTGCCAACTTGTGGTTCGTCTGGGACTGCTGGATCGTCTGAATCGCCGCTCGCAGGTCCGGCCTGTTATCCAGCGCGATCTGGTGATAGTCGCCAAGAGGCTGCAAGTCGGGGCCTAGGTCGAAGGCCCCGGTGATGTCGAACTGGTCGACCGGCGTGCGATCGTCGAGCAGCAGCAGAAGCTGAATCTTCTGCTGGCGCAGGTTGACGATCGCGGTCTCGATTTCCGACTCGTATTGAACGCGCTGAAGTTCGATGCGGGCCAGGTCGATCTTGGCCAGGTCGCCGGCTTTGAATCGCGCCCGACTTATGTCGATGATCTTGTCGTAGTACTCCAGGTCTGCTTTTGCCAGTACCAATACCGCCTTTGCCTGAAGCGTTTGGACAAAGGCAGAGCGTAGTCCGAAAACCAGATTACGTTCCAGGTCTACATGCTGAGATTGGGTAATCTCCGTGCCTTCCTTGGCGCTTTCCAGCCGCAGCTCCCGCTTGTGTTCGCGTTCGTGCAGGTAACTGAAGTTGGGTTGCTCAGTAGTGCCCTTGAAGGGAGTCCAGACTCCATTGTGCGGTGCGGCTTGGTTGCCATCAACTGAGAATGTGAACTGTGGATTGGGGCGGAGAAATGCTGTGATTTCCTCCGCTTTCATCTCGTCCACATTGGCCGCGTCCGCTTTCAAAACTGGACTAGCTGCTTCGAATTTCGTCTTGACCTGCTCCCAAGTGAACGCCTGCTGCGCGCTCGCGGAATTGGCAACGAAAGCAATGCCCAAGATGCAACCGCCAATGCTTCGCGTAAAAACATATATCAGCTTAGACTGCTTCAATTGCCACCTCCGGCTTCGGGAGAACGTCCCCTTCTCTTGCGATCCAGACATACAATGTGGGCAAAAGGAAGATACTCAACAGAAGATCCGAAAGCAGTCCTCCCACAATGACGATGGCGAAAGGGCGCTGTGAGTCGGAGCCGATAGCGTGCGACATCGCGGCGGGAAGCAGTCCCAGGGTAGCCACCAGCATCGTCAT
>Ga0302319_10019820_pt1 | contig 12200 bp, 10 predicted proteins | sample Bog_T0_2_FD_203319 | JGI IMG/M metagenome (GOLD analysis project Ga0302319, IMG submission 203319) | Peat permafrost microbial communities from Stordalen Mire near Abisko, Sweden - Bog_T0_2 | ecosystem: Environmental > Terrestrial > Soil > Wetlands > Peat | place: Sweden: Abisko, Stordalen Mire... | reverse complement strand
CAGCAAGGGTCATTTCGTTGCCCAGTCGGTTGGGGGCAAAAATGGGAAGATTCCTCAAAGGATCATCGATGAGGCGAAAAAGACGGTTCTGGAGCTTGGCCTGCAGGCCCTTATCTGCATCGGCGGCAATAATACCCTGACGGCCGCCGACCAGCTGTTTGAAAACGGCCTGCCGGTTGTTGGGGTCCCGAAGACAATTGATAATGATCTCTCCGCGACCGCCTGGACATTCGGTTTCGATTCCGCAGTGCATTGCGTGGTTGATGCGCTTGACCGCCTGCGCACCACTGCTGCGAGCCACAAGCGGGTGATGGTGCTTGAAGTGATGGGGAGAGATGCCGGGTGGATCGCCCTCCACGGAGGTTTTGCCGGCGGAGCCGATGCGATTCTGATTCCGGAAATTCCCTTTTCCTACCAGAGGCTCTGCGCCCACGTTGAGCAGCGGATGTCAGGTGCGGAGGCTTCAACCCTCATTGTGGTGGCGGAAGGTGCGGCACCGAAGGGTGATGAATCTTTGGCCGCCCACGGCGCAACCAAAAGCGAGGTTCGTCTTGGCGGTATTGGCGCAAGGGTTGCCCAGGAAATCACGGATCGCACGGGGCGGGAGACGCGGACCGTGGTTCTCGGCCATCTGCAACGAGGGGGCGTCCCGAGTACGATTGATCGCATTCTTGGCATCCGTTTTGGCGTGGGAGCGGTGAAATTGATCCAAGAGAAAAAATTTGGCCACATGGTCAGCTATCTCAATTACCGAATCGGAGCAGTTTCGATCAAAGAGGCGATTGACCAGATCAAGCACGTCCCGCCAGACGGCCAAGTCGTCAAAACCGCCCAGGCGGTGGGAATCAGCTTTGGTGTCTAAGACTGACCGGCGCCGGAGCATTTAAAATACGAATTAATAATTTTAGCATTCAGGCCGATGACTGAAATAATCGATAACGACCGAATGATTATGGCATTCCTGACAATCATCGCGGTGACAATCGTCCTTTGGGCTTTACCGTGCGCTAAATAGACAGAGCTGCACATGAATCCTCCTCCTTTTGAACCGATCATCTTCGCTGGAAAGAGCAATTGGGAGCGGGAAATGGAGAACACGATAGATGCGGACCTCATCTACGTCGCACGAAACGGGCATATCCTGGGCAGGTATTATCAAGAGGGTATTCTCAAGGGATTTGACTGCGGATTTTTTCTTCCCACCGATTTGGGATGGGAGCAAGGATTGGCCGCCTGGCTGCTTTTGGTGGAAATTGTCAATGTTCCAACTACCCGTGCGGCGGTTGTTCCCTTGGTTTCCCCAACTCCGGATGAAGTACCATGCGGAGCGATCTTGGATCTCCCGCCGGAGCAGAGTCAGCAGTTGGAATTGGTGTTGGAATCAGACGCGGCAAAGTAGGCCGAACAGAGTCGGGCTCACTCGGTAACCCCCACGCAGGAGTTACCAGCGTAGAAGCGATTCAAGATGTTTCGGCGCAAAGGTGGAGTGTTCTTGCAGGCGGGTGGCACCCGGGGAACTCCGGCTCCCGTGGGGTGTACACCCCATAGCGGCAGGGCTGCTGTTGCGTTATGAGAGAGCATGGGAATTTATCAAAGGAAGTTTTTCGCCGCGTGCTTCAGCCTGGTTCTGCTGGTCCTTGGGTCGTCATTTGCATTTTCCCAAGTGTCTGTCTCAATCGATATCGCTCCTCCTCCTCTTCCCCAGTACGAACAGCCCGCCTGTCCCGACGATGGCTACCTCTGGTCTCCGGGATATTGGGCTTATGGTGATGACGGCTACTTCTGGGTCCCTGGAACCTGGGTCCAGCCTCCCGAGGTGGGATTGCTCTGGACCCCGTCTTACTGGGGATGGAATGGAGACGCCTATGAATTTTATCCCGGTTACTGGGGGGAAAATGTCGGCTTTTACGGCGGCATTGATTATGGCTACGGCTATGGAGGCAACGGTTATAACGGCGGTCATTGGCAGGGAAGACACTTCTCCCGCGACAGCGCGGCGAGCCGCGCGGGCTCAGCCAATCGCGTAAGCTTCAACGGGGGGGCGGCAGGAGTGCAGGTTCAACCGACGGCGCAGGAGCGACAGTTTTCAAGTGAGCGGCATATCCAGCCGACCTCCGCGCAGCAGGCCCATGTCCAGGCTGCCTCGCGTGATCGTGGGCAGCTCGCGACGGCCAATGGCGGAAGCCCCCTGACGGCAGCTGCGGCGACGCCAAAATCCTACGCGACCGCCGCGCTGCGGCATACGCCGACGGTGCAGCCCGCCGCGGTCCCGCAGAGCGTGGTGAAGACCGAATACGTTGCTCCTGAAAAAAGCGTTGCGCCTACGTCGCCCCAACGGCAGATCGAAGCAGAGAACAAACCCGCGCCTTCCGATCAGGGAATGCATTCGACGCGAATCGACGAGACGCCTGCAAAGCCGCAGGACAAGGCATCCACGCCTCATCAGGATCAGCCGAAGCCAGAGGCCAAGTCGCAGCCCCATCCCGACGATCATGCCAAAAAAGACGATAATTCCGGCAAGCCAGCGCCGCATTGAAGTGGTTTCCGCCTTTTCATCTTGGTTGCTTCAACGCGATTGAAGTTTTTCCCCGACGCGGGCACGCTGGGCTCGTGAGCCAATCACCGGGAGCTGCCCAAGCCAAATCGATGGTGGTGCGGAAATCCGGGTTCATCAGCGATGCCGTTGCGGCCCGGTTCATGGACTTTGGGCTGTCGACGAACGTCTGGGACAAGTATCCGACAGGTTCGCCCTGGGACGGACGCATCATTCACCACGGTGACATGCCGGAGTCGATGCAGGAGTTGATCGTCGACGTTTTGTCCTCGGTCAAATCAGCGATCAAGACGGAGTTTGGCCTGACCAAGGAAATCTATCCAGACGACTTCACCCTGGTGCGGTGGCTGACGAACGATGATCACGAGCCCCACGCCGATTCCGCGAATCCCGGTGGCACCCCGCATCCATTTTTCTGGAGAAAATACACGGCGGTCATCTATCTCAACAAAGACTTCGTGGGCGGAGAGCTCTATTTTCCCAATCAGAGCATCTGCCTGGAGCCCGAGCCCAATTCACTTGCCTTCTTTCCGGGAACGCTGGAATACCTTCACGGCGTCAAGATGATTACTTCCGGCACACGCTATACGCTGGCCTCGTTCTGGACCGATGACCAAGCGAAGTGCATCTATCCGTCGGTCTTCCTGCCGTCCTGAAAACGACCGAGGCGATCAACTCACTTGAATTCGTAGGCGAAGACGCCGTTCCAGTCCTCCGGCAATTCGATCGAAAGGAAGTGGTCGCAGCGGGTCATCATCACAGTTGCCGCCTTGTCGGCGGCCTGGGATTGCGCGACCCGGCTAAAGAGTCCTTTGGCCTCGAGAAACCGGCGCGCGAAGTAGCGCGCCAGGGCTTCTTCATAAAGATCACGTTCCAGGATGCGTGCCTCCTCGACCTGGCCTTTCAACCCAAGCAGTTCATAAATATCCATGCCGCCCTTCCGGCCCGCCACGGCCACGCGGTCGAGATGCCGCCATTCGAAATCGCCTCCGGCTCCCTCGCGCACCTCGCTGCTGGCCAGGATTTGCGTGCCGTAGACCTTGTTCAGGCTTTCCAGCCGGCTCGTCACGTTGACGACGTCGCCCAGGACCGTGTAAGCGAAGCGGTCCGGCGTGCCGATATTGCCGACCAGCACCTCGCCGCAATGCAGGCCCACGCGGGTGCGGAAAGGCACGCCGCCATCGCTTCGTGAAGACAATTCATCCAACGCGAGTAGCGTCGCGCGGCAGGCGAGATTCTGGTGATCGGGCACATTCTCGGGCGCGTTGAAAAAGCCGAGCAGGCCGTCGCCGATGAACTTGTCGATCGTTCCCGAATGCCGGCGTAGCTGGCGCGAGAGGACCTCGAAGTAATCGCCCAGTTCATGCACGAGCACGTCGGGCGCGATCTTCTCGCTCAGTGACGTGAAGCCCTCGATGTCGGAAAAGAAAACCGTGAGCCGGCGGATTTCGCCGCCGAGCATCGCATCCTTGCCGCTGGAGAGAAGACGTCGAACGAGATCGTCCGGCACATATTTGATGAACGAGCGCAGCCCCGATTTCATCCGGTCGGCCGCGTCGTGGAGTTGATTGACCTCGCGCACGACCGAGCGCGGCCTGCTCCCGTCGGCCAGCTCGAATCGTCCGACCGCGGCGAGGTCATCGCCGAGGGCGTGCAGCGGCGCGCTGATCCGGTAGGCCACGATCGTGCCGATAAGCAGGGCCAGCGCCAGAGCCACCAAAGCCACTTCGCCCATCTGGCTGGGGGCCCGGTCTATTTGTTGAAAGACCACGGCACGCGGCACCAGGCCGGCGACGATGCACTTGAGCCCGGAAGGCGCGTCGACGCGCTGCAGTGCCGCGAGGTAATCCGTGCCGCCGGCCTCGATCGGAATCAGGTGGTTGGTCATCTGTCCGTTGATGTCCTTGAAGTCGGGATTGGCTTTCACCCACGCGGCCAGCGCCGAGACGATGGCTGCGGTATCCGGCTCTTGCGAGGCGCCGATCAGGCTGCCGTCGGGCGCCAGGATGATGGAAACGCCGTCGATATTCTGGGCCACGCCTTCGAGCAGGTCCTCGAGATCCTTGATATAGAAATCGACGGTGAACACCCCCGCTGCCGGCCCGCCGTCCACCGTCCGCCACGCGCGGCTGGCCGTGATGCCCTCCACTCCCTCGGCAAATGCATAACGCGGGCTCCAGACGGTCCAATTGGCCCGCAGCGCGTTCTTGTACCAGTCATGCCCGCGCGGATCGTAATCGGCGGGCTGCGGGCGGTGATAGGGCGTCAGCGTGCCGTCCGCCGCTATGATGTCCTCCTGCGCCGCGCCCTGTCCGGGCGTTGAGATATTGAGGACCACGTCATCCGGCTGTTTTCTCCAGACGCCCACAAAATGGCCCGTGGCCGCATCACTGTAGCTGATCCAGGCGAGGGTCGGATTCACCCGCAACCGTTCGCCGAGATCGAAGCCGAGCGCGCGGTCGTCCTTGAGTTTCAGCATCCCGCGCCGTGCGCGCAGGGACAGTTCGGAGAGGAGCCGGTTGGCCGGATCGTTCAGGAAATCGAGGACATGGTGTGTGGCCGAGGCGTTGGCCTGCGCGATTTCGTGCTGCGTGAATTGCTTGGCCATGAAATGGCTGCTCGAATAACCGAGCCAGCCGATCGATCCGGCCGTGAGAACCAAAAGGCCCGAAAAGAGCAGCGCCAGCAAAGTGCGAAGTCGCATGACTAAACAGAGCCTAGGAGGTTGCCCGCCTCTTCAGCAAACCCGGAGGGTAATTCCCGCCGGAATCGCCCGCCCTACAGCTTAATCCGGGAGGGGATGGTGATTTTTTTCTCGCCGGCGATCGATTTCTTGAGCCGGTCAAAGAATCCGATTTGCACCAGCGTGTTGCTTGCGGTAATCGCTCGCTCGCGGCCCTCGGGCAGCGTTTCCACCGGAGGTACCTGGTGCGACGCGATCAATTCGTTGGCGTGCCGGAGTCGCTGGCTCAGGCAGGAGGCAATGCCCATCAGCAGCGAACCGGACCCGCCGGTGTGCTCGGCCACGAAGGCGCGCAGGTCCTCGCTGTCGATGCTCCAGACCGTTGATTCTTCCACGACGCGAACGGTGGCGGAAGCCAGCCCGGGCTCCAGCAAACTGGTTTCGCCGAGACACTCGCCATCCTTGGCGGTGCTCAATTGGATTTCCTTGCCGCCCGTGCGACAGGTAATCGTCAGTTCGCCCCGGATGACGATATAAAGGCGATTCTGCTTGGTGCCTTCGCGGATGATTTCGATGCCCGGGGCAAAGGTCTGGTAGGTACCAAACGTCGCGAGGTTCGACCGGGCGCGGTCGCTCAATCCGGCCAGAATCCCACAGGTCGGAAGGATGTGGGCCGCGTCACCCGACGAGGTCGCGTCGGGAGGAGAATCGTCGGTTATATCGTCGGCCATGTTTTGAATTGCCCCTGCTCGATTGCGTCTTACCGTAACGGTTTGCCGTTAGCAACGCCCATGTCATCCCCCGTCCTTTCCCGCATTGGAATCCTCTCCTATCTGGACGACGAGGCTCGCCAGCAACTGGCCGGTTATGGCCATGTGACGACGATCGAGCCGGGGCAGGTGCTCATTAGCGAAGGCAACGTTAATCGCCGCCTTTATGTCATCCTGAGCGGGATTTTTGCTGTCGCCACCAAGGCCTTGGGAAGCGAGGTTCAACTCGACACGGTCGGCCCGGGGGACTGCCTGGGCGAGGTCGCCATCTTTCACCCGGACCAGGCATCAGCCACGGTGACCTGCCGGGAAGCCGGGGAAATCTGGAGCATCGACGCGACCCAACTCCAGGAATTCCTGACCGCGTCGCCTGAATACGGGTGCGCGTTGATTCTGGGCATTAACATCATCCTGAGCCGACGGTTGAAGCGGGCCAACGAGGTCATCCGGTTCCATCAAATCGTTCCGGTCTTCCTTACCGTCCGGACGAGTCGTCGCCCGGTGACGGCCAAAATCCCTCCAGTCGGTAACAAGAGAACGGACAAATAGCGTGCGAAGTCCGTCTAATCGAAACTTGGCCTGTCTTTAAGCGCTTTTCGCGGACGGGACGGCGCCTAGAAGGCTGTTCTCCGAGTCAGGGGCATCGGGGCTGAAGCGGAAGGGCGCCAGGGGCAGTCCGCGCGTGTTGGCCAGGTTGGGGGCTGGACTTTCTGTAAAGGCATAGCGGATGGCACGCGGCATTGAGATCGCGTCGTTCCAGACAACAATCTCCGGGCCTTCGATTCGCGCCGGCGAGGGAATGAAGTCGCCGTCCTTCGCCGCCAGTTCAAATCCCTGAGGATTTCCGTTTCCCGCGCTCAGGCCGCCGGCAAACGGGGCAAACCGAAGGCGCACCTTGCCATTCTCGAAAGTGACGCTTTCGATTCGGGGCGACTTCAGCGTCGGATCGGAATCACCGTACGCCGTCGCCAGGGCCGCCAACGCGAGTCGCTTGCCCACCTCGACTTTGTTCGGTGGATGCAGATCGTTCGGGTCGCCAATATCGATGGTCGGCACCATGGCGGTGGCCGGTTCGGTCAGGCCCCGTTCCTGCGCATGGCGAATTTCGCTCCAGTACGATGTCGACTCACCGGGCCCGAAGTTGGGCAGCTGAACAAAGAGGAAAGGGAAGGGACCCTGCCGCCAGGCTTCACGCCAGCCGCGAATCATCAGCGGGAAAAGCCGCGCGTACCGGACAGGGGTCGCTTCGTTCGATTCGCCCTGATACCAGATGGCGCCCGCAATGCGCAGCGACAGGAACGGCGTAATCATCGAGCTGAAGAGAATGGACGGCGTGTTGGGATTCCCCGCGCCCCAGGGCGAAGGCGGGCGCACCGTCCAGCCGATGTTATGCTCAACCTGGAACTTCCAGGGACCGGCCAGCGGAATCGACCAGCCCTCGGTCTCCAGACGCATCGCCTCCCGGGGCCCGGTCATGCCCGAATTGTTGATGTTGCTGAAAACCCGGACGGCCAGCGTATTGCGTCCCGCGCGTACCAGCCGGCCGGGAACCCGATAATGGCGCGGTTCCCGCCAGCCGTCCGGAAAGTCGAGGGGGATCGAGCCGACCTTCTCGTTATTGAAGTAAGTCGTGTCGGCCTTGTCGCAAGCGCCCAGGTGAAGCATCAAATCGCGGCCGGCGAGCTCCAGTGGAATTTTAACATCGCGCCGAAACCAAAACGCGCCGTGAAAGCGAAGCCCGCCGGCTTCCCACCAGCAGGGAAGCGTCATCTGCGGCCAGGCGGCCGTATCCGTGGCGGGATCGGCCCATCCGGCTGCGAACTTCGTATTGCCGGGGTCCGGGGGCGGATTCCAGTGCTTGATCATCGCGTCGTACTCGGCGACGAGTTCGTCCCGTTGGTGCAGCGTGGCCTCGTACTCGGCGACTTGGGGCGCCATCTCGTCATCGCGCAACAAGACATCCCGCGGCGTCCACGCCTCGACCACGGTTCCTCCCCACGCGACATCGATCAGCCCGATCGGCACATTCAGCGTGCGGAAGAGCTCAAGACCGTGATGATAGCCCACCTTGGAGAAATCGCCGATCGTCGCAGGCGAACAGACCTTCCACTGCGCCTCAACCTCCTGACGGGGATCGGGATGCGCGACGCGGGAAATCTTCAGCAGGCGAATCTGCGGCCAGTCGGCTTTGGGCTTGGTCTCGGCCGCGTCGGGCGAGATGTCGACGGTCCAATCCATGTTCGACTGCCCGGCGCAGATCCACACTTCGCCGATCAGGATATTCCCGAGCACGATGGCTTCATCGCCGCCACTCGCCCGCATCTCATGCGGCCCACCCGCGTCAAATGCGGGAAGTGTTATCTCCCAGAGACCCATGTCGTCAGCCCGGCCCTCCGCGACCGCCGAATTTAGTTGAACGCGGACAATTGAATTTGGTTTCGCGGAGCCCCGGACCGTCACGGGTTTTCCGCGCTGGAGGACCATGTTATCACCAAAGGGCCCGTGCAATTGGAAACTCATAAGAAAATCGGCAACGCGCACTCTGCCTACATCAACGCGCGTCTGCCAAGCGACGATTCAAATTATGAGAACGTCGATTTCGCCGCCCGCCATCCGCGGGGCGTCAGGTCAAATCGTCGGCGACGCCTGCTCCGCACGGGGTGCGCCGAAGAACTGCTCCATCCGGTGGTGCAGGCCCTCGTAGAAGCTCTTCTTCATCATCTCGAGCACCTCGATCTTTTCCGGCGTCGTGGCCTGCGCGTCGATCTGCGCGAGCTGCATTCGCTCGTTGAAGACCTTTTCCAGCTCGATGAGCGAGTTGAGAAATTCGCGGGCGGCGCGCGCGTGCTCGACGCCGTCCAGCAGCGCGTTTTCCAGCGGCTTGTTCCGCGTGATGGCCAGGAGATTGCCCGCGGAAAGCTCGCTCATGTAGCGCTCGTAGCTGCCAATGAACGCGCGGTGGTCCGCATTGAACCGCACCTCGTCGCGATCAAGCAGCGTGTCGTAGGGGCCCGGCTTGCAGACAAACTTGATCATCAACGGAACCGTGTCGACGAGCATGAAGAGGAGCACGAGGACGATATAGGTCGTGAGGGCGAACTGCCCCCCCTGGTCCCCTGCCTTGAAGAGCCGGTTGAGCGCAAGCGATTGCGTCAGCAGATCGCGTCGGGGCTCCGCCGCTAGGCTGGCCAGCCTGGCCTGCTCGCCGGCGGCCAACTGGGCGACTTCCGCCTGCGCCAGTTTCAGTTCGCCGATCTGCGCGTCAATCTGGTCTTTCAGCGTGCTGCGCAGCTGGTTTTGCTGGCCCACGAAACTTCCGGCCTCATCGGCCTCAACCTTCTGACGCAGCGCCGCCACCCTCTGGGCTTCGGTCTTCTGCTTGAGCGCAAGGTCGTTGAGCTTGCCTTGGTATGCCGCGATGGCGTCCGCTTCCGCCTTCCGCTCCTGGGATTGCAGCGTGGCCGTTTCCGCCGAGAGGTGTTCCAGCAGGCCGCCAATACGGGCGACTTCCGCCCGGCGCCAGGGAATCTGGTCGTCCTGGATGGAGTGCGCCCTCGGCCCCAGGCCGACGATGCCGCTCCGCTGGCCGTTCAGTTCACGCTCGAACTCCGATTGCCAGAACGCGAGCTCCGACTGGAGTTTCGTGTAGGTTGGCGTCAAATCCGCAACCTGCTTTTCATCCGCGGCCAGGCGATCACGCGCCGGCGCGGTGGCTTCGTCGACCGCCTGCTTCAGCTCGGCCTGCTGGTCGGGTGTCAGGCCCGCGATTGGCGGCTTGTCGACGTCCGACTGGACGATGAAGCTCGTCTGGAACGTCTGGTTCCAGCGCTCGCGCAGGTCGGCGATCGCCTTTTCAATATCGGTGGCCTTTTGTTCCGCCACGCTCTTTTCCGCCGTGTATTGATCGCGGATTTGAGCCGCCTCGGCCTGCCGGTCCTTCTCGATCACCGACGTGATCGTGTCGCGGAACAGCAGCAGCACCAGGGGATGCGCGATCGTCACGCCCATGAGCAGCGCCACGCAGATGCGCACGGCGAACTGCCCGAGCTTGCGCCCGAACGACAGGTAGGGGCGAAAACTGACGATCAGCGCCCGGTCAATCGTAAGAATGATGAACGACCAGACCAGCGCAACCGGGATGATGATGGCGTAATTGGAAGTCAGCGTCGAAAGCGCGTAGGCGCACGCGATAAACGCGAACAGGCAGGGCACCAGCACGGTCGCCCCAAAGGCGACATATTTCCGCTGTTCCCAGTTTGGGCAGGCCTCCAGCGTTTCGGTGCCGGCCCCGGAGAGCCAGAAAAAGACGTGCTTGATGGCGGTGGAACCTCTCATGGGCGGGAAAAGGATCGATGGGGCATGCGACCTATTGAACACGGGAATCGGGGAGTAGTTTCAAACTCAGCCCGGTAGCTTCGATTTGCGCTGCTTTCTTCCATTCTCGTACTGTACAAGGACTCCGGATGATATTACAACGCTCGGCATTCGCCTGCCTGTTCAGCCTGGCGGCGGCGCTCCTCCTGACGATGAACCCTGAAGTATCTAGCGGCGCCCCGACCCAGCCTCCGCCCACCCTGGCGAACGTCCATTACGGACCCGACGCCCGGCAGGTTCTCGATTTCTGGAAGGCGCCCTCGTCAAAGCCCACCCCGGCCGCCTTCTACATCCATGGAGGGGCCTGGCTCGGCAGCGATAAATCAGCCGTTGAATTCAACATCAACCGGTATCTCGCTGCGGGTATTTCGGTCGTCTCGACCAACTACCGGTATATCAAGCAGACCATCCTCACCGACAAGAGCGTTCCGGTGCCCGTCATCACGCCGCAAATGGTCGCCACGCAGGACCCGCCTGTCATTATTCCACTCCACGACGCGGCCCGCGCCCTCCAGTTCGTCCGCAGCAAGGCGTCCGAATGGAACATCGACAAGGCGCGCATCGGCCTGTCGGGCGGTTCCGCGGGCGGCTGCACGTGTCTCTGGTTGGCCTTTCACAAGGACCTGGCCGACCCCGCCAGCGCCGATCCCGTCGCCCGCGAGTCGACCCGCCCCTGGTGCGCGGCACTGGCCGAGCCACAGACCACGCTCGATCCACAACAGATGAAAGAGTGGACGCCCAACAACATCTACGGCGGCCACGCCTTCGGTTTCGCCTGGGATCCGAACAACCGCCATGCGGAGTTCGCACAATTCATCGCGCATCGTCAGCTTGTCCTGCCGTGGATCGAGCAATATTCACCCTATTCGCTCCTGACTGCTAACGCGCCGCCCGTCTATCTCTACTATCCACATGACGCGCCGGCCTACGGCCAGAACCGGGTCGATCCGAACCACACCGCCAACTTCGGCGCGATCCTGATGCAAAAGGCCAATAAGCTGGGCCTTGACTTCGAGTTCGTCTATCTCGGGGCGCCAAACGTTATCCACAAGACGATCGACGATTATCTAATCGATAAGCTGAAATCGCCCGCTCCGGCGAAGAGTCCCAAGTAACGCCGCAGCCTGGCGCCAAGCCGAACCAATGGTATCTGGCATCGTCACTGAGATTGACGCCCAAAAGCTACGGCCTAGTTTACCTTGCAACCGTGTACCGGCATTGCCCAAGGGATCTCCCCACACCTTGAACTGAATGGAATCCCAGACCGCTTCATCACGGCTCCGAACGGGTTCCCGGTTCGAAGAGTTGCTGCCTCATTCGGACGATCCGGTTAAGGAGGCCATGCGCGAAGAGCTCGCTTCCGTCCTGAACTCAAAGGGCGAGATTCTTCCCGCCGCGGAAAATCCTCTCGGACGTCTCTGGAGGCTGGTTCACTCGCCGTCCAGCACGCTCGCGGATTGTGAGGAAGTCATCCTCCTCGATCCGGCGCTCACCTCCCGCATCTTTCGCGTGGCCAACTCGGCCGCCTATCACGCCAACGCCGCCACCGTGTCGGAAGCCATTCGCTTCGTTGGATTCAAGTGCATCCGCGAGTTTGTTTTCAACGCCGGTGTCTTCGCCCAGTTTTCGGACATGGGCGTCCCGGATGGCTGGGATATCTTCTGGCTGCGCAACATCTTTGTCGCACGCATGGCCGAGCGCCTGGCCTCGCTCTACATCAAGACCGATGGAACGGAGTACCTCGCGGGCCTGACCCACGATGTTGGCTGGCTCTTCCTCGCGGCCTACGTGCCGAAGCAGTTCAGCAAGATCTGGGACT
>Ga0302319_10019818_pt1 | contig 12200 bp, 9 predicted proteins | sample Bog_T0_2_FD_203319 | JGI IMG/M metagenome (GOLD analysis project Ga0302319, IMG submission 203319) | Peat permafrost microbial communities from Stordalen Mire near Abisko, Sweden - Bog_T0_2 | ecosystem: Environmental > Terrestrial > Soil > Wetlands > Peat | place: Sweden: Abisko, Stordalen Mire... | reverse complement strand
TTTTGAGGCAGAGTATGAATAAACGCCGTCCTGATTCCGATGCCACGCTTTCCGTTCACGCTGGAGAAGATCGCCATGGCCGCAATGCCCCGCTCACCACGGAAATACAACAAACTGCGGTCTTCTCCCTCAAGAATGTCGACCAACTGCGCCGCTACGCTTCCGGAGATCCGGAAGTTTTTCTTTACACCCGCTACGGAAATCCAACCCTGCGTGCCGCCGAAGGAAAAATCGCCGCCCTCGAACAGGGTGAAGATTGCATTCTCACCGCCAGTGGCCTCGCGGCCGAACTGGCCGTAGCTCTCACTCTCTGCAAGCATGGCGACGAAATCGTCTCCATGCTCGACATCTACGGCGGAACCGCAAAGCTGTTTTCCAAGCTACTGGCCCGTTGCGGAATTGCCACCCGATTCGTTCCATTCACCGAATTGTCCCGCATCGAGAGCTACTTCACTCGCAAGACGCGCATGCTCTTTCTGGAGACTCCCACCAACCCAACCCTGCGTTGTGCCGATGTTCGGGATCTGTCCGAGCGTGCCCACAAGCGCAAGATCGCAGTTGTGGTTGACAACACTTTCGCGACCCCAATTCTTCAGAAGCCGCTTGCACTCGGCGCTGACATCGTCGTGCATTCGGCCACCAAGTACCTGGGCGGGCATAGCGACCTCACCGCCGGTGCGGTTGTCACCTCGCTCCGCTGGGCTACCCGGGTTCGCGAAACCAGGATCTTGTCCGGTGCCTGCTCTGATCCGGGAGTTGCTTACCTTTTGCTGCGCGGATTGAAAACGCTCGAAGTGCGCGTCGAGCGCGCTTGCCAAAACGCCGCGTTCATCGCAGACTACCTCGTTAAACACGATCGCGTAGTCCAAGTTTTTTATCCCGGATTGCCTGATTCCTCCTCGCGCCAGCTCGCCTTAGCGCAGATGAAGAACTTTGGAGCTGTCGTTTCTTTCAATATCCAGGGCGGTGGACCAGAAGCCGAGCGATTTATTGATGCGCTCAAGTTGTGGTATCTCGCAACCAGCCTCGGCGGCGTTGAATCCACTGTCTCCTATCCCGTACTTTCGTCGCACTCAAGCGCTTCCCGTCGCGAGCTGAAGCTTCTCGGAGTCTCCCCTGCCACAATTCGTCTTTCAGTCGGCATCGAAGATCCAGTCGATCTCATCGACGACCTGGAGCAGGCCTTTGCCATCCTCTAGACAGTCCCAGCCTTAATGTATCCTGTCTTAAGAGGGGGTATGGACTAGATGTGTCGCCCTGAACGAACAGCGCCGTTCAAGTCTTAATCGCTGCTCCAAGTTTTTCAGCGAGGAATCGATGTTCCCTTCGCCGGTGTCTTTGATCCAGCTTCTTGATCGGTTTCATATACCAAGTGGAACTTTCTTGCCCAGCGGTCAAAGATTATTTCTGCCCTTTTCACAGTGCAATTACGGATCTTCCGCGATTGACCATTCGCGAATTCATTCGTAGATTTGAGGAAGCGCGTGCTCCGGAGCCTTATGCCCCACCGGAATCACTCCGCAATAAAAATGGATTCTTACTACCGTAGATTATTGCCGCTGCTGCTGCTCTCCTGCCTGCTCCTCGCCTCCTGTGAGCCAGAGAAGAGCGCCTCTTCCACCTTGCCAGGGGACGAGGCCACCGCGCCCACTCTCGCCACCGCGCTGTCTTCCCCACCGGAACCCGCTCCTCGACCGGTTCCGGCACAGAGCCCGCGCGCGCCAAAATCCGTGCCAGAAACTGCTGAGCAGTTGATTTCGCGCGCCGAGGCCGAGTATGCCCGAGGCCAGGCAAACTACTCCGCCGGACACATGGAGGCAGCCAAGGACAACTTCGACGCAGCCTTTAATCTTCTCCTGCGTGGACCAATCGGCGTCCAGAACGATGAGAAGTTGCAGGCAGAATTTGACAAGATCGTCGAGGCCACGCATGAGTTGGAAATGCAGGCGTTGAAAGCTGGCGATGGATTTACCGAACAACGCGCCGAGCCCGCGCCAATCGATGAGGCCAACAACATTACGTTTCCCGTCGACCCGTCGATCAAGGCAAAGGCACAAGCCGAATTAGCCAACACGCATAGCGATCTTCCCCTGATGTTGACCGATCCGGTGGTGAGCTACATCAATTACTTCTCGTCTCGCGGACATGGCACAATCGAGCGCGCATTGGTCCGCCGCGGGCGCTACTACGATATGATCTCGCGGGTTTTCCGCGAAGAGCAGGTGCCGCAGGATCTTATGTTCCTGGCGCAGGCGGAGTCCGGCTTCCAACCGCTGGCGCTGTCGCGCATGGGAGCTCGCGGAATGTGGCAGTTCATGCCCTGGGATGGCATTCACGCCGGTCTGCAGCACAACTGGTGGGTGGACGAACGCCAGGATCCGGAGAAAGCTACTCGCGCCGCGGCCCGTCTCCTTAGGGATCTCTACACCCAATTCGGTGACTGGTACCTGGCAATGGCGGCTTACAATTCCGGCCCCGGAACTGTCCAGCGCGCCGTGCAACGCACCGGATATGCTGATTTCTGGGAGCTTTACCGGAGAAATGTATTGCCGGGCGAAACCCGCAATTACGTGCCCATCATTCTTGCCATGACCATCATGGCGAAGAATCCCACGCAATACGGATTGGATCGCCTCACCCTGGATTCACCCGTCGCCTCCGACACTGTCCGCATTCACTATCCCATCGATCTGCGGCTTGTGGCCGAGTGTGTCGATTCGTCCACGGCGGTGCTCCAGGAGTTAAATCCGAGCCTGCTTCGCATGACTACGCCGAAGGATCTGGACTTTGACCTGCACCTGCCGCGCGGAACAGCCGAAAAGTTCAAGATAGCCGTCGCGGCTATTCCCCAAGAGATGCGGGTTTCCTGGCGATTCCACCGTGTCGAAAATGGGGAGACAATCAGCGAAATCGCCCGCCGGTACCACACGACGGCCGCTGCCATCGCCGAAGCCAACAACCTGGAAGGCACAGAGGTGGCAAGGGACAGTAAGCTGATTATTCCCGTTTCCCCGGCCAAGACGTCTACCAGCGAAACCGGAAGCCGCACTGCGACCGTAGGCTACAGCAAGCGTCCAGCGCGTTACACCGTTCGCAAGGGAGATACGGTCCTCTCCGTAGCCGACAGTTTTGGAGTTCCCGTAGAAAAGGTTCGACAGTGGAATCGGCTGCAAGGCAATGCGCTGCGGACCGGCCAATCTCTTACGATCTTCAAGCCCGAGGCCGCAGCCGCTGCCCGGCAGACGTCTGGCCCAGGCACTCGCAAGCGGGCGGGGACGAACGCAGCCGCCCCAAGCGCTCACCATCGTGGCGCTCGTCCATCTTCAAAGAGCATGGAGAAAACTCCGGTAAACGGAAAAAGCAAAGGCAAGTCCGCCGCAAAAGCGCCCACAGGGACGAAAGAGCCGGTCAGAAATCCACCAAAAACAACGCCAACGAGAAGCAAGAAAACGAAGCGGCAAGGTTGAATCTCCCAAAATCGATGCGTGTTTTCGGATGGAATGCTTCATTCGATTGCATCGTAAACAATGGTGAGTTATTGTGTTCGGGTGCGGGGGTGCGCATTTTGCGCAGGCACTATGCACACGCAAGCCAAGCAAGCGGCAGCAGTCGTGTTGTATCTGTGCTCAGCAGTCCGCGGGCGCGGAGCGGCAAGAGATACCAGGAGGAGACATGACGTTCGACGAAACTCTTTACGGTCGCGGCAGTGATGATGGGGACGAATTCGGCGATAACGAATCTTTTGAAGATGTAATTGACGACGAGGAAGAAGAAGAACTCGAAGACGAAGAGGACGAAGCGGAAGAGCAGGAGACGGGACATACTGAAGACGAAGCGGTAGCTCCTTCTGCCAGCCGTGCTCAGCGGTTAGAGGAAGCCAGCCACGCCCAAGCTGAGCCGGCTCCTACTCCCGTAAAGAAAGCGGCAAAGAAGCCTGCGAAGAAAGCAGCCGCAAAGAAGCCCGTAGCCAAGGAACCGGCTGCGGCCAAGCCCGCCAAGAAGGCCGCCAAAAAGGCTGCCGTCAAGAGCGTAACCAAGAAGGCGGCAAAGAAGACCGCTCCGAAAGCTGCAAAGAAAGCGGCAAAACCTGCCAAGCCTGCCAAGAAAGCGACCAAGAAAGCGGTCAAGAAGGCACTGAAGGCCGTGAAGAAGGAAGGCAAGCTGGCCAAGAAAGCCGACAAGAAGAAGGCCCCCAAGAAGCCTGAAAAGAAGACCAAGGGCAAGAAAGGCAAGAAGGCGAAGGGTAAGAAGTAGGGGCGGCGGGTAATCTCTGCAGGGTCGCGGAAAAATCCGCGGCCCTTTCTCTTTTCATCCAGAACTCATCAAGCAATCAGAATGAATAGGTTGCCTCTCGGCTCTGAAAGGTGGATGAACAGTGATCACAGGTGCCCCACCTTCGCCGCGCTGTCTTTGCGCGGAAAAGGTGGGAGGCAATTCCCTTCGCCCCTGCAATGATGTTGCTCTTGCGGTTGTTGTTGCTCTTGCCACGCCTGTCCGTCAAGTACACCTTTTGTGAAACGCCCTACGAAGCAGAGGCGACCTTGGTATCCTGCTTGGTGAACTGCTCGATAGCGCGGCGAAGCTGTTCGTCGGGCAGATTCTTCTTCGGCTCGGGCTTCTCATCCTCATCGGGCGTAATATCGGAGTCTTCCGGCGCGATGAAGTCGTCCGCCTTGTCGGCCACCAGAATATTCGGAGTGATCGCCGTGTCCTGGATCGCTTTGCCCGCCGGGGTGTAGTACTTGGCAATGGAAAGAATCAGCGCGCCTCCGTCCTGAAGGTCGATGGTCTTCTGGATCGATCCGGCCCCAAATGTCTTGTCGCCAAGAACATCTCCGCGCGCATTTGCCAGAACGGCGCCAGCGACAATTTCAGCGGCTCCGGCGGTAGATTTATTGACGATCACCACCAGCGGCAAACTGGAGATTGCTTTGGATGGCTCGGCAGTAAAATTCTGTCGCGGATACTTCTGCCCTTCCACATAGGCGATCTGCCCATGATTAAGGAACAGGTTGGCGGTGGATACGCCCTCGGCGATATCGCCGTCCCCTGAGTTGCGAAGATCGAGAATCAGCTTCTTCGCGCCGTTCTTCTGGAGCTCGCGAACGTGCGCGGCGATCTCCTGCGCGCGGCCTTTAGGAAAGCCCTCCGTCCGGATATATCCGATCTGGGCATCCAGCATTTTGAAGGACGCGGACGGGTACTGAACCGCATCGCGGGTAATCGAAATTTTCTCTGGCTGAGCCTTCGCCGGACGTACCACGCTGAGATTTACGATGGAGCCGACCGGCCCCCCCAGCATTCCGTTGAGTCCTGCCAGCGACATTTCGCGGGTGCTCTTTTCGTTCAGAGCTTCGATGATGTCCCCGGCGAGAAGACCGGCTTTATCGGCAGGCCCTCCGGGCACAACCGAAATCACGTCACCATAGCCAAATCGCTTCGATACGGCGGCGCCGATGTTTCCGGATGGCTGGCCAAACTGCTTGTAGGCCTTGTACTCGTCTGGATTCAGGTAGCTGGAATTGGGATCGAGCGCTTCCAGCAGCCCGTGCAAAGCCCCGTTGCTGACCTGCGGAATGTTTGGATCTTCCACATAATCCGACCGGATGCGCGAAAGAACCTCGCTGTAAACGCTCATTTGGCGATACGCGCCGTCGTTGCCGGTACCCGCTTTTACGCCGACCGCGCCCGCTACGGCAAAGGCGAGGATGAGAAACGACAACAGGAGAAGCGATGTTTTTACGGTTTTTGACATGGATCCTTCAAATGCTAGCCAGAACTACGCTCATTATACGGTGGAACCAATCTGGCCGCCGAGGCTTAGCCGCTGCTTTCATTAGACGCACGACAAATACCATAGGGTGGAAATGATTTTTCGGTACGTGAGATCATGGCAGTTCGATCGAAGTTGCTTTTGTAATTCGGAGTATATCTTCTCCGGAATCGACTTGGCCGAAGCGAGACGACCCCGGGCTGCGCCATTCCCGCTGCGTATTTTAAGATACTGCAAATACGGTGGGTTCTTTGGCTGCACCCACCGCATCTCAAACTGCAGAGGACCGACAAATTTAAGACTTGGGCTCGACTCGGAACGCGGAAGCGGCCATTATTGTTCTATAACGATTCAAGGCACCTGCCCTGAATTCATAAACGATTTACCGGGCCCCGGGCGGCGCACCGGGCAGAAAGGCAACTCATACCGCATGTCCACTCATGTCCAGCAACTTGAACCGACGAAGCCAACGGCGCTCGACCAACTGTGCGTAAACACCATTCGCACCCTGTCCATCGACGCAATACAAAAGGCAAATAGTGGACATCCCGGCGCGCCAATGGGACTGGCTCCGGTGGCATACGTCTTGTGGGATCGCTTCCTGAGGCACAACCCGGCGAATCCTGCCTGGCCGAATCGCGACCGCGTGGTGCTCTCCGCCGGACATGCATCCATGCTGCTCTACTCGATGCTGCACCTGACCGGTTATGATCTGCCGCTTTCCGAGATTGAGAAGTTCCGCCAGGTTGGCTCGAAATGTCCCGGACACCCGGAATACAACGTAACCCCCGGCGTCGAGGTAACCACCGGTCCCTTGGGACAGGGAGTTGCCAACTCGGTTGGCATGGCCATCACCGAACGCTGGCTCGCGGCTCACTTTAACCAGCCTGACAGCAAGGTCGTCGATTACCGCGTCTATTCCATCTGCTCCGATGGCGACATGATGGAGGGAATTTCCCACGAAGCCGCTGCCTTGGCGGGCCATCTCAAGCTGTCGAACCTTATCTGGCTATATGACTCGAACCACGTCAGCCTTGACGGCCCGACGACGCTGTCCTACAGCGATGACGTGGAGTCCCGCTTCAAGGGATACCACTGGAATGTGCTGACCCTGGAGGATGCCAACGACTTGGGTACGGTCGAGGCAGCAATCCGCCAGGCGCAGACGGAAACCAAACGCCCCACTCTGATCATCGTACATACCCACATCGGTTACGGTTCGCCAAACAAGCAGGATAAGAGCGCGTCCCATGGCGAAGCCCTCGGAGTCGAGGAGGTAAAGGCTACCAAGCGTTTCTACGGCTGGCCCGAAGATGCTCAGTTCCTCATTCCACCGGAGGCGGGCGCGCACTTGGCCGAGGCCGTTGTACGTGGCAAGAAACTGGAAGCGGATTGGAAGATCAAACTCGATCTCTGGGCGAAGAAAAATCCCGAACTGGCAAAGCAATGGGATGCGCTTGTGTCCGGCAAACTCCCCGAGGGCTGGGACAAAGATGTGCCTATTTTCCCGGCTGATGCCAAAGGTCTGGCCACCCGCGAGTCTGGCAGTAAGACGATGAACTCGATCACGAAGAACCTGCCTTGGCTGGTAGGAGGCTCGGCTGATCTCGAAACCTCGAACAAGACGAAAATTGACGGCGAGACTAGCTTCGAGAGTGACAACTACGGCGGAAGAATTCTTCGGTTTGGCGTCCGCGAAATGGGCATGGGGGGTATCCTGAACGGAATCGCGGCCAGTGGACTGCGTGCCTTTGGCGCAACCTTCATGGTGTTCAGCGACTACATGCGCGGCGCATTGCGTCTGGCTGCCATCATGGAATTGCCGGTGACGTACGTCTTCACCCACGACTCCATCGCCGTCGGCGAAGATGGTCCGACCCACGAACCGGTCGAGCAGATCATGTCGATGCGCTTGATTCCCCATATGCGCGTGATCCGTCCCGCCGATGCCAACGAGACCGCGACGGCCTGGAAGTTGGCAATCGAGAGTACAAAGCATCCCACCGTACTCGCCCTGACCCGGCAGGCGGTTCCAACCTTTGATCGCACCAAGTACGCCAGCGCCGAGGGCGTCCGCAAGGGCGCATACGTGTTCAGCGGTGGCCAAGGCACGCCCGACGTGATCCTGATCGGCACCGGCAGCGAGTTGCAACTGGCGGTGTCCGCCCAGGAAAAACTGGCAACCGAAGGAGTCCAGGCGCGCGTAGTCAGTATGCCTTGCTGGGAGCTGTTCGAAGAGCAGAGCGTCGAGTACAAGGAGAGCGTCTTTCCCGCCGCCGTGCGTGCCCGCGTTGCCGTGGAGGCTGGAACTCCAATTGGCTGGGAGCGTTATGTAGGACTTCAAGGAAGGGTTGTCGGCCAGAAGCAGTTCGGTGCCTCGGGCCCAATAAAGGAGGTCTTCAAGAAGTTCGATTTCACCGTGGAAAACGTTGTAAAGCACGCCAAAGAGTCCATTGCAGCGTCTTTGGCCCAGGGACAAAGCAAATGAAGGTCGCCGTTGCCGCAGACCACGCAGGGTCGCCGTTGCTTGCTCCCGTGTTGGAGCAAGTGCGCAGCCTTGGCCATGAATCCCTGGACTTGGGAACCCATGACCCGGTAACGCCGGACGACTACCCCGATCATGCTGCGGACATTGCAAAGGCGTTGATCGAAGGCCGGGCCGAGCGCGGAGTTCTGATCTGCGGCAGTGGCGTGGGAGCGTCGGTGGCGGCAAACAAAGTGCGCGGAATTCGTGCCGCGATCTGTCACGACACATATTCCGCCCACCAGGGCGTGGAACACGACCAGATGAACGTGCTTTGCCTGGGAGCGCGCGTGATTGGCGAAGCTCTGGCGCTGGAATTGGTGCGGGCATTTCTGGCCGCAGCTTTCAGCAGCGAGGAAAGGCATCGGCGGCGGGTCGGGAAAATAGCTGTAATGGAAGATAATTTCTGTAACGTAGCGAAGTAGCGTCGAATTGAAAACGTGAGACTAGGAGATCTTGTGATGGCCAGTAATCCTTTAGCTCAATTGAGCAAGTTAGGGCAAAGCCCATGGTATGACCAGATGACGCGTTCCTTGGTTTCCCAGGGTACGTTGAAAAAAATGATCGATGAGGACGGACTCCGGGGATTGACCTCAAACCCGACCATCTTCGAGAAGGCAATTTCCGGCAGCAAGGATTACGAAGACGCATTGCGCGCGCTCGTCGGCAAGGGTGCCCAACTTGCCGAGATTTACGATGCGCTGGTCGTCGATGACATTGCCAGCGCAGCCGACGTCTTTCGGCCCGTTTACGAGAGCACTCAAGGCGAAGATGGATTCGTGAGCATCGAGGTATCTCCCCTGCTGGCCCTCGACACGCCTGGCACGGTGAAAGAAGCCAAGCGGTTGCATACGAAGTTGGCCCGGCCTAACGTGATGATCAAAGTTCCCGCGACGCCGGAGGGTCTGCCTGCGTTTGAAGAGCTGATTTCGGAAGGTATCAGCGTGAACGTGACGCTCATCTTTTCGGTGGAAGTTTACGCAAAGGTGGTCGAATCCTACCTGAAGGGCCTGGAGAAGCGCCTTGCGAAAGGTGGCGCGGTGAATCGCGTTGCCTCCGTAGCCAGTTTCTTCGTCAGCCGCATCGACTCGGCGGTCGATAAGAAACTGGAAGAGATCGCCAAAGCTGGGCGTCCGGAAGCCGCGGAACTAACCGGCAAGGCAGCGATTGCAAATGCCAAGCTGGCTTACGAGAAGTTCCAGAAACTGTTCAGCGGCGCGCGCTGGGAGAAGTTGGCGGCCGCCGGGACGCGCGTCCAGCGTCCCTTGTGGGCCTCGACCGGCACGAAGAATCCGAAGTACTCCGATGTGCTGTACATCGATACGCTGATCGGGCCGCACACAGTGAACACAATGCCTCCGGTGACCTATGACGCTTTCCGCGACCACGGCAAGGCGGTTGTGACCATCACCGACGACCTCAAGGGCGCGCACCAGGTCTTCGACAAACTGAAGGAGATCGGAATCGATCTTACGGCCGTGACCGACGAATTGACGGTGGCCGGCGTAAAGAGCTTCTCCGAGTCTTACAACAACCTGCTCGCCGTGATTGAACGCCGTCGGCACGAGGTTGCACACGTCTAAGGCAAGAAAAACACGGAGATAGCGTAGGAGCTCCCAGACAGAGACACTGAATTGTTGCTGCCTGGGCCTCCGAGCGCATCCAAACACTGGATTCTCTCTATGTTGGTGTTGATTATGATTTTGTTTGAGGTGTCATTCTGAACGCAGTGAAGAACCCCAGCAACGCTTGAATATCCATAACGGCCCATGAGGCTCTTCGGTAAGAGACATAGCCTATAGGCTCCTTACCCACGCCGGACCCGCGCCTGTAACGCCGAACCAGGAAGAAGCTCTTGCCCGTTGCTACCTAACCAGCAGTCCACCAGCGGCAACTAATCGAAATTGAACGTCAGGAAGGTTTGAATTGATTTGGGCGCTCTTTGTAGTTCTGTTGACCGGCTGGTCTGCAGGCATAGTCACCGGAGACCTCTTCGGAGGCGGACTGCACCTGCTTCTGCTGGGGGCAATTGCCTTGCTGTTTCTGGAAACCCTGAGCCGTCGCCGCCGAGCTCGAAACTAGGTTCGTTTCGCGTCAAACCGTAACAAAAATGACCCGATTGACAGTGCGCCCAAGGCCCAATAGAATCAGTGTTGTCGGCTGCATCCTGGCCGTATGATGTCTGCCCGCCTGCATCAGCAGGCCCTTCCGGCAGATTGCCAGTGGCGGCGTAGCTCAGCCGGTTAGAGCGACGGTCTCATAATCCGTAGGTCCGTGGTTCGAGTCCACGCGCCGCCACCAATAGAATCAATAACATCCAATAGAATCTCGGCCTCAACAATTTCGCGTGGCTGCGACGGGGGTGCGGATGGGTACTCTTCTGCTTCCACTTTCCTGGGCTTTTCATCGAGTTGATCTATGAAGAACTGTTGGCACCTGGGATCAGGTGCCAATAGACTAACCACCAGCGACCATCACGACAAAATATACCTGTTCCCCTTCTTTCAATGGAGTGTCCAATCCTTGCTGGCTGGTAATATTTCTTCCATTAACCAGCAAAGCCATCACATTCTCCTGCCCGTCTGCCGGCAATACTTGCCGGGCAAAATCCAACCCATAACGTTGCTGCAAGATATTCAGCAGTTGTCCAGCGGTATAAGGCGGATTGCTCAACTCCAGCGTCACTCCCAAGCCGAGCTGTTCGCGGAATGCACCAATACTTCTTACCGAAATCAACATGATATCGACCCACATTCCAACATCTACACGACAGTCTTCATCCTCTTTACGGAGAGGGCTCCCTTTTGGCAAAACTCGATACACTTGGGGCTTCCATTACAGACGTCGCACTTTCGTGCCAGATGGGCCTCGGCGTCAAGAAAAATGGCGTGAAACTGGCAAGCGTCTACACATTGGCCGCAGCCGCTGCATTTTTCCCAATCCAGCGCGACGATGCCGGATTCCTTGTTTAGTTCGAGGGCGTTCTCAGGACAAACTTCAACACAGGCCGGCTTGGGGCACTGCACGCAGATAGCTGGGACACTGGGCAATGGATGGGTAAAGGGGACACGGATGTTGGCTCTCCGGGGATTGAACTCTCCGGTATGAACCACGGCGCAAACAACTTCGCACGTCTCGCAGCCGGTACATTTCTTTTTGTCTACTGACAATCGCATAAGGGATTCCCCCTCTCTAGTGACACTTGAAGTCTGGTTAGCGTTTCAGCCGACGGTATGCCCTGATTGTCCCAGCCCCTCAGTGCATAGAACTCTGTCATGATCGTGTCCAGCGCCTCCCGCGGGATAAAGCGCCCCTGAGCCGGACCGTTTAGTAGACCCTCTTTGAAGGCTCGCGGCGGTAAAGTATCGTCGGCCCGGCTAAAACCCTCCCGGTTATTGAACAGTCGGATCGTCGTCTCCACGCGGTCGGCTATCGTCGCCAGTTCCTCGACGGTCATGTATTTCCCGGTTACCGCCTCATAGAAGCCGGCAAAATCGGCCAGTTTCAGGGGTATGAACTTGGCTGGCATATCGCAGACCAGCAGCGAATGGAGAATTGAATTCTCATCGTAGAGACGCTTTACTATTCCGGCCTTGCCTTCCGTTTCACAGGGGTTTTCTTTACCCAGTACCTCGACCGCTGGCGGCCAGGCCCTTCGGTGGCAGGCTCCGCGAGGATTCACGGCATATGCCAGGGCGGTTCCGTAGCCGATTCGGGGATCATAGGCCGCAAATTCCATGCCCTTTACCTGCATGGCAAAATCGATCGAGTTATTGCCGACCTTATTGGCAGCGGAACGAACTCCTTCCGCCAGCCAATCTCCTGCCCCTTCGCGATAGGCAATATCGTGAATCAACTGCAGGGCCGGTTCTGCGCTGCCGAATTCCATCTGTAGGCCGTTAA
>Ga0302319_10019816_pt1 | contig 12202 bp, 9 predicted proteins | sample Bog_T0_2_FD_203319 | JGI IMG/M metagenome (GOLD analysis project Ga0302319, IMG submission 203319) | Peat permafrost microbial communities from Stordalen Mire near Abisko, Sweden - Bog_T0_2 | ecosystem: Environmental > Terrestrial > Soil > Wetlands > Peat | place: Sweden: Abisko, Stordalen Mire... | reverse complement strand
GCGATCTCCTGGCCGCCGACGGTGATCCGCCGGTCCCATGTCGCTCCGTCCTGACGGTGCGGCAGCGCCGGCGTGGCGATCACCGGGCACAGCAGCACATCCCACTCACGGAAGAACGCCGACCACACCCGGCGCCACTGGAACCGCCGCTCGTTCAGCCCCAGCCAGGTGCGATGCGTGACGTCGACCATCCGCATCATGATGTCGTCGGCGCTGTTGGCCTCGGGCGGCAGTACCGCGACGCGGCGGCGCCTGGCCACGAGGACCTCCTCGGTGGTTCGCGCGCTCCAGGCGGCATCAAGCAGGCGAAGATACAGATGATAGGCCTCGGTGGGGTCGAACGCCGGGCGCGCGGTGCGGCTGACGGTGACGCCCTGGCGCTCCAGCGCATCCGCGAGTTCCAGCAGTTTCGCCGTGGTCTCCGCGTCCGTCACCTGGCCTGGCTGTTCGGCCCACACCGCAACGCGCAAATCGCGCAGTCCGGTGAAGCGCGGCGCCGGCAGGGTCAGGGTCATCGCCGTTTCGTCCGGGTCCGGACCAGCCAGCACCCCGAGCGCCACGGCAAGGTCGGATGCCGAACGGGCCATGGGGCCGATGACGGAAATATCCGTCCCGGCGGCCGAACTGGTGGCCGGGTCGCCGTAGTTCGGCAGCAGCCCGTGGGTCGGCTTATGGCCATAAACGCCGCAGTAATGCGCCGGCACGCGGATCGAGCCGCCGATATCGGAGCCGATTTCGAACCCGGTCAGCCCAGCCGCCAGCGCCGCCGCCGATCCGCCGGACGACCCGCCCGGCGTATGATCGGTGTTCCAAGGGTTCGAGGTGGTGCCGTACACCGGATTGTAGCTTTGCCAGTCCGCCAGATCGACCGGGACATTCGTCTTGCCGAACACCACCGCACCCGCTGCCTCCAGCCGGCGGACCGGGATGGCGGATGTCCGAACCTCGGTGTCCTTCGCCGCCACATGCCCGCGCGTGGTGGGCAAACCCGCGATATCGAAACTCTCCTTCGCCGTCATCGGCACGCCGAACAATAGCGCGGATTTGTCGGCCAGCCCATCGAGCACCCGGGCGCGGGCACGGGCGCGCTCGAAGTCGCGCACCACGACGGCATTGATGCGCGGATCAAGCCGCTCGGTGCGATCGATGTAGTGATCCAGCAGTTTGAGGGTACCGATCCTCCGGCTGCGCACGAGATCCGCCAGTTTCGTCGCAGGCAGGAATGTCGGGTCCATGCTTGGTGGTCCTTGGTGTGGGGGGCGGGCAGCCGATACAAGCGAGCCTCAGCGCCATGTGCGACAATGTCTACCCCGTTTTGCCCGGCGCGCACGCGCGGATCGCGGCTTCGAAGCGCGACCTGGCGTCCGGACCACGGGCGAAGGGGCTGATGATCGGCAGGTCAATGCCCGATCGCCGATACGCCTCGATCCGGGCGCGGCACTGGTCCGGCGTGCCCGATACACTGGTCGCGTCGATCATCGCATCGCTCACCGCACGCGCGGCCGTGTCGCGGTCGCCGCGCGCCCAGGCCTCGGCGATCGCGGCGGCTTCTGCGGCGAAGCCGTGCTCCGCCATCATGCGGTTGTAGCGCGGGAAAAACCCGCAATAGAACGCGATCCCGGGCCGCAATGTGTCCAGCGCCGCCGCGTGGGTTGCCGCGACCGAGGCCGGCAGTAACGAGGTGACCTCGATCTGGTTCGGATCGCGTCCGGCCTTGCCGGCCCCTTCGGACAGGTGCGTGCGCACCTGTGCGGCCGTATCCAAGGTGCTGCGCGTCAGGATGATGCCGTCGGCGATTTCGCCGCACAGGGCGATGCCCTTCTGGAACACCGCAGAAAGATAAACCGGCACGTTACGGTATCGCGGCGTGTAGGAAAGATCGAAGCTCTCGATGCGGATCGTCTCGCCTTCGAAGTGGACCACGCCGTCGCGCAGCAGGGCGCGCACGATCGCCACCGTCTCACGGGTACGCGTCAGCGGCTTGCTGTAGATGGCGCCGTGCTCCGGCCCGACCTGCGCCTTGTGGCTGGACCCGAGGCCGAGGATGAACCGTCCACCGGACAGGTCGGCAAGTGTGGACGCGGCCATGGCAATCGTTGGCGCGGTGCGGACGAAAACGCTGCTGATGCTGGTGCCGAGCTTGATGCGGGAGGTCCGCATCGCGCAGGCCGCGAGAATCGCGAACTGGTCGCCGCCGTGACCCTCGGCGACCCAGGCCGACTCATAGCCCAGGCTTTCTGCGAGGACGACGAGATCGATGATATCCGCCGGATTGGGGCCGCCGGAAATCGCGATACCGATTCTGCTCATGCCGTGCCTCGGGTTATGCCGCTGTCATTGAACAAACTTTGCTTAAGCATGCACCAATGGACAACCACCTTCACTCATCGGACGGAACGCCTGATCGGCCGGCGTCGTCGCCAGCAGGGTGTAAACGTCACCAGGATAGTGACTTTCCTCCGGCGTCTTCACCCGGAACAAATAGGCCGGATGAATCTTGCGCCCGTCCTCCCTGATCAAGCCGGGTCCGAAGCAGTCGTCGTCGGTCGGCATTCGTTTCATCGCCGCGACGGCGTTGCGGCCAGACGCCTTCGCCTGAGCGACACCCATCGCTTGGACCGTCTTCAGGTAATGCAAAGTCGCGGCATAACTGCCTGCGTGGTCCATGTTCGGGAACACCCCGGCGGGAAGCGCCGGCTTGATCCGCTGCATGAACGCTCGGGACCGATCGTTGAGGTCCCAGTAAAAGTTCTCCGTCAGGATCAGTCCCTGCGCGACCGGCAGCCCCATTGCCTGCACATCGGTAATGAAGCAGGCGATCGCCGCCAATGTCATGGTCTTGTCGAGGCCGAACTCCCGCGCCTGCTTGACGAGGTTGACAAAGTTTGCCCCGGATGCGGCGAACCCTGCCACCTTGGCCCCGCTGGCCTGTGCCTGCAGCAGATAGGCGGAGAAATCGGTTGTATCGGGAAACGGGAACTGCGCCGAACCGACGACCTTGCCCCCGGCCGCCTCGATGAACTCGGTCGTGTCGTGCTGGAATATGTGGCCGAACGTATAGTCGGCCGTGATAAAGAACCAGCTGTCGCCGCCGCTTTTGACCACCGCCGTCGCGGTCGAGTGTGGCAGGTTCCAGGTGTCGAGGGTCCAGTGCACCGTGTTGGCATTGCAACTTTTTCCGGTCAGTGCCGAGGTGCCGGCGCCGGTATTCAGGTGCACCTTGTCCTTTTCGGCGCAGACGCTGGTGCAGGCAAGGGCCACCGCCGAACTGTCCACCCCGACGATCGCGTCCACCCCGCTGCGATCGAACCACTCCCGCACGATGCCGACGGCGACGTCGGCCTTGTTCTGATGATCCGCGACCATCATCTCAACCTTCGTGTCGGGATGGGCCGCGGTGAATTCGGCGACCGCCTGCCTGGCGCAGGCGACGCCTGTCGGGCCGGTCACGTCCCGGTACGGCCCTGACATGTCAGTCAGAACGCCGATGCGGACGGTTGGATCGATGGCTGGCTCAGCGCTGCCCCGACGAACCGGCGCAAAGACGGCGGCTGAACTCGCCCCGAGCAACAGGCGACGCGATAACGACATGACATTCCTTAGTTTTGTTTATGTGGTTGGTTGGACGCTAACAGGAAAACGGAGGCGCACAAGCCGGGCCTGCTGCATCCTCGTCCTTGGCGTACCCGCCTGGACGGCCTAAACTAGGCAGTCAACAGCGGGCAGCCAACGCACCCTGAACGCTCGGCCGCTCAGGAAACTCCCGCATCATGGAGGAGGAAACACATGCAGCCGCCGACCGCACCGATACGAACCTACCCGACCGTTGACGGGCTTTCCGACGAAACTGTCACCGGCCTGCTGCAGACGACCAGGCGCATCGCCCTGGTCGGCGCCTCCACCGACCCCAAACGCGCTTCATTTGGCGTGATGCGTTTCCTGCTGGAGCGCGGCTACGACGTGACGCCGGTCAACCCCGACCACCTGGGCGAAACCATCCACGGTCACACCGTGGTCGCCACGCTGGATGAGGCGGCACCGCTCGATATGGTCGATGTGTTCCGCCGCAGCGAGTTTGTCGCCCCGGTGGTCGATGCCGCGATCCGGTTGGGCGCCAAGAGCGTCTGGATGCAGCTCAAGGTGATCGACGAGACGGCCGCCGCCAGGGCGCGCGCCGCCGGCATTGCGGTGGTGATGGACCGCTGCCCGATCATCGAGGACCGGCGGATGAATCTTTGGCTGGCAGGGCTGCAGCCGCGGCCACGGCCTTCCTACGCCCCGGTGTAGGGCAGCATTGGCGCAGCCCTCCCTAGCGTCCTTGGTCGCCCGCCATGACGGCTGTGTTCAGAGGGGGACAGGAAGGCGTGGTCGCGGCCCGGCGCGCCGAACTCCGTCAAACAGCCCGGCTGCCGATGATTCCCGCCTCGGCAAGCGCGGTGATCCGCTGTGGCGGCAGCCCTAACAAGCCGCGCAGCACCTCCTCATTGTGCTCACCAAGCGTCGGGCTGGGCCGGTGCAGCGGGGGCGGCGCGCCGTCCAGCGCATAGGGCGGCTTCGGCACCAGATGCGTGCCGGCATAGCGGCGCTCCGCCTGACGCCAGAAGCCGATTGCCTCCAGGTGCGGGTCCTCCAGCAACCGGTGTGCCGGCGTGACCGGGCTGGCGGCGACGCCGGCATGCTGCAGGGCCGTCGCCGCCTGGTCCGGAGAACGGGCGGCGGCCCATTCCGGCAATGCATCGGCGCTCAGCCCCATTGCCGCGAGCCGGTTCCAGTCGTCCAGGTCGACGGCGACCCAGGCGTCGGCCCCGTCGCAGCGCAGGCAACCCCGCCAGGCGCGTCCGGCGCGCCGGCTGCCGGTGCGCGGCGGCGGCGCACCCGTGGCCGACTGCGCGATGATGCCGTCGGCGGCAAGCTGGAACAGACACTCCACCTGCGACAGGTCGATCGTGGTGCCGCCGGTCCGCGCCCGCCCATACAGCGCGATCAGTGTGGCAACCGCCGCATAGATACCGGCGACCGGATCGCCATAGGCGGTGTGTTGCATGGTCGGATCCCAGTGCGCCTCGCCTTGCAGGAACGGCATGCCGGCAGCCTGCTCAGTGGTCGAGCCATAGGCGCGAAAGCCCGACCAGGGCCCCGCGCTGCCGAAGGCGCCCATCGAGATGTAGATCAACGCCGGATTGACCGCGGCCATGGCGTCCGGCCCGAAGCCCAGGCGGCCCAACACGCCGGGGGCATAGTTCTCGATCAGCAGGTCGCAGCCGGCGGCCAAGCGGCGCAGCAGGTCGGCGCCCGCGGGCTTGGTCAGGTCCACCGCAATGCCGCGCTTGTTGCGATTCACCGCGTTGAAGTTGGAGCGTGTCTCGTAGGGCGGCGGATCGCCTTCCTCCAGCGCGTTCCAGCCGCGCCACCAGTCGATATGCGCGCAGCCCTCAACCTTGACGACATCGGCACCGAGATCGGCGAAGTGCCGTCCGGTCAGCGGCCCGGACCAGCCCATCGACAAATCCAGCACCCGGATGCCCGCCAGCGGGCCGTTGCCCTGCGGTGCCGGACCCGCAGGGGCCGCCGATGCCGCGGGACCGAGCGGATGCAGGCGGAACGGCATCGCCGGGGCCTCGAACCCGTCGAACGGCGCAAAACTGCCCCGCTCGCGCCAGTGCGGCGTGTCCAGCAGACCCTGCATGTCCGGCACCGGCGCGAGCGGGATGCGGCGCCGCTGGCCCTCCTCCAGCAGCCAGATCGTGGAGAATCGCGCCAGGGCCGGCGCCAGGATCGCATCCAGCGTATCGCAGGCCAGAAGCCGTTGGTCGGTGGTGGCGAAGCGTGGGTCCTGGGCAACCTCGGGCAGGCCGATCATCCGGCACAGTTCCTGCCATTGCGGCGGCGTCAGGGCGGTGACGCCGATCCAGCCATCGGCCGAGGGGAAGATGGTCTGCGGGTAAACCGGCATGTAACGGTTCACGCCGCGGCGTTGCGACGCCGGGCCGCCCTTGAAGAAGCCGGGCCCGGCATGCTCCGCAAAGCAAAGATGCGCCTCCAGCACGTTCGTCTCGACCCGGCTGACATGGTGGCCGGCGCGGCGGCCGATCAGGGCTGAGAGTGCGGCGATGAACCCGGTGGCGCCGGCGACGATCTGTGGCGCGTGACCTTGCGGCAGCACCGGCGGCCCGTCCTTCGGTCCAATCGCATAGGCAACGCCGGTCATCGCCTGGATGATGCCGTCGGTGGCCGCCCAGTCGGCGTACGGGCCGGCCGGTCCGAACCAGGTCAGCGCGAGCAGCAGCGGGCGCGGCGTCATGCCGGCGACCAGCGCCTCCGCCGCGGCGATGTCGGCCGCCGTCTGGCCGGCGATGACGAGGTCGGCGGTAACGGGCGCCCCCTGATGCTTGCCCGCATCCAGCCACGCCGCATAGGCCGCGGTGGCGGCCCCGCCGTAGCCGATGGCGCGATCGTCCGGCGTGTCGGTCTGCACGACCCGGGCGCCGTGCGCGGCGAACAGTTTGCCGCAGTAACGGGTGGCGATGTCGCCTGATACTTCCAGGACGACCAGATCGGACAGCGGCGCGGTCATGGCAGAGCCTCCTTCAGCAGATGACAGGCCGCGACATGGTCCGCGGCAAGACGGTACGGCGGCGGCACGTCCACGGAGCAGGGTGCGAAAGCGTGCGGACAGCGCGGATGGAAGCTGCAGCCGGACGGCGGGTTCAGCGCGCTGGCGATCTCTCCGGCGGCGGCCGCTTCGCTCAGCACATGGTCCGGATCGGGCAGCGGCACCGCCGCGAGCAGCGCCTGCGTGTAGGGGTGTCGCGGGTCGGCGAAGACCGGGCCGGTGGGGCCGGCCTCGGCGACGCGGCCAAGATAGATCACCGCCACGGCACTGCTGAAATGCTGCACCAAGGCCAGGTCGTGCGCGATGATCAGATAGGTCAACCCATACTCCGCCTGGATGTCCTGCAGCAGGTTCAGCACCTGCGCCCTGATCGAAACGTCCAGCGCGGAGACCGGCTCGTCCAGCACCATCAGTTCGGGCCGTGGCGCCAGTGCCCGAGCGATGGCGATGCGCTGGCGCTGGCCGCCGGAGAACTCATGTGGGTAGAGACGGGCGGCGGCGGCCGGCAGGCCGACGATGTCAAGCACCTCGGCGATGCGCTTGTCGAGCGCGGTCCGTCCCGGGCGTTCATGCGCCAGGATCGGCTCTGCAATGATCCGGCCGACGCGCAGGCGCGGATTGAGCGAGGCGTAGGGGTCCTGGAACACCGCCTGCACGCGCCGCCGATAGGATCGCAACGCCGGACGGGCCATGGTTGCGATATCCTGGCCCTCGAAACGAATTACCCCGGCAGTGGGGATTTCCAGCAGCAACACCATCTTGGCGATCGTCGTCTTGCCGCAACCGGACTCGCCGACCAGGGCCAGCGTGCCGCGCTTCGGCACGGTAAACGAAACGCCCTCGACCGCGCGCACGGTGCCACGCCGCGTGCGGTAGTGCTTGGTGACCGCGTCCACCTCCAGCATCAGGCTGCCAGCTTCCAGCAGGCGGCGCTGTGGCCGTCGCCAAGGTCAACCATCGGCGGCGGTTCGGTGCAGCGCGCCATCCGGTGCGGACAGCGCGCCGCGAACCGGCACCCCGCCGGCGGATCGATCAGGCTCGGCGGCTGCCCCGGGATCGCCGTCAGGCGCTTCGCCGTCGCGTGCAGGCGCGGAATCGCCGCCAGCAGCGCCTGCGTATACGGATGCGCCGGGCTGCGGTAAATCGCTCGGACCGGCGCGGTTTCGACGATCTGGCCGGCGTACATCACCGCGATGCGGTGGCACAGGCTGGCGGCGACGCCAAGGTCGTGGGTGATCAGCACGATACCGAGTCCGGCGTCCTGCTGGATCCGCTTCAGCAGGGCGATGATCTGCACCTGGATCGTCACGTCCAGCGCCGTGGTCGGCTCGTCCGCGATCAGCAGGCGGGGCGTGCAGCCGATCGCCATCGCCGTCACGATGCGCTGCCGCTGGCCGCCGGAGAACTGGTGCGGATAGTCGCCCAGCCGTTGCTCCGGCGAGGGGAGTCGAACACGGCGCAGCACGTCGATGACCGAGGACCGCAGCACGGCACCGCGGGCGATGTCATGGTAGCGCAACGGCGCACCGACCTGGTCGCCAACGGAAAACACCGGGTTCAGCGACGTCATCGGGTCCTGCATGATCATCGCGATGCGCCGGCCACGTATTTCGCGGACCATTTCGGTCTCGGTCAGCGTGGTCAGGTCGCGCCCGTCCAGTGCGATCGATCCGCTCTCGATCCGGCCGGCGTCACGCGGCAGCAGCCGGAGCATCGCCAGACCGGTCATGGTCTTGCCGGACCCGGACTCGCCGACCAGCCCCAGCGTCTCGGCCTCATTGACATGCAGGCTGATACCATCCACCGCGCGCAGCACACCGCGGCGCAAATGCAGGTACATGCGGAGCTGATCGACCTGGAGCAGCATCAGAGTTGCCGCAGTCGCGGATCGAGCCGGTCGCGCAACCAGTCGCCAAAGACGTTGGCCGACAGGCAGGTCAGCATGATGGCGATGCCCGGCATGGTGATCGCCCACCAGGCGTTGGTGATGTACTGCCGGGCGTCGGCGAGCATCAGGCCCCAGGAGATGTCGGGCTGCTGGATGCCAAGGCCGAGGAAGGACAGCGAGGCTTCGAACAGGATCACCTGCCCGACCTGCAGCGTGGCCAGGACGATCAGCGTGTTGAAGATGTTCGGCAACAGATGCCGCATCAGGATGGTGGGCGTGCCGACACCGGCGACCCGCGCGAAGGCAATGTAGTCGCGGCCCTTCAGAGTCATGACCTCGCCGCGGATGATCCGGGCGTACCACGCCCAGTAGGTCAGCACGATGACGAAGATGACGGTGGACAGGCCGGGTTCCAGCGCGGCGGCGATGATCAGCGCCAGCGCGATCGATGGGATCGACTGCTGGATCTCGATCAGCCGCATCAGCACCGCATCCACGACGCCGCCGAAATAACCGGCCACCAGGCCGGCCAGCGCGCCAATGCCGCCGGAAAAGACGATGGCGTAGGCGGCGACGATCACCGAGATGCGCGAGCCCGCCAGAATGCGTGAGAGAATGTCTCGGCCCAGATTGTCGGTGCCCAGCGGGTTATCAACGCTGCCGTTGGCTGCCCAGAACGGCGGACGAAACGCATCCGCAAGGTTCAGCTGGTTCGGGTCCGCCGGCAGGATATCGTCGCCGCCGATGGCGCAAATTCCGACCACCGCCAGCACCAGCAGCGCCAGCCAGGGCACGCCGCGCAGCCACAAGGGGATGCGGCGCCTAACGGTCATCGCGGATGCGGGGATCGACGATGCCATAGGTCAGGTCAACCAGCAGGTTCGACAGCACGAACAGGATCGAGGTGAACAGCACGCCCGCCTGCACCACCGGGAAGTCGCGGCTGAACACCGCCTCCACCACCGTGCGGCCGACGCCGGGCCAGGCGAAGATCGTTTCGACAACGAAGGCGCCACCCAGCATCGCGGCGAAGTAAACGCCCAGCATGGTCAGCAGCGGCACGGCGGCGTTGCGCAGGGCGTATTTCCAGACGATCCACCGTTCGGGTGTGCCCAGCGCGCGCGACAGGCGGATGTAGTCGCTGTCCAGCACGTCGCGCATGGCGGACCGCACGATGCGGGTCTGCGCCGCGACCGGATACCAGCCCAGCGCGATGGCCGGCATGATGATGTGGCTGACGCCGCCATAGCCGAAGGCGGGCAGCCAGTTGAGCTGCACGGCGAACAACAGGATCAGCAGCAGCCCGACCCAGAACGCCGGCATCGCCTGGCCCAGCATGGCAAAAATTCGTCCGACCCGGTCGGTCCAGCCGCCCGGCCGCACCGCCGACAGCACGCCCACCGGCACCGCGACCGCGACGCTGAAGATCAGCCCGCAGACGGCGAGCAGGATCGTCGCCGGCAGCCGATCGAGTATCAGCCGCAGCGCCGGCATCTGCCAGCGATAGGAACGGCCGAAATCACCGCGGAGCGCATCCCATGCGAAGATCACATACTGATGCCAGAGCGGCAGGTCGAGGCCGAGGGTCCGCCTGGTTTCCGCAATCATCTCCGGCGTCGCGTCACTGGGCAGCAGAATCTGCACCGGATCGCCGGACAGGCGCGAAATCAGAAAGATGACGATGCTGGCGCCGACAATGCTGACCAGCCCCTGCAACAGCCGGTGCAGCAGGAACCTCGACACGTTACTGCTTCAGTCCGATCTGCTGGAGGTTACGCCAGAAGCCCGGCGTCGGCCAGCCGACGAAGGTGACGTTGTCGTGCCAGGCGAAGGTGACGATCGGGCGGTAGGTGGTCAACCCGCCGGCCACGCGGTCGTGCTTGATGCGGGCAATCTTGCGGATCAGGGCGTCGCGTTCCGGCAGATCCATCGTCGCCTTCAGTTGCTCGATCAGCGCGTCCAGTTCCGGATCGGAATGCACCGAGGTGATGCCCCAGCCCGCCCCCGGCACATAGGTGTGAACGTGGCCGGCCCATGGTGTGCCAGGGTCGCCCGGCAGGCCATGGCCCCACATGTTGCTGTAGAAACCATCGATATGGCCGGGACGGTCGCGGCGGCCGAAGCTGATCCAGGCGCCGTATTCCTGCCCCTGTACTTTGCAGCGGATGCCGGCGGCGGAAAGGTAGGCAAACACCGCCTCACCCATCTCCTTCTGGTACGGCTCGCGCTGCGTGGTCAGGTTGTAGCAGGGAATATCGAAGCCGCGCGGATAGCCGGCTTCCGCCAGCAGCGCACGCGCCTTTTTCGGGTCGTACGGATACGGCTTCAGATCGGGATCGTAGCCGATTTCGCCCTTGCCGACCTCGGCATAGCGCTCACCCTGGCCAAACAGGACACTCTTGATGATGGCATCGACATCAATGGCATAGGCGGCAGCCTGACGCACGCGGACATCGTGCATCGGCACCGCGTCATCGATGGCGTCCATCGCAATGTACATATTGTTCGGGCTGACATAGCTCGCTGTCGTCACACCCGGCATTTTCCTGAATTCCTCGACCATGGACGGCGGGACCGAGTCGATCCAGTCCACTGCTCCGGTCTTGAACGCCGCGACCCGGGTCAGGTCCTCGGGGATGATTTTGATCGTCAGGTTCTTGACCGTCGGCCGCTGTGTCGGGTTCCAGTAGTCGTCGAACGCCTCCAGCTTCAGGTCTTCCTTGATAGTGCGGGAGACAAATTTCCACGGGCCGGTGCCGACCGGGGTGTTGCCGAACGTCTCGTCGCCGACGCGGTCGAAATAGGCCTTCGACATCGCCCAAAGCTGTAGGTTGTCGGCGACGTAGGACCCATCGCCCTGCTTGAAGTGAATGCGGAAGTGATACGGATCGACAATCTCGAACGCTTCGACCGAGGCCTGCAGATGGCTCCACTTGGAGACCTTGTTGTCGCGCAGCCGGTTGTAGGCGAACGCGAAATCGTCTGACGTGAGCGTGTCGCCGGTATGGAACTTCACGCCCTGGCGCAGATGGACGTCGATGACCGGCTTGCCGCCCTCATCCTCGACCGACCAGCTTTCGGCAAGCCAGTTCACCCGTTTCAGCGACGGATCAGGGCGGACAAGCTGCTCGTAGATCTGGCCGAAGAAATACTGATCCACGCCGGCGGAGGATTTCGCCGGATCGAGCATCGTCGCCTCGGCGGCGAAGGCGATCGTCAGGTTGCCGGTGGCCGGTTTTGGTATTTGCGCCGCGGCCCCGGCGGTGATCGACGCCAGCAGCGCGGCCAGGACGCTGATGCGCCAATGATTCATTATGACATTCCCTCAATTTGTTGAGCGGCTTCAGGCGCGGCTTTCGGTTGCAGGAATCTCACATGCCAGCCACCTTCCGTCAAATAGCGGCCGGTCCCGGCAGGTTCACCAGCCGTCGACGCAGGGCCGCTTCTTCCCGGTTCGCGCCGGCATCGGCGGCAATGACCGCAGACCGGCAACGATCCAGCGCCGCGTCTCCGCCGGGTCGATCACGTCATCGACGCCAAATCCCGTGGCCTGGTTGATGGCGCGGCCCTTTTCATAAAGCTCTGCCACCATCTGTTCATAGGCCGCGCGACGCTCCGTCGGGTCCGCAATCGACTCAAGCTCCTTGCGGCGTCCCAGCTTGACCTGCCCTTCCAGCCCCATCCCGCCGAACTCGCCAGTC
>Ga0302319_10019812_pt1 | contig 12204 bp, 6 predicted proteins | sample Bog_T0_2_FD_203319 | JGI IMG/M metagenome (GOLD analysis project Ga0302319, IMG submission 203319) | Peat permafrost microbial communities from Stordalen Mire near Abisko, Sweden - Bog_T0_2 | ecosystem: Environmental > Terrestrial > Soil > Wetlands > Peat | place: Sweden: Abisko, Stordalen Mire... | reverse complement strand
GTTTGGGTGTTCACAATCTGGCTTATACCGTTGCGTTGCTGAAAGCATCCATCGCCAATCTAACCGGCGTGTCCTCCACCGGCGGCTTGCCGGACGCCTGGGTGCTTCAATACTTCGGTTCGCTCACGAACTCGGCGGCCGCTCCGAATGCCGTCAATAATGCCGCTGGCATCCCGAATTGGATGATGTACGCGCTTGGCTTGAGTCCCAATGCCGGCTTCACGGTCGCCAATTCCGGCGTGGTTCTGTTCAACGGCAACGACGTGCTTAACGGTGACACGAACAACATTGCCATCTATACGGCCGCGGAAGTGGCCTTTGACACCCAAGTCGGTGAGACGTACCAAATCCAGGGCATCACCGCCCTTACCGGCAGCTGGCAAACGATCTCAACCAATATTATTGGCACTGGGAACACGGTCAGTTACCTGACGCCGACGCGCAACAACACCCAGATGTTCTTCCGCGTGGTTCACACCCCGTAATCGGCCTGAATAAAATCATCAACCCCTTCCTGCTCGCGCAGGAAGGGGTTTTTAATTGGTGCGGATTCTCCTGTTACGGGATGTTGGAATTCGATCAGCGATAATATCAGCTATAGGCCGGCGGCAACCGGTGGCATCCCACTGACAAGCGGCGCTGATTGCGAATGCAGGGATGCGGTTTCAGAGCACCCGAAATTACTTTTCGGCCACGAATGGCGGCGTAACATCAGCCAGCGCATGCCAAACAAATCATAAAGTCCAATGATCGCTCTCCGGCCGATCGCATACTTTGACTTTCCCGCTTTGCGGGGACGGTGGTTGACGGGGACTTCAAGGATCCGCAATCCTGCTTGATGGAAGAAAACCGGGATATACCGGTGCAATCCATCAAAGGGTATCAAATACCGCAAGTCCGCCTTTCGCATGGCCTTCATGGAACAACCGGTGTCGCGGACGTGATCATGGAGCACGATCCGACGGATGAAATTGGCCGCTGTGGAGGCGTATCGCCGGGACCAGGTGTCTCTGCGATTTAACCGATAACCGCAGACAAGGTCAGCCTTATCCAGAAGGATAACCAGCCTGGGAATGTCGGCTGGGTCATTTTGGCCATCGCCATCCATCATCACGCACACTTCACCTTGAGCCCGCTCCAAACCAGTATAGAGGGCCGCGCTCTGGCCATGATGATCTTCAAAAGAAATCAGCCGGACACTCTTGTGCTTCAAAATCATCGCTTCAGTGCGATCGTTGCTGCCGTCGTTCACGGCAATGATTTCGGCTTCCGGATTGGTTCGGCGTATTTCCTCCAAGACGGACTCGATATTTTCTTCTTCGTTGTAAAAGGGGACAATAACGCTGGTTTTCATCATTTTTCTGCTATCATTGTGGCGATTCAACTCAGGCAAACCAGTTGCCGGCTAGGTCTGCTTGTGACTGAAGGAGGAATTCACCCGGGAATGCCTCCTGAGATCATCAAAATTGTGACCCATCCGAATTATTCTTGTGGAACAAACGGACGGCGTCGTTGGACTTGCGAAAGCAATAAATGTGCCGGTGGCCTGGCCGGTTTGTCAACGGTTCGGTTTTGATTTGGACATCGAGACCCTTGACTTTTTCTTCCGACGAATCGTTTTGAAAGGAATACGTCGGCAAACACGGGCAGGGGCGGGGACAGGACCCAAATTGATTTGCGATTGTGTTTGTGCTTTGGGTGTATTCACCCAATGCCCCATCACATTAAGTTGAGAGAAGCACCATGGGGTCTCAACTTCAAACGTTTTCGCTTTAGAGAGCACAGCATCTCCCTAGACCTTAGTCAGAAACGCCCAGGCAAAGCATAATTGCTTTCCACCCTCAGCAAACTGGTTAAGCTGGAGTTTTCACCAGCTTTAACATGATTTAAACCCTATTGAGCGGTGTTGGTGGCGCCGGTTTTCAATTTTTGAAAGATGGCCAGGCGGGTTTGCAAGTCCGTTGCGACCTGTTTCATTTTGTCACCCTGGTGCAACTGGACTTCCAACAAATGTTTTTGGGCGGCAGCCACTGCCTCCGGCCCGCCGCCGTTTTGCGCCGCAGCGAGCTGTTGTTGAGCGGCGTTAATCTGCGTCTCCATTTCGGAGCCGACCTGGGCGCAATCCGCCATGAATTGGGCATGAAAAACCTTATTGGCATCCTCGAGAGAAACGGCGGTGGGATCAGGGATCAACCGTTTGATAGAACTGAGAATTTTCGGACTGGGATTGGCGATGGCCGGCGCCGCCGGTGGCGGGGCGGGCACTGCGGCAACCCGGTCAATGGCTCGAACCACGTCATATTGCACCGCCGGCTCCCATTCCGGTTGCAGACGGGCCAGAGATTCCTTGCGTTCGCCGCTGGTGATGGCCACGCCTAGAAAACAAGCTGCTCCCTTGTCCAGATTGAACGGTTGAATCCCATCCGCAGTGGCGGCGTCCGCATTGGTTTCAGTGTTGACATCGACGCTGATCAACTGAACTTTACCGCCGCTGGCACTCTGCACCTGGTCCAGCAACGTGGAGGTCCGGTCGGAAAACGATTGCAGATCAGCGCCTGCGGTATTGGCGGGAAGGAGGGAATAGAACCGAATGATCACTGGCCGGCCCAAATGGGCCAGGGCATTCAACGTCTGCGGGGACAGCTGTTCGTCCGGGACGGACGCGGGTTTTTGGAAATGAAACCAGGCGCCAGCAGCGGCGGCGCCCAGAACGAGCGAGGTTCCGGCCAGCAGCAGGGGATGGCCGGATTTACGGGGCGTTCCCTGTGAATTAGCTGGTAACGTAGAATTCATGAAAATGTTTTATATGCGGTCATAAATTCCGACACCAGACAAATATGTTAGAGCCTGCCTGAAAAATAGGAGCCGACCGGCAGCGGCTAGCCTGAAGATGGACCCAATTGGACTCAGCCAGAATCCCTCGCCGCCGGTCGCTCACGATTTCTCAGACCGACCCTCAGTACGAACCCCAACTTGCCAAGTTTAGTCTCAGATGAGACAAAAACCGGTTAGACCAAGATTTTTCCACTAGTAAACTTCTCTTATCGACTGGATGGCGAGTATTAACCTCGCGTTGTTGTCCGGCGAAATAACGGGCCGGCGAATATAGACACTTGCCGGTTTATTTTAAAATTCTGGTTTGCATGAGATTTTTATTGGTCACCAAGCTCATTTTGGCCCTGACGCTGGCAAGCCTCTGTGGCCGCATGGGGACTGTGGCGGCGCAAACAGCTCCACACCAGATTATTACGGTGCCTGGCGGAATGCCGGGATTGCCGGTCATGACCGGCATCGACCGGACGACCAACTCGGTGAATCTCACCTGGGACGGACCTGCCGGGTACTATCGAGTCTTCGAAAAGAGCAACAGCTTGAGCGCCCCGTGGCTGCCTTTGGGCAACGCCACCAACCTAGCCCGCGCCGCTACCATCACAAAACTCTACAGTAACGCGTTTTTCCGGGTGACCGGCCCATCGCCCGAGTATGCCGGATCCCGAGTTTGCATCACTTGCCATGCCAGTGTGTGCCGATTCGAAACAAACACCCCGCACGCGATGGCCTACAGTGATCCGATATTTCAGGCGGCCGGTGGCCAGAATAACGCCGCGTGTTTGCCCTGTCATACCGTCGGATATGGTTTGCCCACGGGATTTACCACCTTCGCGGCCACACCGCAGCTTGCCGGGGTGCAATGCGAAGATTGCCATGGTCCGGCCGGACGGCATGCCGCCGCCGAGGACGATCCGACCGTGCGTCCGCGCGCGGATGTCGCTGCCACGGTTTGCGGTGGTTGCCATTCGGCCAGCCATACCAGTTATACCAACGCCCCGACGTTTGAAGAATGGTCGGCGAGCGGCCACGCGGTCGTCGTGCCGGACACGCTGCAGGCCATGATTTCTTCCACCAACGACATCACGAGTTGCGGAGTCTGCCATTCCGGATCGGCGCGGCTGGCATTAATCAACGGTCAGAATCCGGCGATCACGTTGACGAATGATTTCAATGTCCCCATTACCTGTGCCGTTTGCCACGACCCGCACGCGACGAACTCGAATCCGGTCCAATTGCGCAATCCCGTGGCTTCCACCAACGATTTTCATTTCCTCAGCACGGACGTGGCCAGTGTCGGTGCCTTTACCAACAAATATCTGGCGAGCAGCAATATCAACCTGTGTGCGCAATGCCACAACGACCGCGGAGCGGCCTGGACGGACACCGCGCGCGCGCCGCATCATTCCCTGCAATACAATTTTCTCCTTGGCTCCATTGGCGAGTTTACCAATGGCTGGGTTGGTTTCCCCAGCCCTCACGCGGGCTACCCGTCCTCCGCGAGCTACGCAACGAATCACACTTTCTACCTGACCAACCAGTGTGTGGCGTGCCACATGGAATCCGACCCCGTGGCGGGCAGTCCGCATAATCACACCTTTGTGCCCGCCTATAATGTGTGCCTGAACTGCCACCTCACGGATCCACGGCTGGCGGAAGCGACGTCCCTGCAACCCTCAATCTCCAATAACGTGGCCTTGGTAATCTTTGAGCTTAATGAATGGGCGCAGCTTAAGGCTCCGGCGGCCCTGTTGACGAATGGGGTTGTGGCTTGGGAATACACCACCCCGGGCGGGTTGACCTGGCAAACCAATTCAGCCGGTTTCGTTACGAGCTGGCAACAGCTGGATCAAGTGAGTTTCAGCGGCCCCAATGCTGCAGGCCAGGCGCTGATTCCCGACAACATCAAAAAAGCCCGATTTGACCTGTACCTGGTTTTGAACGACGGCAGCGGGGGAGTTCATAACCCAATCACCGCCGTCGACCTGCTGTATTCGGCGGAAGATCTGATCGACTACGAAGTGAACAATTAGAATTACCGCTTGAAAACCATGCCTTACCTCAAGCTATTGTGGCCCCAGAGCCGCCGCGCCCGCCGATTTGTTTGCGCCATCGGCGTCGGGCTCGTTTTGTTGACCGTGATTTCGTGCAGCAGCATCAGCCGGAGAGCCGTGGCGCTGCCGGATGTGCCGGGCGCGAAATACATCGGGTCGGGCGAATGCGAACAATGTCACGAGGAAATCTGCCGCAGCTTCAAAACTGCGGATCACGCCGGGCTGATTGCCAAGGGGAAAAATTCCCTGGGCGCCGGTTGCGAATCCTGTCACGGGCCGTGTAGTTTGCATTCCGATTCGGGCGGCGACGTCAAACCGCCCTATAGTTTTACCTCGGGAAGACCCCAGCCGATGGGGCAGGGGGCGCGTTTGCCTTTGGAGAATGCCCGGGCGGTGGAGACGGTCTGTTATCAATGCCATCTGGATGTCCGGGGTCAGTTCAATCTGCCGAACCATCATCCGGTGCCGGAAGGTCGGATGACCTGTATCCAATGTCATCCGCCGCACCAGGGAATCGCCCATGCAGGCGGCAGCACGCAATTGCTTTCGCAAGAGGAAAACTGCACCCATTGCCATGAAGCGCAAGTGGGGATCTTCGTTTTTGAGCACGAAGCCGTCCGGGAAGGCTGCACTTCCTGCCACAGCCCCCACGGCAGCATCAATCCCAAGATGTTGACGGAACGCGATTCCAACTTGTGCCTGAAATGTCATTTCCAGCGGCAAGTGCCTGGCGGCCAAATCTTGATCGGGGAAGTCGACCACAGCACGAAATTAACCCAGGGCGCCTGCTGGAGCGCGGGTTGTCATGAGGCCGTACACGGCTCGCGGGTCAGTCCTACGCTGAGATTTTAACCGACATCACGGAAGCCGATGAATACCAAATTTCGCCCCTCGAAAATGTCAGCCGTAAAGCGCCGGAAGGCCGGCGTTGGCCGCTGTATGGTCGGAGTCTCCCTGCTGGCGGCGGCCCTGCGGGCGCACGCAGCGGACCTTAAACCACAGCAGGAGTTCGAGGGCGGCACAAACAGCTATGACAACTGGCTGGAACTTTCGACCGGGGGGATGATCACTCAAGGGAATTCCAGTCAAGCGGTGCAACGGGAACGGCTGAATGTTGGCCCCTTTGGCGGCATTGAAGATTTCCATTACCAGACGGAAGTCGCGAAAAAGACCACGTTCACCATCGATGGCCGCGCGATTGCCGACAACGATGATTATAATCTTGGCTTAAAAATGGAAAAGGAAGATTTGGGTTATATCCGTTTCTATTTTGAGAATTTCCGCACCTGGGAGGCGGGCGATGGCGGCTTATCGCCGGTGGACCGGCTCTCTTATCAATTTCCCAAAGATGCTCTCGGGTTGGATCGCGGACAGGTTTCCCTGGAGGCGGGCTACAACAAGGAAGGCAAGCCGAAGGTCACCTTCAAGTATAAACACAGCTATCGCAATGGCCAGGAAAGCACCACGCTTTGGGGTCCAATCCAGGATTCCGCTCAGAATGTTTACCGGGTTTATCCGAATGTTTACGACATTGACGAGGCGTCGGACAGTTTCCAATTGGATGTGCAACAGGAAATCAAAAAAACCCAGGTCGGGGTGGGGATGAGCTTTGAGTTCGGCAAGCTGAATGACGCCCACGAGCTTTCATTTTTTCCTGGTGAGCCGGTGCAGCAGGATGTCACCGACCGTCAGGAGACGACCTATGACATGTTTAATATCCATGCCTCGACGGAGACCTGGTTCAAAGAAAAATATTTTCTGTCGACGGGTTTTTCTTTTGCCAATCTGGACGACACGTTTACGGGCAGCCGGATCTACGGCGACGATTTTGATGTTGTTTATTCCTCCAGTTATCCGGCCAATTATTATGGTTACTATGATCTGAATGGCGGGGCGCACAAGCATGATTACGTGATGAACGTGAATTTCATGGCGTTGCCGACCAAGGATTTTACGATCACCCCGTCTTTGCGAGTGCAGAAGGAAGATTGGAATGCGAACTCCAGTGAAATAGTCACCGACGTTGGCGGCGGCACGGACCCGGGCGCCTTTAATAATAACAGTGGAGAAGATTCCATTGACGTTCGTGAGCGATTGGAGGCGCGCTATACCGGCATTACTAATTGGGTTTACACGGCGACGGCGGACTGGACGGAAGGCCAGGGCAATTTAAATGAGAATGGCGGCATTACGCAGTTGGCCGGCGCGCCGGACGGAGGCAATCCAATCAATTTCCGGCTGGACGATTCGAGCTTCTTTCAGAAATATGGGTTGAACGCCCGTTGGTACCCGATTCGGCAGGCCACGCTGGATGTCGGTGGCTACTACAAGATGAACCGCTACGATTACGACTTTTCGCAGGATAATTCGGCGCCTTATTCACCCAGTCCCGGCACTGATTATCCGGCGTTTCTGACCTATCAAGGCTTTAACACGTGGGACGGCAATATTCGGCTGACTTTGCGGCCGCTGAATAAAGTCACCCTGGTTTCTCGTTATGAGTATCAGGATTCCACCATTACGACGCAGCCTGATCCGGCGTCCGGCTTGACCGAGATCGACAGCTCGCACATGTACAGCCATTTCTTCGCCCAGAATGCGACGTGGGTTCCCTTGAACTGGCTCTGTTTGCAGACCGGCTTTAACTACGTGCTCAGCACCACGGAAACGCCGGCATCCAGCATTACGCAGTCCATTCTCAACTCGCAGAATAACTATTGGACGGTCAACTTTAATTCCACTTTTATTCTGGACGAGAAAACGGATTTGAACATTGGCTACTATTATTACCGGGCCGCGGACAGTCAGAACGATCTGCTGGTGGGCGTCCCGTTAGGAGCCGACACGGAAGAGCACAGCGTGACCGCCACCCTCAGCCGCCGCATTACGAAAAATCTTCGGTGGAATTTGCGTTACGCGTTTACTCATTACGAAGACATGGCGACATTGGGCAGCTATAATTTTGACGCCAACGTCATCTTTTCCAGCCTGCAATATCGTTTTTAACGGATATTTGAGAGATTCGGTTGGTTTGGCGCAGACTCCGGCCGGCCGCAGATAAAATTCCCGGCAGTAACATTCCGGTTTATCAGCCAGCGGTCACTCGCTGACCCGGTAATAGCGCGCGGGATCCGTGGCGTTGGTGTCGGTAAAGATGAACCGGCCGCCGCTTGGCGAGTTGGTAGAGACGGGGGTCCAATTAATCAGGTTGGTCGAGGTTTCCACGACATAGGTTTGAGTGTCTGACCCGCCAAACTGCAGGCTGAACTGCCCGTTCACATAAGACACTGCGTTCAGAATGATCGGCGGTCTGGCTGGTGTGGCATTTGTCTCGATGGAATTGGCGCTTTCTCCGGTGGCATTCAAGGCAGAAACTACATAGTAATATGTTGTGCCATTGGTCAATTCCAGGTCCGCATAACTGGGAACGGATGGCGTGGCGAGAGTGTTATAATTTGTGCCGCTGGTAGTTGACCGTTTAACGTGGTAGCTGGTTGCTCCGGAAACGGGCTTCCAGGCCAGGTTTACCTGTGCGTTCGTGGCCAACGCTGCGACTCCTTGAGGCACTTCCAATGGCAGCGCCATGACGACGGCGATTTCGGAAACGCTCAAACCGCGGTTGTAAACACGCACATCATCCAGGGCCCCTTGGAAATAATCCCCGGCGGTTCCGCTGCCATTTTTCCCGGCAATTGTCAGTGGATCAGTGGTGGTGGCGTTCGTTCCGGTGGCAGCAAGACTGGCCTTGAGCACACCATTGAAATAAATTGCCATGGTGGAACCATTCCATGTTCCAGCGGCATGGACATAGCTGCCGGTGGGTGGCAAAGAGGTGGTCAGAGTTCCGACACCCGTCAAATCAAACTTAAACACGCCGTTCTCCACCAGGAGCCGGTATTGATTGTCGCTATCACCTTTCTGCACGATACGGCGATTGCCATTCCAGTTGGCGGCGTTAATCCACGCGGTGATGCTGAGGCCTTGGATCGGATCGAGGCTGGTTGAATCCGAAACGGAAACCGACTGCATGCTGGCCGCGTTGAATTGCAGGGCCGACGGACCAACTTTACCGGGAGTGATCCAGGTGGGACTGGCGGCAAGGGCGCCAAAGTTATTATTCCCGGAAGAGTCGTAGGCAATCATTCCCGAACCCTCGTCAAATTTCCAATAGCCGATGAGTCCGCTGACCACAGTGGAGGGAATCGCGCTGACCTGAACGCTGTTCGAGCTGGACCCGTGTGAATTGATGGCGGAAAGAATGTAATAATAGGTCGTCCCATTGACCAGGCCGGTGTCGATGTAATTGGCGCCAGATGGGTTCGCAATGGTCGTGAACGATCCGCCGCTGATTGTTGAACGTTGCAGGGTATAGCTGGTGGCTCCAAAAACCGCCGGCCAGGACAACCCGATTTGCGCATTACCGGGCGTGGCATCCAGGCCGGCCGGAATCGGCGGCTGTCCGACCGGCGTCCCAACGACCTGCGGGGAATAGGCGCTGGGGCCGTTGCTGCCAACCGCTGAGACCGCGTAATAATAGCCCATTCCGTTTACCAATCCCGTGTCGGTGTAATTGGTGCGCGCCAAATTCAGCAGCAACGAGTAGTAAGGGCTGGCATTCGCCGTGTAGCGTTTCAGATTATACGTCGTCGCGCCGTTGACCGGGTTCCAGGAGAGGTCAACCTGGGAGTTTTCACCGCTGGCCGCAGTCAATCCGGTTGGCGCAGCGCCCGGTGCGTAGGTAAATGTCGTGGGCGCCGAACTGAGGCCGCTGGCCGTCACCACCAGCGAATAGGCGCCGGCGGGCAGGGAAGGCGGCAAGGAAAATTCGGTGGTCACCAGTTTGCTGCCGGTGGCCACGCCTGTACTGTTCCAGCCGTAGGTGCGGACGTAATAGACATTCCCGGAAGCGCTGTTGGTCATGCGGATCAGCGGATAGTTGCTATCCATCTGCCAGTCATCCCCATACGCGGCGCCGCCGGTGATGCCGTTGAGGCCGGTTCCAACGAGATGAAATGAACCATCGGTGTTTTCCGTGATGCTGCCGATTACTGGTTGCTCGGGAGCGATCGGAACACCGTCCGGCGTGTAGATGTAAAGACTTGTGCCGCTGCCGATGAAAAGAATGGTTCCATTCGGCAGGTCGAGCATGGTGGTGACATACGGGGGCGCGTCGTACGTGAGACCGGTTGGGCCATTGACTTGCGTAAAGCCGTTAGTGGTGTAGTCGTATTCGTAGAAGGACGTGGGCGCATCGTACCCATTGGTTGGCCCGAGGGCGCACAGCACCTTGCCGTTGACCATCAAGGCGGACGGGGCATCCACCGCCCCCAGTTTATTCGCTCCGAAAATCATGGTAGGACCGATCGCCCAGGATCCGGCGACGGTGCTGCCGCTCGGAGTGTAAATTGCGGTGTTAACGGTGCCGCCAATGAAGAACACCTTCCCGTTTGGCAGCAAATGCCCGGCGCCTTCTTCGAAACCATAGCCATACAGATCTACCGGACAGGTGCTATCACTAATCCAACGGTTTTGGGTGGGGATGAATCGGGACGAGGTGGTCGCCCCGCCGTCGACGGTCAAAATGCTGTCGTCGGGCAATTTGACCCAGCAGGCTTCACCCTGCTCGCGCAAGGCGTTCAGAGGAATCCAGCTATTGCTGACCACGTTATATACGTCATGTTCCATGACGAGATTTCCGCTTGGCAACATCTTTGATTCTGCGTCAGCGTAGCCTATTCCCGGGAGCGGGGCCATGGTCCAGATGTTGGCCTTGGGATCGTATACCTCAGCCCGGCCTTTTCCGGAACCATACTCGCCGCCGCAAACGAAAACATTGCCGTTGGTGAGGACCTGGGAAGCATAAAACAAACGGGTGTCGTGCATCGCAGCCATGGTGGACCAGGTTCCGTTAATGTAATTGCCGTGAACGTCCGGCGTCAGTCGGTACCAGTTCTGATTGCCGTCGCCGCACATGACCGTTCCGTCACTCAACAAGAGACTGTTGTTCAGGCCGCTCGGCGGGGAATGGAGAAGGGGAGACCACGCGCCACTGGCGTGCGCCCTGGGTGCAACTAATCCAATTGCCAGGACCAAGCCGAGCAGAGCGGTCAAGCTCAAACGCCTCCAAAAACCGGAGCCGAAGGGAATATTGGTTTGAATGCAGGTTTGGGCGGAGGGCGAAATATTCATGCGGATTAAGCGGCGTGCGAATGGAGAAAAGAGGGGCTGGATACGGGTTCGACTATGTTTGATGGCCACTCACGTGATTAGGGAGCCGAATTATAACCAGAAATAATTATGATGTCAAATTTTGGACCAGTAACGGGTTGAAAAAGTCACCTGAAACGAGGCGCGAGTGCATACCGCGAGATTCATGAAATAAAAACGCTCTGGGAAACGATTGGCGACGCTTTTTCTTCCGCGCGCCAGGATTACTCGCGCCGTAGGGCGGCGGTTTGTTTCAGCGATGCCAGGTTTTCTGGTAATCGAAGATGGCTGGCAGCCAGCTGATCGAGGATGACGATGCAGTGGGGATGCTGTTGCAATGCCGACGCGGGGATCCGATTCGTCCGGGGTCCCTCTATTGCCTCGGCAATGACCTGCGCCTTGTCTTCGCCCGTGGCGAGGAGGAGGCACTGACGGGCGGCCAAAATGGAGCCCATGCCCATGGTGAGAGCCGAGGCGGGCATTTGGGCGGGAGGAATAAAATGCGGCCCGTTTTGCGCGCGAGTGGTGGCGGAGAGCAGCTGCATATGCGTCCGGGAATCAAAGGCGGACAGGGGTTCGTTGAAACCGAGATGGCCGTTTTGACCGATACCCAGGAGCTGCAGGCCGATCCCGCCGTTGAGCGCAATCAACTTTTCGTAAGCGGCGCACTCAGCTTCAAAATCGGCAGCCATGCCATCGGGCAGGTGAGTATTCGACGGCTTTACATTGATGTGCCGGAACAGGTGCTGTTCCATGTAGTAGCGGTAGGAGTTGGGATGTTCCGGCGGCAGCCCGACGTATTCGTCCAGGTTAAAAGTTCGGCATCCGGAAAAATCCAGGCCGGTTTCGCGATGCAACGCAACCAGACGAGCGTAGACCGGTTCCATGGTGCTGCCAGTGGCAAGACCCAGGACCAACCGGGGATTCCGCCGCAATGACTCCGCAATCTTGCCGGCGGCCTGATCGGCGGCCGTTTGGGCGGCGGGGTAAATGACGACTTCCATGGGTTCCAAGTGAATGCTAAACAGGCTTTTCAGACGGACTCCATAAGGCAGCAATTCATCGTGACAATACGGTAACGGAAATATCGCCAACAACAACCCCCTCAAATGGG
>Ga0302319_10019807_pt1 | contig 12205 bp, 9 predicted proteins | sample Bog_T0_2_FD_203319 | JGI IMG/M metagenome (GOLD analysis project Ga0302319, IMG submission 203319) | Peat permafrost microbial communities from Stordalen Mire near Abisko, Sweden - Bog_T0_2 | ecosystem: Environmental > Terrestrial > Soil > Wetlands > Peat | place: Sweden: Abisko, Stordalen Mire... | reverse complement strand
GGCGACGGCCTTGACGTCAAGGATCGGCGCGGAGGCGTTTTCGGTGAACGAAGGCAGCGTCGCGTCCCACAGCGTGGCGGGGTACCACAACAGCTGAAACGCGATCGGCGGCCCGCCGCTATCGCGGGAGCGCTGTGCCATGACCGCGGAGATATTGCCACCCGCGGAATCCCCGGCGACGGCCATCCGCGTGGTGTCGGCGCCGATCTCAGAGCCGTGCTGGGCGACCCAGAGTGTTGCGGCCCAGGCATCTTCGATGGCGGCGGGGTAGGGGTGTTCGGGCGCCAGCCGGTAGTCGACGGACACCACGATGGCTCCGGCACCCACGGCATGCTGGCGTGCAGAGGCGTCGTAGGTGTCCAGATCGCCGACGACGAAGCCACCGCCGTGGAAAAACACCACCACTGGCTTCAAGGCGGACTTAGCCGCGGAATCGTCAGGATCGGTTGGAGGCCAGTAGATCCGGATGTCGATGGGGCCTGCCGGCCCCTGGATGGCCCGGTCTTCGACCCGCAACTCGGGGTGCAGCGGCCGGCGGGGCAGGTCGGCGAACCGCTGCCGTGCCGCGTCGATCCCGTCGTCCATTGATAGCCGGAACGGAACCGCATCCAGTACCTTCAGCAAGATGTCGTCGATAGCGGGTCTTTGGTCGGCTGTTCTGTCCAAGCTGGGCATGGAGGTACCGTACGCACCTCGCCTGGTGGCCGCGGGCTGGGTGGTGGCCGGCTGGGCGGGCCTGGCCTACGGCGTCTTCGTGACCGTGTTCGCGTTGCGCTCGCCACCGGGAACCTTACTGACCGGCCATTGGTTTCTGCAGCCGCTGTTCAAGGCATCGATGGCGCTGTTGCTGACCGTAGCCGCGGCGGCCCACCCGATCGTCCGCGAGCGGCGATGGCTGATGCCGGCGCTGCTGCTGTCGGCCGTCGGCGACTTCGCGCTGGCGATCCCATGGTGGGCGGCGTCATTCGTCTTCGGGCTGGGTGCATTCCTGTTGGCCCACGTGTGTTTCATAGCCGCGTTCCTCCCGCTGGTTGAGAAGCGGTTGCCGTCGCGGCCGCGCATCGCCGCCGTCGTCCTGATGTGCCTGGCGGCCACGGTGCTGCTGGCGTTTTTCTGGTCGCACCTCAGCCGCGACAGGCTGACGGTCCCGGTGACTGCTTACATGATTGTGCTGACCGTGATGGTGTGTGCGGCGCTGCTGGCGCGGCTGCCGACGATCTGGGCCGGGGTGGGGGCGGTTTGTTTCGCGATGTCGGACGCGATGATCGCCGTCGGACGGTTCATCCTGGACAATGAAGCGTTGTCGGTGCCGCTCTGGTGGATGTACGCCACCGCGCAGATTCTGATTACGGCTGGGTTCTTCTTCGGCCGAGAGGGTGTCGGTGACGCACCCGATGCCGCTCGTGCCGGCGTCCATGAAGCGGCCGAGAGCTAATTTTTTGCAACGTATCTCGTGACTTGGGGGCGACGTGACCCCGGCTGCTAGCACCCGCATGCCTGTCGAGGTGGAGCCGATCGCGCGGGTGCTGCCGATGCTGTCGGTGCCGCATCTGGATCGCGACTTCGATTACCTGGTGTCCGCCGAGCAGTCCGACGATGCCCAGCCCGGGGTGCGGGTTCGGGTGCGCTTCCACGGTCGGCTGGTCGACGGGTTCGTCTTGGAGCGCCGCAACGACACCGATCACACCGGCAAGCTGGGCTGGCTGGACCGCGTCGTATCCGCCGAGCCCGTGCTCACCGGTGAAATACGCCGTCTGGTCGACGCGGTCGCGGCGCGCTATGCGGGGACCCGGCCGGATGTGCTGCGGCTGGCGGTGCCGGCCAGGCACGCCAGGGTGGAGAAGGAACCCGCGGCCGTTCCCGCCATGCCCGTGGTCTCGCCCGTGGACCCGTCGGCCTGGGAGGTTTACGGGCGCGGGGGACAGTTCTTGTCCGCCCTGTCCGAATCACGTGCCGCCCGCGCCGTCTGGCAGGCGCTGCCGGGCGAGCCGTGGGCGGACCGATTTGCCGAGGCCGCCGCGCAAACCGTGCGTACCGGAAGAGCGGTGCTGGCGATCGTGCCCGACCAGCGGGATCTGGACACGTTGTGGGAGGCCGCGACGGCCCGGATCGATGAGCGCAGCGTGGTGGCACTCTCGGCCGGCCTGGGGCCGGCGGCACGCTACCGCCGCTGGCTTGCGGCGCTGCGCGGCAGCGCGCGCCTGGTGATCGGCACGCGCAGCGCGGTTTTCGCGCCACTGAGCGACCTCGGACTGGTCATGGTCTGGGCCGACGCCGACGACAGCCTGGCCGAGCCGCGGGCACCGTATCCGCATGCCCGCGAGGTCGCGATGTTGCGCGCGCATCAGGCTCGGTGCGCGGCGCTGATCGGTGGCTACGCCCGGACCGCGGAAGCTCACGCGCTGGTGCGCAGCGGGTGGGCGCACGACGTGGTCGCGGCGCGGGCGGTGGTTCGCGCCCGTACTCCCCGGGTGGTCGCGCTTGACGACAGCGGATACGCGGAGGAACGCGACCCGGCGGCCCGGACCGCGCGACTTCCGTCCATCGCGCTGCGCGCCGCACGCGCGGCGCTGGACTCGGGCGCCCCGGTGCTGGTGCAGGTGCCACGGCGCGGGTATGTACCTTCGCTTGCCTGCGCGCGCTGCCGCACGATCGCCCGTTGCCGGCACTGCAACGGGCCGCTGTCGGTGCAGGAGCGGGGGAGCGGCATGGTTTGCCGCTGGTGTAGCCGTGTCGACCCGACGCTGCGGTGCGCGCGCTGCGGATCGGATGCCGTGCGTGCCGTGGTCGTCGGCGCCCGGCGGACCGCCGAGGAGCTCGGCCGCGCGTTCCCCGGGACGGCGGTGATCACGTCGGCGGGCGAGGCCATCGTCGCTGAGGTTGGGGCCAAACCGGCCCTGGTGGTCGCCACCCCGGGGGCCGAACCCCGCGCGTCGGGCGGCTACGGGGCGGCGCTGCTGCTGGATACCTGGGCGCTGCTGGGCAGGCAGGATCTGCGCGCGGCCGAGGACGCGCTGTGGCGCTGGATGACGGCGGCCGCGCTGGTTCGGGCGCGTGGTGACGGCGGCATGGTGACGGTGGTCGCCGATTCCTCCATCCCGACCGTGCAGTCACTGATCCGATGGGATCCGGTGGGGCACGCCGAAGACGAGCTGGCGGCGCGCACCGAAGTCGGCCTGCCGCCCAGCGTGCATATGGCCGCCATCGATGGCGCGGCGGACGCGGTGCATGCGCTGCTTGACGAGGCGCAGTTGCCCGAAGAGGCGGACTTGCTCGGCCCGGTGGATCTGCCGCCAGGTGTGCGCCGCCCGCCGGGGACCCCCGCCGATGTGCCGGTGATCAGGATGCTGGTGCGGGTCCGCCGCGAGCAGGGCCTGGCGCTGGCGGCGGCGATACGCCGCGGCGTGGGTGTGCTCAGCGCCCGCCAAACCCATCAACCGGTGCGGGTGCAGATTGACCCGCTGCATATCGGCTAGCGGTCAGCCTGGTTGTCCGGCCTGGCCGAGCAGCTTCCCGGCGGTGCCGCCGCGGCCTCCCGGCGTGCCACCGTCGCCGCCGTCGCCGACCAACTGGGCGTCGCCGCCATTGCCGCCCGTGCCGCCGCCAGTGCTGGACCCACCCACACCGCCGTTGCCGATCACCCCGCCGTTGCCGCCGTCGCCGCCCGTGCCGTCGAGCCCGGTGTCCCCACCAGCGCCGCCGTTGCCGATCAGCTTGCCGCCATTTCCTCCGTGACCGCCAAATCCCTGCGGCCCGTTGGCTATTCCGCCGGCGCCCCCGGTGCCGTACAACCCGGCGTCGCCACCGTTCCCGGCCTTCGAGTCGGTCGGTCCGCCGGTGATGGCCCCGCCGCTGCCGCCGTTACCGCTCAGCACGCCTCCGGTACCGCCGTTGCCACCTGTGCTGTTGGCGCCGGAAGCCTCACCGCCCGCGCCGCCCTGGCCGATTAGTCCGGCATTGCCGCCGCTGCCGCCCGCACCGCCGTTGCCGAGCCCCGTTGTCGTGGCGTTCGCCCCGCCGTCGCCGCCGTCGCCGGCCAGCATCCCGCCCGCCCCGCCATTACCACCGTTGCCCACAGCCGTGTCTCCGCCGCCGCCGGCACCACCGGCCCCGCCGTCGCCGATCAGCCAGGACCTACCGCCGCCGCCACCGTTGCCACCATCGCCACCGTTCGCGGTGAGGTTGTTGGCGTCACCGCCGGTGCCCCCCGCCCCGGCGGGGCCTATCACCGCGTTGCCGCCGGCGCCACCATTGCCGCCGTTGCTACCGACGCCGCTGGTATTGCTGCCGCCGGCCCCACCGATCCCGCCGGCGCCAAACAGGCCGGCGCTGCCACCTGCTCCGCCGTTGCCGGCGTTATAGCCGTCGCCCGTCGCAGCTCCGCCAGCCCCACCGGACCCGCCGGCCCCGAATAGCCACCCGCCGTGGCCGCCGGCACCGCCGTTCCCGCCGGCCGTCGGGGGGAAGATGCCGCCGTTGCCGGCGCCGCCGTCGGCGCCGGCGCCCCCGGCGCCGAACAGTCCGGCGCTGCCGCCCGCGCCGCCGTTCGAGTCGTATCCAGTCCCGTCGCCGCCGCTGCCGCCGGCGCCCCATAGCAGTCCGCCTCTGCCGCCGCTGCCACCGCTACCACCCAGGCTGTAAGCCTCGGCGCCGCCGGCACCGCCGGTGCCGAACAGTCCTGCATTGCCACCACTTCCGGCCGTCGCGCCGGTCCCGCGCGTCTCGCCTGCGTCGCCACCGTTGCCAGCGGTGCCGTACAGCAACCCGGCATTGCCGCCGTTACCCCCGACACCGGCGGCGTGGTCGGCGTCGCCGCCGTGCCCGCCGGTACCGCCGGTACCGCCCAGCCATCCGCCACGACCACCGTCGCCACCAATGCCGCCGTAACCACCGGTGCCGGGCTGAGTGTTGGAGCCGCCGCCGGCACCGCCGACCCCGCCGTCGCCGAAGAGCCCCGCATGGCCGCCGGCCCCTCCGTTGCCGCCGGAAACGTTGTTCGCGAGGTCACCGTGGAAGGCGTAGCCGGCGTTGCCACCGGCCCCAGCGTTGCCGAATAGTCCTGCATTGCCGCCGGCCCCGCCGTTGCCGCCGTTAAAACCGACGTCGTTGCAGATTCCACCAGCTCCGCCGGTTCCGCCCGTCCCGTAGAGCCACCCACCATGGCCGCCGGTGCCGCCCGAGCCACCGGCGATGCCGGAACCAAATACGGCGGTGGCGCCGGCCCCGCCGGCGCCGCCGTTGCCGATCAGTCCGGCCGCTCCGCCGTTGCCGCCGTTCGCGCCGTAGGTAGTCGGGGAGTAGCCGTTGCCGCCGTTGCCGTACAGAAGTCCACCGGCCCCGCCGTTGGGGCTTGCGGCTGTTCCGGCGGCGCCGTTCCCGATGAGAGGCCGGTCCAGGAATGTCTCAGCGGGCGCGTTGACGGCGTTGAGCAGGTTCTGTTGGGCGCTTGCCTCGGCGCTGGCGTATTGGGCCGCGCCGCCGTTCATGAGTTGCACGAACTGTTGGTGGAATGACGCCGCTTGGGCGCTGAGGGCCTGGTACGCCTGGGCGTGGGTGCCGAATAGCGACGCAATAGCGGTCGAGACCTCGTCGGTGCCCGCAGCGATTACTCCAGCGGTTGGAAAGGCCGCCACCGCGTTGGCCTGGCTGATCGCCGAACCGATGTTGGCCAGATCCGTTGCGGCCGCCGACACGAACTCCGGAGCTGCGACCACAAAAGACATCTACCGTCCTCCTGACACCGCCGGCGCGCGAGAAGTGCAGTGTAGCGTCGGGCGCACGAGCATGCCTCTATACACAGTAGCTATAGGAAATAATCGTGTTTCGCTACACTAGCGGGCTGCTACACTTTCGATTCTTTGGCTCGTAAGTGACACAAGGGGGGCACGATGCCAGCGGAAAACGCTACCGCAGCCGACGAGTCGCTGGATGTGATCACGGATGCCCTGCTGACGGCGTCCCGATTGTTGGTGGCCATCTCGGTCCGTTCCATATCGCAGGTCGACGAGACCATCACCATGGCGCAGTTCCGGACGCTGGTAATCCTGTCGAATCAGGGTCCGATCAACCTGGCCACCCTGGCCGGTCTGCTGGGTGTCCAGCCTTCGGCGACCGGCCGGATGGTCGACCGGCTCGTCGCCGCCGAACTGATCGACCGCCTGCCGCACCCGACCTCGCGGCGTGAATTACTCGCCACGCTGACCGGCCGGGGACGAGAGGTCGTCCGGCATGTCACCGAGCACCGGCGTGCCGAAATCGCCCGGATTGTGCAAAACATGCAGGCGGGGGAGCGGCGCGGGCTGGTGCAGGCCCTGAAGGCGTTTACCGCGGCCGGCGGAGAGCCCGACGCAACGCTCCACATCGATTTGTAGGTGGCTCATCGTTTTTCGGCGGTGAGCCCCGGGTACCTACACTGGGCCGGTGCGCCTCGTCTTTGCCGGCACCCCCGAACCCGCGCTGCCCGCGCTGCGTCACCTCGTCGACTCACCCCGTCACGACGTGGTCGCGGTGCTCACCCGACCCGACGCCGCCTCCGGACGCCGGGGCAAGCCGGAGCCGTCGCCGGTGGCGCGCGAGGCGTTGGACCGCGGTATTCCGGTGTTGCGGCCGTCGCGGCCGAACTCGGTGGAGTTCGTGGCCGAACTGTCGGAGCTGGCACCCGAATGTTGCCCGGTGGTGGCCTACGGCGCGTTGCTGGGGGCCGGGCTGCTCGCTGTTCCTCCGCACGGCTGGATCAACCTGCACTTCTCGCTGCTGCCCGCCTGGCGCGGCGCGGCTCCGGTGCAGGCCGCCATCGCGGCGGGAGACGCGATCACAGGAGCGACAACCTTCGAGATCGAGCCGAGCCTGGACTCCGGACCGGTGTACGGCGTTGTCACCGAGACAATTCGGCCGACCGATACCGCCGGCGATCTGTTGGCGCGCCTTGCGGTTTCGGGTGCGGCACTGTTGTCCACCACGCTGGACGGCGTCGCCGACGGGACGCTCACGCCGCGACCGCAGCCGGCCGACGGGGTCAGCGTGGCGCCGAAGATCAGCGTCGAGCAGGCCCGGGTGCGCTGGGACGTGCCGGCACAGGTCGTGGAGCGTCGGATCCGCGCCGTCACACCCAACCCGGGCGCCTGGACACTGATCGGTGACATGCGGGTCAAACTGGGACCGGTGCACCTCGACGGGGCCGCCCCAGAACCGTTGCCGCCCGGCCGTATTCACGTCGACCGCACCAGCGTCTGGATCGGTACCGGGTCGGAGCCGGTACGGCTGGGCCAAATTCAGCCGCCCGGAAAGAAACTCATGAACGCCGTCGACTGGGCCCGCGGGGCCAGGCTCGATTCCGCGGTGCGGGCATCGTGAGCTCGGGCAGGCCGGAGAACCGGGGGCCGAAAAGGCGCAGTCCACGCCGGCCACTGGACCCCGCGCGGGCCGCCGCGTTCGAGGTGCTTCGGGCCGTCAGCGAGCGCGACGCGTACGCCAACCTGGCGTTGCCGCCGCTGCTGCGCCAGCGCGGCATCACCGGCCGCGACGCGGCATTCGCCACCGAGCTGACCTACGGCACCTGCCGTAGCAAGGGCCTGCTCGACGCGGTCATCGCCTCGGCGGCCGGACGCCCGCCGGACGCGATCAACCCCGTGCTGCTCGATCTACTGCGGCTCGGCACCTATCAGCTGCTGCGCACCCGGGTCGACTCCTACGCCGCGGTGTCCACCACCGTCGAACAAGCCGGATTCGAATTCGATTCGGTGCGAGCGGGTTTCGTCAACGGCGTGTTGCGCACCATCGCCGGGCGCGACGAGAAGTCCTGGGTCGATGAGCTGGCACCCGACCCGAACGTCGATCCGGTCGGGCACGCCGCTTTTGTGCACGCCCACCCGCGCTGGATAGCCCAGGCCTTCGCCGACGCCCTGGGTGCGTCCGCGGGTGAGCTCGACGCGTTACTGGCAACCGACGACGAGCGGCCGCAGGTGCACCTGGCAGCGCGTCCGGGAGTGCTGACCGCCGACGAGCTGGCCGATGCTACGGGCGGGACCGTGGGCCGCTATTCGCCCTATGCCGTGTATCTGCCCGGCGGCGACCCCGGACAGCTGGCGGCGGTGCGCGACGGGCAGGCCCTGGTGCAGGACGAGGGCAGTCAGTTGGTGGCCCGCGCGCTGACGCTGGCCCCAGTTGAGGCCGATAGTGGCCGATGGCTGGACCTGTGCGCCGGCCCCGGCGGCAAGACCGCGCTGCTGGCCGGACTGGGCTTGGCTTCCGGGGCCCGGGTCACGGCGGTCGAGCCGTCGGCGCCCCGCGCGGACCTGGTGGTGGAGAACACCCGCGGGCTGCCGGTGGAGGTGCTGCGGGTCGACGGACGCTCCACCGGTCTTGACCCGGGTTTCGACCGGGTACTGGTCGACGTGCCCTGCACGGGGCTGGGCGCATTGCGCCGCCGGCCGGAAGCCCGCTGGCGGCGCACCCAGACCGACGTGCCGGCGCTGGCCAAGCTGCAACGCGAGCTGCTGGCCGCGGCGATCGCACTGACCCGGCCCGGCGGGGTGGTGCTGTACGCCACCTGCTCGCCGCATCTGGCCGAGACGGTCGGCGTCGTCGGCGACGCGCTGCGCCGTCATCCGGTCAGTGCGCTGGATGCCCGGCCGCTGTTCGAGCCCGTCCAGACGGGCCTCGGGGACGGGCCCTACGCGCAGCTCTGGCCGCACCGGCACGGCACCGACGCGATGTTCGCGGCCGCGTTGCGCCGCCTGAAGTGAGGTTGGCGGCAGCTCTCAGTAGTCTGTCGCTCATGCCTCGCCGCATCGCGGAACCCCTGATAGCGCCATCGATCCTGGCCGCCGATTTCGCCCGGCTCGCCGACGAAGCGGCCGCCGTGAACGGCGCCGACTGGTTGCACATCGACGTCATGGACGGGCACTTCGTGCCAAATCTGACCATCGGGCTGCCCGTCGTGGAAAGCCTGCTGGCCGCCACCCGCATTCCGATGGATTGCCATCTGATGATCGACAATCCGGACCGGTGGGCGCCGCCGTACGCCGAGGCCGGCGCCTACAACGTCACCTTCCACGCCGAAGCGACCGATAATCCGGTCGGAGTGGCCCGCGACATCCGCGCGGCCGGCGCCAAAGCCGGGATCAGCGTGAAGCCGGGAACCCCGCTCGACCCCTACCTGGAAATCCTGCCGCACTTCGATACCTTGCTCATCATGTCCGTGGAGCCCGGCTTCGGCGGCCAGGGCTTCATCCCGGAAGTTCTGAGCAAAGTCCGTACAGTGCGAAAGATGGTCGATGCGGGTGAGTTGACGATTCTGATCGAGATCGACGGCGGCATCAACGCGGACACGATCGAGCAGGCCGCCGCGGCCGGTGTCGATTGCTTTGTCGCCGGTTCGGCGGTCTATGGCGCTGACGATCCGGAGGCTGCGGTAGAGGCACTGCGGCGACAGGCCGGCGCCGCGTCGGCACATCTGCGCGCATGAACGAGCCTCAGACGGTCGAGAGCCTGGACGCGGCAATGCAGTTGGCCATCGAACAGGCCTACCAGGTCAAGGGCACCACCTATCCGAATCCACCGGTCGGGGCGGTCATCGTGGACCCCAACGGTCTGGTGGTCGGCGTCGGCGCGACCGAGCCGGCCGGTGGCGACCATGCCGAGGTGGTGGCGTTGCGCCGGGCCGGCCGGTTGGCGGCAGGCGCCATCGCCGTGGTCACTCTCGAGCCGTGCAACCACTACGGCAAGACTCCGCCGTGCGTGAACGCTCTGCTCGAAGCCAGAGTGGGGACGGTGATCTACGCCGTCGCCGACCCGAACGCGATCGCCGGCGGGGGATCGGCCCGGCTCTCGGGAGCGGGGGTAACCGTGCGTTCCGGTGTGCTGGGTGCCCAAGTCGCGGCCGGACCGTTGCGCGAGTGGCTGCACAAGGAGCGGACCGGGCTGCCGCATGTGACCTGGAAGTACGCCGCCAGCATCGATGGCCGCAGCGCCGCCGCCGACGGCTCCAGCCAGTGGATTTCCAGCCCGGCCGCACGCATGGACGTGCACCGTCGCCGTGCCACCGCCGACGCGATCGTGGTCGGCACCGGCACCGTGCTGGCCGACAACCCCACGCTGACCGCTCGGCTGCCCGACGGCTCGCTGGCCCCGGCGCAACCACTGCGTGTCGTGGTGGGCATGCGCGAAATACCACCAGAGGCAAAGGTTCTCAACGACGATTCGCCCACCATGATGATTCGTTCCCACGATCCCCTGGAGGTGCTCAAGGCGTTGTCTGACCGCACCGACGTGTTACTGGAAGGTGGCCCCACCCTGGCCGGTGCGTTCCTGCGGGCCGGCGCGATCAACCGCATCCTGGCCTACGTCGCGCCGATCCTGCTGGGCGGACCCAACACCGCGGTCGGCGATGTCGGGGTGCCCACTCTTGCCCGGGCGTTGCGCTGGCAGTTCGACGGCATCGAGCGGGCCGGCCCTGACCTGGTGCTCAGCCTGGTGGCCGGTTAGCGGCCGGCGCGTCAGGTTGGGGTCGAAACGGCCTGTTCCGCAGGGACTTCCGGCTCGTCGGCGTGGTCCTCGCGGCCGCTGATCAGCAGGCCCAACAGCGCGCCCAGCACGCAGACGATCCAGGTTGCCGTGAATATTTCGCCGTACATCCCTGCGAAAGAGGGCAGGAGGTTATGCGCTTGTTCGAGCGCGCGCTCCGTCCCGGTCATATCGCTCGGTATCGCCGCGTTCTTCTCGTTGAGGATCTGGTAGAAGCGGTACAAACCCCAGGCGCCCAGCCCGGCCACACCGATCAGCATGCCGGTCATCCGGGACACCACCACCGCTGCCGAGGCGATGCCATGCTCGGCTGAGGGGACTACGCGAAGGGCCGCCGAGGTCAGCGGCCCGATCACCAAACCGAGTCCCAGACCCGCTATCAGCAGGTCGGTTTGCATCGCGGGCAGGGTGAACAATCCGAAGATGTTGTGCTTGTCGTGCGGCAGGTCCATCGACCAGTGCGAGATCAGCACGTAGCCGCCGGCAGCGATGAGCAGTCCAACGAAGGCGACGGCGCGGTCGCCGACCCTGGTGGCTATCACGCCTCCCAGTAGCGCCCCAACGGGCAGCGCGATCATAAAGAACATCAGCATCCCGGCCGCCGCATTCTGGCTCTTGCCGAGCACGCCCTGGCCGAACAACTCCACATTGATCAGCGTCACCATCAACGCCGCGCCAGCGGCGAACGAGGCGCCCAATGCGGCGAGGAACGGCCGGAACTGTACCCCCGCCGGGTCGATCAACCGGGTCCGTGCAAAGCGCTCCCAGAGCAGGAACGCCACCCCGGCGACGACCGCCCCGATCACCAGGGGCGTTCCGTAGCTGGGCAGCACCTGTTGGCCGTTCGGACTGGGGTTGTACAACCCGAAGACCGCCAGACCCAGGGTGATGGCCAGCAGCACACCGCCGACCACGTCGATCTTCTCCGGCGTCTCGCTGCGATCGTGCGACGGCAGGCTGATCTGGATCAACACCATGGCAAACAAGGTCAGCGGGATGTTTATCCAGAAGACGTCTCGCCAGTCGCGGAGCAGCCAGACGATGAAAATCCCGTACAGCGGGCCCAGCACGCTGCCCAGTTCCTGCGCTGCACCGATACCTCCGAGCACTCCGGCGCGGTTGCGCTGCGACCACAAATCGGCGCCCAGCGCCAAGGTGACAGGCAACAACGCGCCGCTCGCGATGCCCTGAATGGTGCGGCCCACGATCAGCACTGGCAGGCTCTGCACGTGGAAGTTCACCACCGGAAAGCCCAGGATCATCAGATCCTGGATGGGGTGCCCGAGGATTTCCAAGGTCGAGTTGGCAAGATTCAAATTGCCGATCTGCACCGATAATGCGGTGATCACCGAGCCGATGATGAAGAAGAACAGGCTGACCTGAAGTAGTCGCTTGCGCCCGAACCGGTCGGAAGCCCTGCCCAGCAACGGCATGGCCGCGATGTAGCCCAGCAGGTACATCGTGACGATCGGGGTGATTCGCTGCAGTTGGTTAAGCGGGATGCCGACGTCATGCATGATGTCGCGCAGGATGGTGACCACGACATACGCATCTAGGGCACCCAGCAGTACCGCCAGACTGCCCGCGCCGATCGCGACTCGGCGTCCTGCCAGCTTCATCCTCAGCTCGCCGCGGGCTTGTTGACCTGGACCGGCTGGCCCCAGTTCGACAAGGTCATCTG
>Ga0302319_10019804_pt1 | contig 12206 bp, 13 predicted proteins | sample Bog_T0_2_FD_203319 | JGI IMG/M metagenome (GOLD analysis project Ga0302319, IMG submission 203319) | Peat permafrost microbial communities from Stordalen Mire near Abisko, Sweden - Bog_T0_2 | ecosystem: Environmental > Terrestrial > Soil > Wetlands > Peat | place: Sweden: Abisko, Stordalen Mire... | reverse complement strand
TCAATAATTGATTCGCTCCATAAAATCCCTGTTGGACTAAGCCAATGGCCGTGGGAGTAATAGGGCCCGCACTGTAAGCCGACCCGGCGCCGTAACACGAAAACTCCCCTGTCTCAGTGAAGATGAGCAAAAAGGCGTTGTCCACCAGTTGCGTCACAGCATTATAGCTCGTCCCAGCCACTTCAAACTGCACGGTATCGCTTTCAACTGCTGCAGGTTGAGTTGTGGTGAAGACGTTGAACCTGCCAGTGTTGGATGCGTAAATCCAATCCTCATTCACATCAGTGTTCGCAAGCAGAAGCCTCTGCTGGAACATGCCGATAACAGAAGGATTTCCAATCTGGCCGGCACCAATAGCAGTGTAATTTGGCACAGACTTGCTAGTGTCCGGCACCGTCCCAGTGTCAGTGAACGTTGTAGTTTCGCTAACCCCGATGAGTCCCCAAAGATTTTCCGCTGTCAAGCGATAAATATTGTACACATAATTTCCAGTGGCAGATGGAGCTTCCCAAGTCAGGGTTAGAGGACCATAAACAAAGAATTTCGCCAAAAAAGCCAGAGTGATTCCTTGCCATCCATTTTGGTCAACCCATAATATAATGCTTTCAGTCGGATTCAAAAGTTCCATCAAAACTTGAGAACTGGTTGGCGATTCTATCGGTTGACCGCCGACATAACTAGGGGCCACATTACCACTAGGAGTCATCCCAGCTTTTGGATAAAGTGGCGCGCTAATGACCTGGCTAGTCAAACAAGCCAGTATTGACCCGTCGGGAGCAAGCGCCGAATAATTTGAACCATCAATGCTCAAAAAAGAAACTTGACCAGTCGAAACCTGACCTTGAAAAACCTGCCCATCAAGAGCCTGGTTCCCTGTGCCTTGAAACTGAAAAAAATCCCCAGTCAAAAAAGTGCTAGTATCTGTGACACGAACCGTGAGAGGGAACCCAGGAACGAAGCTATTTATGACCTGCTCGTTTGCAGAATTAAAACGACTATAATAATTTACATCAGCGTCTACTTCACCCTCTCCAACCGTATCCGGATTTCCGTCCGCAATCTTTTCTCTATCTTCTGACTTAACATACCAACCCGAAATACTTCCCGGCATAGGAAAGGATTCTATACCGGTTTCAACGTCTGTCGCGGTAATCATATACCGGTTTTGGTCCAAACCAAAATGAACGTCGTCTGTGCCTGCAACAGGAAAACCGTTTTGTCCGGGAATAATTCTGCCGTTAAGAGGGAGAAAATCCCAAGGCGCGTTCCAGTGGCCCGGATTGCTTCCCGAATTCGGGAAATTCAAATATCCACTTGTGGCTCCAAACCAAGGATAAAGACCAGCAGGGTCGGCAAACGTTGGCGTCGTCACGGTCTGCCCACTTCCGGGCATAGGAGTCTGAGGCGTAAACATCATCTGCGCCAAGCTCCACTGGTCGTCACCAGCACAAGTGAGCTGATAGACTGGATGACCAGCGCAGACGATGTACATGACGTTTCGATTTTGAGTGACTTGAATCTTAGGAACATCCGTGATGCTATAAGGCGTCGGAATCTCAAAAACCTGCCCCATCAACGGATACCAATTCACTGCATTGGGAGGCACGACGTTCATTCCAGGAGCCACAGCATAATAGTAGGCCCCGTTATAGCTGACCATGTTACCAATGACATACGCCTGGGTGGCGCTCCAAGGCGTGGCATCCGTGGCCTGAATCTGTACGCCATTGCGATACACACGCATGTAATTCTGGCCGAACTCTAAGACGTAGGAGAAAAAATTGCTGAACACAAATGAAATCAGCCGGATACGTCCGGCTGAACTGTTCTTGACCGGCGCCACCATAACGGTGCCCGGTCGATTCGTGAATCCACCCTGGCGCATGATGTAGCCGTTGCGCGCCGTCTTGAGGCCCTTCGCATGCTGCGAAGCGTCTACCCTGGCCCACATAGCCGGGGTAAGCTCACCAGCCTCAAAGGACCGCTGCGATAAAGAGCCATCATAAGGGGGCATATTTTAATTCCCGATGATGACCGACGTAGGGGCAGGAAACCATCCTGCTCCCCCGTGGTGTCGATGCTCCGGCCCCCGCGTGTCGATGAACTCTCCATCGCGCACCGGGTCGTCAACTTCCTCATTGGCTGCGTGCATGGCAGCCGTGGCAATGGCCTGGTTGTACTGAGCCGCGGCCTTGTCCCCAAGCTTGTAGGGGTCGCCGCCAGTGAGCTTTGGCGCCATATAGGCCGCCAATTTGAACACCAGGGCCCGGACAAAATCAGCCGGGAAGTCTGCCACAATGTGCCAGTCCCCGGTGAACTCGACGTAAAGGTCAGGCTGGTCGGCCAGGATGACCTCAATCATCTCCTGGGGCTGCGTGGGGGGCATCGGGGGAGGCATGACGAACACGCCGGGGCCAACCTGGGGCCCCGAGGCCGGCAGAGGCGGTGCAGGCATCAACTCAAGGTCCCCAGGCCCGGTGGGCGCGGAGATGCGGGCAATCTTGTACTTCTGTCGGCTCTGCGCGTCGTCGTTCCGGTTGTAACCATAGCCCGAGAATAGACGCCGGACCGCCACGCAATGTCTCGGATAGGCGTAAACAAATCGCCTCTCCAAGGAGTAATGATGACTCACCAGGACAAGCTTCTGTTGGAATGTGGCAAAGGGCCAAGGAAAGTCCCTCAAGATTTCTAGGAGAGACTGCTCATAGTAAATCTTGGCCGTCGACGCCACCGTGCCCTGGTCCTGCTCATAGTTGACCACAGACATATGCGACCCAAGCTGGGCCGCTGCCATGTTCACAACGTTAGATGGGACCAGGGCGCCCATCTTAGATGACCTCTTGCGAACTCTGCTTCTTCAGCTTAGAGCTTTTCTCGTTCTCTCCCGCGCTAGAACCAGGCTCTACCTCTGCATTGACGCCAGTCTTGGCGCGTTCCACCATCGCCGTGCCACCAGCGTTGGGCACAGATTCGGTGTCCGTCTGCTCTTCGCGGCCCAGGGCCCTCAAATCCTCACGGGCTTGAGCCTGCCTGAGCGAAGTCTTGTCGTTGTCAACGACCTTCTGCATCCAGCCGCCGCGCTTCTTGTGGTCAGCGAAAAACGTATCGGCGGTAAGAGCGACCCCGTTCTGGTCAATCTTCACCGTGCCGTCGCTCTCCTTCATGTCCACCAGAACGAAGATGCTCCCTGGGCGATGATACTGGCCGCCATAGTAACCGGCTGCAGTGGCCTTGACTTTAATCGCGGGCATACAATCCTCCGTTTAAAAACCATCGGGCGGACCCCTAACAGGGCCCGCCCTCTGGTCGGTTTTCTTACTGGTTCTGGATGACCCAACCGCTTTGGTAGAAAATGTCATCGGCAGAGATGCTGTTGCTCGGCTGAATCCAAGCCGCCACACCCAAAGTCGCGGCTCCGGTCCCGTTCGTCAGGATGAACTTCAGCCCCGAATAGAGCAGGAAGCCCAGGGTCGGGCCGGTCAGGGGCAACACGAAATAGGTGCCGACCGTGACGGTTTTGGGGATGGTCAACGTGGCCAGGATGACGGGGGAGTTGGTCATGGTGGCGTCCAGGTCGGTCAGGAAGTCTGCGACGTAGCTGGCGCCGGTGGTAACGTCACCGGGGAGCGCAGTCACCTGGAGAACGAGCGACTGCGGCTCGCCCACCAAGGGCTGCACGTTCTGCTGGCTGCCGCTGGGAGTGTAGCCCAGGTTGTGGCAGATAGCAGCGGTCGAGTAGCTGGTGCCAGCGGCCAAGGTTTGCGCGTTCAGGTTCGCGGGCTGGCCGCCGGGAAAGCCATTGTTCGGGAGGGAGCCGCTGTAGAAGTTCGCGGCATCAATTCCAATGCTCATGGTTGCCTCAAAGAATTCGTTGAAAGGATTCCCCCAGGAGCGGGGCGCTCCTGGGGGTAGACCCTAGTTCAGGCTTAGACCACCCGGCTCTCGGTCAGCAAGAGCTGGTCGCAAACCCGGATGGGGATGCCGCGGAACACCATCGTGTTCACGCCGTCCACGACCTCGTACTTCAACTGGCCGCCAGACAGCACGGCGTCGCGGGTCTGGACGTCCAGCATCTCAGCGATGGTCCGGTTGACGTAGAACGCCGGGCGCCCGCTGTTGATGTTCGGGATGTGGTGCGTGGCCCGAATCATGCCGTCCAGCAGGTCAGCTCCCTGCTTGGCAAGCAGCGTCGGCATGTCGATGTTCGCCATGCGGACGGCGTAGCGCCAATCCTGAACGAACAGGCCATGCTGCCAGCACCAGTGCTCGCGATAGACCTCTTGCAGGCCAGTGTTGGTGTCGCTGAAGGTGCCGGTGTTGATGGACTGCAAGCTCTGGATGCCCAGGTCACGGTGCTCAATGCCAGCCTTGGAGCCCTGGGGGAAGAAGCAGGTGATGGCATCGGGCTTCCAGGTGATCAGCCAAATGCTGGCATTGGTGCCAGCCGTGCCGCCCATGTCCAGAATGTTCTGAGCGTTGCCAGCCTCCAGGCTGTTGTAGCGGCTGCTCAGGCCCTCAAAGGCCGTGGGGTTGGCGCGGGACCCGTAGAACACGTTGCGGGCGAAGGTCTGGTTGAAGCTCTCAAGTTGCTGCTGGCTCTTCCTCACGCGCAGAGCGGCAACCTGAGACGGACCGCCGACTTCAGCAAGCCGCGCATCCACCTGAGTGTAGGCCTCCAAGCGGGCCGAGCTTTCAGTGATGGGCATGCTGGAACCGTTGGACACCGGCACGAACTGATTGTAGCCCGTATAGAAGCTCTCGGGCAGGCCGGTTTCAACCTCGCCCATGTGACCCAGGGGCATGTTGCTCTCAATCCAACCGGCGTCAGCGATGATGCCGTTCTGCTGGGAAAGCAGGTTTGCCACAAGGGTCTGAATCTTGTGGTCAGGACCCAGCATGTTCGTGAGCTGGGTCAGGGTGAACACGTTGGAATTAGCGATGACGGGCATAGTGCCCCTCCTTAGCTTTTGGGTTTACCGCTCTCGGTATAAAGAGCTTCTTGCCAGCCTTTAGGGCTGGAATCGACTTCTTTACCCTTTGAGGGCGGAATGACGGGCCGACCATCAACATAGTCGGGCGGCTGAACCATGACCTTGTAAGCACGCAGTCCTGCGCGAATCAACATGGGCATGTCAGCCAAGCCGTGCTTTTGCAGATGCTCCAAGTCGACGTCAGTGAAGAGCTGCTTGGCACCGAGCTTGGCATGCTCAATATTGGCCTTCACAATATCGTCAGAGCCACCGATTTCCGGGTCCTGGCGAATTGCAGCGAAGAATCCAAGCTGAGTGGCCTTGAACCGCTCTTGCTGTTGAACCACAGAATCATGCTGTAGCTGCAGCAACGCAGCGCCCTGAGCCTGGCTCAGACCGTGCGACTTGGAAAAAGCCTGAATGTTCTCCACAGCCTGGGGAGTGAGCGGGGAGCCTTGAGGGGCTTCAAGCTTCACTTCAGGAGCGGGTTGAGGGTTAGGCGGCGTCACCGTAGCGGGTGCGGCAGGAGGCGCAGCAGTTTTGACGGCGGCAACGGCAGCAACGGCAGCCGCTTTCAACTCGTCCGTGGGATTGGCTTGCCAAGCCTCCGTTGCCTTGATAGCGGCATCATGGAGGGCAAGGACGTCGGGGCCTGCAGGTGCAGGTGCAGGTGCAGGTGCAGGTGCAGGTGCAGGTGCAGGTGCAGGTGCAGGTGCAGGTGCAGGTGCAGGTGCAGGTGCAGGTGCAGGTGCAGGTGCAGGTGCAGGCGGGGCAGACTTGGGGAACATCGCAGCTTCCCAATCACCGGGCAGGACTGGTTCAGGCATCACCCTTCTCCTTTTTGAGGTCAACCCAGGCGTATCTCACGTTCTCAAAGGTGCCCCTGGGCTGGCCTTCAAGCATATTCCAAAGCATCTTACCAACCTCTTGCCGCCCAAGTCTGAAATTCGTCAGCGACCCATTGGTATCAAACGCCACACCCATCGGGTCAGTCTCAGTCAAGAGCCAGGAATAAAACCGCATGAACGCTGGCTGCTTCAAAAGCTGATTTAGGTCAATCTTGAGTTGACGTTCAGCCTCAGCTATTGCCTTGGCTTGGGCCTCGATTGCTTCAGGTGTAGACGCATTCTTGACGGCCATTAAAAAACCTCTTAGAAGGTGCGCTTGCCGACCAAGATGACATCCACGTTGCCCGTGCCGCCGGAGCTAACCATCGGCTTGATCCAAGAAGTCTGTTCCATGATCTGCCAAATGCCAGAGCCCACAAGGCCTGAAAGCAGGTTCCCGAAGGCATCATGCAGAACCGAATAGTTCACGCCATCGTTGGAACCCATGATCGCCACGGTCCCTGTGCCACCGGCGATAATCACCTGCACCGACCGGTCTGACACCGAAGGAGAATAGAGCGGCGCCCCATTCTGCCCGGTAATCATGTGGGCCCAGGACCCAATGGCCGGTTCAACGACATTTCCGTTAAAATCCTCAAAAGGCCTTGGGGTGTTGCCCAGGCCATTACCAGGGCTAGGGATCGCGGTCGGCAAACCCCAGGTGCAGATCACCGACCGATTGGCGCCTTCCTGCGTGGGAGTGACCAACGCATAGGGAACATCAGGCATTGCTTCCTCCTAGACTTGTGGTTGAACCTGCTGGTCTTTGGCCTGCTGCATCATCTCAGTCAAGGCGTTGGGGTTGTTCGGATCAGTCGGTGCCGCGGCGGCCGTCTTAGCCACATCGGCTGCTTGCTGCATCTGCTGCATCTTGGCCTGCTGGGCCTGCTGCTTGGCACGCTGGGCCCTGACCTGAGCAACAACCTTCTCGTCCTTGAGAATGTGCGCCGGCAGGTTGCCCTTGTCAGCCCGCATCCGAAGAAGCTCGTCGGCATCTATATTGTCAAGGATAGCAGGGCCAAACGTTTGAGTCAAGGGCATAAGGTCGGCTTCAAAATCCTTGATGCTCTCAAGCTCAAGCATCTTCAAGGCCTGGCTGAAGATGGATGTGAATTCAACTGTCAGAGGCTTGCCTTTGAGCGCGGCCGGCAACTCGGGGATGGTCCCGCGGCGTTGCATGGCTCTAAACGCGAACTGGATGAGTGGCGCAAAGCCCCGGCGATTGGCCTTCTCAAGGACTGGGGAGAGCATCAGCAACTTCTCTTCCTTCTTCTCCCGAACTTCCGTGGCCGTGATAGGCTGCTCTTTCTGTTGGTCAACAGCCTGCATCATCAGGAACAGGTCGTAATACCAGGCCTCACGGATGCGGTTGCGGATACGGTCAGACCTGTTCTCCATCATGGAGATGTTCAGGTTGACCTCATGGATGGGCCTCAGCCCTTCGTCCCGTCCGCGCTGGTCGTAGGTCGTCACATCACCAGGCATCAGACTAACCCGCGCCGTCTTGAGAGACATGGGCCCGTGCAAGGCCGGGTTTATCATCAACTCGGAACCCTTGGAGGTCTTGCGCTCCTGGGCCTGCAGTTGCTTCACATCACCCAGGCTTCGCATGCCAGGGTACTCGGTGCCATAATCATCCTCGCCGGTCTTCTGCCAAATCAATTCCATGAGCGGCATCTGCTGAATCCCACGCACGCGCAGGAAGCGCCACTGCTCAGAGCCGGTGTTGGTTGTGTCCACACCCGGAGCGCTGCTGTTCACCTGCCCACGCTCAAAGTAAACCTCAAGGAATGGAGCCCCGCGAGTACCGGGCGCCTCTGGCTCATACTCCTTGTTCGGGCGGATGTAATGCCCGACGTAGAACCAATAGTCCTCATTGTGATTGTCATGCGCGTTCCGCACGGCCTGGCTGAAATGCTCCCAGTTGGTTATCTCACCGTTAGCGTCGCGCTGCCCGAATTCATCCAAGAGTTGCGTGACCGTCATCATAAAGGCCCGATAGAACTTGCAGATATTTCCTTCATTGTCGTGGTGCATGGAGTAGCTGCCCACAGGCAACCGGCGAAACCGCACGGTGTCTTTGAGCGATTCTTCCATCCAAATCAGCGCCGTTCCGAAGACCGCCGAATCCTCATACCACTGCGGCAACTCTTCGTAGAGGTTTCCCTTGTTGAACACTGCGGCAATCGCCGCGCTGGTGTCATAACACCAGTCCTTCACGCTCTGCTGCTCCATCAACTTCTGGTCAGAGGTCGTCAGATTGAACCATTGGCGCGTGGGGCTGGACATGCCAGCCAACATGCCAGCCTTTAAGACGTCTTTGCAAATCCCAGCGGTGTCGTCTACAATCTGGTAGTTACGAATCCAGCCGTGATTGACGTCACTCTCAAGAAACCTGGGAGAGCGAGGGCTGAAGAATGTCGCCATCTCCCACCAGGTCTTGATGAACGAAGACCTGTCCAGCTCCAAGATGCTCCTGTCAAGCTCAATCTGCTGCCTGAGCCACAGAACCGACTTGAATCCGAAGGTCCTCAACGCCACCTGCTTGATGCGCCCAAGCTCGGTCCCAGGCGCAACTGCCATCCCCTGGGTGCCCCCGCTCTTCGTGTTCCGGCGCACGCCCTTAGACGCCTCCTTGGCGCTGTCACGAATCACCTGCGTCCGGCTTGCCGGCGCAACGCTCGTAACCTGCCCGGGCTTAGAGCCGGGATAGGCTGACCGGCGGAACGGTTGCAATTCCGCGGGTCGCTTCTGTTGGGGGTTCAGGTGGCGGGATTCAGGCATCTATCAATGGTCCGCGTTGATGGCCGTCACAGCGTCGTTCATCATCGCAACCTGCTCTGCAAGAGCAGCGTTGATTTTCGAGGGCGCACACGGGACGCGCTTGAAGACCGCCAGGCAGTTGCCCGCGGCGTCCACCAGGGCGTAATTGCCGTTCTGGCCGGCGCCCTGGCCCGAGGCCATGGCAGAGCCGGACGAGCCGCCCACGTTGTGGCCCTTGTAGCTGCCCCCTGAGAGGCCCTTGGTGCCGACGAGCTTGACCGGCAGTTTGATGTAAGTCCCCAGCGCCATGCTTGCCTCCTACTTCAGCGTTCCCGCCGCCGGAGCCTGAGAGGACGACATGCCCTTCAGTGCCGCGGGGGGTTGACTCGACAAACCTTGTACAGACGCCGCGAGCTGCTTGAACTGCATCCATTGCACGTCTTCCTGCTCACCGCCAAAATTTGCCACTTGCTGCGCTGCCAATTGATGCTGCGCGCCTTCCTGTTCAGTCTCTAGTGTTCCTGCCGTCTGGTTTGCAGCCGTGGCTTGCTGGGCCGACTGCTGCTGCTGAGCATAGCTTTCGTAGGCGCTTATCGCCAGTCCGATTCCCGCGATTACTGTCGATGACACGTTTTCCTCCCCCCGCCACTTCCAGCAGGTTTGACTTGACCGCCTCCAAGGCCCCGATAGCCGTGTAGGGCGATATGCCATGCCTGGTGCAGACGTTCAGGATGGTGAGATACAGTCCTTCGTCTTCACCCACAGTTTGCCTCCATCCCGATACCCCAGGGCCCCCAGGTTCAATGCTGCAGCCTGAGCCGGAACCACCCTCGATATTTGCTGCACCCCGTCAGCTTCCAGGGCTGCATCGCACCAGACCAGAAACCGTCCGGCTGCGAAGCCTCTATGCTCAGGCAAGACGTAGAGGGTATCTTGGCTAGCTATCTTCAGATTCATGTGCGGATGCCGGGTCACGAAGAACCCCGCGTACCCGCAGAGCTTCCGGTCTGCATCCCTCATCGTGAACACCCGTAGGATGCCCACACTCTCCGCGGCCTCATAGATTTGACGCTGTGGGTCGAAGGGCGCCTTATAACTCTGTTCCCTGTGATGCCTTTGGGCCAAGCTCAGGAGTTCATCCCAAACCTGTTCGATGCTTTCAGACGCGTGTCGCATTACAGCCCTCATATCCGTGCCGCATTGCTTACCCCTGATTGTTCCCATGAGGCAGACCCATTGTCAAGGGCATTCTGCTGACCCATCTGCGGTCCGCCCGACGGGCCACCCCGTAGCATTTCTGCCTGGGCCTCTTCAGGGGTGGGGGGCATCCAGCTCAGGTCCGCGGTGGCCTTGATGACGTTTCCTTCCGTTCCACGTGAAACGCTGGCGCCCACGGCTTCAGCCCTGGCAAACGTGAGGCAGAACGCGTCCCACTTGTCAGGGCTGACTCTGATGCGCTTTTTAATCTGGTCCTTGCTTTCAATCTGGATTCGGTTCCTGGTGATAGTGTACTGCGCTGCAGTGGCCTCTTTCACCAGGTCGGGGTCAGGCGGCAGCGCACCGCCAGCCTTGACCCACTCTGCCGCGCGCCAGTAGCACTCCGCACGCTTGTTCACGAACCTGTCCGGGTCGTCCGCCTGTTCGCTCATGTTGACCGGTATGATATCCAGGCCGTCTATCTTGGCGAAGTCCAACACGCTCCCCGCCCAACCGCCGGTGTCGTCAATGGTCAGCATCTCAGCGCCGAAGCGTTCCTTCGATGCGCGGGCCAGTCGTGCTATGGTGGGCCCATCCTGCTTACGGAGCACCTTGCACGGAAACGCCACCCTCCCCTGCCGTGGGAAGAACACCGTCCTGTCATCGCCGAAGCGAGCGACGTCGATGCCGATGCGCTTGTCGCTCCAAGTCCACTGGGACGGGTGAATTTGTTTGTCGAGAGCGGCCCTGACCTGGACTTCGCTCAGGAGTCCCGTCAGGCTGGCGAGGGGGAACTCGCCCAGGATGTACACGCGGACCCAGGCGTCATCGCGTCCGTATTTATCGATGGCGTCCTTGGCGCCCTGCAGGTCGATACGCGGGCTGCGGTCGGGGTCTTCAGGGTCGCCGGTGATGCGAATCTTGGTCCAGGTCTTGTCGTTCTCAGCTTCAAACAGGCAACCCTCGCGGCTAGACGGATTACCGGCCTGCATGATGAGGCCATATTTTTTTGCGGTGGTCATGGCCTGCTTGGCACGTTTGAGGATTTCAGCCGGCATGCCGCCCGACTCATCGAGGAACACCGCGCATCGGTTGGCGTGCAGGCCCGACAGGGCCTCGCCCATCTCTTCAGCGGTAGCCGACTGGCTGAATGAACGGGCACTGATGAACCATGTGTCCGGGTGGTCCACATGATACGCCCGGTCTGAATTCATATCGAACTGCGACTTGATGAACTCAGACACATCATGCCAGCGATGAAGCTCTTTCCACAGGTTGTCCCGCAGGTTGTCTCGCGTGATGCTCATGCAATACGCGTTGGGGAAGTCCGGCAGCCCGTCAACCTCATCCGCCATGAGCGCCATGAACCACCATATGGCCCACGCCATGACCGCGGACTTGCCAGGGCCCGCGCAGGCACGCAACGCCATGAACATCTTGAACCCATCGCCAGTCGACACCAGCTTGCGAAGCGACTTTTTCTGCCAGGCGTCGGGTTCAACCTTGAAGTTGTCCCGCACGAACTTCACCGGGTCGCCTATCCACGCCGCTATCTGCTCTACCTCAGGGCTGCTAAGACTCATATAACATCCTCAGTGGGCTCTCCTGCCCCTAGCATCTTCGCCGCAACCTCTACGGCATCGACCACTATCGGGGTCTGTCCGGCTGCCGCAGCCGTCTGTGTGGGCACCACCGTCGCCACCCTCACCGCATGCGCCCGCCTCAGTATCTCTACCAGACTGTCCTTCACCGCCCTGTCCCCCTTGTCCGCAAAGACGTCGTACTCCTTGCCCAACATGTCAAACGCCCTCAACCGGTCCTTCGCATCGTACTTCTTGTCAAAGGCTATCCCCGCTACCTCCCTGATTATCTGCTCCCGGTACGCCTCCTTGCCCTCTTCCTCATCCTCCTTGCCTACATGCTCCTGCAGGTCCCGCCGACTCCGCCCAAGTTTCAACGCCAACCCGCTCACCGTGAACAGGCCTGACCTGATAGACTCCCGAATCTCTTCTGTGCTCATGGGTTCCATGTGGACAGTGTAGCACTTGTGAATATCATCGTCAAGTGTTCTGTATGATGAAACAAACCTGGGGGCCCTCGCGGTTAGTAAGCGCACTCCCCCCGCGCCCGGGATAGTAAACGTCGGGGTGCATTCTGCTACAGGCATTCCACATAATGAATTCGCGGCCAGCAGGAGGGTGACCATGGGCGCGGCGGAGGGGGCGCGGCGGAGGGTAGCGGCGAGCGAGACTACGCCGCCAGGAGGGGTGCTAGGGTAGCGGGGCCGCGGGAATAGGGGCCTTAGCGGGCATCGTAGCTAGTGGCATTTTCGCGAAAATTAAGAATCCCCTTTAAATACGTCTATACCGTTTCCATAAACTACGCAAAC
>Ga0302319_10019803_pt1 | contig 12207 bp, 11 predicted proteins | sample Bog_T0_2_FD_203319 | JGI IMG/M metagenome (GOLD analysis project Ga0302319, IMG submission 203319) | Peat permafrost microbial communities from Stordalen Mire near Abisko, Sweden - Bog_T0_2 | ecosystem: Environmental > Terrestrial > Soil > Wetlands > Peat | place: Sweden: Abisko, Stordalen Mire... | reverse complement strand
TCCCAACGCCACAAAACGCCCCGGCAGCCACGGCGCAATCTGATCGTGAACCGACTTCATGAAGTCCGACGAAGCCACAACAGGCCCTTCCGTCGGTTCCAGCATCTGCTGCACATAGGGCTTCCGCGCGGGTTCGGCCGGATGCAGCCGGTTCCAGCGCTCCACCTTCAACGCCTCGCGCCGAAGCTCGTTATAGCTGGTCACGCTCCACACATCGGCCGCAATCCCATACTTCTCACCCAGAATCTGCGCGGCCTTCAAAGCCTCATTCACCATCGGACCGCTGCCCAGCAACTGCACCCTGGCCTTGGGTTTCGCCACTTCAGAAGCGCGGAATAAATACAGGCCCTTAAGAATGCCTTCCTCGCACCCTTCAGGCATCGGTGGATGCTGGTAGTTCTCGTTGTAAACCGTCAGGTAATAAAAAACATCTTCGCGATTCTCGAACATCCTGCGAATGCCGTCGCGCACAATCACAGCTGTCTCCCACGCAAATGCCGGATCGTAAGAAACCAGATTCGGAACCGTGCTCGCGAGAAGCAGCGAATGCCCGTCCTGATGCTGCAAGCCCTCGCCATTCAAAGTCGTGCGGCCAGCCGTACCGCCCACCAGGAAGCCCTTCCCGCGCGAATCGGCAAACGCCCAGATCAGGTCGCCCACCCGCTGGAAGCCGAACATCGAATAGTAAATGTAGAACGGAATCGTATCCACGCCGTAGTTGGCATAAGCGGTGCCCGCAGCGGTGAACTCCGCCATCGATCCCGCTTCCGTGATCCCTTCTTCCAGAATCTGCCCGTCCTTCTTCTCCGAGTATGTGAAGAGGATTTCCGAATCGTGCGGCTTATAAAGCTGGCCGCCCGCGGCGTAAATCCCATAGGTCCGGAACATGTCTTCCATGCCGAAAGTCCGCGCTTCGTCGGGAATAATCGGCACAATGCGCTTGCCAATCTCCGTCTTGATCAGACGCTTCAGCAGCACTACAAAAGCCATCGTCGTCGAAGGCGACTGGGTCTTCGATCCGCCGCGGAACTCATCGACAATCTCCGCCCCGGGAGCCTTCGTCTGCGAAGGCGCCGGCTTGCGCGAGGGCAAATACCCGCCCAATACCTTACGCCGCTCCTGCATGTAAGCGATCTCAGGACTCGAATCCGGCGGACGGTATAACGCGCCATCGCGCGCCGCATCGTCCGGTATCGGGATCTCAAAACGCGAGCGAAAATATTCCATCTGCTTCGCGTCCAGCTTCTTGTTCTGGTGCGTGGGATTGCGCGCCTCGCCGGCTTCGCCCATCCCATAACCCTTAACCGTCTTCGCCAGAACTACTGTCGGGCCGCCTTTGAACTCAACCGCCGCCTTATAAGCGTTATAAACCTTAAGGGGATCGTGCCCACCACGATGCAGGTTGCCGATCTCCTCGTCCGTCATGTCCTCGACCAACTGCGCCGTCTCCGGATACCGCCCAAAGAACTCCTTGCGGACATAAGCGCCGCCCTTGGCTTTGAACGATTGATATTCGCCATCCACGCACTCGTTCATCAACTGCACCAGGCGCCCGCTGGTATCTTTCGCAAAGAGCGGATCCCAGTCGCCGCCCCAAAGGCATTTCACGACATTCCATCCCGCGCCGCGGAACAGGTTCTCCAGTTCGCAGATGATCTTGCCGTTACCGCGGACCGGCCCGTCCAGCCGCTGCAGGTTGCAGTTGATCACGAATATCAGATTGTCCAGCTTTTCGCGCACCGCCACGCCGATCGCGCCGGTCGATTCGGGCTCGTCCATCTCCCCGTCGCCCAGGAACGCCCAGACTTTGCGCGGAGTTTCTTTAATCAGCCCCCGATGCTCCAGATACCGCATGAAACGCGCCTGGTAGATCGAATTGATCGGACCCAGCCCCATCGAAACCGTCGGGAACTGCCAGAAATCCTTCATCAGCCAGGGATGCGGATAAGACGAAAGCCCCGGCTTGTCGCGCAGTTCATGGCGGAAATTATTCAGATGATCTTCGCTGAGCCGCCCTTCCAGAAACGCCCGCGCGTAAACCCCAGGCGACGCGTGCCCCTGGAAATACACCAGGTCGCCCGCCTGATCCCCATAACTGCCATGGAAGAAATGGTTGAACCCCACTTCAAGCAGCGTCGCCAGCGACGAATAGGTCGCGATGTGGCCGCCAATGCCATCGTCGTACTTGTTCTGGTGCGATACCATCGCCATCGCATTCCAGCGCGTCAGGCTCTTGATCCGCCTCTCCAGCGCCCGATCACCGGGATAAGGCGACTCCTGTTCGGGGCGAATCGTATTCACGTAATCGAAGGAAATCCGCGATGGAACAGGGACGCCACTACGGCGTGCCCGCCCCGCAAGCTGTTCGAGGAGGAAAGCGGCCCGGTCCGGCCCCGTTCCCTCCACGATCTGGTCAAGCGCCTCGAGCCACTCCGCTGTTTCGCGAGGATCGAGGTCGACCGGCCGTTCGGTGAGTAGTTGATGCATGAGGGTAAGCCCCATTATAGGGGATCGTCCGAACCGGACAGAAATCCGATGCGGCCCATTGCCAGTACCTAAAACAGGTGGTAATATTGACACGAAATAACCACAGTCCGAACGTCGATTCGGACGGAAGATGAACTGCCAATGGAAACGTCCTGCCCCGACTGTCGAAGCCACGCGCTGCGGCGCCGCCGAAGATCCGGATTTTCCCTGTATCTGGTTAGTTTGCTGGGCCAGTGGCCCTACCGCTGCGAAGAATGCGGCACCAATTTCCTGCTGCGAAAGCGCTACCTCAGGTCGAAGAACGACAAGAAGCACAGCGAGCTCTCCAGCAGTCATCTGAAGGGCGTTGTGCTCACGGCACCGGTCGGAGGAGTTGCCGGAGGCGATGCAATCAATGTCCGGCACAGTGCGGCCGTGCGCGATGTGGACAGTCTCAGCCTTTAAGACTTACTTCGTCAGTTCTTCAACGATCAGACGCGAAGCATCGGCAATAAACAAATAACCCGGATTCTCCGGCGACCAATCCGCTTTCGGCATCTCATCGCAGGTAATCGCAATCGCCACCGGGTCCGCTTTCGAATACACAATTCCCACGTCGCTGCGAAGATGATCGAGCGCGCCGGGCTTGTCGGCCACCTCAATCCCCGCCGAATCGAATCGCCTGGGCATCCCGTCCCGCCACATCTGCTTCTTCATGATCCCGAGCATTTCGGCCGACGCTTCTTTGCTCACCAGTTCCCCGCGATAGAGCCCTTCCAGAAGGCTCACCATCTCCCGCGGAGTCGCCACGCCAATTCCGAATTTCGCGTTCACCGGATCGCGTCCCGCATCGCTCACGCCCTCAGGTGTCGAGCCCTTCAGGATCTTCCGCAGCGACCGCGTATTCTCGATCCCCAGCTTCGCCATAGTTGCGTTTACGTCATTGCCCGGTACATGATCGAGCACCAGATTCGTCGCGGTGTTGTCGCTCAACAGCATCATGTACCGGATCAGATCGCGAAGCGGCACCCGAGTCCCGTCCGACATTTCCTGCAACACGCCCGAACCGGCTACTTTGTTCTCTTTCGAGAGTTCGGAAGTATCGGTCCAGTGCACCTTTCCCGCATGTTCCGCGGTGAAGACGGCGATCAGGATCGGAAGCTTGATCGTGCTTGCGGTATTGACCCGGTTCGCCCCGTTCAGATCGTAGGTGGCGCCTGTATTGAGGTTCTTAGCGTAGATGCTGACCTTGCCCGAAAACTGCGACGCCATCTCTTTCACGCGATCCTGGGCCGATGCCGCAGTGCACAGCGCAAATATAAGAATGAAGCTTCTACGCTCTTCGTGAGTTACATCAGCGAAGTGCCCGTCTGGAAAGCCACCTATCGCGTGGTCCTGAGCGGCAAGCCAGGCCAAAGCCCGCTCCTGCAGGGCTGGGCCATCGTCGACAACACCGTGGGCCAGGACTGGACCGGTGTTCAGCTCTCCCTCGTAGCCGGGGCGCCGCAGTCTTTCATTCAGAATCTTTCGCAGCCTTACTACTCAAGGCGACCGACCGTCGCGTTGCCGCAGGACATGAACATCTCGCCGCAGACCTACGAAAGCACGCTGCGAATCGGAGGCGCGCAGATCGCGGGATCGGTCAAGGACCCGAGCGGCGCGACGCTCCCCAGTGCATTGGTTCGAGCAGTCGATTCGAATGGCAATGTCGTAGCCGAAACGAAAACCGACTCCCAGGGGGCCTATGAATTAGGCGTACCAGAAGGCAATTACCGGCTTGAGGTTCAAAGCGTGGGGTTCCAGCGGTCAACCGTGACAGGTATCAACGCCGCAAACGACCATCCAACGCATTACGATTTCCGGCTTCAGGTCGGAACGGTTGCCCAGACAGTTACCGTGATGGCCGACTCGGTCGCGCTGAACACGGAGTCCGCGTCGATGATGGCCTTTAACGGCCGCGCTCTCGGCTCCGGGGGAGCCCTGGGCGGTCGTGGCTTCAACAGCTTCAACAAGCTTGTGCCGCCGGCCCCGCCGCCCGCAACCGCTCTCTCCGTCAACGAAGCCCGCACCCAATCTCAAACCGCCGCGAACGGCCAGGAACTCGGCGACCTCTTCGAATACAAACTCAAAGACCCCGTGACCATCGCCAAAAACCGCTCCGCCCTCGTGCCTATCGTTCAATCCAATATCGCAGCCGAAAAGGTCTCCGTCTGGAAGGAACGCGCAGGCCTGCCTCGTCCCCTCCGAGCCCTCTGGCTCACCAACACCACCGGCCTCACTCTCGATGGCGGAGCATTCAACGTCATCGATGAGAACACCTTCGCCGGAGAAGGCATCTTCGATCCCATCCGTCCCGACGAAAAGCGCCTCGTCTCCTACGCCACAGACCTCGCGCTCAACGTCAACGCCAAACAATCGAGCGAGCGCCAGAGAATCGCCCGAGTCGTCATCGACAAAGGCGTCATGCGCCACATCAGCGAACTGCGCGAAAAGGAAACCTACACCTTCCGCAACGAAGATTCAACTCCGCGCAGCGTGATCGTCGAACACCCCGTTCGCCCCGGCTACGAGCTGCGTGGCGATGCAAACCCCATCGAAACCACCGCCGGCTGGATGCGCTTCCGTCTGCGAGTCGACCCCAAACAAACCAGCGATCTGATCGTCGAAGAAGCCCGGCCGCTCGAAGCCACCTATGCGCTTACCAATGTCACCAGCGAACAGGTCGACCTCTTTATCGGGCAGCGTTCCATCGATAAGACCGTCGAAGAAGCTCTCATAAAAATCCTCGCGCAAAAGGCCGTCGTTGAAGCTATCGACGAAAAGAAAAACGCCGGCGAAGAAGAAAACCAGAAGATCTTCGACGATCAGCAGCGCCTTCGCGAGAACATGAAATCGCTCAAAGGCAGCGCTGACGAAAAGCTCCTGCTGCAGCGCTACACCAAACAACTGAACGACGAGGAAGACCGTCTCGAAGCGCTCAGAAAAGACGCGGCACGGCTCGAAAACGAATCGGCCCAGGCGCAGGCGACTCTCGACCGAATGATCCAGAACCTGGCGCTGGACGTTAAGCTGTAGTCTTTATTTCACCGCTGCCTGGCAGCGATCGCTCTGAAGAAAAATCTTCTTCGTATAATCCTGGGTCAGCCTCAGGTCCTTGCCTTTGGCCTGGGGCACCCAGATATATTTGTCGTCAACGCGGATAGGCAGAGTCTTGCCGCGCTCCATCAGCGCCTCGGGCACATGCTTCCGCATCTGCGTCCGGATCTTCTCATGCCCGATCAGGATCTTGTCGTTGGCCGCAAAGCAGAAATAATAATCGCCGATCCCGAACAGGCAGTTATCGCAGGGATACTCGTTGTGGTCGAGCATCGTCGCCTGCATGGTCTGCCCTTCGGTAGCGCCGAACGAGACCGGAACCAAAAGCCCGGCCGCAACACAGAAAAGAACCGCAAAACCCTTCATAAGCACTATCTTACAAAGCCGTCTTTGCAGCTTTCAGTTCCGCCATCACACCGCTGATCAGATCCTTCGCATCGCTAATCGATTTCGTGATCAGCTGAATATCCATGGCCGGCTTGCCCGGCTGCCGCGCACTCTGGCAATAAACCCCATGCTGCCCCACCAGTACCAGGGCGTCCGTCAGCACATCCAAAGTCACCGCCAGCCGCCCGCGAGGCACGCCCATCATGAACTCGTGCTTCTCGAGTTCGTCCCGCCGCTCATCGTATACGTTCACGATTCCAGTCTATCGACTGGCGCGCGCTTGCTCCTCTTTCTGCGCCATCGAAGACCGCAGCTTCAGCAAATCCTTCAGCGCGTCATACCAGAAAGGCGCTCCCAGACTCAGCAGAACCCAGGTCAAAACCACGCCGCGCCACGTCCGGCCCAGCAACGCCCAGTCGATACAAACCCAGGAATCGCAGGAGAATTCCGCAGCCGAATTCAGCATGTTCGACTCCGCATGACCCGGCACAGAACGCAATTGCAGCGCTCCCGTCGTCCCTGAAGTCAGGACCAGAGATTCCACCGGCGCATCGGTCACCGACAATCCCGCCGCCCGGGCTTCGGCATCGGAAGACAGAAAAGCCGTGCTTCCATAAAAACCCGCCGGCTTCAGGACGTTGCTCGCGGGATCTTCCACGCGCCGGCGCAATTCAATCCACCGCGCATCATGATCCACCGCCGTCAGCAAAGGCCAGTGCACCGTCGACACCGCGGCGTTCGAAGCTTCGATAGCAGCCTTCACGTCACTCCCTGCGACGACGATAATCGATACCGGAGCCCCATAGCCCGCGATCAAAAAATACCGCCCAGCCGCTACGGGAGCGACAACCTCAGCCGCGGCCACACCGCTGTTGACCGTCGCCCCTTTTAGCTTCTCCACACCCGGCCCTCGCGCAATCAACTGCGGCCGCCACTCCCGCATCAACGAAACCGGCGCCGCCGAATTTCGAATCGCCGCCTCGATATCGCTCAAAGGATCCGCCGTCCACCGAGGCTCAATCGCATACACCGCCGCGCCCACCACCAGTTCCAAACGCCGCGAATAAGGAGGCGCCCAGTCCGGATTCCGCATCAGCCGAGCCCGCGGCAATGGCTGCCAGATGAAATGATCCGGCAACAGCCCCAACTGCGGATCGCGCAGCTTCGCCAGGTTCGACTCGATCTCATCCCGACGAGCGCGCGCCAGTTCCAGTTCAGCTGAATTCCGCTGGCTCGGTTGAATATTCGCCTGCTGTTCCAGCCGCGTCTCCTGATCCTGCGCCTGCTTCACCAGCGAATCGCGCAGCTTATCGTCGGTCGAAAGCCGCTTCAGCAGATCGATCGAATCCACCTGCACCACCAGCGCCACGACGGCCGCAGCAAACACGGTAATCAGCTGCGCGCGAAATCGATACTCACCGCTGGTTCGCTCCATCACTTGATCGAACCAGGTGTTGATCTTTCCCGTAAACGCCCCGCTGGCCGCGGTCAGAATCGCCTTCGCCAGCCGAGCGTGACCCTGCAAAGGAGTGTCTTTTAATTCCATCGCCTGCGCGTGATTGCGAATAGCTACCAGCGTGGCGCCCGGATCCGCAATGTCGTTAGCCGCCAGAATTTCCCGCAGCTTTTTCTTTATCGGCGTATCCGCATCGCGCGCAAATTCCAGCAAAATGCGAATCAATTCCTCGCGCTCGACCACATCGCCCGGCCGCTCTTTTAAAAACAAAAACGGAGGCTTCCCAATCATCGGATGCAGCAGCACGCTCTTCGCAATCAAGGCCGCTTCGGCCTGGGAAAGCGCAGGCGCTTTATCGTCGCCAGGCCTATTCAGCAGCAGAATCAGACTCTCCAGCGCGACCTGCAAACGCCCCGCCCGCGCGCCGCCCAGCCACAATAGAAACTGCGTCAGCCCCGCCACCAGAGGACTCAGCAGCACCATCACCACTGCCAGCCCGATCAGGACGTCCAGGTACTTAAGAATTTCCATGCACGCTTTTCGTTAAATTGTATGTTAATTCAGCTTCAACACGCTTCAGATTCCAGCACCACCGCCGCGCCTTCCACCACAATTCCCTCCCGAATCACACGCGCATAAAATCCGCCCAGCGCCCATTTGGGCGATTCCACATCGCCCTTCCTGCACCGCTTCTCCCAAAGCTCTTCCTTGATCGCAGGCCCGTAAACATCAAGGTTCAGACAAGGCTCACGCAGCGTCGTCAGTTCGATCACCACATCCGATCCCACCCTATATCGCTGCCCCTCGCGCCACATATGCGGATCGAGCCCGGACACCGTAAAATTCTCGCCCAAAGCGCCCGCACAAACCGGAAAACCGCGCGCCGCAAGCCCATCCACAAACTCTCCCGCAATCATCAGCACCGCCTTATCCGGCCCTCCGTGAACGCGCCTATTGCGATGCCGGTCGCCTTCCACGCCTTCGCGCCCCACCATCACCGGCCCAGCCACAGCCCGCTTCGGCAACCCGCCATCGGACCGGCTGATCTGTCTCAAAACTCCCTCGCTCATCGATTCGCTAACCTCTCTTATTGGATAACCTAACGCACTCACTGGTGGGATTGTTCCTGGCGCGCACCGGACTTGACGAACTCACGCCGCGCGCCACCGCCATCATGATCGTGGCCGCAAACATCCCCGATATCGACGCCGTTTCCTGGCTCGCCGGCGGCGCCGCCTACATCCATTACCATCGCAACATCACCCATTCGCTCATCGCCGCGCCGCTCATGGCGCTCCTCGCCGTCGCATTGGTCCGCCTCTTCTCGCGAACGCAAATCCACTGGCGCAATGCGTGGCTGATCGCGCTCGTAGCCGTAGCTTCCCACCTGATTCTCGATTACACCAACGTCTATGGAGTCCGCTTCCTGCTTCCCTTCTCCGGCCGCTGGTTCCATCGGGATATCACACCCGTAATCGACCTCACCATCTGGGCCTTCACCTTACTAGGCATCGCAGCGCCGTTCCTCAACAGGCTGGTAGGCTCTGAGATCGGTGAGCGAAACAAAAACGCCGGCAAAACGGGCTGGGCGATTATCGCGCTCTTCCTGCTCGCCGGATACGATTACGGAAGAAGCATCCTGCACGATCGCGCTATCGCCATCATGGACTCGCACACCTATAACGGCCTGGGAGCCCGCCGCGTCGGAGCCTTCCCTGAAGCGAACCCGCTCGTCTGGACCGGCGTCGCCGAACTCAGCAACGCCTTCGTCGAAGTGCCCCTCGATCTCCGCGATTCTTTCCATGAAACCGACGAACAAACATTTTTCAAACCACCAAGAACTCCCGCTGTCGAAGCGGCGCTCCATACATTCCCGTTTGACCGCCTGCTCGAATTCGTCCAGTGGCCACTTTGGGTGGTCGAGCCGCGGCGCGTCAGTCTGGTAGACCTCCGCTTCGGAACGCCGCAGAACTCATTCTTCTCTGCCACGGCGGACTTCGATAACCGGGGCCGCCTGATCGATTCACAATTCGGAAAACCATGACACCTGCCCGCGCCAAAAAGGGTGGCTGGATCAAGCCCAAAGAAATGGAACTCGGCCCCAATGGACGTCCGCTCTGCCGCTGGTGCCGCCACGAAATCCCCAAACGCCGCCGCACATTCTGCAGCGACAACTGCGTCCACGAATGGAAGCTCCGCACCAACCCCGGCTATCTTCGCGAAAAAGTTTTCGAACGTGACAAGGGAGTCTGCGCCAAATGCGCCATCGATACCAAAGGGCTCAGAGGCGATATGCGCAAGCTCGATTACTCAGCCCGCCGTCAATTCTTAAAGAAATGGGGTCTGCGCGAAGGCAGCAGAAAATCGCTTTGGGATGCCGACCACATCATCCCCGTAGCCGAAGGCGGAGGCCAGTGCGACCTTTCCAACATGCGCACGCTCTGCCTCCTCTGCCACCGGGAAGCCACCAAAGCCCTGCACGCCAGACTAAGAAAGGCTATTTCTTAAACAACCGGTCAAACGCATCCCGGGCATCGCTCGCATTGCGCGGCGGGGCAGTATTCGCGTTCGGAGCCTGCGGTCTTCCGCCATTGCCCTGAATGTTAGTCACCTCACGAGCCACCGTGACCCGCGGGGAAAACAGAGTGCATTCATTATGCTGATCTTTCACGGCGATCCGCACCGGCACAGGCTTCATGCACTGGAACCGAGTGGAAGGCTCGAAATGGGAGCACTGTTTGCAGCAGTGCAGGGCGGTCCCGCATTTGGGGCAGGGACCGCTGAACATCGTTCCGGGCGGCAATGTCGTGGAGCAACTGTAACAACGCGACGCAGTGACGGCCTGCACCAGGCGGGGAAGCCGGGGACCCGTAATATCCAGCGGCGGGCGCGGACCGGAAGGCTTGGGTTTGAACCCATTGCCATTGCCGTTGGCGTTGCCGCCGGATCGTTGCGAACTGTCGTTATAACCGTTTTGCCGGTACTTTCGATCGGAGTCCATGCGGATCAAAACTCCTGTTTCTTTCCTGCGCCCGGTTGCGGACGGGGAGTCCTGGCGCTGAATTCAAAGTCTGGTACAAATCAAACGAGTCTGGAAATACAATTTGGAAGAGCTTGCGGACACCACTGTCGAGAGTCAACAGCGCTTCAGGTTCCCGCGGGGCGCTACACCTCATTATTACCACGGATTGTTTCGGCTGTACAGATAACCTTTGTCAATACCTGGTGACATTCGCTCGTCTCCCGTTGCACTACCATCAGGATAAGTGATTGCCTTACTCCTCGCGGCCGCCGTCTCACCTACCCCGCCGCCGGTCTTTACACGGGATATCGCGCCCATTGTCTACCAGCACTGCGCCTCCTGCCATCACGAAGGCGAGGTCGCCCCGTTTCCCCTCATCACCTATGACGACGTAAAGAAGCGCGCTCGTCTGATTGGCGACGTCACCCGCACCCGCATCATGCCGCCCTGGCAACCCGTCGCCGGCTACAACCATTTTGAGGGCGAACGCCGGCTCACCTCGGTTCAAATCCAAACTATACAACGGTGGGTGGCCGCCGGCGCGCCCGAAGGCAATCCGAAATACCTGCACGCCGCGCCCGTCTTCACCAATGGCTGGCAGCTCGGCGAGCCAGACCTTATCGTTCAACTTCCCGAACCCATGCCAATCCCCGCCGATGGCAACGACATCTACGAATGCTTCGTCGTGCCCATGAACTTGCCGCACGACACCTATATCAGAGCCGTGGAATTTCGCCCGTCCAATCGCCGTGTCGTCCATCACGCGCTGCTGTTTACCGATGCCACGCATATTAAACGCGACCCGCGCTATTCCTGCTTCGGAACTATCGGCCTCCTGCCCACGCTTGGGATCGGGGGTTGGTCGCCCGGCAACGAAGCCATTCAAATGCCGGATGGCGCGGCGCCGCCCCTGCAGGCCGGATCGAGACTTGTGGCGCAGGTTCACTATCATCCCGATGGCAAACCGGAACAGGACCAGTGGTCCGCCGCCTTTTATTTCACCGATCGCGCACCGGTGCGCCGCGTAGTCGACGTCGGAGTGGCTTCACGCTCCATCGACATTCCCGCGGGCGACCCGCATTACGTCGTCCGCGCTCACTTCACGATTCCCATCGCCATCGACGCCATCGGAATCATCCCGCATGCCCATCTCATCTGCCGAGAAATGCGGGGCACCGCGATATTGCCCAACGGCACAAAGCGCACCCTGCTTTACATCAAGGACTGGAATTTCAACTGGCAGGATCAATATCGTTACGCCACACCAATACGCCTCCCGCCCGATACCAGAATTGAGATGGAGTTCGTTTACGATAACTCTGCCGCTAACCCGCATAATCCGAATTCGCCGCCGCAGCGGGTGCGATGGGGCCCGGGTGTAAACGATGAAATGGCCGGCTTGCATTTGCAGTCGATTCCGGTCCACATGGATGAACTGCCTGAACTCGGCCAGGCCCTGTGGGGCGCGGTAATGCGCTCGGTAGGCGGCCGTTTTTACACGCCGCCGCAATAGCGAGTCAAAGGGTCGCAACCCACCATCGCGAGAGCCGCCGCGAAGCCTTCCGGCGCAACCAAATCGACCACTCGCAGATCGCCCGAAGGGATCTCCATCAACGGACCACCCACCGCTTTAGTACGTGCCTCACGCCTGGACCACACCTGAAACATCTCCGCCCTCGACCCGCCCAACGCTGTCTCCCCGATCCGAGCCAGCAGCGCTGCGATATCCACATTCGCGCGAATCGCCTCAAGGTCGATCCCCACCGCCGCACCCTCGCTC
>Ga0302319_10019802_pt1 | contig 12208 bp, 7 predicted proteins | sample Bog_T0_2_FD_203319 | JGI IMG/M metagenome (GOLD analysis project Ga0302319, IMG submission 203319) | Peat permafrost microbial communities from Stordalen Mire near Abisko, Sweden - Bog_T0_2 | ecosystem: Environmental > Terrestrial > Soil > Wetlands > Peat | place: Sweden: Abisko, Stordalen Mire... | reverse complement strand
GAGACGCGGCGTAAACCCGAGCGAGTTTTCAGCCACCGGATCCACAGCGGAGCCCATGAAAACGCTCGACTTTGAGCCGTTTGAAACCATGCCGTAGAAGTCAATGCGTGGCGCAATACCACGTACATGTGGCCCTCCCTTGATTGCCTCGGCAACCTGTTGCCAATTGTCGATGCCGGTGTCCAGCACGCGGACCTCGTCGCGTCGCGAGTGTTCGGCAGTAAAAATCTGAAGATGGCCAAGGCCTTCCTGGATGGTGTGTTCACGCAGACCGTCAATCATGAATGCGAAGAAGCCACCCGACAGCAGCAGGCCGGTCACGCCTCCGGCAACCATCAGCAGTGTCATAATCGTGCGCCGCCGGTTTCGGAAAACGTTACGAAACGCTAAGAGCAGGAACTTGCTCACGGAGCCCTCCTTCTTTCAAACTGTCGGATTGAATTGCGCCATCGCACAATCGCACGATACGGTCGGTGTGTTCAAGCAACCTGGAGTCGTGCGTGGAAAAGATGAACGTAAGTCCCAGCCGCCGATTCAGTCCGTGCATTACATCGATCAGTTGCGTGGCGTTGTGGGTGTCCAGATTGGCGGTCGGCTCGTCGGCCAATACCAACGCGGGACGATGCACGATCGCACGCGCCACTGCGACCCGTTGACGCTCGCCCCCTGAAAGCAGGTCGGGACGATGACCGGCACGCGCCGAAAGCCCTACACTGTCCAGCGCATCAGCCACGCGCTCGCGGCGTTCCCTGCTGTTCACTCCCGAGATCAGCAGCGGATATTCGACGTTCTCCGCGGCGCTGAACACAGGGATGAGATTGAAGGTCTGAAATACGAACCCGATCTTCTCCCGGCGCAACGCAGCCATTCGTCCCGGGCCCAGCCTCGACGTATCCACGCCCTCGATGAGAACCCGGCCACTGGTGGGTTGATCGATGGACCCGATCAGATTCAAGAGCGTAGTTTTACCGCTTCCACTCGGCCCCGCGATCGCCAGGAACTCGCCTGAATGGACACCAAGGGTGACATCATCGAGGGCGCTGACCGGGGGTTGTTTTCTGTCGTGGCTGAGCTGAAAGCTTCGGGTAACGGATTCGACGCGGACGATTGCATCCATAGGCTTTCCTCTTCCGGAGTATCCTTGCTAATTGCGAAGGTAAGGCTTATCTCTCAAAAGTGCGCCAGATTCCGGACGAGAGGCTCGAATTGCGGATGAAGGGTCGTAACGAGCCGATGAAACGGGATGACGAGACCGTTGTTTTCATCATCGCCAACGCAGTCCTGCCGAACCATGCACGATTTCATTGGTTGCGGTGCATGAGTCACTCACAACGCCGCGGGATCCCCGCGCGAAGAGGTTCGGATGTGTTTGTTTAGAAGAGAAAGCACTAACTGCGGGCGCTGGAGCCAGCATAGCCATGCTCGGCGAGGGCAGCCGCGCGCGAACGATAGAAATCTGGATCGTCTGGAGCCCAGGTGGCGAGACCATCGACATAGCGATTCATCATGCAGAAGTTGGCCGCGATAAGAACTGTGTCGTGGATTTCAAGGTCGGTTGCGCCATGCAAACGAGCTTCGGCAACGTCTTCTGCGGTGACCTGCTTACCACCCTGTTGCACATGGCCGGCAATGTTGAGCAGCGCTTTGAGTTTGGGAGAAATTGGAGCGGTAAAGGGATCGCACTTGATCTGTTCGACCAGTTTCTCCTGCACTTGTGTCGCGCCCAGATAGTGTGCAGCGACAGCGCCATGGATGGTCTGGCAGTAACGGCAGTCATTTTGAGCAGAGACGTAGGTCCCAATCAGTTCTCGCTCGGCGAGGGTGAGAGTGCTTGGACCGCGCATGAGAATTTCCGCCATTTCGCTCATAGGCGGCATTACTTCGGGACGAAAAAGCATGGGGCCTCGCGGCCCCGGCACGCCTTCTGGAAGCGGAATATGAGGCATGAAGGATTCTCCTGGTGTGACAGTTTCCGGATTAGACAGTGACCGCTTCCGGATGTAACGCGGGGCTCTGCGCCGGTGCGATAACGTAGCCTTCATGCGCCATGCGCGCGCCCATGGGGATATACGCTTCTTGTTCCTTCGGAGCCCAGGTTGCCAGACCGTCCACGTAGCGGTTGTACATGCAGAAAGCCGCGGCGATGAGGACCGTATCGTGAATCTCGGTGTCCGTTGCGCCCTCTTCACGAGCGCGGGCAATGTCTCCCGTAGTAACGCGTTTGCCGCCCTGCTGTACGTGTCCGGCAATGTTGAGAAGCGCTTTGAGCTTAGTTGAAATGGGAGCCGATTCGAAGTCGCGCTTGATTTCGGCGATCAAAGCAAAATTGCCGGCGAGCTCCGATGGGCCGCCTAAGTGGTGCGCGGCCGCAGCGCCATGGCTGGTCTGGCAGAAATGACAATCGTTCTGGCTTGAAGTGTAGGTAGCGATGATTTCGCGGTCAGCGCGGGAGAGTGTGTTGGGCCCGCGGAGCAGGAACTCGGCGAGTGCGCGCATGGGCTTCGCTGTTTCTGGGCGGAAGGCGAATGGGCCGGTGATGCCCGGGAGTCCGTCGGGGAGCGTGATATGAGCCATTGAAGTCTCCTTTGCTATTGTGCGATTTCAACTGGTTGCGGTTCTGCGATGACGACAATGGAATTCGTTTCGCTCCGATGGGATTCGTAACGGGGTAACGCAAACATGAGCAGGCACGGGACCAGGGCAGGAAGCGCCAGCAGTTGGATGGTAACCGGGCGATAGGAGCCGAGAGTATCGAAGACTCGACCGACAAGAATAGGCCCGGTAGCGCCGCCGATGGCATACGTCGTCCAGGTAAGAGCGTAGAGGGTTGAGAAGCGCTTGAGGCCAAAGTAGCGACCGAGCAAATAAGGCGTCATATCGCCTTCGCTGCCCATGCTGAACCCGATAAGACCGGCAGCGATGAGGCCCGCACTCAGAGTATTGGCTACAGACAACAGAACAATGCCAAGGACAGTCATGAGCAGCATGATCTGCGAAACGCGCGGACCAAAGAACCGGTCGAGAAAGATGCCGGTAAGCAAGCGTCCTACAAGGCTTGTGGCTCCTATGATGGCGACGGACCAGGCTGCACAGCCAGCGGATACGCCGCGGTCGGTGAGCAGAGCGGAGAGATGCGCAATGGCTCCGTTGACGCTGATCGCGTAGAGGCAGACGGTCGCCGCAATAATCCAGAAGGCTGGGGTTGCAATTGCTTTGCCGACAGGTTCGCCGTGTTCTGTCGAGACGTCCCGATCCTGATGTGCTACGGGACGTTCGCGGACGAATGCCGCGGTGAGGGGGAAACCTACCGCGAACGCGAGTATTCCGAGGATCAGGTAGGCGGCACGCCATCCCAGGTGAGTGATGACGGATTGCGTGAGAACTGGAAGCAGCATTGCTCCCAGCGCGCTGCCGGCCAGCATGATGGACAGCGCAAAGCCGCGGCGGCTGTTAAACCAGGTCGAGATAGCGCGCGAGTAGCCGATGTAAGCCGTTCCATTGCCAACCAGCCCGATGAGAAAAAAAGTCAAATAGAAGTGCAGCAGATGAGGCGTAAGCAGAGAAAGAGAACAATAGGCGGCAGCAAAGACGACAATGCAAGGCAAAATGATCTTGCGGGGCTTGTATCGATCTAGCAGAAAGCCGAGACCGGGCGACGCAGCTGCAAGGGTGAGCGCGGCAATGCTGAATCCGGCGGATGTGGCTTCGCGATGCCAGCCGAAGCTCGCTGTAAGAGGCTTGAGAAATAGGCCGAAGGTGTATGGCACAATTGCCGCAAAGCTCACCATAACGCCGAAGAAGCCGGCGAGAACGATCTTCCAGCCGGGATATGCGGCCTGAGATTCGTTGAGCGTTGGTTCGACTGACTTCCGTAGCGTCTCAGGCATGGATGGGTGAGGCCTCGTGTCGTGGTGTTCGCACCGTGAAGGTTATGTCTTCAGCAGAGCAAAGTCGTTCGGATACGCGTCGCTCAATGGGCCAGCGTTGCAATGGCAGCCTCGGTCACTCCCTTGTAACCTCGTTCTACCACCTGAGCCGCTCGCGCACGGTAAATGGCCGGCTCTTGAGGAGCCCAAGTGCCCAGCCCGTCCACGTAGCGGTTGCACATGCAGAAGACCGCTGCAATCAGAACCGTGTCGTGGATCTCCAGATCGGTCGCGCCCTCATCCCGCGCGGCAGCAATATCCTCATCCGTCACATGCTTGCCGCCAAGCTGCACCTTTCCGGCAATGTTCAATAGCGCCTTCAACTTTGAAGAAATCTCCGCACTCAGCCAGTCTGTCTTCACCTTTTGGACGAGCGCCTCGTCGTGCCCGAGCTGCGCCGCGGCCACTGCCCCATGGATGGTCTGGCAAAAGAAGCAGTCGTTGCGCCAGGAGACATGCGTGGCGATCAACTCCCGTTCTCCGCGCGATAGCGTGCTCTCTCCGCGTAGGAGTACATTTACCAACTCGTTGAGCGGCGCCGCTGTCTCGGGGCGAAAGGTCATGGGACCGAGAATACCGGGAAACTCTCTGCCGAGTTCCGGAACAACCGGAAGTTGAATATGAGCCATCGATGAATCTCCAGTGTGTCGAATTGCGGTTCTGAACCTGCTTGCACGAAGGTGAGTTTAGACGCGTCCATCCTAAGCGGCGCAGGGCGGGATGCGCTTCCACCGAAAGATGGAGATGAGGATTCGATCCTGTCCGGCATCAAGAGTGGGTAGTTGTCTCCGCAAGACGCCGAGACATCGTGGCAAGCAGCTTCGGTCGAACATTGGGGCGAGTCCAAGGGCACTCGGCGATACAAATGCCGCAGGAAGCTGCTTCGGCAAAGAATGGAATGCATTTGTCAAAATCCACGTACCAGCGTTCTACTCCGCGAACGAGTTGCTTCTGTTCACTGATTGCGCTAGGCGGGCACGCGTTGGTGCAGACCTGACAGGTGGAGCAGAAATCGTCAGCGCCGAAGCGGATCGGCGCGTCAGGGAGGAGCGGCATGTCGGTAGTGACGCCCGCCAAACGCACGCCCGATCCGAATTTAGGACTGATCAGTGATCCGTGCTTGCCAAGTTCTCCAAGCCCCGAAGCAATGGCCGGCGGAATGAGCACAAGCGCCCCGGCAGACGGCCCAGGATAGGGCTTTGCGTTGTATCCCTGAGAACGAATCCAATTCGCTAAAGCGTAAGAAGATCGAGTACCCCGCGCATATTGATCGCCGACATCGACTACACCGATACCATTCGACTCATCCGAAGGGACCTCCTTGAGGCGCTCATAGTTATGGGCGAGGGCTAGCACAATAACCCACGGCTCATCGACCGCGTAGCCTTCAAACACGTAGAGCGGATTCATGGCAGCGATGCCGGCGTCGTCCGCTTCGTGCGCGAGAGCAAAGGCCTTAACTTCGCTTGCCAATCGCTCTACAGGAACATCGCGTCGCACCTCGGCGACTGGAACGAGTTCCGGGTAATTGTACGCAGCTTGGAAGGCCTCAGGTGAACCGGGACAGCCGCGCGAACTCGTGCGAGCGACCACTTGCAAGTCACCCCAGGGGTGCTCGTCGGGCGGATGCCAGAAGAAGGGCGACGGCTTGCGCGGCGTAGTCTCTCCCAATCCGTTGATGGGATTTCCCGACACAGTCAGCAGCGCAAGGGTCTCAGGCTTAGGCTTGTAACTGCCTCGCTTCGGGCGCCGCGGATTCGCCGGGGTCTGTGTCGATGGAACGGAACTTGACATTGCATGTTCTCCCACGGCTAAAACTTGAATTTCAAGGAAAACTGAAGCTGTCTTGCGGCTCCAGCAAAGGTTGGCGTTCCGAAGGTTGGATTTGCTGGACTGGTGACCCCATCGCCAAAGCTCTTGGGGATCGCGCCTGCAAATTCACCGGAACCATAGACTTGATCGACATCCTGCACGTTGACGCGATTGAAGACGTTGAGAGCTTCGAGACTGCCATTCAACTTCAATCGCTCGGTGAGATTGAAGAGCCGCTGCAATCGCAGGTCGGTGTCATAGTACGAAGCGCCGCGATAGCTGTTCCGTCCAATATCGCCCACGCGGTCATTGAACGGGAAGCCGTCGCCATTCACATCTGATCCTGCAAGGATGCTGTAATACTGCGGACTCTGGAGCGTGTTGAGCATGGAGAACTCGAAGTTTCGCAACGGGGCGACCCAGGTTGCAGGCGATGCTCCCATTAGGGTCAGGACCAGTCGATGACGAACGTCGTTGTCACTTACGGCACGGTCCAGTTGAGGTGCAAGATAGTCCTGTGGCTCATCCTGCAGCTGGTTCTCCGTGGCGACATCGATGGATTTGCCAAATACATAATTGGCAAGAATGCTATAACGCTGAGCGAAGTCCTTGCGCAGGCTTAAGCTCCCGGCGTTGTAAATCGACCAGCCCGAGGGCGTAGCGTACAAGACAAAGCCAAAGCCAGTGTCGGCCGACGCGAACTTCTGCCTGCCATCGGAAAGGAAGCCGTCCGGGACGCCATTGATCGAGTTGGAGCTCTCCAACCGCATGGCATGCAGATAGTGGTAACCGGCAGTGAGACGCCAGCCATTTCCAAGTTCATTCTCGATCTCAAGATTCGCCTGTTCTGAGTAGGCATTCGGAAAATGACGCTTCGTGAAGCCCAACGGAAATTGCCTCAAAATAGAGGGACTCGGATAGATTCCGTTGTGGGTAAAGTTGGAATAGGCAGATCCGGCGAGAACCGGTCCAGCAGTCCCCACCATGCCTGCCGGACCAAACCCAACGAGGTCGTTAACTGGATCTGCAAACTCAGAGATCAGAGGCTGGTTCATGTGTGTGAAAGGAGACGCGCCATGCCATCCATTGATCAGGCTGCTGTACTCAAGAGATCCGGTATACAAGCCAAAGCTTGAGCGCACCACTCCTTTGCCATTGCGAAATGCATATGCCACGCCAACGCGCGGCTGAATGTTCCCCCAGGTCGTTGGGTTCATCTTACCAACGATCTTGAGGTCGCTCGCGGAGGGAAGAAAGTCGATGTCGTAGCGCAGGCCGAAGGATAGAGCGAGGTTCGGGCGTGCCTTCCACTGATCCTGCACATAGACGTCCGTTAGCTTATGCCAGAATCCCACCGCATCGGCCGCTTCTCGCGCCGGTCCGTCTGGTCCGTCATAGAATCCGTTCTCCCACGGCAACGACCGCTGCGGCACCTGGTTGCCAAAATCAGCCTGCGTCTGTTGGAAGAGAAACTCGACCGCGGTCCCTGGGCCAAAGTGGCTGAACGGTCCAGCGCCAAAGAAGCTCTGCGGGCTGAAGATGCCAACGCCGGGAGTGAAATAGGGCGTCTGCGCCGAAAACCAGATGGGCTCAAACTCCACGCCCATCTTGATGGAATTGGTGTCGTGCGTGTAGGTCACCGCTTCTCTCGATTGGAAGTGATGTTCGCTATAGAAGTCCACTCCGCCAAGAAATCCGCCGCTGTACAGCGTGTCGGCCACATCGATAGCAGGCTCAAAGCCGGCGCCAACCGGATCCATGTAGAAGATGCGCCGGCCAAACGCAATGGAGCTTTCCGACGCCAATCGGCTGCTGAAGAGATGAAACAAATTCGCATAGGCGGTTTGATCGTGAATGCGATTGTCGCGATAACTCGATGGCAATCCCTGGCCAGGAGACGCAGCCCCGGTATTGCCATTTCTGACATCCGTAAACAGATAGCCAGCAGCCAGCGTATTGTGGTCATTCAGTACATCGGTCACTTTTCCGAAGGCATTGTCGTAGTCGCCAATTTGCAAAATCGATCCCAGGTTTTCAGGGGTCAGTCCCAGATCGCTCTTGACTTCATTGATGCTGGGCGTCCCTGGTCCCAGGCAACCTTCCGTGTTGATGCACTTCAGGATGAAGTGCGAATAAATAGGCGACTGCGCGCGGCGCTGCCCCTCATAACCTGCAAAAAAGAACATCTTATCTTTGCGCAGAGGGCCGCCGAGCGTGGCTCCAAATTGATTGAAACGCAGCGTGTTGAAGCCAGGCGCGGAAAGCAGATTGTTGGCGTCCATGACGCTGTTCCGCGCATACTCATAAAGGGAGCCGTGGACATCGTTCGTCCCTGATTTTGTGATGGTGTTGACGGCTGCTCCGAGATTGAGTCCGCCTCCCGCAGCGTCCGGTCCATCCACGACGCGAAACTCCTCGACCCAATCAAGCGATGGACTCACACGCTGCACGCCGGATACGGTGGTCGTGTAGTTGATCCCATCCAGTCCATAGAAGACGCTGTGCGTCTCCCGTAATCCGCCAAAGCTGATTTCAAGTTCCGATTCCTGAAAGGCGGATTGAGCAGCAGTGCTTGAATCTCGCCCAACCGTCGCAGTCGGCGTCAAGAGCACAAAGTCGATAAAGTCCCGGTCCGCTATGGGTAAATCGGATATTTGCGCGGGTTCGATGACCTGGCTGCCTTCTGTTCTTTCCTTGTCGATGCCCACGATTGTATCGCGCACTTCCACTTGCTCGGTGGCGGCGCGAATGCGGAGTGTAACTTGCAAAGCGACTACTTGTCCGAGGGTCAGAGTCAGGGGCTCCTCATAGGCGCCAAATCCGTCGGCGTTCGCTGTCAACTTGTATTGACCGGCAGGCAGACCTGAAATCACAGTCAATCCAAGCTTGTCGGAAACTGCGGTGCGTACGACGCCTGTATCGACGTTACGAACCGAGACGTTTGCCCGAGCGATGACAGCGCCCGCGGGGTCGGCGACAGTCAGATTCAACGTCGCGAATTCCTGGCCGAATAGAGCAGACGAAGCTGCGGTGATGGCTAGAAGCAACAAGAGGAAACGATGAGCGGTATTGCAAGACACGCGAGCGCGCATTGGCAAGGAACGGCGTGCACGCTCGCAGTGAGTGAGAGCGACCAGGTCTTTCATGTAGAGTTCCTCGACGAAAACGAATTGGGAAGTGCAAGAATGGGAAGCTTGAATTCAGAGGGAATTATTGGCGACCGTCGGCAACGCCCGCAACATCCGCAAGGATGAGTTCGTTCTCAATCGCAGGTTGGAGAAACTGCGTCTACCCTCTTAGAGGAACTTACGGATCGAAACTTCGTCGGTAGGCTCCGGCCCGGTTTTCAGGCACACTTCCGCATCAGCATCGACGTTGTTAATGAGCAATGAGCCGATGATCGCCAGGGCACTTACTCAGGACGGATGAACGCCGAAAAGCCGAAATCCCGCCTCGAGTCCCCTCTCTGGGGCTCAGGTGAGATTCCGGCGATGCTCCCGACCCATTTGTGAGCGTTTTCGGAAAACAACCTCGGCACGCAAATCACTTGCGCGTTTTCTGCTACCACTTACTGAGTGCTTCCTCCGGTTTTCGTCCGTTCGGAGTGCTTGGCGTTTTTGGTTTGAGCCGCGCTTAAAACGCTGCACGGGGAGTCGGTGAGCTTGCTGGGCGCGATGGTCAGCTGCTGCAGTTGGCTTTTTGCCAGGGCTGCGTTGAAGCCGGCGAACTGTGGCTCCGCCGCCTTCCATGCGGCCACGGTTCGGTTGTAGTTGGAGCAGACGCTTTCCCAATCGTCGATCTGGGCCGGCGTGGGCGCTATGTCGAGTCCCACCTGCATCATGCTGACCAAGGTGCTGTAGTCATCGTTCAGAGCGAGAAAGGACTTGAGGGCGTTTGGATCGTTAACCGGACGACGGAATGGAGCGCCGCTGGGCGGAATGACACCGCCAATCTTAGTCAGGCTCTCGTCGAGCGTTTTGGCCTGCGAGGCAACGTCGCCGGGCAGGTTGCTCTTCATCAGGGACGCAAGCTGGGCCTTGACGGCATCCACTTCGTCGTGGCCCTGGTAGCTCTGCTGCATGCCCTGAACCGCGAGCAATGAGAGCTGACTCTGGGCCCACAGATCCGACATCAGCTCGGGGCTCTGGCCCGCGCGCGGGTCGTTCATGATGGTGACATTGCGGGTGTACACCTGCCCGTCGACGGTGAGCTTGAGCGTATAAATACCCGGTATCACCTGCGGCCCGTGCGGACCGGGAGTGGTGGCTCCCTCAACCGAGTTCATTTCGTTTTCGAGGTCGTGGCGCAAGGCCGGCGGGTCATCATAGTTCAAGTCCCAGTTAACGCGGTTCATGCCGACATGGGTGGAGAGGGCGCGTGACTCGGGCGAGGCGAGCCAGTAGCGAGGAAACTCCTCTCCCTCGATAGGCGGCGGCAACGTGCTCGTCATGGTGCGAACCAGAATTCCCTTGGAGTCGAAGACCTGGAGCTGGATGGGCGCGTTGGGTTGGTGGCTGAGGTAATAATCCACGATCGCGCCATAAGGTGGGTTGGGTGCATGGGGCACCTCTACGGAGAACGGCTGATCCCAGTTGCTGTTAATACGGGCGCGAATGGCCTCCTGGGGCGCGAACAGATAGGCGGCTGAGGAGCTGATAGCCTGGGCGTTGGCTGCGATCACGCGAAGCGGCGTGATGTCGTCGAGGACCCAAAAACCGCGGCCGTAGGTGCCGATGACCAGATCGTTCTGGTGGTGGTCGGTGTGGATGGCGATGTCGCGGATGGATGTGCTGGGCAGGTTCTGGCGCAGAGGCTGCCAGTGATCGCCATTGTCGAGGCTGACATAGACGGTCGTCTCGGTGCCGGCGAAGAGCAGGCCTGCCTGCTCGGGATCGGCGCGCAGAACGTTGACCCAGCTACCGGTTCGCTCATCGCTGGGCAGGCCGTTGACGACGCGGACCCAGGACTTACCGGCGTCGGTGGTGCGCCAGATGAGGGGCACGTCGGTGTCGACGGTAGACGGTATCCCCGCATCTGAGCGCCCATCCCCACCCAGGTGGCCGGTGATGTAGGCAGTGTTGACGTCATCGCCGGCTGTGATGCTGGTGAAGTTGGTGTGAGGCGGTAGATCGGCGATGTTGGTGACGTTGGTCCAGACCTTGCCACGATCCATGGTGTTGTAGATTTGGCCGTTGCTGCTCACTGTCCAGAACACGCCGGGCTTGGTCTTGGAGATGGAGAAGTCGGTGATGGAGGCCGGGGGGGCGGGAGGCGCGGCGGGCGGACCGGGAGGCGTCGTCGCCGGCGTCGTCGCCGGTGTCGTCGCTGGTGTCGCGGGAGGCGTTGGCAACGGTGTGCCGCATGGCACCTCAGGCTTGTCCTTCGGCGTGGTCAGGTCAGGGCTGAAGGACTTCCACGAATGAGCCCCGTCGCGCGTGACCAGCAGGCACTGGTAAGCAACGTAAAGGGAGCTGGGATCGAAAACAGTATCGAACTCTTTTTGGAAGTCGCGACTGGCGCGGTACTTGGTGGAATCGGACCCGAAGTTGGGCGCGACGTTCTCCCATTGCCCGGTGGTCATATCAATCTTGATGAGGCCGTTGCCGCCGCCTCCGGGGCCATATCCCACGCCATAAAGCGTATGGGGGCTTTTGGGATCGGGCGTGATAACGCCAAATTCGGAAGAGGGCAGTGGACTCCAGTCGGTGAAGTCAATCTGCCCCCAGGCGCCGCGACTGCTGATCATGACCCCGCCAGTATCCTGCTGAGCAGCCATGATCCAGTAGGGATATTGGCTGTCGGTGGCGACGTGGTAGACCTGCGCGATGGGCTGGTTGTACCAGAGGCTCCAGGTCTTGCCGTTATCGAGCGAGACGCTTGCGCCCTGATCCGTGCCGACGATCATGCGCTGGCCATTGGTGGGATCGATCCATTGCTTGTGATAGTCCTCGCCGCCGGGTGCGCCCTTGAAGGCCTGGAAGGTGACACCGCCGTCGGTGGAGCGGTACATGGCGGTGCTCACGGTGTAAACGATGTAGGGGTTCTGCGAATCGACAAAGACGCCGCTGCTGTAAGCGCCCTGACCGTTACTGATGCGTGTGTCTTTGCCTGCCATGTGCTGCCAGGTTGCGCCGCCGTCGTCGGAGCGATAAAGGCCGGAGCCGTTTTCGATGTTGTTGCCGACGATGTACATCCGCTGGCCATTGGTATGCATGGCCACGGCCACCGAAACGCGGCCGCCGAAAGGCGGGATCTTGATCTGGGTCCAGGTCAGCCCCTCGTCGGTGGATTTGAAGACCTGTGCTGGCTTGGGCTTGGCCGCAGCGCCGCCAGGAAAACCACCGCCGGTACCCTGCGTGGAGGCCAGCATCACGCTGGGATCGTCAAAGGCGTATTCCACGTCGCGCGCGCCATCGTAGTCGGGAGTCTTGAGGACGTTGATCCAGGTCTGGCCGCCATCCGTGGATCGG
>Ga0302319_10019797_pt1 | contig 12209 bp, 8 predicted proteins | sample Bog_T0_2_FD_203319 | JGI IMG/M metagenome (GOLD analysis project Ga0302319, IMG submission 203319) | Peat permafrost microbial communities from Stordalen Mire near Abisko, Sweden - Bog_T0_2 | ecosystem: Environmental > Terrestrial > Soil > Wetlands > Peat | place: Sweden: Abisko, Stordalen Mire... | reverse complement strand
AATTTGCCCTCCGCCGACTCGGTTCCGGTAAGACTGGGCTGCATTTTTGCCTTGTAACAGGGCACGACTTTGGTCGTGCCGCAAACCGCTGAAGACATGTGTGGGCTTGCCAGGCTGCGGAAAAACTCACTCTGGAAAGGATTCTCGATGCTTTGTAACAAGGGCACGGCTCGGGGGACCCTCTGGGTCGCGGGCCAATAAAGCCAATCAAATCAGCACTGGGCTTCAGCCCCCGCTAAAGCAAGGGCAGGGACAACTCCAGGATATGTCCTCTTTCCGCAGCCTCTTGAGCCCCCGAGGGATGATTCCCCGGCTTTTCAAGCAGGAATAATCGATTTCCCGTAGTGCCTTTTGCGTGTCTGCAACCTCGCACCGAATCGCGCATCTGAGCCCTTGGCACCCCCCAAAAAACCAGAAAACCCGCCAAAATCGGCCAATTCCTTGCAAAATCCTCAAAAATCCCTAAAAACTTGTGGAAATCGGCCTTTTCCGGTTGACTTTACCCCGCCCAAAGTCGCATTGTAACGAACGACAGGGTTCTCCGGACCCGCATGAATACAGGGGAAACGTGCAAGCGTTGCCTCGGTCGCACTCCCTCCATGCGGTACGCTCCAAGCGCAGGAAACCCAGGCAACATCGGCCGCCCAAGGGTAGGCCAAGAAGGAGAACATCACATGGCAACTGGATTGACCAAGACCGCGCTCACCCGGCACCTCGCCGAGAAGCTCGAACTGACCAACAAGCAGAGCGCAGCCTTCCTTGACCTGCTGGCTGAGACCGCCATCAAGGAAACCAAGAAGAACGGCGTCTTCGTAATCCCCGGCATCGGCCGTTTGGTAAAGGCGGAGCGCAAGGCCCGCATCGGCCGTAACCCCCAGACCGGCGCGGCCATCAAGATCAAGGCCAAGACCGTCGTCAAGTTCCGCGTCGCCAAGGCCGCCAAGGACGTCATCGCCCCAACCAAGAAGTAAGCAATCAAATTAAGCATTCCGGCCTGGAGACACAAAGGGGAAGAGCCAAACGCTCTTCCCCTTTCTCCTGCACGCCGTTACTTCCAGGAGCTCCCTCATAATTTGCCCGCTTCCTTTCACCCACTCCAACATCTGATCTTGTATGGCTACCGTACCTTCCGTGATGACGAATGTTGATTTCAACTCGAAGTCAAGCTCAGAATCAACGGTCAAGACCCTGCTCCGCCTTGAGGGCATAGCCGCCACAGCGCTGAGCGCCGTCTTCTACGCCCGCACCGGCGCAAGCTGGTGGCTCTTCGCAGCCCTCTGGCTCCTCCCCGATCTATCCATGCTTGGCTATCTGGCAGGACCCCATTTGGGCGCGCGCATCTACAACGCCATCCACAGCTACGTCACGCCTGCCACACTGGCCGTTTCCGGCCTGCTCCTGGGCAGTCCCGCGCTCTTGCCCTACGCGCTTATCTGGATGAACCACATCGCCGTCGACAGGCTCCTCGGCTTCGGCCTCAAGTCTCCTGCGGGCTTCAAGTTCACCCACCTCAATTCGCCGGCGACTTAGGCGAGTCAGCCCCAGGCCGCAGGCCCGGCATAACCGCCCGCACCACCAGCGAAAGCCCAAACGTCACGATCACCACTTTCACCATCAGCCAGTGGTTATAGCTCCAAGAGAAACCCGCAATCGCGATAAACACTCCAATCGGGTTGATCTCTGAAGCTACGGCCTGTCCCCAATGCGGCCTGTTCCCGCTCCGCCCAAGCGTCGTCCGCACCCGCGGAAATAGCCTCGGAACAGCCCGTAGATAAGCCTGATAAGGCGCGCCAAGACGCGCGCTCAAGAACGATTCCTCACCTGAAATAAGAAACCCAATCAACACCGGCACCGCAATCAGCACAAACAGCGCGCCGGCCGCCGGCATCATCAGGCAAAGCGCGGCCACCCACAGGTACATCCCTATATACAGCGGGTTGCGCACATACCGAAACGGCCCATCCGCCATCAGCTCCGCGCCCTGCATGTTCTGATTGATCACCACGCCATGCCCCAGCCATGCCGAGCCCCAGATGCGCAGCCACGCGCCCAGCGCAGCCACCAACGCCCCGCAGACAATCACCACCGGCGTAGCTACTGTGAAGCTCAGCAGCCCCAGCCGGCTGAGTTCCAGCGCCAGCCACTCAAGCAATGTGATCCGGCTGCCAATGTCCCAAAGCTCAACCCATGGCGTTGAAAACCCAATACCGATAATCAAGGCCATAAAGACCATGCGAAAACGAAAAACGAATGAACCAGATTTCATGCGGCGATCCCTATAGCCCTAGTCTATCTGCCCCGATAAGCCGCGGAGAGGGACCGCCAATTCCCCCGCTGACTTGCTAGCTCGCTACCTCCGCGAATCGGACGCTGACCTGCTGAATTTGCTTAAGAAACACATCGTTCGATGTCTTCGAGCCCACCCCGCAGCCCTCGAATCCCAAAGGGCCGGCCGACGGGCACTACTCACTCCGTAGCGCCTGCATCGGATCAATCGAAGCCGCCCGCCGCGCCGGTACCAGCGCTGCCACCATCCCGCAAATCGCCAGCACGCCGCACACAATTCCAATCGTCACAGGATCGTGCTGACCCACGCCAAACAGGAAGCTCCCCACCATCCGCGTCGCAAACCAGGTCGCAACCACCCCGCAAATCAGTCCAGTTCCAAGCAGCATGGCCGCCTTTCGCAGCACCAGAATCAGCACGTCTGTCCGCTGCGCCCCAAGCGCCATCCGTATACCCACCTCCCGCGTCCGCCGGCTCACTGAATAGGCCATCAATCCATACAGCCCCACCAGCGCAAGGAACAGCGCAATCCCCGCAAACACCGTCAGCAGCGACGTCTGAAACCGTCGCCTCGCAGTGGCATCCGATACCAGGTCGCCCATGGTCCTGATCTCGCCCACCGCAAGGTTCGGGTCAATTGCGTGCAGGGCATTGCGTATCTCGGTCGCGGCAGCACGAGCCGGAAGCGAAGATCGCAACGCAATGTAGCCCTCGTCGATGTCCTCGTTCAGCCGATACATCTGCGGCGTCGCAGATTCCTCCAGGCTGGTGTGCCGCACGTCTGCGATCACGCCAATCACGGTGCTCCAGTCATATTTTCCCGTGCTATCATCCGGATCGGTTGGACTCACTCTCCCACCGAGCGCATTCCGCCCTGCAAAATACTCGCGCGCAAAACTCTCGTTCACAATCACCTGGTGTTGACTCATCGGCTTGTCCGCAGCGGTGAAAAGTCGACCCGCAACCAGTGGTGTCTGCATCGCCGAGAAATAACCGCTCGTCACAGAGCGCGACTCAACCGTCTGACTCTTCTTGTTTGGATACCCTTCCACTGCGAAGGAGCCGATGCTATCCGTGTTGCTCAGAGGCAGATGATCCACCGCTCCCACCGCCTGCACGCCGGGCTGTCCTTGCAGCCGATCAAGCAGACTGTGAAAGAACTCGGCGTGTTGCGGCTGGCTATAGCGCTGATCGAAATCGATATTCGTCGTTACCGTGGATTGAGCAAACCCGGTATTCACTGTCTCAACGTTGATGTAGCTGCGAATCAGCAGCCCCGCGCCCGCCAGCAGCACCACCACCAGTGCCGACTCCAGCACGATCAGTACATTCTGCATGCGCGTATTTGTGCCCGCGACGCTGCGTCCTCCTGCGGAAGCAAGGAAATCGGTAAGGTTCACCCGCAACACCGCCGCCGCAGGAAGAATGCCGCTAAGCAAGCTCGTAAGCACTGACACGGCCACGGTAAACAGCAGCACTCGTGTATCCAGCGATGCTTCCCTCAGTCGAGGAATGTTCCCCGGATCAAGCCACGGCAAAATGCGCAGGAAAAGAAACGCAAAACAAATACCAATCGATCCTCCCGCAATCCCAATCAGCAGCGACTCTGTGATCAGCTGCCGAACCACGCGGCTGCGTCCAGCGCCCAGCGCAACCCGCACCCCCAGTTCTCGCATCCGATTCGCAGACCGCGCCAGCAGCAGGTTCGCAGCATTCCCACATGCGATCAGCATCACCATGCACACCGCTCCCAGCAGCAGCATCATCATCGGCCGCACCGGCCCCACCGAGATGCTCAGAAAGCCCTCGATCTGCGCCCCCCAGTCGTTCATCTCGCCCTTGTGCAGCTTGTCCAGTCGCGCCATCATCGTGCCCAACTCGGCCTGCGCCGCGCCAATCGAAACCCCGGGCCGCAGCCGCGCCACCACCACGTCATCGTTGAGATCGTGTACCGTCTGCTCCTTGTCCGTCAGCACCAGCGGAACCCAGATCCGCGTCGATTCGATATGCGGATCACCATACGGCAGGTCCGACTTGAATGGGTATTCAAACTCCGGCTGCATCACGCCGATAATTCTGTAGCTGGTTCCATCCAACTGTATCGAGCGCTGCAATACGTCGCTGCTCTTCGCAAACATTGTCTGCCAAAGTGAATGGCTGATCACCGCAACCTGATTATGGCCGGGTTGAATGTCGCCAGCGTTGATCAAGCGGCCCACGGCTGGCGACGATCCGAGCGTCGCAAAGAAATCTTCATCGACTTTGGCCGCGCCCAGCCGCTCCGCACTGCCTTGTGCCGTCACGGTAAATTGGGTCTGCTCATATGCAGTCATGTCCGCGTAAGAATGGCTCTGCCGCTTGATGTCGAAGAAATCCGCATAGCCGGGGCAAATCGCCTCTGCGGGTATTGTGGTGAACGTGGGACTTGGCGTGAAAAGATACACCAGCCGCTGCGGATCACCATACGGCAGCGACCGGATCAGCACCGCATTCACCAAACTGAAGATCGCCGTGCATGCGCCAATCCCCACCGCCAGCGTCAACACCGCGGTCACCGTAAAGCCAGGGCTGCGCCGCAGTGTGCGTACTCCGTATCGCGCGTCCTGCACCAGCGCTTCCAGCCACGGCAGCGTCCGCCGCTCACGATGTGCCTGCCGTGTCTGCTCCGCCCCGCCCAGTCGAACCAGCGCTTGCCTCCGCGCCTCCTCAGGCGAAAGCCCATTGCGCACACCCGCCTCGGTATCCAGCGCAATGTGGCTCTCAAGTTCAGCGGTAAAGTCCTGTTCGACGCGCCTGGACTTAAACAGCCCACGAAGCCGCTGGGCAAATGCAAAGAGTGTCCGCATAAAAACCTCCTATTCGGCCCGCAGCGCCTGCATTGGCTCAATCGAAGCCGCCCGCCGCGCCGGCAAATAAGAAGCCAGCGCCGCAATGCCACAAAGAAATCCAGCAGCCGCAAAATAAATCACTGGCCCGTTTGCGCCGCTGCCCACCAACTTCGCGCTCGATCCCATCGCCGAGTTCGTAAACGAGACACTGGCCACCGCCCTCGCCATGAGTATCGCGAGTGCTCCACCTGCAATCAGCCCCGCAACCGCAATGGTCAGCCCTTGCCGGATCACCATCCCCAGCACATGTCCCGGCCGCGCACCCAGCGCCATCCGCACTCCAATCTCCTGCGTCCTCTGCGCCACCGAATAAGCCATCACGCTATATAGGCCCACCGCAGCCAGCAGCAATGCGATAGACCCAAGCACCGTCATCAAACTCGCCGCCACTTTCTGCGGATAAAGCGACGCCCCAATAAACTCCTTCAACGGCGCGGCATCGAACACAGTCACATTCGGATCGAGCTCCCGCACCTGCGCTCGCAGCGTGGACAAAACGCTATCCGGCTCACCCTTTGTCCGCACATAAAACGCAAGATTCATGTCCTCACGATAAATTTGCCGGAACGGCACATAGAAGTAAGGCGGCGCCGTCTCGCCAAGGTAGTGGTACTTCGAATCCTTGACCACGCCCACCACGCGGAACCAGTTTCCCCATCCATGAATCCGCGTTCCTATCGGATTCCGTCCCGCAGAAAACCGCCGCACAAACGCCTCGTTCACAATCATCGCGCCCACGTCCTGGCTCTCGTTATCCGCGTCCGTAAAGTCGCGCCCCTCCACCATCGGAATATGCATCAGCGGCAGATAGCCCGGCGAAACAACATTGCGAAAAATGTTCATATTCTCGTTCGGCTTGGGCGCATAACCATCAATCCTCAGCTCCTCCCACCAGCTAGGCTCAAACCCCAGCGGCACACCATCGGAGTAAGCCACATCCGTCACCCCCGGCGCGCCCAGCATCCGCTGCTCCAGCCGTCTGCAAAACTCCTTCCGCTGCTGCAGGCTATAACCATTGGTGTTCAGATAAAACTGGTTCAGCAGCACATGATCCGGATTGAACCCCGGATCGATCTGCATCGTCTGCGCGAATCCCCGCGCGAACAAGCCAGCTCCAACCAGCGCCACCAGCGCCAGCGCGACTTCACCAGCCACGAGCACAGCTCGCAGCCGGTTGCGCCCCCTGCTCCCTGCGCCGCTGCGTCCCCCGGCGTTGAGCCGCGCGCTGATATTGATTCGGCTCACCTGCAATGCCGGAACCAGCCCAGCCGCCAGCGCCGCCAGCACGCACACTCCCGCCGTAAACGCCAGCACTGAGAGGTCCGGCCGCGTGTCCATCGCCACCAGTTGCTGCATCGGTCCCGGCGGCATCAGCAGTCCCAGCACATGCCCCATCCAGGGCGTAACCGCGAGCCCCAGCGCCGCGCCTGTGCCCGTCAGCAGCAAGCTCTCCGTCAACACCTGCCGCGCCAACCGTCGCCTGGTCGCGCCCAATGCCAGCCTCGCGCTGAACTCCTTCTCCCGCACCGTCGCCCGCGCCAGCAGCAGGTTCGCCACATTCGCACAAACAATCAGCAGCACTAGAACACAGACACCCATCAGAATCCGCAGCGGCCCCACCAGCAGCCCCTGCGGCCCATGCGGCGACTTCCACAGCGGCATCAGCGTCGCGCTCATGCCCAGGCTCACGTTGGAGTTCGCAACAGCCATGCGATCGGCAAGCGTCTTCAACTCCAGCCGCGCCTGCTCGAACGTCACACCTTGCTTCACCCGCGCAATCCCCAGCATGTTCCGGTCATGCCGGTCGCGAAGCATCCACTCCTGCACTCCATTCAGCACCGGCTGCTCCATGTACGGAATCCAAAGATCAAACGCCGTCACTGGAATCGACCCATGAAACGCCGGTGAGGCAACGCCTACAATAGTCAGCTCATGCTGATTGACCCGAATAGTCTTTCCCACAATCGATGGATCAGCTCCATAATGCGAGCGCCAGTAGCGATCGCTGATCACCGCAATTGGAAACTTCCCCGGAGCATCCGCATATTCCGCAGGAAGAAACAGCCTTCCCGCCTCAGGCTGCACCCCAAGCACTGAGAAGAAATTGCCGCTCACCAGCTCGCCCCACACTCGTTCCGCATGGTCTTCCTTGCCCACGCTCAAAGCCGTCACATGCGATACCGCGATCCCATCGAAGCTCTTCAGCTGATCCCGGAAATCGATAAAGTCCGGATACGAATTCGGCACCCACTCCCCATTCGAAGTCACCGTCTCCACCGTCACCAGCCGGCTCGGGTCCGCCACTCCGCCCAGTGGTTTCAGCAGAACTCCATTGATCCATGTGAATGCAGTCGTAGTCGCGCCAATCCCCACCGCCATCGTCAACACCGCAACCCATGTGAACCCGGCGTTCCGCGTCATCATCCGCACGCCGAATCTCAGGTCGTGCAGCAAATCTTCCACCCACGGCAGCGTCCGCCGCTCGCGATACACCTGCCGCGCCTGTTCTGCCCCACCCAACCGAATAAGCGCCTGTCGCCGCGCCTCTTCCGGTGTCAGTCCATTGCGCACGCCGGCTTCTGTATCCAGCACAACATGGCTCTCAAGCTCTGCCGCAAAATCAGCATCGGCGCGACGAGAACCAAGCAGTCCCCAAAATCTTTGAAGCAACGCGCGAAACTGGCGCATAACGTCTCCTTAGGCTTCTTCAGCCGGCGTAAGAAATCGGGCAAGGATGGCTGTCGTCTGGTTCCACTCGGCCTCAGCCGCCTTCAGCCGCCGCTGGCCAGCCTTGGTAATCTCGTAAAACTTCGCCTTGCGATTGTTCTCCGATGTGCCCCAGCTTGACCGGATGTAGCCTTCCTGCTCCAGCTTCAGAAGCGCCGGGTAAAGCGTTCCATAGTTCAACTGCAGCAGGTCCCCGCTCGTCTGCTCAATCCGCCGCGCCAGTCCGTATCCATGTTGCGGCCCAATCGTCTCCAGCGTCCGCAGCACCATCAGGCTCAGAGTCCCCTGCCAAACATCCGTCTTATCGCCCATTGCCAACTCCCCTCTTGGTTTCTATTGCCAACCAATAGGAGAAATGTATCCCAACTTCTATTGGAATGCAATAGGAATGTGATTTGAATGGGAATCAGGCCAGGTATCGCCGGTCTCCTGACCGGCTGTCGTGCGGGTCTCCAGACCCGCCCTCTCATCTCATTTCCCGATGCAAAATGTAGAAAAAATCAAATTCAAAATATCGTCCGACGTAGTCTGCCCCGTCAGCGAATCCAGCGCCCAAAGCCCCCGGTAAAGATCCAGCAGAATCATCTCGTGCGGGATCCCCCCCGCATTCGCTTGCCCCGCATCCCCCAGCGCCGCCAGCGTCGTCACAATCGCCCGATGATGCCGCAAACTCGTCAGCATCCCCGACTCCTCCGCCGCGCCCCCCGTAGCCAATGCCAGAATCCGCTCCCGCAACTCCCCAATCCCTTCGCCAGTCAGCGCCGAAGTCCGCACCACGGCAATCTCGCCCACATCTTCCTTACGCTCGCCGAAAGCCAGATCGCTCTTGTTCACCACCACCACCGCCGGCCGCCCCTTCACAGCCTCCAGCAACCCCCGCTCCTCGTCGTTCAGCGCCTCCGTCGCATCCAGCACCACCAGCACCAGCGCCGCGTCAGCCAGCGCCTCGCGACTCCGCGCAATCCCCATCTGCTCGGCCTCTTCGAGCCCCTCGCGCAACCCCGCCGTATCCACCAATTCCAGCGGAATCCCGTCGAGCGAAATCCGTTCCGTCACCAGGTCCCGTGTCGTCCCCGGCGTAGCCGTCACAATCGCCCGCTCACGCTCCACCAGCCGGTTAAACAGCGAACTCTTCCCCGCATTCGGCCGCCCCACAATCGCCAGCGTCAGTCCGTCGCGCACAATCCGTCCCCGCGCAAACGAAGCCTCCAGCGCGTCAAGCGGTGGTCTCAACTCTCCAATCCTCCGCTCAATCTCCGTCTCCGCCGCCACATCCACATCGTCCTCGGCAAAGTCGATCCCCGCCTCCAGCAGCGCAATCAGCTCTACCAGCCCCTGCTTCACCGGCGCCACTCTCCGGCTCAACGCCCCGCCCATCTGGCTCGCCGCCTGCCGCGCCTGGGTTAGCGTCTGCGCCTCAATCAAGTCCCGCACCGCCTCCGCCTGCGTCAGGTCCAGCCGCCCGGCCAAAAACGCGCGCTGCGTAAACTCCCCCGGCTCCGCCAGCCGCGCACCTAGCCCCAGCGCCCGCCGCAGCAGCAGTTCCAGCACCATCGGCGACCCATGCGCTGCAATCTCCACCAGATCCTCAGCCGTATACGAATTCGGCGCACGGAAAAACGTCACCAGCGCTTCGTCGATCCGGCCTCCATCCTCGTCCAGCACATCCGCCAGCCGCGCCCGCGCGTGTTCCAAAGACTGCCGCAAACTCACCAGCTGCGCTGAAATCCCCGTCGCCTCCGGCCCGCTCAACCGCACAATCCCAATCCCGCCCCGCCCCGGAGGCGTAGAGATAGCCACAATCGTGTCCACACCCGGCTCCAGTCCTCGCTCCGCGTCCAACTCGATCTCTCGACCCGTCATCGTCCCTCGCCCCTCAAAAGACTACCGCATCGGTGATATGGCGAAACCCGACCAGCGGTGCAGTTTGATGGGTTTGGAACTCGGTTCCCGGAAGAAATTTGTAGGTCAACCTCCTCATAACCGATTTGCGCAATCGATTGTCCAACTTTATGGTTATAATTCCTATAGATCTCAAACCGCTCCATCCGCAATCATTTCAGGTCCCGTAGACCGCATCGAAAGCCAGGCCAAAGTGAAGACCAAATCCCTCCTTCTCGCACACCTCCTGCTGGTTTCCCTGGCCATTCTGCCAATCTCCGGCCCCGCATCCGCTCAGCAATCCGCGCCCGCCGCCGCCTGGCAAGGCATCCTTCGCAATTCCGCCGGAGCCCCTATCGCCTCCGCCAAAGTCCGACTCTCCGCAGACGGCGCCCAGGCTGAAGCTACCACTGCCGCCGACGGCCAATTCCACCTCACTCCGCTGCCTGCTGGTCAGTACCGCCTCACCGTCCAGTCCGCCGGAAACGCCTTTGATTTCGCCCAACCCATCGAGCTCACCGTCGCCGCTCTGCCCGCGCTCCTCACCCTTTCGGCCCGCGGCGAACTCACCGTAGCAGCCCTCAAGGCGCCCGCAGCCACCGGTGGAGAGGAACTCTCCAGCCAGGCCGTCAGCTCGCTCCCCCTCAACAAGCGCGACTTCAGCTCCCTCCTGCTCCTCGCCGCCGGAACCATGACCGACACCAACGGCGCAACCAACTTCACCGCCCAGTTCGCCATCAACGGCCAACGCGGCGTCGAAGCCACCTTCGCCATGGACTCGGCCGACATCTCCGACCCCGAAATGGGCGGCTCCACCTTCTCCAACTTCAACGTGGATGCAGTCGAGGGCATTGACTCCAGCTCTGGCTGGATGCCCGCCGAAATCGGTCGTGGCGCTGCCGGATTCACCAACATCCACACCCGCTCCGGCTCAAGCGGCTTCCACGGCTCCTTCTTCGAGTTCGTCCGCAACTCCGCCTTCGACGCCCGCAACTACTTTGACCACTCCACCCCCGCTTATCCCGGCCGTATCCCGCCCTTTCGTCGCAACGAGTTCGGCTTCACCAACGGTGGCCCAATCTACATCCCCCATCTCTACGACGGGCGCCAGGGTTCCTACTACTTCTTTCAGTACCAGGGATTCCGCCAGGTCCTCGGCACCACCCAGGTCATGCCCGTTCCCACCGCCTCAGAACGTGCCGGAATAGACCCTGTAACCTATCCAGACGGAACCACTGACACCCTCAACGTCCCCGTCGATCCTGCCATCGCTACCATCCTCGCCCGCTACCCCATGCCCAACGACCCCGCCGGCTCATTCGCCGCCCGCACTTACGCCACAGCCTCCAAAGTCACCACCAACGCCGACCAGTTCTCCATCCGCCTCGACCATAAAATCTCCTCCAAAGACCAGTTCCTCGCCCGTTTCAACCTCGACAACCTGACCGGTCCCACCACCAACCCCGACCAGACCGCCATCGACCCCGCCTTCGGTGTCCAATACATCGACCGCCAGCGCAACGTCATGGGCTCCTGGACCCGCACCGCCACCCCGCACCTCACCTTTGAGTCCCTCATCGGCATCACCCGCTCCACCCCGGGCTTTCCCACCAGCGACACCACAGATCCTGCCGTCAAATTCAACGACGGCCTCTATGAAGCCTTCAACTCCGCCGGCGGCTCCGTCATGCAGGCCTACGGCAATCTCTTCCACGGCAGCGAGAACGTCGCCTACACTCGCGGCGTCCACACGTTCAAACTCGGCGCGGAAGTCCGCATGAATCGCGACACCACCTACTTCGGCATCAGCCCCAACGGCGATTACGACTACGGCGGCGGCACAGCCTATGCCACCGAAGCCATTCCCTCGAAAAGTGGCGCCCACAACATCAAGCCCGGCGACCCGCTCCCCGACACTCTCTCCAGCTTCCTCTCCGGCAGCTCCTTTGACTACAACGTCGGCCTCGCACCCCCGTTCATTTCCGGAGGCCAGCACATCGGCCCCGCCGCCATCAGCCGCAACGACATCAACGCCTACGCCCAGGACACCTGGAAGCTCACCCCCACATTCACCCTCGACTACGGCATCCGCTGGGAACTCTACACCCCCATCACTGAGCGCGCCCACCGCACCGGCGGCTTCCAGGTCATCGACGGCGCGCAGCAGTACGTCGTCAATCCGCAGCCCGGATACCGCACCGACTGGAAAGCCTTTGCGCCCCGCGTCCAAGCCTCCTGGCAGGTCACCCGCAACTTCTCCGCACACGCCGGAGGAGCAATCACCACCATCCCGCCAAACATCTGGCAAGACAACTTCCTCACCGGCTCCACGCCCTTTGTAATCTATCCGCGCATCGTCGCGTCTTCCGAATTCCCGGTCAGTTACGGCTTCCAGCTCACACCGTCCCAGCTTCCCAATGCCTACAC
>Ga0302319_10019795_pt1 | contig 12209 bp, 9 predicted proteins | sample Bog_T0_2_FD_203319 | JGI IMG/M metagenome (GOLD analysis project Ga0302319, IMG submission 203319) | Peat permafrost microbial communities from Stordalen Mire near Abisko, Sweden - Bog_T0_2 | ecosystem: Environmental > Terrestrial > Soil > Wetlands > Peat | place: Sweden: Abisko, Stordalen Mire... | reverse complement strand
TATCCCCACCGGGGCTATCCCCCGCTTCTGCAACGCTGCCCAGGACAAAAAGCGGCCGGAAGATGCGTCGTCAATTGCGAGACACAACACTAGGTTTGACCGGTTGCAAGGCAGGGACGGGCGGCCCGCCCGTCCGTGCAAACATCGGGGTCATTCCCAGGAGCCGGAATTATGACACAAAATTGGTCTGGACAGGGCCGCCAACGCCGACAAGCTGCCCCCCGCATCAGGAACGAATCGGCCCTAAAAAGTCGGTTCTGCCAACCGGGCCGGGAGCGGCCACGGTGGATCGGGCGAGAGCCCGGATGTGCGGGGCCGCAAGGCCCCGAACCAAACGCTCCCGAAAGCAAGCGCCGACCTGATGCCCGGGTCGGCTTTTTGTTTTCAGCCCTGCTGCGTGAACTCCACAGCAAAACTCCACACGCACCATGACTACGATCGCTCCCTCCCTAGGCATCCGCATCCGCCAGGAGAATCCCAACCACCACCTCTGGAACAACCATGGCACCTGGTTCCTCCATTACACCGTGTATCCGACGCCGCTCACCAAGGAACGCGTCCGGCGGTCGCTTGGAACCAAGGACCTCGCCACCGCCCGCCGCAGCCGTGACACATTCTTCGCCGGCGTTGGGTCCGACATGGCCGCCTGAATTGAAGCCGCGAATTGGCTACCGGCCGGACCCGATGACATTGGGAAGTTTCTCCCCCTGCTTCCGGAGCACCGCCGCGGCCTGGTCGAGCTGTCCGTTCAGGATGGCGATCTGGAGGATCTTGTCCTTGACCTCGCTGGTGAGCCGCGCGTTGGCGGCCTGAAGATCACGGACCGTCGCCTCCAGGTCCCCGATGCCGTGTTCGGCAGCGCGGACGGCCTGGACCTGCGCCTCCAGATTTGCGGCGTGTCGCTCCGACTCCTCCTCCGCGGAAAGGGCGGATTCAAGCTCGCGCTGCAGCCTCTCGATCCGGTCGCGAAGGCCGGAATCCACGGACAGCGACTGGGCATTACCGTTGGAGGGCGCCGTTGCAGTCGGCGTCCGTTCGCGCAAAACGGCGATCCTTGCGCGGGCTTCCTCCATCCGGGTCGGATCGAGCCGCGCGGCAAAGAAATCGCGTGCTGTCGGCGGCATCCCGCTCTCGACCGCCAGGCTGACCCAGGCGAAGCCCTCGACCGGGTCCGGGGCCTTCACCCCCCTGCCTTCGGCCAGCATCACCCCGTAGTTGTTTTCGGCGGGTCCGAACCCCTGCAGCGCCGCTCCGTGATAGAGCTCGGCCGCCGTCGGAAGATCCGGCGCGGATCCCCGGCCCTGCTCGACCATCAGCGCAAGGTTGAAGGCGGCGCGCGCGTGGCCCTGGGCTGCCGCCTCACGGTAGTAGGCCTGGGCCCGGGCCTCGTTCTTGACTACGCCCGCTCCGTCCTCGTAGTCGAGGCCCAGGTTGAACTGGGCCTGCGGCAGCCCCGAGTCGGCCGCCTGCCTGAGCCAGAGGATTCCCTCTTGCCCGTTCTTCCGAACGCCCCTCCCCTCGGCATACATGTTTGCCACGTTGAATTCCGCAAGCGGGACCCCCTGCTTGGCGGCCTGGAGGTAGCTGGTGAAAGCGGCGGCCGCGTCCGCCCGCACCCCCCGGCCCAGCTCGTACATCTGCCCGAGGTTGAATTCCGCCTCCGAAAAGCCGCTGTCCGAGGCAACGCGGAAGTAGTGCAGCGCAGCCTCATAGTCCTGCGTCACGCCCTGGCCGTTGGCGTAGGCGGTGCCAACGGCGTTCGCCGCCGCCGCGTCCCCCTGGTCCGCGCGGTTCCGCAGCGCCATCACATCGACCTCGGCCCGGGCGGACGGGCCCGCCGCGAGAAGGATCCCGGCAAGGCCGAGCCTCCATGCGGCGGATTGGAAGCCCTCGAAGGTGCGGCGCATGGCGGACTTTGACCAACCTGTCAGCGCTTCGCAACCACCCGGGACGGCAGCAGGGCCGCGTCCTGCATCCCGTGGATGATCTTCTTGTCCGGGGGGCAGAACGTCGCAAGCGCGCCCGAGAGACGGGCGTGGCCCTCGACGATGAAATAGTACGGGCAGAGCCGGAGCCTTCCCTCGACCTCCTCGGCGACAGGGGCGCCCGGGTAGACCCGGTGGAGCACCCTCTGGGGCTTCTTGTACTCCTGGAGCAGGTGGGGATGCGTTCCGGCAGCCTCGACGGCCCGCGCCACCGTGATCTCCCATTCCTCGCGGGAGCAGTCGCTCCCGAGCACGACTCCACGCGCGCCCCATGCGGTCTCATGAAACCCGCTGATCTTGATGATGAGGTCCCTCTCCTTCTGCGACGCTCCGGCCAGCTCGCTCCAGTCGCACATCGCGCGGCCCCCGATGCGCGGCCCGTCGAGCACGGCCCCGGGCGGCAGGGGCGCGGGATCGATCACCCACGACGGGGGAATGAGCGAGCGCAACAGCTTCAGCGTCTTCCCTCCGAGCGCCTCCGCCCAATAGTCCTGGAGCCGGTGGTGGTGGAACAGGGCGAAGCCGAGCTTCTCCTCCTGGAAGGGGCGCAGCGGCGGCGCGATCACAACCTCCCCGGATCGGCAGGCCTCGAGGATGAAGTCCGCCCCCTTGATGTTCGCCAGGTCGAAGAGCTCGAAGAACCGGTAGAGCACATCGATCTTTTCCGGATTCCCGTCGGCGTCGAAAAAGAGGGCGCCTCCGAGCGGGAAGATGTCCCCCGGTCGGAGGCAGAAGACCCTCTTGCCCTCCAGCTGGAGCTGGCGGGCGAGCCAGCTCATCTCCGGGCGGTAGGTCGCGGCCTCGTCGCTCACGACGAGCGCGATGAGGGGGTTGCGGACCGCGGGCCGGAGGGCTGCGAGCGCCGCATGGAAATTTTTGACCATGAGGTCGCCCTCCCCGACGATCCCGCCCCGGTACAGGCGGTTCAGGAAGGCCGTGAGCCCGATGCCGCCCGGCACGGAGTCGAGCTCCGTCATCACGAACCCATGGGCCGTCAGGAGAAGGTCCGGCCGGAGGACCGGCGGAAACGCCCCGCGGCTCTTGGGATCGCGCGCGAGGGAAACCAGCGCGTCCGGCTTTCCCCGGTCAAGGTAGTCGACAACCCAGGGCGCGGTCAGGGGCTTGTTTCGCAGAAGATTTTTCCCGGCCGCCGAGCGAAGGTAAAGGTTCTCCAGGGCCTGATGGTACTCAAGGCACGCAGCCCCGATCGCCTCGAGCTGCGCCACCTGCTCGTGGCTGAGCGGCCAGGCCTCGGGCGAAAGCTGCCAGGTCTTCGCCTCGAAGAGGGGTTGGGCGGCGAGCGCCGCCTGGATCTGCTCATAGGGCAGGTCCTGGATGGGTTCGGGGGCCGGGCTATTCATCGTCGTCCATCTGGATCTCCTTGTTGCGATGGCGGGGCGAACCCGCGCGGAGCCAGGCATAGATGAAGCGGTCGAGGTCGCCATCGAGCACCCCCTGCGTGTCGCTCGTGCTCACGCCCGTGCGCAGGTCCTTGACCATCTGGTACGGCTGGAGGACGTAGCTGCGGATCTGGCTTCCCCAGCCGATCTCGCCCTTCTCGCCATAGAACCGCTCCATTTCGCCGCGCTGCTCGTCGAGCCTCTTCTCGTACAGGCGCGCCTTGAGCACGCTCATCGCGCTCGCTCGGTTCTTGATCTGGGAACGCTCATTCTGGCAGACGACCACGATCCCCGAGGGGATGTGCGTCAGCCGCACCGCGGAGTCGGTGGTGTTGACCCCCTGGCCGCCCTTGCCCGAGGAACGGTACACATCCACCCGGAGGTCGCTCTCCGGAATCTCGATCGTGATGTCCTCGTTGATCTCCGCGATCACGTCCACCGCGCAAAACGAGGTGTGGCGCCGCTTGTTCGAGTCGAACGGGCTGATCCGCACGAGCCTGTGGACGCCGCGCTCGGCCTTGACATAGCCATAGGCGTTCTCGCCCTTGATGAGCAGCGTCGCCTTGGTGATCCCGGCCTGGTCGCCGGCCTGGACATCCTGCACCTCGACCGTGAAGCCGCGGCGCTCGGCCCAGCGGTTGTACATGCGGAAAAGCATGTCGGCCCAGTCGCAGGACTCCGTGCCGCCCGCCCCGGCCTGGATGGCTAGGATGGCGTTGTTTCGATCAAACTGGCCGGAGAGAAAGGCCGCGATCTCGATGACGTCGAGCTCGGCCACGTGGGCCGCGACGGTCTCCCCGAGCTCCCGGGCCGCGGATTCCTGCTCGGCCGGCGAGGCGGCCTCGACGAGTTCCACCATGAGGCCGACGTCATCGACCTTCTTCTGGAACGCTACCACGGGGCCGATTGTTCGCTTGAGCGCGTTCAGCCTCGCGATGTGCTTCTGCGCACGCTCGGTGTGGTCCCAGAACCCGGGTGCGCCCATCTGGGCCTCCAGCGCCTCGATTTCCCGCTGCTTTTGATCTACGTCAAAGAAACCTCCACAAGTGCCCTGCTCTCTTCTTGATGGTTTCAATCTGGTTCAGGGTTTCTGGTGCGATCATGGTGAAAACGGGTTGATGTCAGGTGGAAGGGGACGGCTTGGCCGTCGATGGGACGGGAGCCGCAAAGGATGCGCGCAACCGCCCAAAAGTCCAGCGCGGGCAGGGACGGGAAATACGCCAATCTGGTGCCGGGCCCGGGTTGGTGAAGCAGCTGGAACCGCGTTTTGTGGTAGGGACGGGCGGCCCGCCCGTCCGTGCACACAGCAGGGCCATTCGTAGAACCCGGACGCCCGGGCCGGGCGTCCCTACCTCCAAGCGCGGACTGCGCCGCCACGCCCGTGACCCTGGTCAGGCCGCAACCCCTCCGGCCTTGCGCTTTTTCCACTCCCAGTACCAGGCGATCCAGATGCAGATCTCGTAGAGAAGGTAGAGGGGGATCGCCATCGCCACCTGGGTGATGATCTCCGGCGTCGTCAGGACCGCCCCCAGGACCAGCGAGAGCACGATCACGTGCCGGCGGAAGTGCGCGAGCTGCTTGTGGGTGAGCATGCCGATCTTCACGAGGAACAGCACGACCAGCGGGAACTGGAACCCCACCCCCATGCCGAGGATGAACTTGCATGTGAAGTTGATGTACTCGTCGGCCTGCCAGTCCGAGGCGCTGAAGCCCAGCAGCTCGGAGTACTTGACCGACGCCCGCAGGGCCACCGGAAGCAGGAGGAAATACGTGCTCAGCACCCCGGCGAGAAAAAGGAATACGCCCCAACCCAGCCACGAGAGCACCACCTTGCGCTCGCGCTGCTTGAACGCGGGCAGGATGAAGCCTCCGAGAAAGTAGATCCAGAGCGGCGACGAGACTGCGATCGCCGCGTAGATCGCCACGTGGAAGGCGACGAAGAACGCTTCCGCGGGGCTCAGGTTGTGGAGCCGCACATCGATCTCGTTTTCCGCGGATGGCACAGGGTCGAGTTTCGGCGCGAAGACAAGCTGGTCGCCGACCTTCGCGACGCCGATCTTCACGGTGTAGTTGCCCGGCGCGGCCGGAAGGCCCGGAAAGTCGTCGCGCGACACCGTGGACGGGCCGAATCGGGACGAACCAAGCTGAAGCGTGACCGTCGTCGCCGGCTTGTCGAACATGTGCATCCGTCGCAACGGGCGCTCGAGGATGCCGACGATCTGCGCATCCAGCAGCAAACAGACCATCAACGCCGCGCCGACAGCTATGGCCGAGCGCACCACCGCCGTGCGCAGGTCCTGGAGGTGAGCCCAGAAGGTCTTTCGCACCCCCGGGTCGCCGTCCTCGGGCAGGAACTCCGGCTCGGTGTCGGTCATGTCGGCCGCCCGCCGGTCACTGCGGCGGCTTGGGCTTGCGGAACTCCTTGTGGCCCGCCTTTTCCGCCGCGAACAGGGCCTTGAGGTCCTTGGCCGCCGCGTCGTTGTCGTTGGCCTTGAGGTCCGCCGCCAGCGCATCCACCTTGCCCACGAACTCCTTCATGTCGGACTGGAAGTCCGCCACGAACTTGGCGCGCGTCGCCTCGGGCTGCTCGCTGGCGAAGGCCGGTGTTTCCCCGGAAGCGGCGACCGCCGCGGCGCGGATCGTGGCGACAAGATCGAGGGAGGCCGCGTTGCTGTCCGGATCGTCGACTTGCCGGCGCAGCTTGCGAAGCGCCGACGCAATCTTGTGCATGTCCTTGGCAAGCGGGGTCTTGGGCTCGTCGTCCCCCGGGTGCTTCCAAGCGGGCGCCCCGTCCGGTCCTGGGGGCGGCGCATCCTGGGCCCGGAGGGGCGGACCTGCGAGAATGGGGAGCAAAGCGAGGCCGAGGGCGAGCGCGGAAATCTTCATGGCTTCAAAGTGGGTGGAGGGCTTCTACGAGTATTCCATCGGCACTTGTTTGCAAGGGGGATTAGGGATCGGAGCTCGGGGAATCGTGGCTGGAAAATGGGTTCGTGAACCGGCGCATTTCGGTTCCTAATTCCAGGCCCGGATCCCATGGATGTAATGCCCAAAACCAGCACCCTGGAAATTGACGGAAAGGTGGTGCTGCGCGGACTGTCTGCGGGCATCACCGCCGCCCCGGATCCCCTGGGTGCCGGCGTGTTCCTGACAGCGACCGCCCCGCATCCCAACTCCCTCCACGCGTTTCCTCTCGGACGGATCGAGGGCATGCGCCGGTTCACGAGCTGCTACCGGGAGGAATCCTTCTGGATGAAGCCGGCAGCCGGATTCGGCGAGGCCGACGTGAAGGCCGAGACCCAGTGGATGCTCGCGCAGACAGGTGCCGGCGACTGCGTGATGCTCGTGCCGCTGCTCTCCGGCCCCTTCCGCTTCTCCCTAGGTGGCAATGCCGACGGACTCGTCCTCACCGCGGAAACCGGGGACCCCTTCACGGCGGCCCTCGGGGGCGAAGGCCTGTTCGTGGCGGTCGGCCGGGATCCCTACGCCCTGGCGGACAAGGCCGCAGTCTCCGTTCTGGCCCGGCTCGGCACGGGGCGGTTGCGCCGCGACAAGGCGGTCCCGGACTTCGCCGACCGTTTCGGCTGGTGCACCTGGGATGCCTTCTACCGGGAGGTCTCGGCGGACAAGGTGAGAGCGGGCCTCTCCTCCTTTGCGGCGGGCGGCGTGGAGCCGCGCCTTCTCATCCTCGACGACGGCTGGCAATCGTACGCGCAGACCAAGACCGGAGAGGAACGGCTGACGTCGTTCGCGCCCAACGACCGATTCGGCGGCAACCTCGGTCCGACCCTCCGGATGGCCAAGCAGGAATTCAAGGTGTCCACTTTCCTCGTCTGGCACTCGATGATCGGTTACTGGTCGGGCGTGGACGGGACAAGGTTGCCAGGCTACGGGGTGCGCGATGTCCCGCGCGCCTATGGGCCTGGGATCCTCCGGTTCAGTCCGGGCCACAACTACCAGTGGTGGGGCGCGCTCGCGGGCCTCGTCGCTCCCGGGGAAGTCGCCCGCTTTTTTGACGACTACCACGCGATGCTCCGGGAGCAGGGGGTGGACGGGGTGAAGGTGGACAACCAGGCTGTCCTCGAGGCCCTCTCCACGGGCCAGGGCGGGCGGGTTCTTCTCTACAAGGCCTACCGCGAAGCCCTTGAGAAGTCCGTGCGCCGCCATTTTTCCGGACGCCTGATCAACTGCATGGCAAACGCCATGGAGACTTATTACGGCTCGCAGGACTCCACCCTGATGCGGACCTCGATCGACTTTTGGCCCCTGAAGCCCGAGACGCACGGCGAGCATCTCTACTGCAACGCCCAGGTGGGGGTCTGGTTCGGGGAATTCATGCAGCCGGACTGGGACATGTTCCAATCCGGCCATCCGATGGGCTCGTTCCATGCGGCGGGCCGGGCCGTCTCCGGCGGTCCGGTGTATGTCTCGGACCGGCCGGGCACGCACGACTTCGGCCTGCTTCGGCGACTCGTGCTTTCCGACGGCACGGTTCTCCGCGCGGATGGGGTCGGCAGGCCCACCCTCGACTGCCTTTTCTCGGATGTAACCCGCGAGCCCGTCCTGTTGAAGGTATTCAACACCAACCGCGACTGCATCGTCGTTGGCTTGTTCAACGCGGGCTACTCGACGGCGCCTGACACGCGGGCGCCGATCGCCGGCACGATCGCGTTCTCGGACGCCCCGGTTTCCGCTGGACAGGATTTTGCCGCGCTCTCGCAGCAGACCGGACGTGTCTGGCGCACCTGCCGCGGCGAACGAACCCCGGTGAGCCTCGCACAGGGGGATTGGGAAATCATTTCCTACGCCCCCGTGGACCGCGGAATCGCGGTTCTCGGCCTGGCCGACAAGCTCAACAGCACCGGGGCCGTGGGGGCAAAGGGCTGGACGGGGCCCCGGGCCTATTCGGCATCCATCAGGGACGGAGGCACCTTTGTCGCCTGGTCGGAAGCCCGTCCTGCGAGGATCGACTCCAATGGGGTCTCCGTTGCCTTTGATCATGATCCGGGCTCCGGCCGGCTGTCCGCGTCGCTCCCCGCGGCCGGCCCGCAGTCGGTCGTGATCTCCTGGTGACGCCGCCCATGCGCGTCCTGGTCGCGTTTGACAAGTTCAAGGACTCCCTTTCCGCAAGGGACGCCTGCGATGCCGCAGCGCGCGGCCTGCGCGCCAGCCACCCGGATTGGGAACTGGACCTCTGCCCGCTCACCGACGGAGGCGAGGGCTTTGCCGAGATCCTCACGGGGGCCGCCGCAGGTGAGCTCGCAACGGTCCGGGTCACAGGGCCGCGCGGAGGCCGGATCGCGGCGGCGCTGGGCCTGGTTCCTTTTGGGCAGATCCGCCCGGCCGCCCTTGCCATGCTGGGGCTGCCGCAGGTTTTTCCCCCCTCTGCCATTCTCGCAATCGCCGACATGGCCGCTGCCAGCGGACTCGGCCTGCTCGCCCCAAAATCGCGGGACCCCTGGCAGACGTCCACGGTCGGGACCGGCCAGTTGGTTCGGGCGGCCGCGGAGCACAGGGCGGCTGCAATGCTTCTCGGGGTGGGCGGCAGCGCCACCCACGATCTCGGGCTCGGAGCCCTGTCGGGCCTCGGCTTGAGGTTCCTCACCGACCTCGGGGAGATCATCCCGGCCCCCCTCCCCGCGAGTTGGCGGGAAATCGTGCGCTTCGAGGGCCGCTTGGCACCCGGGCTGCCGCCTGTCCGGATCGCCTGCGATGTCGCCAACCCGCTCTTGGGGCCGACGGGGGCCGCCGCGGTGTACGGACCGCAAAAAGGGCTCCTTCCTGCAGACCTTGCCCGGATGGAGTCCGAGAGCGCGCGGATGGCCGCGCTGCTCTGCGATCACTGTGGAGTCCCTCCCAGCATTGCCAACACGCCCGGGGCGGGGGCGGCGGGGGGCCTTGCGTTCGGGCTGATGGTTGCGGCCGGTGCGCGGCTTGCGCCGGGTTTCCCCCTGGTTGCAGCGTGGCTCAACCTCGACGCGCGGCTGGAACGGGCGGACCTGGTGATCACCGGGGAGGGCCGCTTCGACGCGACGTCCCTGGCGGGCAAGGGCCCGGGTGCCCTCGTTGCCCGGGCGGCTGCGCTCGGCAAACCCGCCCATGTTTTCGCCGGGGTGGCGGAGCCGCCTCCGGGACTGGAGGGAACCCTCGCCGTCCATTCAATCACGCTGCCCGGCACTCCTCTCAGGCAGGCCCTCCGGGACGCGGCTTCCAACCTCGCAGCCTCGGTGCGCCGCTCGTTCTCATAAACGGCTCGACCGCCCGCCCGCCTGCAACAAAGTCGAGTTTCGCATGCCCGGTGCCCACCGCATTCCCGCCCTGAGGTTCCTCCTGCCCTTCGCGGCGCTGGCCCTGGCACCGGAAGGATGCAGCTCGAATCCGCCACGCCCGGCCGTCACGGCGCAGCCGATGCACGCGGAGGCCGCAGAGCCTGTCGTGGCTCCACGGCCGGTGGCCCCGGTGTTCCCCGTCATGCTCGGCATCGACGTCCTGCAGTCCGAGGGATTTGCGCCGCTGGTCGGGAAGCGGATCGGGCTTCTCACTCACCGCGCGGGGGTGAACCGCCTGGGCGTCAGCACGATCACCGTCCTGCGCAATGCCCGGGGTGTGAAGTTCGTGTCGCTCTTCGCCTGCGAGAACGGTCTCTATGGCGACACCCCCTCCGGGAAAAACTACGCCGACCAGGTCGACCCGAGGACGGGCATCCTGGTCCACTCGCTCTACGGGAGGAACCGAAAGCCGACCGCCGCCGAGCTCCACGACATCGACGCCTTCGTCATCGACCTCCAGGACGTCGGAGCCCGCAGCTACACCTTTGTGAGCGCCATGAAGGTGGCGATGGAGGCCTGTTTTGAGAACAACGTCGAGGTGGTCGTTCTCGACAGGCCCAATCCCCTGAGCGGCCTCAAGGTGGACGGCCCGCCGCTCGATCCTAAGCACCTGAGCTATGTCGGAGAATTCCCCGTCCCCTACGTGCATGGGCTCACGATCGGGGAGCTGGCCCGGTTGGCGAAGTACCAACCCGGCGTGCTCCAGATCCCGGACGACGTGCGCCAGCGGGGGCGCCTCACGGTCATCCCGATGCGAGGCTGGAAGCGGGGCATGAGGTGGTCCGAGACCGGGCTCGCCTGGGTGCCCACCTCCCCGATGATTCCCAACTTTCCGGCAGTTGTGGGATACCCGATGACAGGGCTCGGTTCGGAACTGAGCGGCTTTGTGACCAGCAAGGAGTTCCCGTTTCGCGGCATCTCCCACAAGAACATCAAGCCCGAAGTCCTGGAGAGGGAACTGGCGGCCTTCCACATACCCGGCCTTCAGTTTCGCAGGATCAGCGTGATCAACGCAAAGACCGGCCTGCCCGGCACGGCGCTCTTCATCGAGATCTCCGACTGGGACGCCTGGCGGCCCACCGAGCTCAGCTTCTACCTGATGAAGCTCGCCTGCAAACTGCAGCCAAAAAACCCGTTCGCCGGCCTGACCCCCTCCGAGACGTCCCTCTTCGTGAAGTTGACCGGATCCCCGGCGTTCCTCAAGGACATCGCGGCGCACGGCGCGAGCATCGATGTGGACTCCTACATCCGCGATTGGCAGCTCCGCGCGGCCCTCTTTCAGGAGCAGAGCCGCAGGTACTGGATCTACCCCTGATCCAGTCCAGGCCCCGGCCCACCCTCCAGCGCCTTCACCCTGACGGTGCCGTCTGCGAATTCCGCAGCCATCTGCTGGCCGCCACGCACGTCGGCCCGGCGGGTCACCGGCCTGCCCTTGGAGTCGTGAAGGATGGCAAACCCCCGGTGGAGGACGGAGGACGGGCTCGCCGACTCGAGCCGCTTTCGGAGCGAAGTCAGCTGGTGGGCGGCAAGCTCCACCCGGGCTGCGGGCGAGCGCCGCTCAAACCGGGCGCCAAGGTCGGCGAGGCCCTGGCGCCGCGCCTGCACCGAGGAGCGCAGAGCCGCGGAAAGCTGGTTCGCCAGGTCGTCGAGGCGGAGCCAACCCCGCTCGACCTGCGCGGACGGCGTCAGGAGGCGCAACCGCGACCTCGCGTGGTCGAGCCGCTCGGCGGCCCGCGCATGGGCCCGCCCGACGACCGCTCCCAGGGTCGAGCCAGCCAGGGCCGCGCGCTCCGCGCAGGCGACAAAGCGGCTTGAGATCAGCTCGGCGGCGGCGCTCGGGGTCTCGGCGCGAACGTCCGCCGCGAAGTCGCACAGGGTGAAGTCGATCTCGTGCCCCACCGCCGAGATCACCGGCACGGGGCAGGCGACCACCGCGCGCACAAGCAGTTCCTCGTTGAACGCCCAGAGGTCCTCGATGCTCCCGCCGCCGCGACCAATCACGAGCAGGTCGAAAATGCCCAGCGAACCCGCCAGGGAAAGCATCGCGGCCATCTCGGCCGCAGCGCCCTCGCCCTGGACCTTCACGGGCAGCACCACCACCCGGCCCCGCCAGCCGCGCCGTTTCAGGATGCGGAGGAAGTCCTGCACGGCGGCGCCCGTCGGCGAAGTGATAAAACCCACCGTTTCCGGCATCTCCGGGATCGGCCTCTTGCGCTCCGGGGCAAACAGGCCCTCCCCGGCCAGCTTTTTCTTCAGCGCCTCGAATTCCCGATGGAGGCGCCCCACACCGTCCTCGACCACGGACCGCACGATCAGCTGGTACTGGCCCCGGACCTCGTACACGTCGATCTCGCCGTAGGCCGCAACCTGCAGGCCGTCGCGCAGGGCCACGGTCTGGCGCGCCGCGTCGCCCCGGAACAGGACCGCGCTCAGCTGCGCGTCCGCGTCCTTCAACGAAAAGTACACGTGCCCGCTTGACTGCGCACGCAGGTTCGACA
>Ga0302319_10019793_pt1 | contig 12210 bp, 11 predicted proteins | sample Bog_T0_2_FD_203319 | JGI IMG/M metagenome (GOLD analysis project Ga0302319, IMG submission 203319) | Peat permafrost microbial communities from Stordalen Mire near Abisko, Sweden - Bog_T0_2 | ecosystem: Environmental > Terrestrial > Soil > Wetlands > Peat | place: Sweden: Abisko, Stordalen Mire... | reverse complement strand
CACCGCCGAAGATCTCCTCTACCACCTGCCCTTCCGCTACGAAGACCGTCAGAACCCCCGCCCCCTCGACGAGCTCAAGCCCGGCGAAACCGCCTCAGTCATCGCCGAAGTTCGCGGCTCCATCCTCCTGCGCACCCGCCGCGCCCCCATCTTCGAGCTCACCGTCGGCCAGGGCCGCCACGCGCTCAAATGCCTCTGGTTTCACGGCACATATCTTGAAGGCAAATTCAAAGCTGGGCAGACCGTCGCTCTTTATGGCACGATCGAGCCCTCGCGCTCCTCCTCAAACTTCAAAATGATCCAGCCGCAGTTCGAGCTCCTCCCCGACGACTCAGACGACGCCGAAACCCGCCTTCTTGAGGTTGGCCGCATCACTCCCGTCTACGAGTCCCTCGGTGGCAGCCGCCTCGCCTCCCGCTGGCTGCGCAAAACCATCTTTCACCTCCTCGAATCGGTCCGCGGCCAGGTCCCCGAATGCCTGCCTCGCCACCTGCTCGACCGGCTCAATCTCCCCGACCGCGAAACAGCCCTCCTCGAAGTTCATTTTCCGCCCGAAGGCACGCCCTTCTCGCAACTCTCCAGCGCCTCCACGCCCGCTCATCGCCGCCTCATCTTCGAGGAGCTCTTCTTCCTCGAGCTTGGCCTCGAACTCAAGCGCCGCCGCCTGCGCGAGCGCCCAGGCATCCCCTTCGCCACGACCGACAAAGTCCGCGAAGCCATTCGCGAAGTCCTGCCCTTCCACCCCACCGCCGCGCAAAAACGCGCCCTCGGCGAAATCGTTCAGGACATGCGCGCGCCCAGCCCCATGCGCCGCCTGCTCCAGGGCGACGTCGGCTCCGGCAAAACCATCGTCGCTCTGCAGGCCATGCTCGTCGCCCTCGAAAACGGCTTCCAGGCCGCGCTCATGGCTCCAACCGAAATCCTAGCCACGCAGCACTTCCTCGCTGCGCGCAAGCTGCTCGAGCGCTCAACCCGCCGCCCTCGCATCGTGCTGCTCACCGGCTCGCTCGACGACGACCGCAAGCGCCAGGTCCGCCGCGAGATCAACCGCGGCAACGCCCAGCTCATCATCGGCACCCACGCCCTGATCGAAGAAAAAGTTGAGTTCGACCGCCTCGGCCTCGTCATCGTCGACGAGCAGCACCGCTTCGGTGTCCTACAGCGCTTCAAGTTGATGAAGAAGCCTCGCCCCGACGGCTCAGAGGACGCAGAGCCCGACGTCCTCGTCATGACCGCCACGCCCATTCCGCGTACCCTCGCGCTCTCCCTCTACGGCGACCTCGACGTCAGCATCCTCGACGAGCTGCCCCCCGGTCGCACACCGATCACCACGCGCCGCGTCCCAGGCGAAGAGAGCGAAAAGGTCTGGGAATTCGTCCGCAAGCAGGTCGCCCTCGGCCGCCAGGCATACATCGTCTACCCCGTCATCGAAGGCGCCCAGGACGACCAGCCCGAACTCGACTTCTCTCACGATCCGGACTCCGACGCCGGTCTCAACCTCGCGCCGTCCCCACCAGCTGGAAAATCTAAATCAAAACGCAAAACGGCGGAGCCGCTCTTTCCGAATGCGAAGCTCGAGGCTAGCCCCACCGCCAAGTCCGGTCTCAAATCCGCCGTCGAAATGCACGAGAAGCTCCGCACCGGCCCGCTCTCCGGCCTTCGCATCGGCCTGCTTCACGGCCGCCTCGACGCCGATGAGAAAGAGATCATCATGCGCCGCTTCCATCGCGGCGAAATCGACGTTCTCGTCGCCACCACCGTCATCGAGGTCGGTGTCGACGTGCCCAACGCGACCGTAATGGTCGTTGAGCACGCCGAGCGCTTCGGTCTCGCCCAGCTCCATCAGCTCCGTGGCCGCGTCGGTCGTGGCGCGCAGAAGAGTTACTGCATTCTAATGACAGGCGAGCGCATCTCCCCGTTGGGTGAAGAGCGTCTTAACGCCATGGTCCGCACCCAGGACGGCTTCGAACTCGCCGAACTCGATCTCAAAATGCGTGGGCCCGGCGAGTTCTTCGGCACCCGCCAAGCCGGCCTCCCGGAGTTCCGCGTGGTCAACCTCTTGCGCGATCGCGAAGTCCTCGAAATCGCCAAGCTCGAAGCCTCGCGATTCGCTTCCGATTCGTCCGAAGCAACCGACGCTGAGCGAGCCTGCATCCGCGCCCATCTCAAAAGCAAGTGGCAGCGCTGGTATGGCCTAGTCGAAGCCGGTTGAGAACGACCCAGGCACTGCGAACAAGACCGCATCCGCTCCGCCCTGCTGTTTTGTTAGGATTGAGAACGATTTCCTGTATGCCAATAGCGGGCGTTTGCTCAATGCAGTGGTTCCTGCGTTGCCATCAGCCTGGTGCGGCGCGAGGCGCGGCTGATTCATGCAGTCTTGTTAGGCATGCCCCGGCGCACGCACCCCGTGAACCGTCTCGCGCGGATATGTCTGTATCTCCAGATCGATGCTCGCGATCTCCCCACCGCAATCCAGTTGATGGCTCCGCGTGCACTGGCAAAGTTCTGTGAATCGGATGTGCCCGTTCTGGCTCAACTCCAGCCCAGCCGCGATCAGTACGCTATAAATGTCCACACACGCTTGCCGCTCAAACTCGAACAGCATGTTCACCGTACCCGTATCGTTGGCGCCGCGGCTAAGCACCCATCCTCCGCAACCAAGAATCGCGCCCGTCAGCACAGGCACAAGCCGGGAAGGCTCTTCCATGCAAACGGCCTTCATTTGCATTGCCCATGGAATGCTAATGATCTGCAACCCGTCCCGGACCGACATCCCTTGCCTCCCAGCGCCCTTATCGGAAACTGCTCGCGCAGCATAACATTGTGCAGCTCTCGCACGGCATCTGGCCGTCTTTGAAACATCCAGACCCCAACCCGGTCTCCCCAATCGCCTTGAAGGTAATTGGAGCGCCTCCACGGTCGCTGATCGTCGCGTCGCAACTCCAACACGCGCAGCCAATTCCACCGCCGGGCCGCTTCCGGCATCGTGTAGCTTCAAATACAGCATGATCGTCGGCTCCGGCATCGATCTGGTCGAAATTGACCGCATCCATCGCTCCATCGAGCGCTACGGAACTCGCTTCCTCAATCGGATCTACACCCCTGCGGAACAGGCTTACTGCCTGCGCAAGCGCAAGTCCGCCGAGAGTTTTGCCGCACGCTTTGCCGCAAAGGAAGCTGCAGCCAAGGCCCTCGGCACCGGCATAAGCTTCGGTGTCTCTTGGCTCGAGATCGAAGTTGTTCGCGAATTCTCGGGCCGGCCAACCCTCCGCTTCCATGGCCGTGCCGCCCAAATCGCCGGGCGCCTGGGCGTCGCTCGCGCCGCCCTCTCCCTCACCCACACCGCAACGCTCGCCCAGGCCAGCGTCGTCCTGGAAGGTTAACCCGGCAGACCGAACCATTGAGTTGCCGGCGAGCGTCTGCCGCACCGTAGGTGCCTTCTGGTATCCTCAAGGCGAAGACTTCCAGGCCGTTGCCACAAGGGGAGCCCGTGCCAAGCCGCAAAGACATCCAGTGGTCGCAGTTACGAGTCGGTGCGTTGGTCCTCGTAGCCGTGGCGGTGCTCGTGGGACTCATCTTTCTCATGACCGGCTCGACCGGAGGGCCCTTCGCCCACAAGACTAAGCTCCGGTCTTACTTTCTCAATGCCGCCGGCATCAAGGTCGGCGCCCCCGTAACTCTTGAAGGCGTCACCATCGGCAACGTCAGCAAGATCCGCATTGTCCCCGAGCGCAACCCCAATCCCGTCGAAGCCACCATGCAGATCGACCCGGAGTATCTCTACGCCCTGCACACCGACTCAACCGCCGCCATCGCCCAGGCCGGCGTCCTTGGGGACAGCTACGTCGATATCAGCTCTGAAAACGCCAAGGGACCTCAGCCGACAGAAAACGCCGAGCTCCGCTCCGCCGGTGCGCCAAGCATTCAAGACCTCATCCGCACCAGCGACATCTCTCTTGATAGCCTCACCACTCTCTTGCATAAGGTCAGCGCCTTGGTCGACACGCTCAACTCGGAGCACGGCACCGCCGGCAAATTCATCAACGATCCCGGCCTTTACAACAAGATCAGCAAGATCGCCGACAACCTCGACGTCATCACCGAAGACATGGCCCAGGGCAAGGGCTCGCTCGGCAAGCTGGTGGCCGACGACACCCTTTACACCCGCGCCAACGCCGCTGTCGACAGCCTCAACAAAATCGTAGCCGACCTCGACGCCGGCAAGGGCACCGCCGGCAAGTTCCTCAAAGACGAAACCCTCTACAACAACCTCAATGCCACCGTTGCCAATACCAACCAGATCATCGCCGATATCAACGCCGGCAAGGGCTCACTCGGCAAACTCGCCAAGGACGAAGCCTTCGCCAAGCGTCTCGACGATACAGTCTCGCGTCTGGACGACATTCTCAACGGCATGCAGGCGGGCAAAGGCACCCTCGGCCAGCTCGTCGTCAACCGCTCCCTCTACGACCATGTCGACCAGACCATGGACCAGTCCCAACAGTTGGTCAAGGCTATTCGCGAAGATCCCAAGAAGTACTTCGTCATCCGCTTGAAGGTCTTCTAGACCCGGTACAGCGAACTTTCCCCGCTCCGACTGCGTACTCCTGATTGCAGGAGGCTCCTTTGTCTAAACGGAAGCATCTCTTTTTTTTCGCCGCTCTTGTTCTCGCTGCCTTCACCCTGCTCTCCTTCGCACCCCCCGGCCGGCTCAACGTCAAAGCCGCTCAGGATAACCTACCCGTCTATAACGCCAAAGGCCAGCTTCAACTTCCCGCCAACTATCGTGAATGGATCTACCTCTCCACCGGCATCGACATGAACTACAGCCCCAACGCCAGTCAGGCTGCCGGTCAATCCACGTTCGACAATGTCTTCGTCAACCCCGAAGCCTGGCGCAGCTTCCAATCCACCGGCACCTGGCCCGAGAAAACCATGCTCATCCTCGAAGGCCGCGGAGCCAGCAGCCGCGGCTCCATCAACCGCGCCGGCCACTATCAGGCCACCGAGCGCATGGGCCTTGAGGTCCACATCAAAGACACAAAGCGCTTCCCCGCTGACCAATTCCCCGGCGGCTGGGCCTTCGTCAGCTTCGACGACGGCGTTGACGGCAGTCTCTTTCCGCCCAAAGCCGACTGCTACACCTGCCACCAGCAGCACGCAGCTGTCGACACGACCTTCGTGCAGTTCTACCCCACGCTCCTCCCCATCGCCACCAGCAAACACGCGCTCTCGCCCGCTTACCTCGCCGAAGAGGCCGCCCGCCACTGATCCTCTTTCGCCCGCTGCGTGGGTGCCCCACCCACGCGACGCCTTTGTTTTTGTCGCTAGGGGGGATACGACAAACTCCATCGCAGATCACAAAACTATACGGTCAGAGTCCTGGATGGCCGACCCCCGAAACTCCCTCCAGAACTCCACAAAGCTCTTTAGCCGCACCACCTGGAAATAGTCGCTCGCGATCAAGTACGCCACCGCCGCGATCGCCCACAAAACATGCAGCGAATCTGGCCCGAGTTGATCGCTGAACGGCAGCGGCGCAGCTGACAACACCATCGCTAGTACAATCAGCGCCAGCGTCACAATCCCCATCACTAGGTTGATCTCCACCACTTTGCTGGTGAAGGCCTTCCCCAGCCGCACGCTGCGCCCCAGCGCCTGAACTGGGCTGCATTCCTCTATCACCATCAGCACCGGCGCAATCCCCACTGGCCAGCTCACCAGCGCCCACGCCGTATAAAACCCCAGCGACAGAAAAATCGCCCACATCGAAAAGCCCACCAGGTCCGGCTCGCCGCCCGCCATATTACTCGCCACAATGTGCGTCGCGCCCGCCCACTCCATCGCCCAGGCCCACGCGCCCACCATCGCGCCAATCACAACCAGCCACGCCGCCTGCAGCACCATCATTCCTATCGGCCGCATCCGCACCCGTTGCCCGCTCGCCGAAACCAGCCGCCAAAGCACCACACTCCGCCCCAGCCCGGAGATCATCACCCACGCCGCAGCTGCCACAGGAACAAGCCAGCCGAGCATGGCCGCCGCCTCCGGCTTGTACAGCCCCCATGCATGATTCAACTGCACAGTTGCTACCCATGGGTTTTGCAGATCGATCCCCGTCAGCCCCGCCGACTCCAGCGGCAGCTCCGTCAGGGTGCGCCGCGCCTCAATCCAGCAGACCGCCAGCAGCGGCAGCCCCACCAGCCAGCGCCAGCCCACTTCCATCGCCGTCAACACGGGCCGTGCAAACACCCAGCCCATCTCCCCTACCAGCGATTGCGTTCCCCGTATTGGCTGCGCCATCTTGCCGCCCACCCTAATTCACCACCTGGTTACTTAACGACAAGGTTGACCATCTTGCCCGGCACAACAATCGCTTTCACCACGGTCTTGCCCGCAATCCGCGCCTTTACCTTTTCGTCCGCGCGCGCCGCAGCCTCCATCGCGGCGCCGTCCGCATCCGCGGCCACCTTGACCACGGTCACCAGCTTGCCGCTCACCTGCACCGGGATTTCCAGCTCGTCTTCCTTCGCTAATTCTGGATCGCTCACCGGCCAGTCCGCACGCAGCAGCGCTCCCTCTTCGCCCAATTCCTCCCACAGCTCTGCGGCAAGGTACGGCGCAAACGGCGCGAGCAGCAACACCACCGTACGCAGCAGCTCGCGCATTACGGGCGCTTCCACGGCTCCCACAGCCAACGGTGCATCCGCTCCCTGAATCTCGTTCACCAGCTCCATAATCGCGGCAATGCACGTATTGAAGTGCCATCGCCCTTCGAAGTCCTGCGTAATCTTCGCTATCGTCTGGTGCATCTTCCGCAGCAGCTTCAACGACAGCCCCGAAACCTGATCCCTGGGTGCCCCAGGTCTCGATTCTGAGACCTGGGATTGGGAATCCTCGCGCCCCGCTCGCGCCACAGCCGAATACTTCGAAACCAGCCGCCACACGCGCGCCAGAAACCTGCTCACGCCCGCGACCCCATCCTCCTGCCAATCCAAGTCCCTGTCCGGCGGCGACGCAAACAGTGAGTACATCCGCGCCGAATCCGCCCCGTAGCGCGCCACCATATCGTCGGGCGACACCACGTTCCCCTTCGACTTCGACATCTTCGCCCCGTCTTTGATCACCATGCCCTGTGTGAACAGCCTGGCCACGGGCTCATCGTTGGCAATCAATCCCAGGTCGCGCATCACCTTCGTCCAGAAACGCGAATAAATCAAATGCAGAATCGCGTGTTCCACCCCGCCAATGTACTGGTCGATCGGGAACCAGTACTTCACTATCTTGCTGTCGAACGGCGCCGTCGCGTTCTTCGCGTCGGGATAGCGATAGAAATACCAGCTCGAGTCCACAAACGTGTCCATCGTGTCGGTCTCGCGCTTGGCCGGCCCGCCGCACATCGGGCAGATCACGTTCACAAACTCCGGCACGCGGGCCAGCGGCGAACCGCCTTGTTGCGTAATCTCAATCGCTTCGGGCAACAGCACCGGCAACTGATCCTCCGGCACAGGGACAATCCCATCCCTCTCGCAATAAATCATCGGGATGGGCGTGCCCCAGTATCGCTGCCGGCTCACGCCCCAGTCCTTCAAGCGGAACGTCACCTTAGCCTCGCCGAATCCTTTGCTCCTGGCCACTGATTGCAGCAGAATCTGCGCATCCGTGCACGTCAGCCCATCAAACTCTCCAGAGTTGATCAGCACACCGTCCTCGGACACAAACGGCAACACCGCCTCTTCCGCACGGTCCGCCGCTTGTCCCACAGTGGCTGCTCCCTCCGCAACTGGCGCAATCACCTGCCGAATTTCCAATCCGTACTTCGTCGCAAACTCGAAATCCCGCTCATCATGCGCCGGAACGCTCATGATCGCGCCCGTCCCGTAGTCGGCCAGAATGTAGTTCGCCACCCAGATCGGCACCGGCTGCCCGTTGTACGGATTGATCGCCACACGTCCCGTCGGAATCCCGTGCTTTTCAATCGCGCCCAGGTCTCCGGCCTCGCGCGCTTTCTTCTGCTGCTCGATCAGCTCATCCACCTGCGTCTTCAGCGCCGGATTGTCCGCCGTCAACTGCGCCACCAGCGCGTGCTGCGGCGCAAGCTGTACGCTCGTTGCCCCAAAAATCGTATCCACCCGCGTCGTAAACACACGGATTCGCACAGCTTTCCGATCCTTAGCGGCTTCCAACCAACTGTCTTTCTGAGCGGAGCGCAGCGGGACCGGGGTCCCTAACGACAAGTCGTCGTTGGATCGGGAAGTCGCAGGATCTGCTTGTCGCCCTGTTCCCTGTTCCCTGTTCCCTGTTCCCTCGCTCCCTGTTCCCTCGGCTCCTGTTCCCTGTTCCCTGTTCCCTGTTCCCTCGTCGAGGAAGAAATCCACTTCCGTCCCTTCGCTGCGCCCGATCCAGTTGCGTTGCATCGTCCGCACCTTCTCCGGCCAGCCATCCAGCTTGTCGAGATCATCGAGCAGCTCCTCCGCATACGCCGTGATCCGCAGGAACCACTGCACCAGGTCGCGCTGCTCCACAATCGTCTCTTCGTGCCGCCAGCAGCACCCATCCACCACCTGCTCATTGGCCAGCACGGTCGCGCACTCCGGACACCAGTTCACCTTGCTCTTCTTCCGGTACGCCAGCCCCTTCTCATACATCTTCAGAAAGAACCATTGGTTCCACCGGTAATACTCCGGCATGCACGTCGTCACTTCCGTCGCCCAGTCGAACCCCATCCCCAGCCGCAGGAACTGCCGCTTCATCGCCGCAATGTTCTTGAGCGTCCACTCCCTCGGAGGCGTATGGTTCTTCAGCGCCGCGTTCTCCGCCGGCAGCCCAAATGCATCCCACCCCATCGGGTGCAGCACGTTGTAGCCCCGCATCCACATCTGCCGCGCCAGGGCATCCCCGATGGCGTAATTGCGCACATGCCCCATGTGCAGTTGTCCACTCGGGTAGGGCAGCATCTCCAGCACGTAGTACTTCGGCTTGCCGCAATCCGCGGGCTCAGCCGCATACAGTCCAGGGTCCGCCGCCCACCGCTGCTGCCACTTCGGCTCAATCACCACCGGGTCGTAACGCTGTTCGATCTCTTCCGCCATGATCTCTTCAGTGTAAATGTGAAGCCTTGATCAGGAGTCCATCTACGGCAGCAGGGCCCGTAACCATTTCGGCGAGGGCCTATGCACGATTACTCGTCCACCGTCTTCTTTTGTCGCCACAATTCTGTATCCGGCATCCAAATCGCTGTGGTCGAAGACCCATACGTTATCGAGTTCCACCAGTGCAGCTTTCAGATTTTTCATCGTACGGGGAAAACGCTCGATCAGTTTTTGATTTGGAATGTCATGCCCACCTGCGGAAGCCCGCATTGCGACGCGATCATTCGATATTGCCGGGCTTGCAATTCCGACAAAAATCAGGAAGACCGTGTAGCCAACCTTTTCGGCTTGCTTCAGGAACTCGATCTTGTCTCCAACTGGATCGGAGAAGACTGTTTCGAAGATGAAGCTCTCCCGCCGCTCCACCAGCTGGCGCCGCATCTTGTCGGCAAGTTCGGCTGCTGCGTAGGCTCCCATTCCCAAATTCAGCGCGAGCACGTCTGCATTCACGAAATACAAGCCTGTATTGGCAAGAAAGCCATCAAAGAACGTGCTTTTCCCCGCGCCGTTCGGTCCAGCCAGAGCAACCACTATCGGACGCTTCTCGAGCAGCGAACGCAGGCTCATGCCACGTCGACTTTTTCGAGTGTCTTTGGGCCACTCCTGGCCCCCCTCGTGGACGTTCCACGCCTCGATCGAGCGTCTGCGTTGCCCTCGCTTCGTATTGTCCGCCAGAGCGCTCGCGGAGAGGATTGCCGAGTCTTCGGTGCAGCCTCAAAGACCCGGTTCACAAATCGCCCAACCGTTTCCGTCCCGTCCTCATCTACTCGCACGAGCAGGCCCGGCTCGCCGGCCTGTCGATAGTGCGGAAAAGGCTGACGAGCCAAAACCTCCGCGATGCGTTTCCTTCCTTCAGGTGTCTCCACCGACGTCAAAGCATCGTAAAGCGACCGCACTGCGGAAGTACGGCGCAAGGCCATAACCTGCTGACCCGCAAGCAAAGGTTCCATTGTCTGACCGAGCTTGGCCCAGAACTCCACTTGACCTGCAATCGACCGCTCCTGCGCGTCGGCTGCGATCCGCGCGGCCAATACAAGTGCATCCGAAAGCTTCACCGGTTGGCTCATGTGCCCATGGTAGCAAAATGCTACCATTGAATCAAGGCAACTTACAGCAGTCCGGCGTCCTCGCTCCCCTACTTCACCAAACTCCTCAGCACCCGCACATTCCGCTCCTCGTCCCCGGGCTCATCCACCGGCGTCTCCGCCACAAACGCGCAATGCCCCCACCGCTCATCGTTCAACAACCGCCGAAACGCCTCCACGCCCATCGTCCCCTGCCCAATGTGCTCATGCCGGTCCAGCTTCGAGCCCCGCTCAGCTTTGGCGTCGTTGCAGTGCCACACCTTTACCGCATCCAGGCCCACCGTCGCCGCCGCCAGCTTCACCGTCTCCTCGTACCCCTCCGCCGTCACCAGGTCATAGCCCGACACATGCGTATGGCACGTATCCAGGCACACCCCCACCGGCGCCGTGGCCCTCAGCCGCTCAACCAGCTCCGCCACCTGCTCAAAGCTCCCGCCCAGCGAGAACTCCGCTCCCGCCGTATTCTCAATCAGAATCTCAAACCCAGTCGCCTGCCACGCCAGCCCGTCAATCGCCTTTGTAATCGACTCCGCCGCCAGCCGCAGCCCCTCGTCCCGGGTCAGTCCCTTCCACGACCCCGGATGCAGCACCAGGTACTCCGCCCCCCAAGCCAGAGCACGCTCAATCTCCCCGCGAAACGCCTCCACGCTCTTCTTGCGCACATCCTCCGTCTGGCTGCACACGTTCACCAGGTAGCTTGTATGAATCACCAACGGCCCAACATCGAGCTTCGACCGCAGCTCTTTCATCCGCGCAGCCTGCGCCGAATCCACCTTCGGAGCCTTCCACATCCGCGGACTGGAAGAGAATATCTGAAACGTGTTCGCCCCAATCTCCCTCGCCCGCTCGACTGCATTCGACGCCCCGCCCGCAGTCCCCAAATGCACCCCGATTCGCCGCACCCCAATCCGCTTTGTCATGCAACCAGTTTATTCACTCAACCCGGCCCGGTTCCCTCGGTAACGCTTATCCCACCAATTGGGGATTCAATCCCCAAACCTGGCGACCTACACTCCAATTTCGGGCTACTAAACTGAAATGCGATGAAAGTGGGCACGGCGAACATGAACACGATGCTTCTCAAGCTCTACATCCGACTGCAGAACCTGGCAACCCAGGAAGAAGGCCAGGACATGGTGGAATACTTCCTGGTCACCTCGCTGCTGGCGTTCTCCTGGATCGCGGGCGTCAGGTCAGCTGCTGTGGCGGTCAACAGCGCCTTCAACAACATCAGCACCACTCTGTCACTCTACGTCAGCTAACTGAGTTGCCCTTCGCTGATAGAGTCGATCGCAAACTAAACAACATAGAATCAATGAATTAGCGCAGCAGCTTCGGAGATTCAGGCGATCATTCTGCCCACCGTTTCACAATGGTGTCTGCCCATCACGCGCCCTGGCTAGCCCGCCATTGTGTCTCCCCCCATCCCTCTTTATCAGCCGCCTGTGATTCGGCATCGCCGGGTGGCCACCCACTGCCTGCTTGTTGCCTCCAGGCGGCACTGCTGTGAATCTCTCTAAGTCTCTGATTTGATTTTGGTTCGCCTAACTGACTGCAAGTAACCTGACTGCGGAACCGGCAGGGGATGCGCCGCGCACCATCTAGGGATTTAACGCCAGCCGCAGACGCCTTACATTGAATTCTCAGGGCAGCAAAGCTCAATGAATCCAAGGTGAGGGACGGCGAACATGAATACGATACTTCTCAAGGTCTACGTTAGAGTCCAGGATCTGGCAACCCGAGAGGAAGGCCAGGATATGGTGGAATACTTCTTGATGACTTCACTCTTGGCGTTTTCTTGGATTGCAGGCACCAAGTCAGCCGCCGCGGCAATGAACAGCGCGTTCACCGGCCTCAGCACGACCCTGGCAAGCTACATCAGCTAAAGGAAAGGCCCACTCTTGATCCGCGAAGTTCGAACTCACCGCCTCCGATCGTCAATCCGGGCGACAGTGCCTGAGAATGCGGCACAC
>Ga0302319_10019791_pt1 | contig 12211 bp, 8 predicted proteins | sample Bog_T0_2_FD_203319 | JGI IMG/M metagenome (GOLD analysis project Ga0302319, IMG submission 203319) | Peat permafrost microbial communities from Stordalen Mire near Abisko, Sweden - Bog_T0_2 | ecosystem: Environmental > Terrestrial > Soil > Wetlands > Peat | place: Sweden: Abisko, Stordalen Mire... | reverse complement strand
AGGTGCGGCCTTGTTTGGCGTCGCGTTGTTGCCGAGCGGGACTGTGCATGCGGAAGAACATAGGGGATCGATCGAGGGCGCAGACTACGCATCGCCGCTTGAGGTGCTGCTTTCGCCCGATGGCGCGCGGCTCTATGTTCTCTGCCAGCAGAGCGAAGAGGTGCGCGTGCTTGACGCGGCCAGCTATGCGTTGATCAAGAACATCGCCGTGGGCCGCGTGCCGCGCGGGTTCTCACTTTCACCAGACGGTGCGCGGCTGTTTGTGACCAACTCGTGGGACGATACGCTTTCAATCATTGACACGCTCTCGCTTGCGGTTGTGGCAACATGGCCGGTCGGCACGGAGCCCTCGAGCGTTGTCGAAGATCGCGATGGCAAGCGGCTGTTTGTTGCGAATCGGATCAGCAACGATGTGGCCGTGCTTGACGCGCAGACAGGCGTGGAAGAGAAGCGCCTGTTGGCTGGCCGCGGATCGAGCTATCTGACGCTCTCGCCCGACGGGAGCCGGATTTACGGGACGCATGTATATCCGAATTCATCCTTCGCGCCTGGCCCGGCAAATCGCACTGCGCCCGAGTCGGAGATCACCGTGATCGACGCGGCGCGTGCGGTGGTGGTTGATCGCATCCCGCTGCATTCCATCGCAGGCGTCTTCCATACGGCGCTTTCAAACGATGGCCGGCTGGGCGTCGTCGCGGAATACCATCCGAAGAATCTTGTCACCCTGGCGCACCTTGAGCACGGCGGCGCATTTGAAGATACCCTCACGGTGTTTGGCGCGGATGTGGGCAAGACGGTTGAGGTTCCTCTCGATGAGCTCGAGCTCTACGCATCGCAGCCCTTTGGTGTGGCGATTGCGCCGGACAAGTCACGGATTTACGTGACCAGCGGCGGCTCAGAGATGGTGACGGTGGTGGATGTGCCGCGGATGCTCCGCTTCATCCACGCGCATCCCGCGCCGTTTGTGCGGGATCTTTCCGCAAGCGCAAATTATGTTGTCGCGCACATTGCGGTGGGACTCAATCCGCGCGGGCTGACGCTCACGCGCGATGGAGCCAGGCTATTCGTCGCCAACCGGCTTGACGATTCCATCAGCGTCATCGACACCCGTAACAACCGCGTCACGGCAACGATTTCCCTGGCCGGGCCGACGACAATCACCGCTCTTCGCCGCGGCGAACAGACCTTCTACACCGCGCGCTATTCGTTTCAGGGGCAGATCGGGTGCTCCAGTTGCCATATCGATTCCACGTTCGACGGCCTGCAATGGAACCTGGAACCGGACGGCTTTGGCCGTAACATTGTGGACAACAAACTGCTCGAAGGCGTCAAGGGCACTGAGCCCTACAAGTGGACGGGCGCCAATCCCAACATCCCCACCGAATGCGGACCGAGGACAGAAAAGTATTTCTGGCGCTCGGAGCAATACGACGACCTGACGCTTGCCGATCTGGCTCTTTACATTCGCAGTCTTGCGCCACGGCCCAATCGCTGGCGGTTGGCGGACGGCGAACAGTCGCCGGCGCAGGAGCGCGGGCAGGCCATCTTCGAGCGCGCGGTGGACAAATTCAAGAAGCCGATTCCTGAAAGCAACCGTTGCTCCTATTGCCACAGCGGACCCAAGGGCACCAATCAGAGGCTGTTTGACGTGGGCACCCACAAGTCCATCGATAACGGTGGTCTTTTTAAATCAGCGCCGTTGACAAATATTGCGCTGACCGCGCCTTATCTGCACGACGGCTCGGCTCGTTCGCTTGAAGAGATCTGGACCGTCTATAACCCGGGCGACAAGCACGGGCGCACCAACGATCTAACCAAGGATGAACTCAACGATCTGATTGAGTATTTGAGGACGCGATGAAGAGGTTGTGCATAATCGCCGTGCTTCTTGCCGGAAGCTCTATGGCCTTTGCCGCATCAGCGGCGTATGCCGCACCGCAGGTGCCGATGTTTCACTTTGAGAACTTCACCACGGCCAACGGCCTGCCCAACGATCACGTATACGCGGTGCTGGTGGATGGAGATCGCATCTGGGCGGGCACGGATAACGGTCTCGGGGTCTATGAAAACCATGTCTGGAAGACTTACACCACCGCCGATGGGCTGGCGCATCGCGCCGTGCTTTCGTTGGCGCTCGACAAGCGCACCGGCGACGTGTGGGCCGGGACCATGGGTGGGTTGAGTCGCATCTCCGGCGGCCGCATTGACAGCTTCACGCAGTTGAATTCAGGCCTCAGCAACGATGTGGTCTACGGCGTATCGGTGGAGGGCGAGAACGTCTGGATCGCCACAGCCGCGGGTGCCTGCCGTTTGGATCTGCACACCAATCAGTGGTCGCTTTATAACGAGCGCAACACACCCATGGTTGAGATCTGGTCCTATTCGGTGTCCGCCACTCCAACCAAGGTCTACTACGGCATTTGGGGCAGCGGCGTGCTCGAATATGATCAGAAAACCGGTAAGTGGGATAAGTACGACGATCCCGACGGAGAGACGGAGATGGTGCTCTTCAAGGATCAGGGCCTGATTCACGAGATTGTCACGTCGGTCAGTTATGTGGACAATGTTTTATGGGCGGCCACGTACTTCGGTGACAGCCACTACGACGGGCGCTACTGGCACAACTTCCTCAAGAAAGACAGTGGGCTGCCGTCGAACTTTACCAACGTTGTCAAAGGCATTGACGCCAAGCGCGCCTGGTTTGGCACCGACAAGGGTTTGGCCTATTACGATGGGGTAAACTGGGCGGTCTATACTCCGTCGCTGCAAGATGGCAAGCCGCAGATGACCGTAAGGGACGCGCAAGGAAAGGTAACACCGGTGGCTGTCAAGACCGCGCCGGCACACAATTACATACTGGGGATCGACTTTCAGGGTGACGATATATGGGTCGCAACCGCCAGAGGATTAAGCCACGGAATTCGGGAACACTACACCGGAACCGGAATTGGTGTACCCTAAGCCACTGCATTCAGGTTGACGCGACCATCAGGGAGCGGCAACCCTTCACGAACTCGGCTGGGCATAGTTATTCTGGTTCCGGTCTAGGATCACAAGGAGACAGGACAAACATGAATTCATTCGCAGATATTTTGGAAGCCATTGCACACGCGCCCATCCAAAAGCGCGCCATCACCAACCACGGAGTGCTCAACGAGGCCTACGCCTATGACAAGCCGAGTTCGTTTTCGCGCGGCATGCGGATCGATATCGGCGGCGTTGTCCTGCTGCTGATCTCGGGAACGGCGTCGATCGACGAGCACGGGGTCAGCGTACACATTGGCGACTTTCCGGCGCAGTTGCGGCGCACCTTCGACAACATCACGGGCCTGCTTGAGGCTGAAGGCGCCACATGGCACGACATTGTGCGTACCAGTTGCTACCTGCGCGACATCGATCGCGACTACGACGCTTTCAATGCGGGGCGCACTGCCTTCTTCAAAGAGCAGGGACTCGACCCGCTGCCGGCCTCAACCGGGATCCAGGCGCATCTCTGCCGCCCCGAACTCCTGGTCGAGATCGAGGCCATCGCGATGTTCCGCACCGATAAGGGAGCAGAGAGCAAGTAAGGGAGCAGAAAGCAAGGAAGAACTGCAATGCGCAAAGCAAGTCTGTTGGCGGGTGTTTTCTCTCTGGGGTTCGGCGTTTCGTTGACCATTGCGGCCCAGTCCTCTTCGGCGGGCCAGTCTCCAGCAGTGGGGCAAACGCCGCAAACGCGACAGGGAACCGGGGCGAGAGTTTGCGAGTGCGGCAAGCATCCGCCGGGGCCTCCAAAGGATCGCGAGGTTGTGCCCTATGCCGGTGAGCCGGCCGACATGCTTCCCTATGCCAAGTTCGCTGCGCCTTACGACACCAACTACACTCGTCCCAATATCTACGTCGGCGCGGCCCGCGATATTCCCGAGCCCAAAGAAGTGACCGAGGTGCGCATCGGCTTTTTCGGCCCGATCGAGCACAATTCAGAATCGGTTCTTGGCTTGCGCATGCTGCATGGCGCTCAGTTGGCTGTGGAAGAGGCCAATGCCGGCGGCGGCTACGGAGGCAAGCCCTTCAAGCTGATGCTCCACAACGATTACAACAACTGGCAGGCGAAGGCGGTGTATGGGGATGTCCGGCCCACCGAGTCTGCCATCTGGGGCTCGGCCTCGGATGAAGCCGTCAAGATGGCCTATGACGACAAGGTCTGGGCAATCTTTGGCTCCATCAGTTCCGAGTCAACGCATATTGCTCTGCGCGTTGCCCTGCGGGCGGAGCTTCCCGTTGTCAGCTCGGCCAATACCGATCCAACCGTGCCCGAGACCACCATTCCTTGGTACTTCGGCACCATGCAGGATGACCGGCAACAGTATCAGACGCTGGCGCGCCGCATCTATACCGAGCTTGGACTGAAGCGCGTCGCGGTTCTCAGGTCGAGCAGCCGCTACGGCCGATTCGGTCTCGGCAAATTCCTCGATGCCTCACGCCGGCTGGGCCATCCAGTGGTCATGGAGCAGGTTTTTCAGCCCGGAGACGCGGATTACGCCAAGCAACTCAGGGTGATCCGCAGCTCGCGCGCGGATGCGGTTTTGCTGGTCGGAGACGAGTCGGAGGCAGCGACGATCCTCAAGCAGATGCGCGCGGCGGGCATGAAACAGCGCGTGTTTGGCGCTTTTCGCACCCTGGGAGATACGCTGCTTGCCGAAGCTGGCGACGCGGCCGAGGGCTTTGAAGCTGTCTACCCCTACGATCCAACCCGCAGCGACCCGCGCTGGCTCGACTTCAACCGCCGCTACGAGGCCCGCTTCCACGAGAAGCCGGAGCAGTTTGCTTCCATGGCCTTTGACACCATGAACGCGCTGCTCGACTCCATCTGCAAGGCGGGCCTGAATCGAGCCCGCATTCATGACGCGCTGGCCGATATCGATCGATACGAAGGCGTTACCGGAACCATGGTCTTCGATCCCAACCAGAAGAATGTGGCTCCTTTATATCTGGGCGCGGTGCACAACGGAGCTATCAGCTATCGCGTTGCCACTGTGCAGAAGCCTGATGTACCGCACCCGACAGGGCCGACACCGATCGCAGGCGAGCACAACTCCCTGTTCCCTGTTCCCTATTCCCTATTCCCTGTTTCTCAGCCCTATGCGCGCGTTGGTGAGGATGGTGTGGACTACGCGGGGCCGCACCGGCCCGATGTGTCGGCAGGGCCGATCGGCATCGTGTTCTTCGGCCCCAAGGCGGCGGAGATTGCCCAGTCGCCCGAGGTGCGGGCCGAGCTGGCATTGGCCACGGCGCATGGGCGGCCATGGAAGCTGCTGCCTGTGGAGAGCGATCAAAACTGGGGAACGGCGACTACGCAACTGGTTCACGCGCTGATGGATGAACACGCGCTGGCCATTGTCGCGCTCGATCGCGACGCAAGCCACCTCGCCGAGCAGCTTGCGCTCAAGAGCTTTGTGCCCGTCGTCGCGTTGAGCAGCGACACGTCGCTTACGTCGAACAACATTCCATGGATATTTCGCATGGAGCAGGGGACAACTGCAACTGCGGCTCTAAGTTTGCTGGTAGCGGCGGAGTCTCGCAGCGGCGCAAATTCCGAGCGGCTGCGCGATGTGCTGGCCTCGGGGGTCAGGGTTTCAGGCACTGCGTTCCTGCCCACCGGCGAGCCAATTGGTCAATAACCGAAACTAGATATGCTCAGTTCAATATGCGACGGTGCAGGGCGAGCTTTTCTCGAAAACGAGTGATTTTCATCACATCCACGTTTGCATTGGAACGGTACAGTTTTTTGGTTGAAGAGCCTCAAGAAAAGAGGCCAAAGACTTCATCAGTCATGTGAGCGCATGCACTCGCCAGAAGTTCGGCAGAATCAGCCAGTCAGCAACAGGATGCGCCAAATTGCGACAAGCAACGCCAGCGAGCGACAGATTTCGGAGGTTGTTGCTGACAACAAAGAGAGGTCATCTGCGGGTGGCCCAAAATGGCACAATTCACCGAACGTTTTTCGTATTTGCGCTCTCAAATGAGCTATAGTTTGTGAAAATGAGTCAACGATTTGTTTTGCATTCATCAGTGGAAACTGCTTCAACTGCTTCGCATTGATATTTTTTGCCTCCCTTCACCTGCGACCCCCGGCCTCCCCGGAAAGGTTTGCGGAAATATGCCGAAGTTACGGTTGGATTCCTGGAAATCGATTGCAGAATACCTTGAACGCAGCCCTCGAACTGTGCAGCGCTGGCACGCCCTGAATGGTTTGCCGGTACACCACTTCGGCGGTTGCAAGGGTTCGGTATTCGCCTATGCGCAAGAGATCGATCGCTGGATGATCACGCTTGCCGAAGAAACGCCCTGTGCGGACGGCGACGGCGACGAAGCCTTTGAAGCCCGAAACAAAAGATCGCGGGACCTGACAATGCGCGCCCGCGAGATGTGGGAGACGCACTCTGAGGAAACTCTGGTCACCATAGCCGGGCTCTATCGCAAAGCCATCGATCAAGACCCATGCAACGCCGAGGCTCTACTCGGTTTGGCCGATGCGATGATCGCCTCTGCGCTGAAAGGCGCGATGGATACTTCTGTCGCATATTCCTGCGCGACGGAGGCATTGCGGCGTGCGGAGCAACTGGAAGCGAATAGTGTTGACGTGCTTTGCAGCCAGGCTTGGCTCAACATGGTTTACGGGCGAAAGTGGCGGCAGGCGCGGGCCGGATTTGAAGATATATTGAGCAAGCGACCCCAGGGAACGTTCTCGTTGTCTGGCCTGGCCCTTTTGCATATTGCCGATGGGAACCTGAGCAGCGCCTCCAGTTGCGCATGGGAGGCCTGGATGCAGAACACCCTGGTCAGTTCGCTGGGCGCAATGGTTTGCTGGATCAAATATCTGCAAGGGGATTATGAACTCGCTCTGGAATTGGTGGGACAGGTGAGGGGCAGCGGCGGCTGCGGCGCAATCATTGCCGCCGTCGAAGCGCTGGCACTGAATCAGGCTGGAGCAGATGAGGCAAGCATCAAGCGCATCGAGTGTCTGGCGATGGAATATCCGCAGAACCAGATCTTGCAGGGCGCATTGGGTTATGCCTACGCGACCACAAAGCAGACGGGTAAAGCGCTCGAGATTCTTGAGGATCTGACCCAGCCGCATGTGAAAAAGAAGCCGAACAATGCTTACGCGCGCGCACTTGTTTTTATGGGAATGGGGAGCGGGCGGGATGCCACGCCTTGTCTCGAGGCATCGTTTGACGAAGGGTCGCTTTGGAGCCTGGGGTTCCGCACCGACCCGGTTCTCAGGCGGCTTCGGGGCGAGGCAAGATTCGATTTGTTGCTCCAGAAGGTTGGGACTCCGGTTTTCAACAGTGGTCAGGCGGGGAGATCGCTTGCGTTCATGGTGAGAACTGCGGCGAACCAACGGGAAGCCGACCGTAACCTGGCGAGAGCGTAGCGGCGTATTGCGGATTTACCACAGCGATGGAGCCTCGGATCTTCCGTGGTCTTGGCGCTGTCTGCGTTGACGGTGGGTTATTGGATGAGCGTGGCAATCATGCAGCAACGATCGAGCGGTGATGCGTGTTTGGACGACGGATCAGCGGTTTGCGCCGTTGAGCGCAAGTGGTTCGCCGTCTTCACCGTGCCGCAAAACGAAAAATCAGTCTCCAGGCACCTGGAGGTTCGCGAGATAGAGGCATTTCTGCCCACATACGAAACCGTGAGAGTTTGGAAGAACCGCCAGCGGATCAAGACTGTCTTGCCGCTGTTTCCAACGTATCTTTTCGTACATATCCACGCGCGAGAACGGGTGAGGGTACTCGAGTCGCCCGGCGTACTGCAAATTGTCGGCAATGGCAAAGAGTCGTCGTCGCTTCAGGACTCCGAGATTGCGCTTCTGCGTACCGGCTTGAGCGGGCAGCAGGTGGAACCGTATCGCGACCTGGTGGTGGGAGAGAGGGTTCGCATCCGGAGCGGAATCATGCAGGGAATTGAGGGCACGCTGGTGAGAAAGAACAGCAGCGCACGGTTTGTGCTCACGCTGGGACTCATTAACCAACATGCTGCGGTTGAAATAGATCCCGAGTTGCTGGAGCATGTGTTCAGCGAGCCGCTCGCAGCTTCGATTCACGGGTAGAAAAGTGTGAGGGGATATTTAAGCAATTCGGATACTTCCCAGCGTGTTGCCGGTAGAAAACTTTCAAGATAGAGTCTCATTCAAGGGATTCGATGCCTAATTCAAAGATATTGATTTTTGGTGGTACAGGACAGGTAGGGTTTGAGCTACAGCGCAAACTGGCCACTGTTGGCCAGATCGTCGGAATCGGAGGTCCGCGGGTCGATTTTTCCAGAGCAGATCTTATTCGAGCAGCGGTGCGGGCGGCGGAGCCTGCGGTGATTGTGAATGCCGCGGCTTATACAGCGGTCGACAAGGCGGAGAGAGAGCCGGAGTTGGCCGCGGCCGTCAACGGCGTTGCACCGGGCGTGCTCGCCGAAGAGGCCAGGCGGCTGGGCTGCCTCCTGGTGCATTACTCCACCGATTACGTCTTCGACGGCGCCAAGCAAGGTCCGTATCTTGAGACCGACACGCCGAACCCGCTCAACGTCTACGGCAGGACAAAACTGGCTGGCGACGAGGCCATCCTCGCGGTCGGCGGCGATGCCCTGATTTTGCGGACGACCTGGGTATACGGGCCGCGTGGCAGCAACTTCCTGCTGACCATGTTGCGCATGGCAAAAGAGCGCCCGGAGCTGCGGATCGTGGATGACCAGATCGGCGCTCCAACGTCAAGCGAGGCGATCGCGCAAGCCACGGCGGAGATATTGGCGAGGATTTTGGCTCCGGCTGGCGGAGGTCTGCAGGGACGCGGCGGCATCTACAACCTGACCTGCGCCGGAGAGACGAGCTGGTTTGGATTTGCGAAGTCGTTCCTCACCACGGAGGCACAGCTCAGCGGGACCAAACTCCCGAACCTGATCCCGATCAAGACTAGCGAGTTTCCGCGACCCGCAAAGCGTCCGGCCAATTCGCGGCTATCGTGCCGACGATTGGAGGAGACGTTTGGGGTTCGAATGCCGACCTGGGAGGCGGCGCTCGGTCGAGTGTTTGACACGCTGAGGGAAGGGAACGGGCAAGCCAGCGGGCCAGCTTGAGTTTTCCCGATCGCAGACCTCTCAAAGGCCTCGCTAGTGTAGTCCGACACACTGATGGTCATTGATGCGTTTTGAAAGGGCACCACTTGAGTCGTGCCGTAAGAAGTCTGAAATGAACAGGGCTTTAGCCCCGGAGGGATGCTTTCCTGCAATTACGCGAAATTTTCTGCCTTCTTTAATTGCGCTCATTTCCAGCGGACTACGTTAACGGATGCTTGCCGCGTCAGGCACGGGCGGCGTCAGCTCAAATTGGTGGCCAAAGCCCTTCGAATTGTCGATGAAGCGAAAGAAATCTGGGCAAAACTGATACAAACGGCACCGGCTTATGGTCGGAAGGAAGAGCGGGCCCAGCTTGAAGCGTTCCGCGTAGGCTTTGATCAACAGGCGGCGCTGCTTTCGATCGGTAATGACGCAGACAAGACCGCGCATCTGGATGCCGCGAATATCTTTCCAGCTATCGGTGCTGCGATAAACCGTGGCAGCAGCCCTGGGGGTTTTCTTGAGATTCTGGCTGTGCAGGCTTGATGGAGAAGAGAGCCAAAACAGCGAGAGCTGTTCATCCACAATATAGAAAAGCGGTGCGATGCAGGCCTCTCCCAGCTTGTTGACGGTAGCCAGCGCAAGCGTGTTCTCCTGGCGCAAAAGAGCGGCGAGCGTTCTGAGATGTTCCGCGCGATTGGCCATGATGAGTCCCTCAAGCGATAGCGATGCCGAGCCAGCGCCGGGCAGGTCAGCAAGAGCCGGGCAGGTCAGCAAGAGCCAAGCAGGTCAGCAAGAGCCAAGCAGGTCAGCAAGAGCCAGACAGCGGCTGAGTCCCACGAGGCTGTTTTTCCTCGTCATGCGTTGACTCGGCCGCTGTCGGCCTTCTCGGTGCCGCGGGTGCGATCATGTCTCACCGGCAGCAAGGAAACCTCTTGCGAACCATACCGCTTTGGTTCTTTTCCGAAACTCCTGCTTACCCCATAGGATGGGCCAAAGTCGCGGCTCTGGCTGTGACGGCGCGCACGAGGGAAGGGAACAGAATGACAATCACGTCGGCTACTTCTTGCCGTTGTCCTTGAAGTTCAACGCGAAGTAGTAGGTCGTGTACGAGTGGTCCGTTGTTATTTTCGACAGGAACTGGCCACCGCCGAAGTAGCCAACGCCGCCGCCCACGTTGAAGTGCTTATTCAGCTCATACCAGGAGTAGCCATCGATCTCCGCGCCCACATGGTTGCCATGGGCGGTCTTGTTAAACGCGATCGAACTGCCCGAGGTGTTGTAGATCGAGTCCAGCGCTGAAGGCGCCCAAAAGTCCAGTCCCTGCGCCGTGACGGTGAGCCGCCGGTGGGGCTCAATGGTCGCGCCAGCGCGCACCGCTTCAATGTTCTGCCAGCCGAACAGGTCAGTGATGCCGAAGCGGTCGTGGGCTGTCGGCTCGATCGTATCGAAGGTGTTGTGAGTTCCGTTCGCCACCGGACTGCTATCACCCGATGCGTAGTCGTACTGGGTAAAGACGCGCGGCTTGGCCACCATATTGAGAAACTGGTAGGCCGCGCCTCCCTGGGTTGCCCAGGCTCGAATCGGCTCCGCTCCCACCTTGCCGTTTTCGACGACCAGCTCACCCGAGTAATTGAATGCCCCATGGACTTGCGCCTTGAAGCGCACGCCTTCAGCCTTCTCGTTCTCATGGCCGGTGGTCTTGGCGGCGGCCGGTTCCACGACCTCTGCGGGCTGCACGCGCCACAGAAAAAACGGCTCCAGGTTCGAGTGCGGCACCAGGTCATCGATGCGGCCATAGGCTCCGTAGATGTTGTTGCCTTCCTGATGCGGGCTCACGCCAAAGGCCTGCGGCACCACTGGCGAGGCGGCGAAGATGCCCAGGTGCCCGCGCTTCGCATTCAGGTTCAGCACCGCCGCATCGTAGGAACGGCCCTGGTTGCGCCACTCGGAGTTGGCGATGATGGTGTTGTTGTAGTTGATCAACTGCCGGCCCACGCGCAGGCTGAACCAGTGCTTGTCCGGCGCGCCGATCTCGGCGTAAGCCAGCTTCAGATCCCAGCGGACTGTATTCGGCGGGCCGATCGGCGCGTTTTGGTAGCCCGAACGGGCGTCCTGCACCTGCGCCGTAACCCGCAGCCAACTGGGCGTATGCAGATCCACCTCAAACCGGAAGCGATTCAACAGGTAGGAGTCATCGACTTTCGCCTTGAAGCTCGAATTGTCGTACGCCTCGTACCGGAACCGCTCCTCGGCCTGCACATCGAGCCAATGGGGCAGCTTTTCGTCAAGGTAAGTCGCCGGGGCAAAGTCGTGAAAGTCGTATGGCGCCTTGTTGGCGGTAGTACGCGCCGACGCGCCGTTCAGGAAGCTCAACGGGTTCGAGGCCGGTCCGGTAATGAATGCCCCGTTGTACCCGGAGGTGGCATTTTGAGTGGTGACGTCGTCCTGCGCGGCCAAGGGCAGCCCGGCCGCTATCGCAAAAATGAAGAGCGCAACAGAGATCGACAGCGGCAACCGGCGCAATGAGACAGACGGAACAGCGTAAAGAGCTTTGAGCACTTTGGATTCTCCTTCGAATTGTGGAAGCGTGAATTGAATTCTGGAAGCTGAGAGGGTTGGGGTATCAGGCCCCACCGGCAGCGGGCGGCAGAATTTTACCGACAGGTGGGCAGACAACAAGGCCTATAAATAAATTGCACAGCAGAGAGCGATAGCTGCAACCCGCGCAGAGATACAGATACAGCAGCATAAAGAGCTTTTCGCACTTTTGAATTCCCCTTTGATTTTTTTAGAAGCTGTGTAGGATGGGACCGCAGGCCCCTTGCCCGCGTGGGGCGTCAGTACTTTATCGACAGGTAGGTTGACAACAAGTCATAGCAATATTATTCATCAAAATACAAGTCGGCCCTCAAAAAGTCAAATTCAGTGAATTTGCGGTCAGTTCTCCCCTGGTAGGTTGCGAAAAACCTCGAAATGGAGGGAGGGGAGGTTTCAACCCCCGTATAAAGCCAGCAGAATTAATGCGGGCTCTATAGGCTGCGGAAAAAAGCTCCTGTCTGCACAGGTTTTGAAAGGGCACGACTTCAGTCGTGCCGCAAACGCTGCACAGGTTTTG
>Ga0302319_10019785_pt1 | contig 12213 bp, 13 predicted proteins | sample Bog_T0_2_FD_203319 | JGI IMG/M metagenome (GOLD analysis project Ga0302319, IMG submission 203319) | Peat permafrost microbial communities from Stordalen Mire near Abisko, Sweden - Bog_T0_2 | ecosystem: Environmental > Terrestrial > Soil > Wetlands > Peat | place: Sweden: Abisko, Stordalen Mire... | reverse complement strand
CGCCGAGGTTCAAATCCCACTTGCGCTCGACGTCGATCGCCCGCAGCAGCATGTAGCCTTGCGCGTAGCTGATGATCTTCGCGCAATACAACGCGCGGCGCACGTTCTCGATGAACTCGTCCTTCATTGCCGCCGGCAGCGCCGGCGGTTGCGGCCCGCGCAGGATCTTCGAGGCGCGCGTGCGTTCGTCCTTCAGTGCGGACAGACACCGGGCAAAAACACTCTCGCCGATCAGCGTCAGCGGCATGCCGAGGTCGAGGGCCGAGATCGCCGTCCATTTGCCCGTGCCTTTTTGACCCGCTGCGTCGAGGATCTTGTCGATGAGGGGGTTGCCGTCGGTGTCGCGCTTGGCGAATATCGCGGCCGTGATCTCGATGAGAAAGCTGCCGAGTTCGCCCTTGTTCCAGTCGCCGAACACGCGGGCGAGATCGTCCGGGGCGAGGCCGAGGCCGTCCCGCAGCAGTTGGTAGGCCTCGCCGATGATCTGCATGTCGCCGTATTCGATGCCGTTGTGAACCATCTTGACGTAGTGGCCGGCACCGTCCCGGCCGATCCATTCGCAGCATGGGGAGCGGTCGAGGGCCTTGGCGGCGATAGACTGGAGGATCTCCTTCACGTGCGGCCATGCTTCCGGGTTGCCGCCAGGCATGATCGAAGGTCCGTGGCGCGCGCCTTCCTCGCCGCCCGAGACACCGCTGCCGACGAAGAGAATGCCGCGTTGCGCGAGATCCTGCGAGCGCCGGTTCGTGTCCGTGAAGAGTGAATTGCCGCCGTCGATGAGGATGTCGCCGCGCTCGAGATTGGGCAGGATCTGGGCGATCGTCTGGTCGACGACTTCCCCGGCCTTCACCATGAGCATGATGCGGCGAGGCCGTTTCAGTTCGGCGCAAAGCTGCGCCACCGTGTGCGTGCCCACGATGCGAGTTTCCGCCGGCTGGCCCTTCACGAACTCGTCGACCTTCGATGTGGTGCGGTTGAAAACCGCCACACGGTAGCCATGATCGGCCATGTTCAAGACGAGGTTCCGGCCCATGACGGCGAGCCCGATCAGACCGATGTCGCAGCTTGGTTCCGGCATGGCAAGGCTCCCCTTCGATCGCGGCCGAACAGATGTATTCTCGGCGTTGTTGCATCGAACTTCCAGCGACTGTCTGGAAATATAGGTGCCAAGATGCGTCATGGTCTTGATCCTGCTCGGCGGCGTGACCTACGCGGCGATGCATCTGGTCGAAGGGTGGTCGATGTTCGACTCGCCGCGCCACGCCGCGCTCTCACTGATTTTCGTGGGGTTGCAGTACTTCGGCCGGGCATGATCAAGGGCGTGCTGACGGTGCGCACCGGCAACGCCTGGGTGCACGCCCTCTCCTATCACGCCGTGGCGCCGCATGTGATCGTCGATGCGCCCCTGATGGTACAGGTGTTCGGAATCGCGCCGTGACGAACCGGTCTGAACGACCAGGCGCGCAGCGACCGTGCCGGGTTCAGGTCAGGTAATCCGGTTCGGTCCGGTCGAGCAGGCGCTTCAGGGCGGCAAAATGCAGGGCGGCACGGTCCTGCCCACCCACCTCGGCGCCCGTTTGGAACTGCTTCGCGGTGGCACGCACCACGCTGTCCGGCACGATTCGGAGCGCCCGGCCGGTCGAGAGCGCGAGGATCTGAGCTTGGGCGGCGCGCTCGAGGAAGTACAGCCGTTCAAAGGCCTGCGGCATGGAATTGCCCACGACCAGCACGCCATGGTTCGCCATGAGCAGCACCGACTTCGAACCGAGCGCCCGGGCGAGGCGCTCGCCCTCAGTCTGGTCGAAAGCGAGGCCGTTGTATTCAACATCGTAGGCGATGTCATCGTAGAAGCCGAGCGCAGTCTGCAGCGCCATTTCCAGGCGCGGGTTCTCGAGCATGGAGAGGGCCGTCGCGTAGGGCATATGGGTGTGCAGGGCGACCTGGCCCTGCGGCGCCAGCCGGTGCACCGGCAGGTGAATGAAAAAAGCGGTGTCCTCCACCGCGCCGCCGCCGCGAACGACGTTGCCATTGAAATCGATCTCACGAAAGTCGCTGGCGCGCACCTCGGACCAATGCAGGCCGAATGGGGCCAGATAAAAGCGGTCCGCATGGCCGGGCACCATCATGGTGAGATGGTTGTCGATGCCCTCCTGGAGCCCGAAGCGCACCGCCAGCCGGTGACAGGCTGCGAGGTCGATGCGCGCCTGGCGCTGGGCCTGTTCGCTTTCTCCCGTCGGCACGGATTTCAGACTGGCATTCATGGAACGATCCTCGGCGGGAACCCGCGCTACTCGCCGATTATAGCCCGCGACCGCGGGCCGGCACACCCGCCGGCGCCGTGATGCCCGTCACGGGGGCCCGATCAGCGCCTCCAGAAACCGGCCTTGGGGCCGACAAGTCGTCACCAGCAAAGGAAGCGCGTGGATGGCGGTATGTCCCCCCGGTTCGGGTGCCGGTTCGCAGGGTTTCACACTCATCGAACTGGTCGTCGTGATTGTCGTTGCCGTCGTCCTGGCGTCGGTCACGGGTGCGCATTTCTTCGACCAGCCCACCTTTGCGCAACGCGGCTTCGCGGACGAACTCGGCAGCGCGCTGCGCTTTGCGCAAAAAGTGGCGGTGGAGACCGATTGCCCGACCCGGCTGAACCTCACCGCGAGCGCCTATATCGTCCAGCAGCAGGCCGCTTCCGGCAACACCTGCAATCTCAACGACACGACGTGGAGTACGACGGTGCTCGACATGAATGGCGCGACGCTGCAGGACTCGGCCCCGAACGGCGTCACCGCGTCGCCCACCGGTATGTTCGTCTTCAATGGCGCCGGCGCCCTCACCTCGAGCCCTGCAACCCGTGTCACCGTGGGCAGTCACAGCATCGCGATCGATCCGGCCACCGGTTTCGTGCAGGTGCAATAACCATGCGCGAGCGGGGCGTGACCATGATCGAGTTGGTGGTGGCGATCACCATCGTGTCGATGGCTGCGGTGGCGCTGCTCGGCGCGATGTCCGCCATTACCACCCGCAGCGCCAACGCCATGGTGCGCCACCAATCGGTCGCCATCGCCGAGGCGTACCTCGAGGAAATCCTCGCCAAGCCGGTCGCGAATCCGAATCCGTCCGTGGTCGAGACCACGCGCGCCACCTGGGATTACGTGGATCAATACAACGGGCTCGTCGATGTGGGCGCCCACGATCAATTCGGCAATGCCATTGCCAACCTGTCGAACTACACGGTGAGCGTGAGCGTGGTGCAGTCGAGCGGATTGTCCGGAATCACGGCAGCCAATTCCCGCCGCATCGACATCACCGTGTCGGATCCGACCGGAGTCAAGGTGATGCTCTCCGGCTACCGCACCAATTACTGACATGCCGCGCGCACCCAAATTGGCCGATGCCCGCGACAAACTGATCGCCCTGGATCTGCTGCGTGCCGGCCCCGCAGTGTCGCGTCCGCGGGCTGGCCAACGCGGGATGACGCTGATCGAACTCGTGGTCGTGATCACGCTCTCGGTGATCGTCGTGACCTTCATGGCGAACTTCATCATCGTGCCGATGAACGCCTACTCCGGCGAGACGCAGCGGGCGTTGCTGTCGGACGCCGCCGACGGCGCGCTGCGCTTGCTCGGGCGGGATCTGCGGGCGGCGCTGCCGAACAGCGTCCGGGTCTCGAGCAGCGGCAGCGTGGTGGCGCTCGAGTTCATCGCAACGATCGATGGCGCACGATATCTCGACAGCGGGCCGCTCAGCAACGCGAGCCTGTGGCTCGACTTCACCACGGCGGATGCGGCGTTCTCGACCACGGTGCCGTTCTCCGAGATCACGCTGCCCTACAGCTCGACCTCGAACTACCTCGTGATCTACAACGTCGGGGTGAGCGGAGCGAATGCCTATGCGATGAGCAACGTCATCACGCCGGCGGGTACGTCGATCAGCATCACGGCCGGTTCGACGGCGAACCAGAACCTGGTGACGCTCAATCCGGGATTTCAGTTCTCGTACGGCTCCCCGGGCAAACGGGTTTACCTCGCGTCCGGTCCGGTCAGCTACTTGTGCGACACTGGCGCGGGCACGCTCACGCGCTACGCGGGCTATGCCATTCTCGCGACGCAGCCGACGAGCGCGACGTCGCTGACGGCGGCCGGCGCGAGCAGCGGCCTGGTGGCGACGAACGTGAGCGCCTGTCAGTTCACCTACTCCGCGGGCGCGGCGCAGCGCGATGGTCTTGCTTCTCTCGCGCTGCAACTGAGCAGCAACGGTCAGTCGGTGCAGCTGCTGCATCAGGTGCACCTGGTCAATACGCCATGAGAAGCGGCGGCTCTGCTCGTGCGATTGGGGGGGCTGCGGGCTTTGCGCTCGTGCCGACCTTGTTCCTCATCGTGGTCGTGGCGGCCTTGTCGGCGGTTGCGCTCAAAGTCGGCATCGGCCAGGAACAAACGGTGTCCATGGCCCTGCAGCAGGCGCGGGCGCTGGCCGCGGCACGCGCGGGGATCGACTGGGGTGCCTACACGGCTCTCTACGGCACCGGTACCTGCGCCGGCACGACGACGCTGAACCTGACCGAGGGGGCGCTTGCGGGCTTCACCGTGGTGGTCACGTGCACGGCGATCCCATACACGGACGGCAGCAACACGTATCAATCCTATTCGCTCAGCGCCGCGGCCACCCTCGGCAGCTATGGCACGACCGGGTTCGTGCAGCGGGTCGTGCGCGCCACGTTCACGAACGCGACTTAGTGGGCGGGGGAAGGCGTGCGCTGTGTGCGGCCGCTGTCTGCGCGGCCGCGAGCGGTCGGCGATCGCCGCTCAGGCGGCCAGGCCGATATTGAGGCTGTCGCCCCAGGCGAGAGCGGCGAGGTAGCAGTCGGCAATGCGGTCATCGCCGAGCGCAGCGAAATGCGCGGCCGCAAGATCGCCGGTCTCGAGCGCGACCACGGTGTTGAGCGCATCGCCGTGGTCGCCGCTGCGCATGAGGAGGGCCGAACGCTGTTCCGCGGAGAGCGGCACGCGCGCGAGCGCAATGGTCATGTCGACGCGCAGGATGACGTCGAGCCCCGAGAGCAGGCCGACCGTGAAATAGCCGGCGGCATCGGGCCGGCGCGCGCTCGTCGCGAGCAATTCGCAGGTGCGGGCGCGCACCAGCAGCAGCGTGAGGAGCTCGGTCGTCGTTGTGCCCATGCGGGCAAGGGCGAGGAGCGACACCCAATTGCGAATCGTCTGCAGACCGAGCACGATGATGGCGCGCTCGACCGTCGTCGCCGGCTGGCGCAGACCATGCAGCGGCGCATTGGCCCAGCGCAGGACGGTCACGGAGAGTGCCACGTCGCCGCGGATGATGGCGCTCAGTGCATCGGAGCTGATGTTCGGATCGTTGACGCGGACGAGAAGGTCCATGAGGATCAGCTTGTTCGGCAGAATGCGGTGGCCTTGATAGGTTTCCGGCCGCGCGAAATAATAGCCCTGGAAGAGATCGAAGCCCATTGACTTCAGGCGCGCATACGTCGCCTGGGATTCGACCTTCTCGGCGAGCAGCTTGACGCGACCCCTCTTCAGTATTTGCACGTGCCGTTCGAGCTCCGTTTCGTCGAGGGCGAGCACGTCGAGCTTGATGATGTCGGCGATCCCGACCAGGCACTGGCGCTCGGGGGAGCATACGAAGTCGTCGAGGGCGATCTCGAAGTGCCGCGAACGCAGCGTGCGCAGACGCTCGACCAGCGCCACATCGACCCGCACGTCCTCCAGCACCTCGAGCACGATGCGGTCGGAGGGGAACGTGTCGAGCGGGCGGCCGGTGAGTATGTTCCCGGTGACGTTGATGAAGGCGCGATGGCCGTTGGCGATCTCCGGCAGGCCGACCTCGAGCACGGCATTCAAGAGTACCTCCGAGGTCATCCGATCGCCGTCGCTGTCGATCACGCGGTCGGCGCCGGGGCGCCGGTGGAGCAGTTCGTAACCGTAGAGCTTGCCCTCGCGATCCAAGATGGGTTGGCGACCGATGAACACCGCTTCCATCCGCGGAATATCCGAGCCCTCTTGGATGTAAGACGCTGCCATGGGGTTGAATCGGCACGCGGACGGGATCCTTGACCGCCTCGAGCGTGGGTGATTGGCTTTTTCGTGCCGGGCCAACCCGCAACCGGGGCGAACCCGCAACCGCGATAACGGGGGAACCCCTACCAGTTCGGGTTCGGCAACTCGCTGAACACCTCGCGCAGCGCGAAGCCCCAGCGGGTCCGGATCATCTTGAAGTACTCGTTGTCTAGATCGATGCTGATGTGGGTGGCGAGCTTCAACTCGTCGCGGCGGATGATCGCCAAATCGAGCGGCGCGCCCACCGATAGATTGGAGCGGATGGTGGAGTCCATCGATACGAGTGCGCACTTGGCCGCCTGCGCGAGGCTCGAACTGCGGGAAATCACACGGTCGATGATGGGCTTGCCGTATTTCGATTCGCCGATCTGAAAATACGGGGTGTCGATCGAGGATTCGATGAAATTGCCGGCGGCGTAGACTTGGAACAGCCGCGGCGGCTCACCCTGGATCTGGCCGCCGAGAATGAAGGTCGCATTGAACTCGTGGCCGTGGTCCTTCAGGGACTCGGCATCGCGCACGTGAATCTCGCGCAGCGCATCGCCCACCACGCGGGCGGCATTGAACATGTTCGTGACACGCATGATCCGCGGCGGTTTCTCGGGATCCTCGGGTGGTTCGTTGAGAAGCTGCACCACGGCTTGGGTCACGGCGAGATTGCCGGCCGACAGCAGCACCAGCACACGTTCGTTCGGCTGCTGGAAGGTCGCCATCTTGCGGAAGGTGTTGATCTGGTCGACGCCCGCGTTGGTCCGCGAATCGGACAGCATCACGAGGCCGGTATCGACCAGCAAGCCGACACAGTAGGTCATACGGGCGAAGTCTACCTCACTGTTGTTGTTGAGCCGACTCGGCGACCAGCACGTTCGCCTCCATTTTCTCGCCGCCGCCGCCCTGCCGGACGCCGCGCACCGGCGCCGCATCGAGGTAGTCCCGGCCCACCGCCAGCCGGCAGTAATTGCGAACGGCCGGGCACTTGTGAGTGACATCGAGACTCTGCCAGCCGATCTCCGCGCCGAGCCAGACATCGACCCAGGCGTGGCTCGCCGCGTCGCTGGCGTCCCCGGTGTAGAGATAGCCGCTCACGTAGCGGGCGGGCATGCCGACGGCGCGTGCCGAGGCGATGAAGACGTGGGCCTGGTCCTGGCACACGCCCTCGCGGCTCTTGAAGGCGACCGCCGCGCTGTCCTGCACGTCGCTGATGCCCGGCTTGTAGCGAATCGTTTGATGGACCGCCTCGACGAGTGCTTGGGCGCGGGCGCGCGGCTCGCGCGCCTGCTGCAGCGCTTCGCTCGCGAAGGCCTTGAGGTCCTCGTTCGGCGAGGTGAGCGACGTGGGAGCGAGGTATGCGAGCGGCGAGAGTGGACCGTCGTCCAGGCGGCTGTCGGTGTCGGCCGTTTCGACGACGCCGTGGACGATGATGCGAATCTCCCGGTGCGGCTCCTCGATGGTGAGCAGGTGCGAGATGTTGCCGTAGGCATCGATCTGCTCGAGACGCCGGCCGGGGGCGGAGATGTTCCATGCGAGCGCGCGCTGGCTCGGATCGCGTCGCGGCGTGAGATGCAGGCTTTGTACGCTGTATTTAACCGGACGTTCGTAGCGGTAATTCGTTTCGTGTCGAATGTGCAGCTGCATGCCCTACGCCTCCGCCGGTGGTACCAAGAAGTCCGAGGCGATCCGATCGCCGAGGTCGCGCACGCGCGACAGGAACTGCTCGAGAAAGGTCGGCAGCCCGGTCGCCGCGATGTCCTCCATGCGCGTGAAGTGCAGCATGGCATGCATCTCGCCCGCGCGCCGCTCGGTCTCGGCCGAATGCTCGTTCGACACCGACTTGATGTTCGAATAAACCTCCTTGCAGCAGCGCAGCAGGGAGCGCGGCATGTCGTCGCGCAATATGAGGAGCTGGGCCACCTTGACCGGCGTGATCACGTCGCGGTAGACCCGGCGGTATACCTCGAAGGCGGACAGCGCCCGCAGCAGCACACTCCATTGATAGGGGTCGGGCACGACGCTCGCGTCGGCGCCCGGCACGAGATCGCTCTGGTGCGCTGTGAGAATGCGCGCCGTGCTGTCCGAGCGCTCGAGAAAAGTGCCGATGCGCGTGAAATGAAAGGCTTCGTCGCGCAGCATCGTGCCGATGGACACGCCGCGGATGAGATGCGAGCGCTCCTTGACCCATTCGACGAAGGAGCCGATGTCGGCGTTCGGCGAGCGGCGCGCCGCGAGCGAGCGTGCATCGAGCCAGGTGGAATTGAGCGTCACCCACAATTCCGAGGTGAGCGAACCGCGCACCGCGCGGGCGTTTTCGCGCGCCGCTCGCAGGCAGCTGAAGATGCTGCCGCTGTAATCGCGATCGAGGCTCACGAACTCGAACACGGCGCGGGGCTCGATGGCGTCGAAGCGCGCGCGATAGGCGTCCTCCATGTGCAGTGCGGTCATGGTCGCGCTGAGCGATTCGGCGAGGGCGTCGGCGGAGTGCGGCAGCAACGACATGCGGTAGTGGGCGTCGACCAGGCGGGCGAGGCTCTCCGCGCGCTCGATGTAGCGCGACATCCAATAGAGGTGATCTGCGGTGCGGCTCAGCATCTCAAGTTTCCAGCACCCAGGTATCCTTGGTGCCGCCGCCCTGGGACGAGTTGACCACGAGGGAGCCCTCGCGCAGCGCGACGCGGGTGAGGCCACCCGGCACGATGGTGACGTCGCGCCCGGACAGGACGAACGGCCGCAGGTCGATGTGGCGCGGGATGATGCCGCGGTCGGTGAAGGTGGGACAGGTCGACAAGGCGAGCGTGGGCTGGGCGATGTAGCGCTCCGGCGTGGCGATGATCTGGTGGCGGAACGCCTCGATCTCGGCCTTGCTCGCCGCCGGTCCGATCAGCATGCCGTAGCCGCCGGCGCCGTGCACCTCTTTCACGACCAGCTCCGGCAGGTGTGCGAGCACGTACTCGCGGTCGTCCGGCCGGCGCAGCATCCACGTGTGCACGTTGCCGATGATGGCCGACTGGCCGAGATAGAACTTGATCATGTCGGGGACATAGGGGTAAATCGATTTGTCGTCGGCAACCCCGGTGCCGATGGCATTGGCAATCGTGATGCGCCCGGCGCGATAGGCGGTGAGCAGGCCCGGTACACCGAGCATCGAGTCGGGGCGGAACACGAGGGGGTCGAGGAAATCGTCATCGATGCGCCGGTAGATGACATCGACCCGCTGCGGTCCCTGGGTGGTGCGCATGAACACCGCCTCGTCCCGCACGAACAAGTCCTGCCCCTCGACGAGTTCGATGCCCATTTGCTGCGCAAGAAAGGCATGCTCGAAGTAGGCGCTATTGTGGGCGCCGGCGGTGAGGAGGACCACCGTCGGGTCGGCGACCCCGGTGGGGGCGACGCTGCGGAGATTGTCGAGGAGCACGTCCGGGTAGTGATCGATCGGGGCGATCCGGTGCACTGAGAAGAGCTCCGGAAAGAGCCGCATCATCATCTTGCGGTTCTCCAGCATGTAGGAAACGCCAGAGGGCACGCGCAGGTTGTCCTCGAGGACGCGAAATTCGCCCGCATCGTCGCGCACGATGTCGATGCCGGCGATGTGCGCATAAATGCCGCCCGGGACATCGACGCCCTGCATCTCCGGCCGGTACTGGGAGTTGCAGAGAACCTGTTCCGCGGGAATGACACCGGCCTTGAGGATCTGCTGCTCGTGGTAAATGTCGTGAATGAAGGCGTTCAAGGCGCGGACGCGTTGTTTCAGCCCGCTTTCGAGGCGGATCCACTCCTCGAGCGGCACGATGCGGGGCACGATGTCGAACGGAATCAAGCGCTCCGCGCCTTCCTCCTGGCCATAAACGGCGAAAGTGATGCCGACGCGGTGGAACACGGCATCGGCCTCGGCGCGCTTTTGGGCGAGTCGGTCCGAGGATTGGGCGGCGAGCCATTCCGCGTAGCGCAGGTAATGGGTACGCGACCGGCCGCCGTCGGAGTCCATTTCGTTGTAGGGGGAGCTGCTCAATCAGTGGCCTTTTTGGGGTTGGAGATTTGCATGCGTTGGATAGAGGCTTTTGAAATCATATAGTTAACCATTATAATCAACCGCAACGCACAATGGAGATTACGCCCCGCCTGAGTCGCTCCCTGGCGCCGAGCTGTCGGTCGGGCCCGGTTGATGGGGATGGATGCAAAACAATGCTCCTGAGAATAAGCGTAGCAACATACTCCTTGCGCGGGCGAGCGACTTGCGTGGACTCCATCAAAACTCCCCGGGATGCTAGGTCGTACCTCACGGATGCGAACGGCATGGAGGCCCGCGCTCCGATACCGACTGTATCCAAGAGTTAACCCGCTTGTTGCGGCTAGAGCCGGCTGACGGGCATTCGCGACCTCCCTGATGATAGAGTGCGATTAGCGCCTTGACCGAAAACGTTGCGCGTAAGGGTTATGCATAGCCCAATAGTGCACCACTTTGACTGATTGGAACCTGTAAGAAAAAATTTGCGGTCTCGGTTTATTACTTATCTTTAAGCTCATGGCTCCTTAAGGGTTTGGCAAACTTACGCTGCGATGGTCTCCAACGAAGCAGAAACTGGCAGTCGTATAAGGCGAAAAGACGTCAGAGATGCCGCTCGAAAAGCTCTTGCAGCGCTGCTTGAGCCACTAGCAGGTTTTGTTCTTGATTCGGGCTTGACCGCGCGCGAGCTGAACTCTTTGTTCCGGGCCGCTGCGGTACAGAATGTAGCGGCTAGCCAGTTGGAAAAAACACGTCGCATTAATATTTCAGGAATCGCCGCCTCGACCGGAGTTCCACGCGGGGATATTGCTAGAATATTAGCCAGAAATCCGAACGCACGGGGTGATGCATTTGACTCTAGTCAACAAACAACCAGTCGAATTTTATCAAGATGGCACGATGATCCGCAATTCACGGATGCGAATGGACAACCTGCGGACCTGAAAGTTTTTGGTAGAGGCGCAACGTTCGAGGCGCTGGCGAAAAGCCAAGGGCGCGGGTTACCGATGCGCGCTATGTTGGATGAGCTTGTACGGATCGGAGCAGTTGAGTTGCTTCCGTCCCAGAGGGTTCGTGCGAAAACATCCGTGGCGATTGACCGTGGGACGAGTCCGCGCGCGATAAAAGCGTTTGGTGACCGGGCATCCGAACTTTTGTCTACCTTGCTACAAAATATGAGAAGTCCAGAAAATCCGCGTTTTGTCGCTAACGTGGAGCGGTCCAACGTACCACCAAATGAACTGCCGCTATTTCGAAAGGAATTGTCAACAAAGGCAGCGGATTTCTTAACTGATCTAGAAGAAACGCTTGAACCCCTCCCGTTTAACGGTAAGGGGAAACGGAAACCAAGCTCAAAATCCCGGATAAGCGTTACCGTCTTTTACAGCGAAACCATCGCAGAGAATCGTTCACAGGCCGAGGCGGCGATTACGCGAAAGAATTTCAGTCGTGAAACATCTTAGCCTTCTAGATGGTGATCGACGGAAAGGTAAAGCCCAACAGACACTTGGCGTGTTGAGTTTGATCGTCGACTAGCTGCAGTTCTTGATCTACGAAGCATCCAGTTGTCCGCTGACTCGAGAAAAATCTGGCCCCTGTGTTTTAGCCAAATCTTTAGTTTCGGGATGTCGTCCAAACTGATCTTCCCATTCCACGCAACGCGATGAAAGAGCTGCTCCGAATTTAATACGTTGCTATCAAGATTGTGCCGCAAAGTTTGAATAAATCCTCTAAGCGTGCTCAGAGTATGTTGAACCGCAAGCCGACGATCCTCGTACACGGACAGCGACCGGGTCTTCGCATGGATGAACCCGCGCTTGTCCGCGCTAATTGCACCGATTGCCTTTAGTTCAGAAAAAATCTTCTTTACCCCCATCTTGGGAAGTGCCCGCTCTGCGAGCTTGCTAAACGAAGGTTCTTCGCCATTCATTTTGAGTGCTATTGGCTCCCCGCTATTGTTGAGATACATGGGATCTTTGTGCCAAATCGTCAGCAGTTCTCCGATCGCGGAGGGGCGAGGCCGTTCGAATCTATTGCTACCGTGTGCTTTGCGTAATGGACGAGAAGCCGAATGATCCGCGGTTGCAATTTGGTTAATGAGTTCGACGAGTTCGCCCATTACAGCATCGGGGG
>Ga0302319_10019784_pt1 | contig 12213 bp, 9 predicted proteins | sample Bog_T0_2_FD_203319 | JGI IMG/M metagenome (GOLD analysis project Ga0302319, IMG submission 203319) | Peat permafrost microbial communities from Stordalen Mire near Abisko, Sweden - Bog_T0_2 | ecosystem: Environmental > Terrestrial > Soil > Wetlands > Peat | place: Sweden: Abisko, Stordalen Mire... | reverse complement strand
CCAGAAGCGTGGCGATTCCCACAAGCTGAGCCAGAAACTGGCCGCTCCCACCCGCGAAAATGCCTGCCGCTGCCAGCCCCCACAAACCGGAAACGGCATGCGCCGAAATAGCACCGGATGGGTCGTCAATCGAGACGGCCAGCTCCAGAAGTTCGACCAGCAGCGGAGTAATAACACCGGCAACGATGCCAATGAAAAGTGCTTGAAGGGGCGAAACCATTGCAGCGCAAGCACTTGAGGCGACCAAGCCAGCGAGCCACCCATTGGCGCAAAGGCTGGCGTCAGGCTTGCCAAACCGGATGCGGGTGACGGTGAAAGTGGCGGCGAGAGCTCCAGACGCAGCCAGAACGGTGTTGATTACAGTGACGGGAAGCGCAGTAAGCGGGGCATGGAGCCACAAAAGTTGTCCCGCCAGATTGAAGGCAAGCCACCCGACCAGCGCCACAAGACAGCCAAAAAGAATGTAAGCAGCGTTGTGCCCCGGCATCGCTGTAGAAAATCCCTCTTTCGGGAATTTCCCCTTCCGAGACCCCGTGATCCATACAACAGCAACCGCGCTTAGCCCGCCAAGCACGTGAACCGAACCTGCGCCACCCGGATCAAGAAAGCCGGCGCCAAGACCGAAGTTTACGCCGAGTTGGGCGAGCCAGCCACCCGCCCAGACCCAATGGGCGAAGAGAGGAAAGACGATTGAGGCGAGGATGGACGCGGCCGCGCACCCGGCCGTGAGGCGTAGCCGGTCTGCCCCTGAGCCCCATGGAATGAGCGCGGTAAGGGCGACGGCGAGGAATTCATACAGCAGCGCTAGTTGGGACTGCGGCGATGCCGTCGAGAACCCGGAAAAGAAAAAGGAGCCTTCGCCCAGCCAATTCCAGGGCTTTCCGGCGAGGTGGAAAAGGTGGCTCGGGCCATCAGGCAAACCGGTAAAAGTCGCTCCCACAAGAACAAAAGCAATGGCGGCAACGGCAAAAATGGCAACGTTTCCCAGCAGAGCCTGGGCCGCCGAGCGCGAACGGCCGAGCCCGGCATTGATGAGCGCCAGGCCGGCGATGGCCAGCGGAGCAAGTAGCAGCAGACCCAGAGTAAGTGCAAAGGCGGCTTCAGAAATAGCGGGAGCGACGTTATGGGACGAATTCATCAGTCGGAATCTCCCCGAGGCTCGATATGGCCGCGGACCGCGACCACCAGACCTAGAATTTCCACAGCCAACCCACAGAAAACAAAGGCGATGCGCGAAGCCGGAGCGGGAAAAAGTACGAGCGCGGCCACGCACAGGAAAAAACCAGCCGGCATGACGAGCATTCCCGCGTATTTCATTCGATTTCCCTTTCAGGCATCCGACCGATGAGTTTCGACCCCTCGGATCAGGGGTAAAGGTGGATCCGCAATGCTTGGGTTATGTGACTGAAGACAACTGGCTCGAATGTCTTTATGAATTCTAAATGCTGGTTTTCAGAGCGTCGAATCTCTAGGATCCATGCGGTAAGATGACGCCCTTATGATTTCCTTTCGCGGAGCGAACCATAATTGGGCATGTACATTCGTCTTGATCGGGGCCATCGGGTCCTGCCGGTGATTCTTGGGGTTGTGACGCTCGCTGCGGTGGGCGTGCTGTTCGTATGGGATGCGTTTCCAGGGCGGTTCCCAGCACGGAGCCACGATTATCTGGCAGCGTTTTCGCTGGGAATGATCGCCCTGGCTTACCTGGTATACCAGGTTGCCCACCGGCCGGCGCGGATGGAGTTTCTGAAGGCGATAATGCTGTCTGTGGCGTTTCTGTTCTGGGGAGCGAACCAACTTTGGCCAAATCTGCCCCAGGCGATGTTGTTCAACGATATAGCCATCGCGCTTTTTGTCCTGGACCTGTTCCTGGTGATGCTGGGCTGGCCCGCCACCTCGCCGGACGAATCGTTTGGCGAAACATTCGCGGAGTCTACGCAAAAGTTCCGGCAATAGGGAGCAGTAGCAGCAAGGATTTAGCCAACCGCGATGCGATAAACCGCTTCAGCGGGGCCAAGGCCAGGCTCGATTGAGGAACACTCATTGCGATCAAGCTGTAATGATTTGGACGCTTTCCGGCATCGTGGTATTTTGGAGTGGACATCCCAGCCTCTGGTACGCATAGCGCCAGGGATACGGGGTGGTTTACCTTGCGCCCGACTGCATCACAAGCGGTATTCTTTTCAATCAATTACAAATCTGTCCCGGTTTGAACATTTTTTCGGATTTTAGAGATTTATCCACCCCTTTCATAGCGCTCGGCTGCTATATTGATTTTTCAAGCTTCTCCGCCTCTCGGGTGATTTGTGCCCAAGAGTTTTTCTTGAACACAACCTGTGTGACCGTCGATACATTTGGTGCATCCAGCCAGGACGAGCAATCCGCTGGATGATTTCTTCAAAAAACAGATCCTGTAGACAACGTGTTCAACCGCCGGTAGTGCGGGCCGAACCAAAACAACAATCAAGCAGGGAAAGTATCCATGGCGCAGATATTTGAACGCAGCTCCAATGCACTGGCTCGGGCGAGCCTTGTGTTGTCGGGGCTGATCGTGATCGCTTTGGGGGTAACACTGGATGGGTTGCAGCGTTCGCCCTGGGTGACGCGACAAGGGCAGCGCCCGGACCAGCCGGTGCCCTTCAGCCACAAGCATCATGTGCAGGGGCTGGGCTTGCAGTGCCAGTACTGTCACGTGACGGTGGAGAAGTCGAGCTACGCCGGGATACCGCCGACGAAAACTTGTATGAACTGTCATGCGCAGATCTGGACCAATGCGCAACTGCTGCAGCCGGTGCGCGATAGTTGGGCGACCGACAAGAGCTTGGTATGGACCAAAGTGCACGACCTGCCCGATTTTGTGTATTTCAGCCATGAGATTCATGTGAACAAGGGATTAGGCTGCGCCAGCTGCCACGGCCGCGTGGACCAGATGCCGCTGATGTATGAGCAGAACACGCTGCAGATGGAGTGGTGCCTGGACTGCCACCGGAATCCGGCGAAAAACATTCGACCGACGAGCGAGATTTACAACATGGCATGGGAGAAGCCGGCGGAAGACAGGCCAGTGTGGTGCTCTGTTTCCGACGTGGCCAGCGGAGTGCCGACTGCGCAGGGTGTGAATTGCGTGGCCAAGGACCCGAGCGGCGAGGGGCCTGAAGTGGCTTCACTGCAACTGCCTTTGCATGGAACGAGCGGTCTGGCCGGGGATGTGGCGGCTGCCACGATGCCGGTTGCGCCCGTGTTCAAGAAGTTCACGAGCCAGGAAGATCTGGGTCTTTTCCTGGTTGACCGATACAAGATTCGGACCCCGAAAGAGCTGACCAGCTGTGAGGTCTGCCACCGATGAGCAAACAAGAGAATGGCCGGATGATCGCAAAGCTACAGATCGAGAACGGACATAATGGCGCCACGCCGATGACGCTAGCCCAGGTGCGCGAGGATCTGAAGGGCGTCAAAGGCAAAAAGTACTGGCGCTCGCTGGACGAGCTTGCGGATACGGCGGAGTTTCAGGCGGCGGTCGAGAAAGAATTCCCGTCTGCCGCGCAAGAGTGGGTCGATCCGGTTTCGCGCCGTGGCTTTATGAAGCTGATGGGCGCATCGATGGCCCTGGCGGGGCTGGCTGGTTGTACCAAGCAGCCGGACGAGCCCATTTATCCCTACGTCAAAGCACCTGAGGATTTAATCCTCGGCAAGCCGATGTATTTTTCGACGGCCCATCCCTTTGCCACCGGTGCCGTTCCGCTGCTGGTGAAGAGCGATCAGTTCCGTCCCATAAAAGTGGACGGAAATCCGGAGCATCCTTACAACTCAGGTTCGTCTGATCCCTTCACGCAAGGCACGCTGCTGGATTTGTACGATCCGGACCGCTCGCAGCATGTGACCTATCGCGGCGAAAACCGTGAGTGGGCGGAGTTTGCGCAGGCGTTTAAAGAAAAGCTGGCGGAAAGCAAAGACGGTACTGGGGTTTACCTTGTGAGCGCGACGGTCACGTCGCCCACTTTGGGTCGCCAGTGGAAGGCATTTCAGGCTGCGTATCCAAAGGCGACACTGATTCAATATGACGCGGCGCTGGCCCAGACCTGGCAGGAAAATGCGCCCGCAATTCAATACGATCTTTCCGCAGCGGACGTCGTTGTTTCGCTGGATGCGGATTTTCTCTCGGGTGCATCCTACCCCGGGTTCCATAAGCTGGTTGGCGACTACGCGAAACGGCGCAAAGATCCCGCGAGTCTGAACAGGCTCTACGCGATCGAGTCGACACCGACGACGACAGGCCTGAAGGCAGAACATCGGTTGGGTCTGCGTGCAAGCGAGATTCCCGCGTTTACTGCAGAGCTTGCCAAGGCGCTGGGTGTTTCTGTTGAAGCTCCGGCGTATGCCTGGACGGATGCTCAAAAGAAGTTCCTGACCGCGCTGGCCAAGGACCTCAAGGCACATGCGGGTAAGAGCGCCGTGCTACCCGGGCTTTACCAGGATCGTTCTGTAGACGGCTTGGCGCTGGCAATCAACAATGCGCTGGGCAATGTGGGCAAGACGGTTTTTGTGGCCGCGGATCCGGTCAACCCGATTCCCGCCAAGAGCCAAATTGCGGATTTCAAGGCGCTGGTGGCAGATCTGAATGCGGGAAAAGTGGATTGGCTCGTGCTTCTGAATGTCAATCCGATTTATACAGCCCCCGCGGATCTGAACTTCGCTGACGCTTTCAACAAGGCAAAGACGGTTGCACACCTCGATTCGAATCTGAACGAAACAGGGCAGATTTCCCACTGGACCATTCCTGCAGCGCACTATTTGGAATCATGGTCCGATGCACGGGCATACGACGGAACAGTTACAATCGTGCAGCCGCTGATTGAGCCGCTGTATGGCGGCAAGACAGCGCACGATGTGCTGCAGTTGGCTTTAAATGAGCCATTTCTGAGTGCGTATGAAGCAGTTCGCGAGACCAGCAAGCCACTGATCAAAGGCGACTTTGAGACTGGCTGGCGCAAGGCCCTGCACGATGGTTGGATTGACGGGACGGCGTTCGACAAAACCGCTAAGGCAGGCGGCGCAAGTTCTGCTTCCAGCTTCAAGGTGGCCGCGCCCAGCAGCAAAGACTCGTTCGAAATCATCTTCCGACCCGACCCAACTGTTTACGATGGCCGGTGGTCGAATGTTGGCTGGCTGCAGGAGTTGCCCAAGCCAGTAACTAACCTCAGTTGGGATAACGCGGCGATTATTTCGGGCGCGACACTGACCAAGCTGGGCGTGGAAGAAGACGATATTCTCGAGATCACCGTGAATGGCCGCAAAGTGAAGGCCCCGGTGATTGTATCTCCCGGCCATCCTGACAATTCGGTTACAGTTCACCTGGGTTATGGCCGCGAATTTGCCGGGCGCGTTGGCTCGGGCGCGGGATTCAACGCCTATTTGATCCGCTCAGCCGACACGCCGTTCTACGCGACGGGCACCATCGCAAAGGTGGAAGGCAAGTGGGGCGTGGCAATCACCAAGAGCCACTACCAGGACCACCGCGGCAAGATGTTTGGCGAGCAGGGCAATGGAAACAATTCGCTTGAGGCCGACGAGGCAATCAGCGAGCGTGGAATTATCCGCTACGCAACGCTCGAGGAATATAAGGCCGATCCCGGGTTCGCAAACGAAGGCGAGTCGAACACAAAGACGGATAAGAGCGTTTCCCTGTTCCCGGACTGGCCGTACAAGGACAACGCCTGGGGCATGTCCATCGACATGAACAGCTGCACCGGATGCAATGCGTGCATCGTTAGCTGCTATGCCGAGAACAACATTGCGGTGGTCGGCAAGCAGCAGGTGCGCATCGGTCGCAACATGCAGTGGCTCAGGATTGACACTTACTTCGAGGGTGATTTGTCCGCCCCGCGAGCGCACTTTCAGCCCATGGCCTGCCAGCACTGCGAGAACGCACCCTGCGAACAGGTTTGCCCGGTGGGCGCGACAGTGCATACGCCGGAAGGCCTCAATACGATGGTCTATAACCGTTGCGTGGGTACCCGCTACTGCTCCAACAACTGCCCATACAAGGTGCGGCGATTCAACTTCCTGCTGTTTTCTGATTACGAGACGGAAAGCCTGAAACTGTCGCGCAATCCGGATGTATCTGTCCGGTCGCGCGGTGTCATGGAAAAGTGTAGCTACTGCATCCAGCGGATTACGGCGGCTCGGATTGAAGCTGACAAAGAAAATCGGGCGATTGCCGATGGAGAAGTAGTGACCGCGTGCCAGCAAGCATGCCCTGCATCGGCAATTACCTTCGGCAACATCAACGACAAGGGAAGCCGGGTAGCGAAGTTGCAACAGGATGAGCGCAGCTACCAGGTGCTGGCCGATCAGAACACACGGCCGCGGACAAAGTATGTGGCTGCGGTGTTGAACACAAACTCCGAACTCGAAGGAATTCAAACGCCGGTGGAGCATCTGCCGGCGAAGGGTTGAGGCCAGGATGGCAACCAAAGACCTGATACCGAAAGATTCGACGCCCGGCGCAGGGATCGATCCCGCAACCGGCGAATACCGGGTGCTTGGTCTGGGACAGACCTTCAAGTCGGTCACGGAGAAGATTTCCGGAATCGTACTGACGCCGACAACGCCGCTCGGGTGGTTCGCCATATTCAGCGTGGGCGGGGCATTGGCGACCATGCTGCTGGTGGCCGTGACTTGGCTGTTCCTCAAAGGCACAGGTATCTGGGCCGTCACTCAGCCGGTGGCTTGGGGCTTCGCCATCATCAACTTTGTTTGGTGGATCGGCATCGGCCACGCCGGCACGCTGATCTCCGCGATTCTGTTGCTGTTCAAGCAGGGCTGGCGCAATTCGATCAACCGCTTTGCCGAGGCCATGACGATCTTTGCCGTGGTCTGCGCCGGCATGTTCCCGCTGATCCACGTAGGCCGCCCCTGGTTGGGTTACTGGCTGTTCCCTTATCCCAACTCGATGAATGTGTGGCCGCAGTTCCGCTCTCCGCTCCTCTGGGACGTGTTCGCGGTTTCCACCTATGCAACCATCTCGGTCGTGTTCTGGTACATCGGCATGGTTCCCGATTTCGGGACATTGCGCGACCGGGCAAAGAGCCCTCTTGCGAAATATGCGTATGGTTTGATTTCGCTAGGCTGGCGTGGCTCAACGCGGCACTGGATGCGCTACGAGACAGCATCCCTGCTGTTGGCTGGACTGGCAACGCCACTCGTGCTCAGCGTGCATACAGTCATCAGCTTCGACTTCGCGGTCGCGGTATTGCCGGGGTGGCACACAACAATTTTCCCGCCATACTTTGTGGCGGGTGCCATTTATTCAGGCTTTGCGATGGTGCTGACACTGGCCATTCCGCTGCGCAAGGTTTATCACCTTGAGTTTCTGGTCACGGAGCGACACCTCGACAACATGGGTAAGGTCATGCTGGCGACGGGTTTCATCGTGGCATACGGGTATGGCATGGAAGTGTTCATGGCCTGGTACTCTGCATCGCACTGGGAAGCCTTCATGATGTGGAACCGCATGTTCGGCCCGATGGGGTGGTCGTACGGCGTGCTGGTTATGTGTAACCTGGCAATTCCGTTGACGACGCTGTGGGTTCGCAAGTGGCGCACCAACATGACATTCATGTTCCTGCTATCGCTCGTGGTGAATACGGGGATGTGGTTTGAGCGGTTCGTAATTGTTGTCACCAGCCTTTACCGCGACTTTCTTCCGTCGTCATGGGGCACGTACCGCGCTACGCGATGGGACTTTGCGATTTACGTTGGCACGCTCGGCTTGTTCACGGCGCTGTTCCTTCTGTTTGTGCGCTTCCTCCCAATGATTCCGATGAATGAAATCCGCATGATGCTACCCGGCGCCAAAATCACCCCTAAGAAGGCTGCGGAGGCTGCAGACTAATATGCCCGCACGCGAAGGAACCTACGGCCTGCTGGCCGAATTCGATACGCCGAGCGACTTGGTGAGAGCCGCCCAACAGGCGCGCCTCGACGGCTGGCGCAGGTTGGAATGCTACACGCCCTACCCGGTGGAAGAAGCTGCCGAGGCGATCGGTTTTCATCGCAACAAGGTGCCCCTTATTACGCTGATTGGCGGATTGATGGGACTCGCGGCGATGTTCTCGATGGAGACGTGGGTTTCCGTGCTCGCGTATCCGCTGAATATTGCCGGGCGTCCTACGTATTCGTGGCCGGCATTTATTGTGCCTGCCTACGAGTGGACAATTTTGTGGGCGGGACTTTCGGCAGCGTTCGGAATGCTGGCCCTGAATGGTTTGCCGGCTCTATATCATCCCTTGTTTAACGCGCCGAATTTTCGCGATGGCGCGACGACAGACAAGTTCTTCCTTTGTCTGGAGGCGCTGGATCCAAAGTTCGACCTGGCAGAAACACGAGAGTATTTGAAGACCATGGGGCCGGCTTCAGTGGTGGAGGTGGATTACTAATGAACCGCCTCAGGAATAGTTATCAGATATCAGTGATCAGCGGTCGGCGAGTCGTTGCGGCTGTGGGATTTTCCGCTCTGCTTCTGGTTGCCGGTTGCCGTCAGGATATGCAAAACCAGCCAAAGCTGATTCCCCAACGTGGATCGGTGATGTTTGCCGATCATCGTGGAGCACGACCACAGGTGGTGAACACGGTTGCGCGCGGGCAGTTGCATGAGGACAGCTACTTTTACACTGGCGTGGTTCAGGGCGCGAACGGCTATCGCGAGGAACAGAACCTGATCCCATTCCCTGTAACGCTGGACGTGCTGAAGCGCGGACAGGAGCGATTCAACATCTATTGCACGCCATGCCACTCGAGGGTGGGCAATGGACTGGGCGAGGTTGTGGAGCGCGGCTACAAGCCGGCTGCAAATTTGCATGACCAGGTGCGCATGGCGCAGCCGGTCTCGCACTACTTCTTCGTAATGACGCATGGCTATGGAGCAATGCCCGACTATTCAGCGCAGTTGACACCAGCGGATCGCTGGGCTGTGGCAGCGTATATCCGCGCATTGCAACTGAGCCAAGCGGCTCCAGCGAGTGATGTACCGTCTGGCGTTACTGTGCGCGAGTTGAAATCGATTGCGACCGAAGCTGGACACCCGGATTATGCAAACCCCTGGACGCTGCCCTCGACCGCGATCCAGGCGTATCCACCCGATACAAAGCAGGGCACACCGGCACTGGCTCCGGCCAATCCGGCGGACCCGGCCATCAGTATTCCTGCAAGCAAACCAGCTGCGAAATAGTAACTAAGCAACAAGGGATTAAGGGAGTAAGGAAGAACCGAATGGCTCACGAGACTCACGCCAAGACGCTACCAAAAGAACTGGGCGCCCCGGCATTTGTGGACGTCTGGAAGTCGAGAGCAGCAATCGTCGCGCTGGTGTTTGCGCTGATTGCGGTAGGACTCGGCTTTTTGGACGGCCACGGCTTTGACCTGGACCACGTGCTGCGCGCGTGGCTGCTGGGGATGGTGCTCACATTTGGCTGGTCAGTGGGCGGACTCGCGCTGCTGATGGTGCAGTACGTCACGGGCGGCAAGTGGGGTCTGTTGCTGCGCCGGCCGCTGGAGGCCATGAGTCGCACGCTGCCGGTGGTGTTTGCCTACTGGCTTGTAATCGCGATCGCGATGTATATGGGAAAGCTTTATCTGTGGGCACAGGTCAATGGCTCAAAGCCCAGTGAACTGGCCGCGGCGCTAAAGTCCGGATTCATCAATGAGGCACAGGCGCATGCCATTGCCTTCAAGCGGCCCATGCTGAATCCGGAAATGTTTATCACGGTGGGCGTCTTCTGCTTCCTGGTTTGGACCTTCTATATGTGGCGCCTCAACAAACTGGGATTGTTGCGCGATGAGGATTCGCCAGCAAACACGCCGATGTGGATCAAGAAGATGGAGAACATCAGCGGACCAGGAATCCTGGTCTATTCGCTGACCATGACTGCTGCAGTTATCTACTGGGTCATGTCGCTCGATCCAACATGGTACTCATCCGTGTATGGGCTGATGTTCCTGGTGGGACAGGGTTACTCGGTCCTGGCGCTCGGAATCATCGTAACCATCTCGCTCTCGGCAGCCGAACCGTTCAAGACGATTCTTCGGACAACAGAGCAACACGACTTGGGCAAATTCACTTTCGCGTTTGTGATGCTCAATATCTACCTTGCCTTTTCGCAGTTCCTCATCATCTGGTCGGGAAACCTGCCGGAAGAAATTCCCTGGTACATTGACCGCTTCGCAGGCGGATGGGCAGTCATCATCACGCTGGACTTCCTGTTCCACTGGCTCATTCCGTTCTCGCTGCTGCTGTCGCGGGACATCAAGCGGAACAAGAAACGGCTGGTCTTGGTTTGCCAGTGGATGATCTTCGCCAAGGCTTTCGATCTGTTCTGGCTGATCGAACCGAACTTCAAAGATGCAGCACGTAACCTTCACTTCAGTTTTGGAATTCTGGAGTATGTCGCGGTACCGGTGGCAATGGTTGCATTGTGGATTTACTTCTTCATAACTCGCCTGAAAATGCGGCCGCTGGTGCAAACCAACGACCCGCATGTCGCGGAGATTCTGGAGCCTGAACATGCCCACGCATAAAGACGACAAAGAACCGAAGATCCGCCTGTGGGAAGAGCCGGAGAGTCATGGACCGGAAGAGATTGACGTTGAGGCGGGCTACGAGAAGACCGACGTCCGTGTGACGGGAATCGTGGTCTTCCTGACCGCGCTGGCGGTTTTTGTCGCGGTAACGGGCGTGCTCTGCTATGGCATCGGCATGGTGCTGAATGCGGAGTTGAACAAAGAAGACGGCCCCAACAGCAAATGGACAAAGACAGTGGAGATTCGGCAACTCGGGAACCTGCCCGCCAATCCCGAGATGCAGCGCAAGGTTGCCGAGTTGGCGCAGAGTTTCCCAACGCCCCGTGTGCAATTGGACGACGGCAACCAGGATGTTGCCGATTTGCATGAGCGTGAGGATCTGCTGCTGAACAACTACACATGGGTCGACAAGGGACAGGGCAAGGTCAGAATTCCAATCGAGCTCGCGATGCAGTTGGTCGCAAAAAGCGGATTGCCAGTGGCGCCCAATGCAAATCATTCGGCGGCGTTGACCGGGGACGGGAAGCCTGGAGTAGTCACAGCTCCCCTGACCAATGGTTTTGCGCGCACGTCGTTCGAACAGGAAGAAGCCACAGCTGAGGCGGTTGCGGAGCGGCGGAAGTAGACGGTATTCGAAGTGGGTTGTATTTGGCGCCCAAGGTGTTTTCAGATCAAGCAGTCGACCAGGAAAGCGTGAAGAGTTGCAGAAGATGAACACAATGCGAAAGAGTTTGGGACGCGCGGCAATGGCTGCGGCAACCGCACTTGTGTTCGCAACAGCTGCATCCACTCCATCGCTGCTGGCGCAGGTTTCAGGCTACGGAGAGAAGGATTCCGGTACCAGGAGCGACAAACCACCGACGCTTCTCGACGGGGTGAAGATTTCGCAAAAACTGAACGGCCAAGTGCCCCTCGATTTGTCCTTTACAGACGATCAGGGAAAGCAGGTGCAGCTCGCCAGCTACTTCGGCAAGAAGCCGGCGATTCTGGCGCTGGTCTACTACCAGTGCCCAATGCTCTGCTCCGAAGAACTGAACGGGCTCACAAGCGCTCTGCAAATGGTCGACGAGGTTCCAGGCAAGGACTTCGATATAGTCGTGGTTAGCATCGATCCCAGTGAAGGAACAGACCTTGCCGCGGCCAAGAAGCGAATCTACCTGAAGAAGTATGGACATCCGGAAACGGCCGCGGGATGGCACTTCCTTACCGGGACGCAGGCAAACATCGACGTTCTCACCAAGGCGGTAGGCTTCGGTTACGTAAAGATCCCAGGGCCAGACGGAAAGCTTACGCAGTTTGCGCATGCAAGTTCGATCCAGATTGTGACGCCTGAAGGCAAGATGGCGCAGTACTACATGGGCGTGGAATATTCGCCGAAAGATTTGCGGATCGGCCTCGTTGAAGCCTCGTCAAACCGCATTGGCTCGCCGGTCGACAACATTCTGACGTACTGCTATCACTACGATCCGCAGACCAACAAGCACTCGCTGATCGTAGCGCGCGTGGTTCAGTTGGGCGGCTTGGTCACTGTGTTTTCGCTGGGCGGATTCATGCTGGTAATGTTCCGCCGGGACGCGCGGCAAGGGGACAATCTGCCCGGCGCAAAATTGGTCGACGCAGGCAAAGCAAAAAAAG
>Ga0302319_10019783_pt1 | contig 12213 bp, 10 predicted proteins | sample Bog_T0_2_FD_203319 | JGI IMG/M metagenome (GOLD analysis project Ga0302319, IMG submission 203319) | Peat permafrost microbial communities from Stordalen Mire near Abisko, Sweden - Bog_T0_2 | ecosystem: Environmental > Terrestrial > Soil > Wetlands > Peat | place: Sweden: Abisko, Stordalen Mire... | reverse complement strand
GGCATGCCGAGCACGGCCGCGCCGGAACGTTCGAACCCGAGGACGGCCGCGGTGCGCCAGTCCTCAGCGCCAGCTGGCTGCTCGACGTCCAGCAGGGCGGGGCGCCAGGAGGCGGGGTCGGAGAACTTTGTCCCTGACGGCAGGGTGCCGATGGGCCCGGACCAGCCGTGCCTGCGGTCATACTCAGACAGCCCTTCCCTCAGGGCCTTCTCGGCGAGTGCCTGGAGTTGCGGATCCATGCTGGTGCGCACGGTAAGACCGCCCCGGTAAAGCGTGGGGGCGCCAAGCGTCCCGATCACCTGGCGCCTGACCTCTTCGGCGAAGTAGCCGTCCGCAGGACCCCCGAGAGGATGTCCGGACGGCCGTGGCAGGGGCTCCGACTGCGCCGCCGCGGCCTGCTCCGGGCTCACCGCGCCGTCCTCGGCCATGCGTTTCAGCACGTAAGCCCGCCTCGCCAGAGCCGCGTCCGGACGCCGGACCGGGTCGTAGTTCGCCGGGCCCTTCGGCATCGCTGCGAGCAGCGCGGCATCGGCCAGCGACAGATCGGACAGCGGCTTGCCGAAATACGCGTCAGCCGCGGCGGCGACACCATAGGCACCCTGGCCGAGATAGATTCCGTTCAGATAGATTTCCAGCACGCGCCGCTTGCCGATTTCGCGCTCCAGATGAACTGCGAGCAGCGCCTCGCGAAGCTTGCGGCGCATCGACTGCTCGTCTCCAACCAGCTCGTTCTTCACCACCTGCTGGGTAATCGTCGATGCCCCGATCATGCGGCGCCCTGAGTGGCGGTTCCGCAGGTTGGACAGGGTGGCGCGCACGATGGCGACGGGGTCGATTCCCTGGTGGCGCCAGAACGAGCGGTCCTCGGCGGAGACGAACGCCTGCTGCACGAGCGGGGGCACCGCGTCCAGAGGAACCGCCGTGCGGTTCTGCTCGGCGAACTCGCCCAGGAGCGAGCCGTCCTGCGCGAAGATCCTGGACGTCAGCGCCGGGCGGCGGTCACCAACGGCGGAAACGCTGGGCAGCCCGGACGCCTCCCGCTTGACCAGTGCCGTGCCGACCGCCGCCGCCAGGACCGCGGCGATCAGGCCGAGCAGGAACACGGCAGAAAGAAGCCGCCGCACGAAACCCATTTCAGGCCTTCCTGCGCAGGAAGGCTGGCACGGATGCGCCGGTCCTGGCGAGGTCGATGTCGCTCGGTTCCGGCAGTCCCGCTATGAGCGGCACTGCCGGAACCCCGGCCTCCCGCTCATAGCGGCGGATCCCGGCGACCGCGCTGCGGATATCGTGCCGCCCGTCCCACGCGGCACGCCACGCCCTGGCGCAGCCCTTCCGGACGGACGGGGCCACAGCCACGCCGAGTGTCAGGCATGCAAGCTCCGCAGCCCGCAGGTCAAGCGCGGCGTGGTGCAGGTGCGGCGCGCGCCCATCTCCGACAATGGCAGCAAGACGGTCGCGGCGCTGGAGGATGTCACGCAGGGCCGCGTGCGCCGCCGCCCGCCCGGCCGCTGCCGGATCATCGGCCAGCGCCGGACCGTGCAGGGCCGCCGCCGCGCGGAGCAAGCTGTTCGCCAGGACCAGAATGGCAGCCCTCCCGGCCGCCGGCTGTTCCGAGATGCCGTCAGCCAGGGAGACCGCCAGCGCGGCCACCGCGCGCCTGCGCGCCACCGCGCCGACCAAAAAACCGAGCATGCCATATTCCCCTTGCCGCGGAAGCCATTGTCCGTTTGCCGGGGGTCGGTGTCAACGAAGGACAGGCACAAGACAAACCTGGTCAATGGCGGCAATCCCTTCCGCCCCTTGCCCGCCCGCCCGCGCCATCCGGCAAGGAAACCGCAAAGCCGCAGCGCGCCCCTCCCCTGGCGTCGTCCATGTCCTGTGTGGGGGCCAACGTCCCGGGCTGCAAGGAAACCGACGCTGGGCTGGCCCACCCCGCCTGTGCTAGTCTCACGGATCATCAACGTGAGCCGCGGAGACAATGTTGCGATGACGGGCGCCATATCCACAGGATCCAGACGCATCGTCACGCGGTTCCCGTGCGCGGCGGGCAAGCTCGCTTCGGCGTTGCTTCCCTACATGGCAGGCTTCGCGGCGGCTGCGGCGCTGCTGTGCCTGGCCGCGGCCGGCTACAGCGGCTATGACGATCGGCATGACATTGAGGCCGCTGACGGATGGCTCGCGCACATTCCCTTCGTCGGGACGACGCATTGGCACATGCGGCATCCCCTCGTATTGGCGATCGCCGCGAGCTTCGCAGCCTTCGGCCGCAACGAAACGTCCCTGATGTTACCCACGATTGCCGCATACCTCGGCGTCGTGGCGCTGACCGCGGCGCTGGTCCGATCCGTGTCCGATCGGTTCACGGCTGGGCTGGCGGCGCTGTTGGCCGCCTCGGTGCCGCTCTTTGTCATCTATGCAAAGACCCCTTATCCGGACGACATGGAGCTTGCGCTTGCGCTGCTTTCCCTCCTGTTGTTTTGGCATGGAGCCGGACGCCGAAGTGCGCCGCTGCTCCTGCTGGCAGGCTCCGCGGCGGGAATTTCCTGGCTCCTGCGCGCGACGTGCGCGCCATTGCTGATATTCTACGCTGGCCTGTTTTTGCTCGGGTGGCGGGTCAGGCGGGCCGACTGCGTATGGCTGTTACTGGGCTTTGTGCCATTCCCGCTGTGTGAGTGGGCGTTCCTCTATGCCGCTGTGGGCGATCCGTTCTATCGCCTCGCGATTGATTCGCGCTCCCTCGAAATTCCGTCAGAACAGATGACCGGGTGGGTGGCGGGCGGGTTGCATCCGCCCTTCAACATGGCGCTGATGGCAAAGTGGAAGGCACATGGCATCCACGCCCATTGGGCGGCTGATCCCTACATCGATTTCGTGACCAACCCGATCTACGGCCCGATATTCTGGACGGGCGCGTTGGGCGCCGTCGCGGCCTGCCGCCAGCCCGCCCGTGCGGGGGTGTTTGCCCGGCTGGTGTGCGTGCTCGCCGCGCTTTGGATCTTCTGCGTGACATGGGTGCTGAACCTGAGCCCGCAGCCCCGTTATTTCGGCCCTGCAGTATGGGCCGCGGCGGTGATGACGGCATTCTGGCTGCGGCCCCTTTTCGCGTCGAAGCCGCGCGTGGCGGCGGCGGTCCTGGCCGCGATCCTCGCGGTCGACGTGCTCGCGATCAGCCTGCGCCAGCCCCCGCTCCGCGCCGAGCGGGCACTTGCCGACTGCGCCGCCGGGAGTGCGGAGCCGATGTGGACCAACCTCTCGCAGGGCGTGTTCCTGCTGGAGGAGATCGGGGTCGCCGGGCGCGTGCATTTCTCCGAGTCCGCCAGTGTGCCGCCCGGAGGGCTGTACGTGACGACCGGGGATGCCGCCAGGCGGCAGGGGATTGCCGGATGGTCAGAAGTGCCCTGCGGCGCCCTGAGGTCCCGGCACTGGCCCGGGCTCGCCGCCATGGCCCCGGAACTCTGGGCCAGGATGATTCCTTCCTCCGGCACCGGCGTGCTGGTGCTGCGTGCGCCCGGCAGGACCGGATCCGGCGCTGGCCCGGTTCCGTCCCCATGAAATCCTGAGTTTCCTGCGCTTCGCCTGAGGCACCGGATTCGCAAGGTGTCATGGCCATGGCCATGACAAAGCCGTTCCGGCGACCCGCAGGCACCCCACGCGCCAGGACGAAATTCTTGACAGCCGATGCCTGAATGCCTGACTCTTGGGAGCCTACCAACGGAGAATGGCGATGCAGCGCGTCAGCTACCCCGACGCCATCAGGGGTGCAGGGATTATCTTGGTCGTCGCCATTCACGCCATAGCGTACCTGAAAGTTCCTCCCAACAGCCTCTGGCTGCCTCTTGGCGTGGCGGTCCCTATTTTCTTTCTGGCTGACGGATGGCTCTATGCCAACCGCTCCCGCGGCCCGGCCACCCTGGCCGCGGGAGCGGCATACCTTGCGGCATCCGCAAGGCGCCTGATGCTGCCGTGGCTGCTGTTCTCCGCGCTGTATTTGGCAACGAGGCTTGCAGCGGAGCGCTGGGGATCGGCAGGAGGGATTCCCGCGCTTCCGCATGGCTGGACAGGGATACCTTCCGCGATTTGGCACTGTCACGCGGACCGTGCCATGTATTTCCTGCCCGCGCTGATGTTGGTCAGGATTGCGTCTGTTATCCTGCACCCGCTTGTGAGGGGCCGGCCATGGATAGCGGCTGCCGCTCCGGCCGTCCTTATGATAGCCTGGCGGCTGGGCGTGCGTCCGTTCGTGTCCTTTCCTCCAGGTGGCGAGGAGCCGCTGCTGGCCGCCGCCATGGGCATTGGCTTCGCGGCCGTCGGCTGGGCATTCGCGGAAGCGGAGATATCCGGAGTTAGGCAGTGGGTTCCGGCCGCCGCGGTGGCATCGGCCGCGCTGATATGCGGCTTGCTGTCCGTGCCAGGGGCTTCAAGGGAAGTCATCCAGGCCGCCGAGCTGCTCGCGTTCTGGCTGGCCGCCCGGAACCTTGGCGGTTGGATGCCGCACCGCTGGCTCGCGTGGCTCGGCCGCCGCACCATGGAAATCTATCTGCTCCATGGGCCATGGGTTCTCCACCTGGTTACGGCAGCCCTGCTCATCGTCCACCGCCCGGCGCCCGTGCTTATCCCGTTCTCGGTGGCGGCCTCCGTGGCCGGAGCACTTGCCGTCGCCGCCGTGCTGCGCAGGCTCGGGCTGGCCTGGACGTGGGGAGGGGGGACATCATGGAGGGTGGCGTCCGCCCGGAGAGTACTGGCGGCTTAGGGCTTCGGGTTGCCATCCGGAATGAAGCAACCCACGGGCACGGTGTGGAGGAACGCCGCCAGCACATCGGCGGAGCCCTGCCAGGCAGGGCGGCCTGCGGCGCCCGAAGCGCGCCCATTCCTGGCGCCCGTGGGCAAGCCACGCAGTGTCCGCATCCGGATTCCGGCCGCCGGAAGCTCCCCAGACGGCGTCACCACCCGCGCCCGCGCGTGCCCGGCGGCGGGCCGCAAGTTCCCCGTGGGGCACCTCGAGGAAGGAGCGGTGGGTGCATGCCTCCGCGATGCCGGGATAGCAGAAGAGGTGGCTCGATGACCACCGGACGGTTCCCGGCCAGCGCCTCCAGGGCGTGCCGCAGCAGGGAGGCGCCCTCGTATATCCGGTAACGGCGGCGAGGGCACCATGCTTCCCATCTCCCCGCAAAACTCCGGGCATGCACGATGCCGGAGCCCGCCCGATGGCATCCGGCGGTGAAGCATGCTTCGGAAACGTTGCGGCATACCCCAATCTGACGGGGGCGTGCCGAAGCCGTCCCCGTTGGCATGCGTGGTGCTAGAACGCGTCTGTGCAGAAGAGGAGGCGGTCGATGGCGCAGGTCAGGCTCGACAGGATGCTGGTCCTCGATGTCGAGGAAACCTGCTGGGATGGCGGTCCACCGCCCGGGGAACGGACCGAAATCATCCAAATCGGAATCGCCGAACTGCTTCTGGACGGCATCCCCGGCATTGGGCGCATGGCATCGTTTGCGGTACGCCCAATGGCGTCGCGGATTTCGCCGTTTTGCACGGAGCTGACCGGAATCACCCCGAAGGCCGCCCGCAGCGGCAGGCCTCTCCGCGAGGTGGTGGGAACCGTCAGGAAGGAATTCGGCGGTGCCGGAAAGATCTGGGCGGCTTGGGGGCGCGACGACGAATCGCTGTCGCGCGACTGCGTGGCCGCGGGAATTGAGCCGCTGCCCTTCGGCGGCTTCCTGGACCTTGGCGCGCTCTGGACGATGCTTTCAGGCTCTGCCCGTTCTGTCGGACTGCAGCAGGCGCTCGGGGATCTCGGGCTGGTTTTTGAAGGCACCCCACACCGGGCGCTCGACGACGCGGTGAACACCGCGCGGGTCGCCGCGACCCTCGCCGATTTGCTGCGCGCCCGGCTTGCCCTGTGTCCGCTGGAAGACAGGCGCAGCGGCGAGGACCGGCCTCGCCGCTGCGCCTGGTAAGCCGCGCCGGAACGTCTGCCAGCCTTTCGGGCACGGCTTACCAGGCGGTGCTTGCCCGAAGACAGCCGACGGATGGCGATCCGCTTACGCCGGCGGTCCTCCGAACGGCGGGAAATCCGGCTGGCGCATGATGGTGGCCATCACGGAGGAGGCGACCTGTGACGCGGGACGGTTGGCGTCGATCACATGCATGCCGGGGACGGATGCCTGCGGTGCCCCAAAGCGTTCCCATTCCTCGCGCCCGTGCGCAAGCCACGCAGTGTCCGCGTCCGGGTTCCGGCCACCGCAAGGCCCCCAGACCGCATCACCGCCCGCAGTGGCCCTCGTCCGGCGGCGGGCCACAAGCTCCCCGTGGGGAACCTCAAGGAAGAAGCGGTGGGTACATGCCTCCGCGATGCCGGGGTAGCAGAACAGCAGGAAGCCCTCGATGACCACCGGAGGATTTCTGCCCAGCGCCTCCAGGGCATCCCGCAGCAGGGAGGCGCCATCGTATTGGTGAGGCCGCTCGTAACTCCGGTGCCCGTTGACCGTCGGTTTCAGGGCGCCGCTGACCCAGCGGCCGTCAAGATGGAGAAGCGTGCCCGAAAGCGCATGGGCAACCTGGCTCGCCACCGTGCTCTTGCCGGAGCAGCTCGGCCCCGCAATCCCAATCAGCATCCCTGTCTCCGCTGGCGGACTGCGGCAAGGATAGCACGCGGAGGGAGGTGACCATCAGGATTTTGGTCGGCGTGCGGGAATGGCATCCGCTGCCGGGACCAGTGCGCAGAAGCATTGGAGAGGACGGTAGAGTCGCAGGATGGCAGCCGTTGGAGATGGCGGCAGGATTCGAACCCACGGCTGCACCTTTGGAAGATGGCAGGCTACCATGGAATGCGCACGCCGCTCTTTGGCAAATAAAGTATCGCCATTGTATTCGCCGAAGCACGAAGGTAATTTGGAGCGGGTGAAGGGAATCGAACCCTCGTCAATAGCTTGGAAGGCTATAGCTCTACCATTGAGCTACACCCGCATAGGCGCAAATAAAAACATTGTCACTCTGGCACTCCAGATGCCTCCAGAGTGCGCCGCCCCGACGTTCATGTCAACCCCGGCGAACCCATTGGCGCGGCACTGTTTCTTGGTGGAGACAGACGGACTCGAACCGACGACCCTCTGCTTGCAGGGCAGACTCTCTCCCAACTGAGCTATGTCCCCGAGCCGGACGACACGCGACCCATTCCTGCTCAACGGGAGACACTGTTGCATGTTTCTGATGCGCCTGGCAAGCGGAAAAGACCACGAAATTGGCGCGCTGCATCCCAATGCCGTTATGGCGTGACCCCAGGCATCCTCTCCGTGCCGCCGCCGGCTTGCCCCGCTGCTGGACGCACCGTCCCCGGATGAGTGCTGACCGGGCACACCCAGCTTCCCCGGAAGGAAGCGGCCCTGGAAGGGAGGCTCTCGCGGCGGGAGCTGCCGGCATCCGCCATGGCGAAGGCATGCCTTGGGATCGGGGCTGCCAACGACAGAAGAAGTATCCCGGGAAGGAAGACTGCCCCAGACAGGCGGCCCGCCTGGGCAACGGCGGGCATCTGTCCGCCTTGATGGCCAATTCCTCCGCCGTGCGGCCGATGGCTGCCACCGTGGCTGAGATCCGTGTCCGGGCGGAGTGCTGACCGACCGCGGCCAACCTCACCAGGCGGAGGCCAAGGGATGGCCGGCAGCCACACCGTCAGGGGGTTGCCGTCGCTGAAGGACGGTTCCCTTGGTGGAAAGGACCCTCGCCAGGTTGTCCGCCCCGATCAGCCAAGAGTCCGCCCGTCGGGTGAATCGGCCGGCATCTGCCGGGTCGGTGGTGTCCAATCCCCGCTGCCGTCTGCTTCATGCGGGGGAAGCCGTTGATCCAGGAGGTGCGCCACGGCGGGAGGTTCTCTATGGCGGAGGAGGATGCCGGGTTCGCTGGTCGAGCTGATACCGCCCTCCCGGCGTTGGCAGCCGGAAGCCGAAGGCATGCCACGAAGGGCGCTCTGGCGGGTGCCCATCCCCCGTATCGCCCGGGGAAGTTGCTCTGACAGTGCGCGCCAGACACCAGCCAAAACCCGCGGTTGTCAACGGCGCAGCTTCACAACCGCCATGCCGACGGTCCCGGGAGCCCATACACGAAAGGTGCCGGTTGCTCTGGCCGCTCTGGTCGTCAGGGTCCGGTATCCTCGACGCCAGGCAGGAATTTCCCGGCGGCATCGCACACGAACACGTCAGCGAGGAACTCGGCCAGCATATCCTGCTTCTGTGGGCATGAGCAAACCTGATCATGAGACATAATCAGCACTTTCCGCCCGACTTCTTCTTCGCGGCTCTCAGACTCTGCACGCCTGACGGCGCCGCATCGGTCTCCCCGCGCGTTCCCCCGAAGGGCGGTTCGGCATTAGCCCTGCCTACCGAAAACCATGAGCGCTCAATGGCCGTAAGACCGGCCAGAGCGATTTGGGCGACATCGCCGCCCTTCAGAATGGACAGCGCGATCCTGCCGTACCAGGCGAGGTTGTGCGCCGCATTGACGTCCCTGTCGTGCGCCTTCCTGCACGACGGGCAAACCCAGTTGGTGTCTCCCCTCTTCAGACCGACATGCTGGCGGCCCGGGTGGGTCGCCTTAAGCCATCAGTCCGCGCATATGGTCAGGGTCTGCATTTGTGGATCATGGCACACTTTGGGCGATCTGGCGAGCGCCATTCGCTGCCCAGGTGTCAACTGAGCCATGGCGCGGACCAGAGCCCCGTGCGCTCAGGCGGCCTCGGCCAGGATGACCTCGACTGCCTCTGCTGTCGCGGCGATGGGCGGCAAGTCGGATCGCAAAAACCCGAACTCATACACCTGCGGCCGGATTTTGTTGCCCAGGCACCGATAGGCATCCTCGAACCCCTTGAAGTCGATTGGGCTGGCGTTACCGCTGACATTCCTGGCTTTGATGGCGTTCCGGACCTGATACCAGCCGACATCCGGGCGGTTGAGTTTGAATTCTGTGCGGACTTTCCAGTCATCCGTGCCATCGAAATAGCAGCGCCAGATCGCCTTTCCGGCGTCCATCACCGCCTGGGCCTCCGGGGACAGTGTTAGTTCGCCGATGTATTCCGACATGAAGGCCGACTCAAAACGTGCCGGCGCACCGACCTCTAGCTCGGTGAATGGGATGAAGTGGTTGACCAGGGACCAGTCACGTCCACCCCACTTCAGTCCGTCGGCTCCTGCCGTGAGATTGCCGGAACTGAATAGCATCCAGATCAGGCAGTCCGACATGAACCCCTTCGTCGGTGTCCGCGAAGGCAAGAGGAACTGGTCCCTGTTGTTCAGCCATGTTCGCCTGATCACCCTGCGGACCGCAAAAATTACGGCCGTCTTCTCTAGGTTCTCCCTTGTGACGAGGAACGTCCCAGCGTTGCAGTAGTCCGAGGAGAACAGGGATGTCTGTCCGGCATGCTGAACGTCACATGAGTTGCAGTACATGCTACCGATGGCCCCGTCCGCCCACCGTTTACTACCCACGTTCCTTGTCTCGGCAACTGGGGCAATGGCGTTCGCGAGGGGTATCGAGTCCCGGCTGTCTGGCCTGACCCTCCTGAACCACTCATTGAGGAGCGAGCTCTTCCGCTCGCTGTGAAAAGTTTTTTCGCCGATGGGTTCAGCATTCCTGTTCATCACGGTCGTCGAAATCTTCCCGATTGGCTTAAACCCGTGCACCTCGGGGTCCGTGTCCCACACCAGGAAGCCAATCGGGAAGTCGCCGCCGACACCGTCGAACGCCTGGCTGTGGACCACGAAGCCGCCCAGGTATTTCGCGCGCCAGACTGAGCGAAACCTCTCGAAGAAGGGCGCGTTGACGTATTTCAGCGTGCTGAACATCGCGACCGTGGCCCCGGGTAGTTCCCTGGAAATCCTTACCAGGAACTGGGTGAAAAGTTCCCGCGAGGCGAACCCAGTGTTCCCCATCACCGACGACATCCTCGTGCTCGCGACCCCTGACTTCGCCGCCTCCATCCCCGTACCTGGGCCGCCCATCCCTGAGCCGGATTCCGCGTAGGGTGGGTTGATGAGGACAAGGATCTTCTTCCGGGCTGCAATAGCGTCCCGCAGTGCGGTTGGCAGTTTATTGGTCAAGCTGTAGTCGATGGACCCGTCCTCGGCGATGTCGTCGTTAAGGTAGTCATACTGGAATCGGTAGGCGGCGGCGCAGGTCTTTGTGGCTTTCATCACGTCGATGTCCGACTGATCGAGCGTCGACATATACAGCCTGCGGTGATTGCTGTGTTTGACCTCGAGATTGCCGACGCCGCTGCACATGTCCCACACATAGTAGTCCTTCTGCCAGTTTCGGCCTAGCACATCAGCCAGCAGGTCATACGCCCGGTCTACCACGTTCAACGGCGTGTAAAAGGCCCCCTTGAAGCTGCGCTCGTCCGTGGGAATAAGACTGTCCCGGCGCTCCAGCAGGTAGTTGCGGAACTCTGGCTTGGGCGGCCGGTGATAGATGGCCCAGAATTGGCGGTAGCCGGCATCGCTGGCCAGCCCGTGGTTCTTGCCGCCAAGGCTGAACACCGGGGCGCCATCCATGTGCAGCAGCGCAGCCGGGAGGTCCTTGTTCAGGGACGAGTGGCCGTCGTGCATGATGTCCGCGAAGAACAATAGGTCGTAGTGCTCCGGCCCGACGCCCCTGATTTCCCGCCCGATCATGACGACCCATTTGTCGAACACCTGCTTTAGGTTGTCCGGCGTGATCTGGGTTCGGATAATTTCGCCGGTCGCAATCGCCGCGTTAACCGTGCTGACGAACTCGGCCTCATCGGTAGCGATTTTGAAGCCGACGAGATGCGTGCCGATGTAAGCGGAAACGGCTTCGAGTGCCTCTTGAGTGTATTGGCTGGCCGACTTGCCCCACTTGATGGTCTTCTGGGCCAGGAACGGGATGACATCCGCGCTCCTCATGATTGCGGCCTTCTCGGTGTCGATGACAGCGAGCAACGGTGGGATGTATTCCCCCTTGTTCAGCGCCACCTGGGTGTAGTGGAGAAGCTGGGTGAACATGGCGTAGCACGAATGCCTGCCCGTATTCTTCGCCTCAAAGCAGACCTCTTTGGTCTGGATGTCGATCAGGCCCTTTGTGAAGCTCTTCAGCCCAAGCGCCCGAATATAGGCGTCCTTGACGTCCTCCTCGCTCCTGACTTTTTGCAAGTCTGTGAAAAGACTCATAGTTTGCCCCAGTGACGAGTGATTGCTAGATGGACTTCATATTTATGGTGGTGGAGTCTTAACCGCGAAGGCAAGAAGTTTCGCGATTAGATCTTCATAATAACGTAGCGGATCGTTGCTTGCGCTAATCCGTTGACAGATAAGCCGTGCCATCAACCGATTTTGCCGGACCCCGTCATATCGGTGATCCTATCCGGAGCCCCGGCCAGCAAGGACTCGTCATGCGCCCGGAACGCACGGTCACTCCATCCCCGCAGCAATCCCCAAGCAAACCGCGTGGTTCTCCCTGCAGTCAGGCGGTCATCGTAACGTTACGTGACCGAGAACGTTCCGGGGGCATTTGCTCCATAATGCCGTGAAAGTGTATCCGCCACTCTGCGCCCTGGCGCCCCCTGCGGTCATCATCAGACCCGCCGCGGCACCCATCATCAGGACGGATTTCATCGCCACCTTGGAATTCATGATGGACATGGTCAGCTTCCCCTGGATGGCCAACCGCCAACCGGAGGCCACATGAACAATGGTGCCCCCTGTTTCTGGCGAATGGCAAGGGAATCGTGGCGGCGGAAATCCTTTTTTTGGCCAGGCGCTCTGCGGCACAGAATCACCGCCAGGTGGAATCGACCCATGCCCGGAGGAAATCCGGTTGCGCCTGAAGGCATCCGCCATGTGGTTACAGGCACTCGTGGCGTGGCAGGCCGCCAGAGGCGGTCAACGCAGTCCTGGGACCAACGGGAAGCTTCTGCCGCGAGGACTTCCCGCACCTCCGGGTGCCCTCCCCGTTGGCGGAAACACGGGGGCCTGGCGGAGTGCCGGCCGGACGCGTTCCGCCTTGATGGATAGAGGCGGTGCTCCCGGGAATCCATCCGGGGTGACGGTCTTCAGCTTGACTGGCGAAGGGATGTCCCGGGACGGGAGGCTGCCACCATGGAATGCGGACATCCGAGCGTCCGCGGTGGCGGCCTGTCGGGAAGAAGTCGTCCTCGCCCGCTGGGGGCGGCCATCCGGTCTGCTGTGCTTTCCCCCGCCGCCCCGG